>Ga0194121_10002223_pt1 | contig 31197 bp, 20 predicted proteins | sample TA2MahCa50mmetaG_FD_148609 | JGI IMG/M metagenome (GOLD analysis project Ga0194121, IMG submission 148609) | Freshwater microbial communities from Lake Tanganyika, Tanzania - TA2015020 Mahale Deep Cast 50m | ecosystem: Environmental > Aquatic > Freshwater > Lake | place: Tanzania: Lake...
GCCACCGTCCGTGGTACACTCATGATTGGCTCCGGTCGACATCGGTTCCTTCGGGACCATCACCGCCATGCGGTAAAACGGGCCTGCTTCGGCAGACCCATCATAGGCTCGACCGGAGCCTTTTATATTGACCTGCATCGGGGCACGCCTCGTCGGTCTGAGGCGAAGCCTCGCTAGAGTTTCCAATTCCGGTAGCGCCGCGACGTGCGCCAGGCCGGCCTTGCCGATGCCGTTGGGCAATGACAGGTTCCGCAACTTCCGCAGGTTTTTGATGCCGGCCAATCCATCATCGTTGATGCCGGTGCCAAACAAGGCCAGAACTGTGAGGTTCTTCAGCTTTTTCAATTGGTCCAGCCCAGACCCGTTCACTCGCTTGACACCAATAAGGCTTAAGGAATTGAGGCGAGGCAACTCCGCAATGTGTGCAATGCCGTCGTCCGTCACCCTGTCGCCTTGGACGGCCAAACTCTCGATACTCACCAGCGACTTGAGCCGTGCGAGACCGGCATCGCCAATCGTGTCGGGCAAGGACAGGTGACGCAACGACACCAATCTCACAAGCCAGGCAAGGCCATCGTCCGTCACACCAGTCTGAGATAAATCCAGGTGCAAAATCTGCCGCAATTCCGCGACGCTTGCCAGACCTTGATCTGTCAAGCCTGTACCCACAAGAACGAGGTCGGCGATCCTTGTGAGTTTCTGCAAATGTTTGAGTCCGGTTCCTTTGAGGCCAGCAAGGTGATCGAGCGCAAGTGCTTGGAGTTTTGTCAATTCGGCCAGATTCTCCAGTCCTTCGTCCGTGACCTGCGTCCATGAAATCTCCAATGAGTTCAGTTCTTTAAGGCCTCGGATGTGTGCTAGTCCCTTGTCAGTTACGCGCGTTCGACTCAATCCGAGCATTTCAAGGTCGTGCAGATTCTTCAAATGCGCCATGCCGGAGTCAGAAACGCGAGCTCCGGCCAAGGACAGCGTTTTCAGCTTGGACATGCCGCCGAGTTGGCCCAATCCGGCATCACTGAAGCGGTCGCTGTCGAGCCATAGATGTTGCAGCTGGGTCGCTTCCTTGACGTGTACCAATGCAGCGTCGCCAACGTTTCGCGCTCCCGACAGGTTCACGGCTGTAACTCGTGGCAAGTCCTTTAACACCGCCAAGCCGGCGCTGGTCACCTTGTCGGATTGAATGACAAGCCAAGTTACGTTTGCAACATTCTTGAGCTGTGCAAGCTGCTCATCAGTGGCGTTGGGCATCGTCGTGACGCTGATTGCGTCTCCATTCACGTCCACGCTCGCCCATTGTCGAATTCGGGCACGAGGATCGATTGCCAGATTGTTTGCGTCCATGATTTTCTGCAACCGTGCCTCATCCAGAAGATCATCCATTGCATGCGCATGGATCGCCGGGCCCTTGATGGTAAACAACATCTGCCCGCCGGCCGAGAACGCGATGGGCAAGCCGAAACCTAGCTCACTCGCACTGAGGTGCCGCAGTTGTTGTCCCGTTGCGACTTGCCAGATCTTGATGACCGGCTTGCCGAATGCATCCGAAGAAGTGGCGGCGAGCAAATTGCCATCGGGCGAGAAGCACATCGACATGGCCGGGTTTACGAACTCGGACAAGAAGCGCACTTGGCCGGAGTGGAGATCGATCAGGCGAATGCCATCCGGCCATTCGTTGCGGCTGATTCTGCCGACGGCAAGCAGCCGACCGGCGGGGGACACGCGAATCAGCGCACCCCCTTCGCTACCATTGCCAAGCCGGCTGAAGCGCTGTCCGGTCTTCGCATCGAAGGCGATCACGTCGCTTGGATTGCCCTGGGTTTGATTGCCGACGATGAGGTAGGCGCCGTCCGGCGTGAAATCGACGCCCTCGAACGAGATGCGATCACTTGCCAGCGATTGCTTGAGCTCGCCAGTTGCGACGTCCCAGAGCGGCACGCCGCCCGAAAGCGTGCGGCCATCGGGCGCGAACACGAGCGTGCGGACCCACAGGTTATGCTGGAGCTGTTGTTTCCGCGGTTGCCCGTCGGCCAGGTCGCGCAGTACCGTCTTCTGGAGATGCACGGTCGCGAGCAGCCGGCTGTCCGGCGCGATGGCCAGGCCTTGCGGCCCGTCGTCCTCGCGCTGACGCCATTTCACGGCCCCGGTCTTGACATCGAAAGCGAGAATCTCGTTGAAACTATGAGCGATCAGGGTAGTTCCGTCAGGAGAGATCGCGAACTGCTTGGGCGTAAAGTCTTTGGCTTGAAACGTGCGCAGCGACGGCTTGCCCATGGCCTCGGGCTTCCAGGCCATGATCAGCTTCTTCTCTTCTGCCTTGAGAGCCGCGAGTCGCTTGCTGAGTCTTGCCGCGTGGTCCGCTGCCAGGCCGGCATCGGGCTCGGGCAGCTTGCCCGGACCGGGGTTTTCCGGTGGCTGTGGCGGCTGTTGCTGCCGAGGCATCTCCACCGGCGGATTGAACAGGCCGCCTGGGTCCCCGATTGCCAGCGGCTGTTGCACGCTGGTGTCGCCCAGCAGCAAGCGGTCGGCCAGGCCAAGCGCGACGGCCAGGAAGCCGCCGACGTAGAGCAACGCCACCAGCGCGACGGCGATGGTCACGCCGCGCGCCCGCTTCGGAGTGACGCTGAGACACAGTTCCACTTCCACGATTTCTGGTTCATCGTTTGCGGGCAGGAGCGGCGGTCCGTCGTCATGCAGCAGCGGTTCATGGTCCTCTGTTTCCGGAACATTCAGCAGCCGGGGCCGGGACAGCAGTGCATTCAGCCCGGCAATGAGGAGCAGCAGGCAAGGAAGCCCCACCAGGACGGCAATGGTTTTAATTGGTGACTGCTCGCGGAAGCCCTGTGGATGAACCCAGGCCAGCGCGGCGAACATGGCGGTGGGGGCAATCGCTGCCAGCAGCAAGAAAGCGCTAGCCCAACGGCGTCGCCGGCCAAGAGACATGATGCCGCCCAGGACGCCGAGTGACGCGCTGGTGAGGAGGAAGTACGGCAGGGCGCGCAAGCGGCCGAATGTCATGCGCATGGTGTTGCGCGCATCTTCGGGGACATTCGGATTGCGCAGCAACTCCATGGCCAGGCGGTTTTCAGCAAGATTCTCCGGAAGAATAAAGGCGAGCAACAGGATGAGACCGGCGGTCAACGCCAGCGTGCCGCCCAAGATCGCACGCACCAGGGCCGCGATGGGCGTCCGCGGCCGGCCGAAGTCATCTTCCGACTTCTTGGGTTTCTCGACACGCGGCGGCGGGACCATCGGATACATGCCGGCTCCGGATTCCTGGCGTTGCTTGATGCGGCTTGACGAGGCTTGACGAGGCGTCAAATGCCTGCCAGTCCTTGTACCACGGCGCAACGTGGAATGCCACCTTGCGCACTAAATACTTGCTCTTTCCCTGGCCGCCTGTGCGTGCTGGCGGTCTATTGCTCTGAACGCACAGGTAACAAACCGCCGTAATGCCTGCGATTCCGTGGTTGATTTTTCCCCACGCGCTTATGTTAAGATGATGGCACCGTTGGAGGACGCCGATGCTGATGAACCTGGCTCGTCGCGATTTCCTGCGTATTGGCGGAGGCCTGGCGGTGGCCGGATTGTCGTCGGGTCACGCCAGTGGCGATGACGTTGTGTCCAGCGGCGCACGTTCGTGTATTCTCATCTATCTGCTGGGTGGGCCGCCGCATCTTGACATGTGGGACTTGAAGCCGCTTGCGCCGGCGGAGATTCGCGGTCCGTTCCGGCCCATCGCCACGACCGTGCCGGGGCTGCGTATCTGCGAGCACATGCCGCGGCTGGCTCGACAGGCCCGGCGGTTCGCGCTGGTTCGCTCCGTCAGCCATAACAACCACAACCACACGCCGATGATCTTTTACACGCTGACGGGCCGGCAGGTCGAGCAGCCCGGCGTGGACAACGACATCCGGCCGCCGCAACGGAGCGACTTCCCGCACCTGGGAGCGGTGCTGGCGCGTTTGAAGCCGTCGCCGACCGGCCTGCCGGGTTATGTCGCCATCCCCGAACTGGCCATTCGCAGCAGCCTGGAGGGCGAATTCAAGCGGGCGCGGACGGCGCTGCGCGGCGGAGCCGGCGGCTTCCTCGGCCCGCTGGTCGATCCGCTGTCGGTCAATGGCGATCCGGGCACCAGGCAAGCCATCCCGTCGCTGAGCCTGCCGGCTGAAGTCAACGCCGCACGCATGGAACGGCGTGCCGCACTGCTGTCGGTGCTGGAATACCGCGGACCAGGCTTGCCTGCCGCACGGACGCATCGCGAGCTGCGCCGCCAGGCCGTTGTTCTTTCGGGGGCGACCGGTGGCACGTCGGCGATCTTTTCGCTCGACGGCGAGCCGCAATCGTTGCGCGAGCGCTACGGCCGGCACCGCTTCGGCCGGGCCATGATTCTCGCCCGCCGGCTGGCCGAAGCCGGCGTGCCGATGACCGCCATCCATTTCAACGAGATGACGATCTGCGACGGCTGGGACACCCATTCACGCAATTTCGAGGCCCTGGAGCGCGAGCTGTTGCCGATGCTCGATCAGAGTCTATCGGCGCTGCTGGACGATCTGGACCAGCGCGGCCTGCTGGAGCAAACACTGGTGGTCGTGATGGGCGAGTTCGGCCGCACGCCGCGGATCAATGGCCAGGCCGGCCGGGACCATTGGGGCTCGTGCCAGTCCGTGCTGCTCGCCGGCGGCGGCGTCCGCGGCGGCCAGGTTATCGGCGCCTCCGACCGCATCGCCGCTTACCCGGCCACCGATGCCATCGACCCCGTCGATATCCATGCGACGATGTACCATTGCTTGGGACTCAATCCCGAGCACATTGTCCACGACCACCTGCGACGGCCGTATCCGATCTGTACCGGGAAGGTGGTCGAGGGACTCGTGTGAGGCGTGCACCTTGCAACGGCGAGTGCATCACAAGAAGATGACCGTGGCGGGCCGACTCATGAGAGTGCTTGAAGTCGCGCACCGCGAGATGCCTGATGAGCCGGTTCAAGGATGCGCACTGGAGGACGCATGAGCGCCCCGAAAGCCGATCCCAAGGCCAAGCCGCCGAAGCCCAGATCGGTCGCTGCCATCGTCACGGTCTATCACCACCTGTCGCATGCCGATGTCATCGTCGGCAAGATCATCGAGGGCTTCAATTACGACAACAAGGCCCGGCCCAACCTGCGCGTCGCGTCGCTCTATGTCGATCAATTCCCCAAGAACGACATGAGCCGGCGCATCGCCAAGCAGTACAAGATTCCGATCTACGACAGCATCGCGGGGGCCGTCACGCTCGGGCGAAAGGGCATTGCCGTGGACGGCGTGCTGTCGATCGGCGAGCACGGCACCTACCCGACCAACAAGCGTGGCCAGCTTCTTTATCCGCGGCGGCGCTTCTTCGAGGCGGTGACCAATCTCTTCGCCAAACACAAGCGCATCGTGCCGGTGTTCAGCGACAAGCACCTGGCCGCCACCTGGGAAGACGCTCGCTGGATGTACGACCGCGCCCGTGAATTGTTCGTGCCGCTCATGGCTGGATCGTGCTTGCCGTTGCTGTGGCGTCGGCCGCCGCTACGGCTGCCGCTGAAGACGGAACTCGTCGAGGCCGTGCAGATCGGTTACGGCCCGTTCGAGGGCTACGGCTTTCATGCCCTCGAGGCCGTGCAATGCCTGGCCGAGCGGCGGCGCGGCGGCGAGAGCGGCGTACGCTGGGTACAGCATCTTTCCGGCGAGGAGATGTGGCGGGCCATGGACCAGGGGCGCTGGTCGCGGCCCCTGCTCGAGGCCGCCATGACGCGCGTCTCCGCTCACGCCAAGGGAGATTACCGCAAGTTAACCGCCAAGGCCGCCGACGCCGGCGTCGTGCTCATCGAGTACCGCGACGGCTTCAAGGCCGCCATCGCCATGCTCAATGGCTGGGTCTACGAGGGAGAAGGGGGCGGCTTCGCGTTCGCCGGCCGCATCCGCGGCCAGGACAAGCCCGTCACCACTCTCTTTTACCAGCAGCTTGACGATCCCTTCGGCCACTTCGCCGCACAGGTCCGCGCCATCGATTCCATGATGCACACCGGCCACGCCCCCTTTCCGGTCGAACGCACTCTCCTGACGACGGGCATCCTCGACGCCGCCATGACCAGCCGCGCCGAGAAGAACCGCCGCGTGGATACGCCTCACCTCGCCATCCGTTACCAGCCAACCGACTGGCCGTTCGCGACCGAACCGGTGCCCAGGCCAATCAAGAGGAAGCCATGACGCGAGGTTGCGATATTCCATGTCAACAAAAGAAAACCATCGGCCTCGCCGCCTGGCCAGGCAACAAGACGTGCGCCGAAGCTCAGACCCGCCGCCGCGCGCGCCACGCGTCTACTTGCAAATGACTTTCATTGCCCGAATCGTAGAAAAACGCTAGCATTCATGTCGTTGCGACAAGCTCACAAGCTGGCAGCTTGTGCTACGGAACCGGACATCGGAGACACGTTCGACCATGACGAAGGTTTACATCAGCGGCAAGTATTACGACAAGGCGGACGCCAAGATCAGCGTCTACGATCACGGCCTGCTCTATGGCGACGGCGTCTTCGAAGGCATCCGCATCTACGACGGCAAGGTCTTCAAGCTCAAGGAACACGTGGAACGGCTCTTCGAGTCAGCCCGGCACATCAAGCTCGACATCCCCATTACACGCGAGCAGATGATCGACGCCATCCAGAAGACCGTCGAGCTGAACGGCAAGCGCAACGGTTACATCCGCCCACTGGTGACGCGCGGCTCGGGCTACCTGGGACTCGACATCCGCAAGACCGCCGATCCGCAGGTCGTCATCATCGTCGATGACATCAGCCTCTATCCGCCCGAGCTTTACGAGACCGGCATGGAGCTGGCCACGGTGTCCACCATTCGCAACCATCCCAATGCACTCAACCCGCGCATCAAGTCGCTCAACTACCTCAACAACATCCTCGCCAAGATCGAGGCGGTGCAGGCCGGCTGCGTCGAAGCGCTGATGCTCAACCACAAGGGCGAGGTGGCCGAGTGCTCCGGCGACAACATCTTCATCGTCAAGCAGGGCGTGCTGCGGACGCCGCCGTCCGATGCCGGCATCCTGGAAGGCATCACGCGGCAAGTGGTCATCGACATTGCCAGGAAGGCGACCATCCCGATCCAGGAGACGGCACTCACGCGGCACGACATCTTCACGGCCGATGAATGCTTCTTGACCGGCACCGCAGCAGAAGTGATTCCGGTGGTGAAGTGTGATGGCCGGGTCATCGGCGCCGGCAAGCCGGGATCGATCACCCGAACAATTCGCGAAGGCTTTCAACAGGTGACGCGGCAATGATCAACCTCAAACGCATCCTGGTCCCAACCGATTTCAGCGAGTATTCGGCCAACGCCGTGCGCTACGGGGCGGCCTTCGCGGAAAAATTCGCGGCGGAGATCTATCTGCTGCACGTTTTTCAGGACCTGGCGGTGTCAGGCCCCGAAGCCATCGCCGTGGGGCCACCGATCGTCGCTCCCATCGAGCAATTCCTCGAGTCGGCCCGCAAGTCGCTCGAGCACCTGATCGAGGAAGCGCACTTGCAGCATCTTGACATTCACGCCGAGGTTCGCCCCGGGACGCCATTCGACGAGATCATCGCCATGGCCCAGGAGAAGGACATCGATCTCATCGTGATGGGCACGCACGGCCGGGGCTGGCTGGCCCACGTGCTGCTGGGCAGCGTCACCGAGAAAGTCGTCCGGAAAGCGCCCTGTCCGGTCTTGACAGTCCGACATCCCGAGCACGAGTTTGTACAGCCGGATTAACGATCCGCAATTGCCACGGATCTTGCTCCGGGAGCCTTCTTCTTGGACGCTATCCGAAAAAAATAGACCACCGATCACACGGATAAAACGGATCAGTCCGTCTTACCGTGCCATCAGGTAATCCGTGGTTCAAGCTACTCGTCGCCTTCGGTCGTGCCGTCGCCGTTGCCGCCCTTGAAGAGCCGGCGCTGCATCGACTGGCTGTACGGCGTCCAGGCGGACTGGTTGCGATCCTCGCGGATGTCCCGCGTGAAGGTGTGCACCTTGGCGTCGAAGTTGTCGAGATGGTGCAAAGCGATGGCCTCGGCCGTCATGGGTAGCTTCGGGCTGCCGAACTCGTACGTTCCGTGATGGCTGACTATGATGTGCTTGAGCCGCAACAAGAGTTCCTTGGGAAATGGTTCGCCGGTCAAATCCGGGGCCTTGGCCGCCTTTTCGTTGAGCATCTCGACGCCGATCACCAGATGGCCGACAAGCTGTCCCTCGTCGGTGTAGCTGAACACCTTGCCGTAGCCAAGCTCACGCAGCTTGCCGATGTCGTGCAGGAAGATACCCATGAGGAACACGTCACGGTCGAGGGCGGGATAGAGTGGGGCGATTCGGTCGGCGACATCGAGCATGGTCACGACATGTTCCAGCAAGCCGCCGAGGTAGGCATGATGGTTGCGGACGCCGGCCGGAGCCCGGCACAGGTCGCGCACCAGATCGTCGTCCATGAGGAAACACTCGCCCAGGGCACGCAGGTGCGGGTTGCCCAGTCCCAGCAGCAGGGCACGCAGCCGCTCGAGCAGCTTGCTGACGTCCTGCTCGGTCTGCGGCAAGAATTCCGGCAAGTCCACCTGCTCCGGCGCGACACGGTCGAGATGGCTGAGGATGATCTGCAAGGCCCCCTGGTAAAGCTGCACCTTGCCCTTGATTTTCAGGAAGTCTCCTTCCTCGAAAGTCCGAAACAGGCCTTCGCCGGCGTTCCACAGCCGAGCGCTGATCGACCCGGTGCGGTCGCGCAGCTCGACCTGGATGTACGGATTCCCCTGTCGATTGGAGCGCAGCTGCTTCTCGATGACGAGGTAGACTTCCTCGAGCATTTCACCGTCGCCCAGTTCCTTAACGAATCGCCGCGCCATGATGGTCCTTTCCGTTGCCATGATGATTTGCCGCTCCTCCCGGACCTGCGTGAGGCGAGCAACGAGTACGCAGGTCTGCGGGCCGGCCGCTATTTCGCTTCGTCATTGTAGCGGGCAACGGCGGCGCTGATGTCGTCGAACTCGCGCGTTAGCTCTGCCAGCTCGCGCGCTAGCTCGGCGTGGACCTCGCGCATGCCTTGCGTCACCGGGCCGTCGCTGTCCTTCAGCCACTCGTAGAGCGCGCCTTGCTTCGAGTAGAGCTTGCTGCCCAGCGCGAGAATGTCGTAGGTGACCTGGGCCTTGGAATTGTGCAACCTGTCCTCGAGGCCATCGATGCGTTCGATCAGCTTCTTGGCCATCGGCGAAAGTTTGCCTGCCTTGAGCCCGGCCCGGGACTTTTGCAAGCGGATGACCATGTCGGCCAGCTTGCTGATCTCGCTGCGCAGTCGCATGGTCGCCTTCGTCTGCTCGGCCAGCGTGTCGAGGTCGATCTTGACGCGCGGGTCCATCTTGACGATGAGCGGCGTCGTCAATGTTTTTCCATCGACGGTGAGCTTAACGGTGTACTTGCCTGGCTCGACGAGCGGGCCCCTGGCAGGGTTGCCGCCGTCGTTCTTGGCGTTGGGGATGATCCTGGCTCCGGCATGGCGCAGGTCCCAGACCACGCGGTTGACACCGATGTCACTGCCAAGCACGGGTTTCTTGTACCCCTCGCCGGGAGCATCTGGATCATCCTCCGGCAACTCCGTCGCCGGCTTCTTGCTGGAAAGGGTCTGCACGGCCTTGCCTTCCTCGTCTTCTATTGTCAGCGTGAGGTCCTTGCCGGCTTTCTTGTCGAGGATGTAATGCAGGATGGCCCCGGCCGGCGGATTGGCGCCGGCGATCTTGCTGTCCGTGCCATAGATCTCCGAGTGGTAGCGCCAGCGAATGGCCGGGGCAGCAGGCAGCAGCTGCGTGCCCGGCTTGAACTGCCGGATGGGAGTAAGATCGTCGAGAATCCAGATCGAGCGGCCGTTGGTGCCAACCACGAGATCGTCGCCCTTGACGACGAGGTCGCTGACCGCCACCGTGGGCAGGTTCAGCTTCAGCTTCTTCCAGCTCGCGCCGCCATCGCGCGCATAGTGGATACCATGTTCGCTGCCGACATACAGCATCCCCGGCGCGGCCGGATCTTCGCGGACCACGCGCAGGGAATCGTCCTGCGGCAACTTGCTGGAGAGTTTCTCCCAGGTGACGCCGAAATCGCTTGTCTTGTAAAGGTAGGGTCGTTGATCGTCGAGCCGATGAGCATCGACGACGACATATGCTGTTCCCGCGTCGCGGCGTGACGCCTCGATGCAGCACACCGTCCCCCACTCGGGCATGCCGGGGATGTTCTTGGTGACGTTGGTCCAGGTCTTGCCGGCATCGCGGCTGAGGTGCACCAGGCCATCGTCGCTGCCGGCCCAGAGGACGCCGGCCTGTTTCGGTGACTCGGCGATGGCGAAGATCGTGCAGTAATATTCCGCCCCGGTATTGTCGCCGGTGATCGGCCCGCCGGAGCGTTGCTGCTTGCTCTTGTCGTCGCGCGTCAGATCGGGACTGATCGCCTTCCAGGTCTTGCCCTGGTCGGTCGTCTTGAAGAGAACGTTGGCCGCGTGGTAAACGGTCTTCGGATCATGCGGCGAGATCAGAATGGGGGCGGTCCACTGGAAGCGATAGCGCATGTCCTTGGCGCCGTGCCCGGACGGGTTGGCGGGATAGATGCTGACGTTGCGGGCTTGCCGGGTGCGGAAGTTGAAACGCGAGATGTAGCCGCCGTACTCGCCGGCGTAGACGATGTCCGGGTCGGTCGGGTCGGGCATGGTGTAGCCGGTCTCGCCGCCGCCGACGCCGTACCAGTAGCCGGGGGCGATGCCGTCGTCGGACAGGCTGTTGCTCGGTCCGGAGGCAGTGCCGAGGTCCTGCATCGTGCCCGAGACATGGTACGGAACGCGGTTGTCGCAGTTGATGTGATAGAACTGGCAAATCGGCAACGGCGGCGCGTGCCAGGTCTTGCCGCCGTTGAGCGTGATATCGACGCCGCCGTCGTTGCTGTCGATCATGCGTCGCGGGTTCCTCGGGTCGATCCAGAGATCGTGATGATCGACGTGGTGCGGCCCCTTGATCTTCTTGAAACTCTTGCCGCCGTCGATGCTCTTGAGCATGTAGAGACTCGGGCACCAGACGACATCCGGGTTGGATGGATCGACAGCGACCACCGAGAAGTACCAGGGCCGGATGCGCAGATAATGGCGGTTGTTCATCAGCTTCCAGTTGTCGCCGCCGTCGTCGGAGCGGTACAGTCCGCCCTTGTCGCCGGCGGCCTCGATGAGGGCATAGACGCGCTGGCCATCGCTGGAGATGCCGAGACCGATGCGGCCGAGCGGGCCGGTGGGGAGACCGCCTTCCGATTGCGTCTCGGCGGGAGCCTCGCCCTCCCGCTGCGGCGTGCCGACGCGCTTCCAGGTGTCGCCGCCATCGCTGGAGCGGTACAGGCCGCTGCCGGGGCCGCCACTTGAAAAACCCCATGGCGTGCGCCGTGCTTGCCACATGGCGGCGAATAGGATGCGCGGGTTGGATGGATCCATGACGATGTCGATGGCACCGGTGTCGGCGTCCTTCTTGAGAATTTGTTGCCAGCTCTTGCCGCCGTCCGATGTTCGGTAGACGCCGCGCTCCGGATTCGGGCCAAACGCGCGGCCCAGCACCGCCGCGTAGGCGACGGTGGCGTTTTTCGGATGCACGACGATGCGGCTGATCTGCCCTTCCTGCTTCCAGACGTGCTTCCACGTCTTGCCAGCGTCGGTGGACACGTAGATGCCGTTGCCCGGCTGGACGTTGCCGCGGATGTTGGCCTCGCCCGAGCCGACGTAGACGACATTGGGATCGGAATCCGCGACCGCGATGGCGCCGATGGACGACGTGGGTTGATCGTCAAAGATCGGCTTCCAGACATGGCCGGCGTCGTCGGACTTCCAGACGCCGCCGGACGCCGTCGCCATGTAATAGATGAGTGGATTGCCCGGGATGCCGCAGGCCCGGCTGACGCGGCCGCCGGCAGCGGGGCCGATGGAGCGGAACTTGAGTTGCTTGAAAGGATCCTTGGCGTCTTGCGCAAAGGACGGCGCGACAAAGAACAGTGCGAACAAGACGGCGGCGCAACGTTTCATGTGACATCCCCGGTGCTAGTCGCCGCTTGCGGTTTCGCGCACTCGCGCGCGAGCCGGTGCGCAAAACCGCAAGCGGTTGGGTTTCTTTTCGGCTTGTCTCAGTCTATGAACGCCCCGGAAAATCCGCGAACTGCTTGCCGAACTCGGAACTTCTATTCGTCCGGGTTTTTCAAATTGGCAGCAGCCTCATTCCAAAAGGCATTCTTCGCGGCGGCGGGAAGATCCAGTTTCTTTATCGCAGCAAGCAAGTTGTATCGATCCTGTTCACCCATGCAAGCCAACAAACAGTCTGCCAGCAGAGACACGCTTGAGTTTACAAACTGCCGCGTCCGGAAGTTATCCTCGTGATCCAGCATCCAAACGAGGCCCGTTTCGTCTTCAATGCAAATCGGATTTCCGGAGCTGTCAGAGCCAATCATCCGATATTGGTCCACTAGCTTCTTGTCAGCAGTCGACCATTTGTCCTTGGGGCCAAACATCTTCCACAGCCTTGGCATGATTTCTGCTTGGTCGAAGGTGAGAAACGGTGCGGCTTCGTCGGGCAGAATCCCGCCGCCGCATGAAAGGAAATTTGGAGGACCAAGGTCTGTTTGTCCACACTCATGCTGGCGAGTAAGCCAACGGGCTTTGAATGAATCCTGTTTGCCTTTTCGTTTCGCCATCGCGAACTCCATGACTTGAAAACCTTGGTACGATTGTAGCAACGAGCAAAAGCACGCGTCCCCAAAAATTCCGCGAATCATTCCGACATAATTCTTGTTCTTGCCCGCGCCTGCCCTTACAATCGCCCTTGCCATCTTGCCATTTCCAATGGGAGGGACAGACGCAATGAACGACCACACGGAACCCGACCAGCCAGCAACCGGGAAAGCGACAAACGGCAACGGCATGTCGCGTCGGCAGTTCATGAAAGGCTCGGGCGTGGCAGCCGCCGCCACGGCGCTGACCCAGGCGCCGCTGCTCGAGGCGTCCGCTGCCCAGCCTGCCGCCGGCGAAGTCCCCGGCATGGGGCCCGCGGCCGGTCGCCTCACGCTCAATGTCAACGGCCAGAAGATGACCACCAACATCGAGCCGCGCGTCACGCTGCTCGACGCACTGCGAAACTATCTCGACGTCACCGGCTGCAAGCGCGTCTGCGACCGCGGTTCTTGCGGCGCCTGCACCGTCATGCTCGACGGCAAGCCGGTGTATTCGTGCAGCATGCTGGCCCTGGAAGCACAGGGCAAGCCGATCCGCACCGCCGAGAGCCTGGTCCAGGGCGAGAAGCTGGATCCCGTGCCGGCGGCGTTCGCCCGCTACGACGCCCAGCAGTGCGGCTTCTGCACGCCGGGCTTCGTGGTGGCCATGAAGGCCGTCTTCGAGCAAAACGCCAAGCCGTCGCCCGCCGAGGTCGAACGTGGCCTGGCCGGCAACATCTGCCGCTGCGGCACTTACGAACAGATGCGCGACGCCATCTACGCGCTGTGCAACCAGAAGAGGAGGAGCTAACCATGCCATGGCCAAGCAAGCGCCGAGTGATTGGCACCAAGGTTCCGAGGCTTGACGCCCCCGTCAAGGCCACGGGCCGCGCCAAGTACAGCTTTGACATCAACCGTCCCGGCATGTTGCATGCCCGCATCGTGCGTTGCCCGCACGCCCATGCCCGTGTGAAGAGCATCGACACCGCCGCTGCCGAGAAGATTCCCGGCTTTCGCGCCTTTCACCTGCTGGTCAAGCCAGGCGTGGAGTTGCTCTTCGCCGGCGCCGAGATCATCGCCGTCTGCGCCGACACCGAGGAACACTGCGAGGACGTGGCACGCGCCGTCCGCGTGGCCTATGAAGTCCTGCCGCACCTGGTGAAGGAGGAGGACGCCCTCCGCCCCAATCAGCAGGGCACGCTGGGCGGCAACGATCCGAATGTCGGCCCCGGCGGCGAGTTTGCCACCGCCAACTTCGACGCCCAAGCGTTCCAGAACGTGGCCCACACCGTGGAAGCTCGCTACGGCGTGCCGGTGATCTGCCATCAGTGCCTGGAATCACACGGTCAGGTCGCCGAGTGGGACAAGGATCTGGCCAACCTCACGGTGTACGCCTCCACGCAGGCCGTGCCGCTGGTGGCCGGCCAGTACGCGCAGTACTTCAAGATTCCGGTCACACGTGTCAAGTGCATCACGCACTACATGGGGGGCGGGTTCGGCAGCAAATTCAACCCCGGCCCCGAGGGTCTGGCCGTCGCCGAACTGGCCCGCAAGACGCGCGCCCCCGTCAAGCTCATGCTGGACCGCGCCGAGGAGGTGACAGTGGGCGGTCAACGGCCATCGGCGGCCGGAACCGTCAAGATTGCGGCCACCAAGGACGGCGTTGTCCGGGCGTACGAGGTCGATTGCTACGGCTCGCCAGGCGTCGGCCGCGGCGCCACCGTCAACATGCAATACCTGCCCTACGTTTACTCGCACATTCCGTTCATCAAGCGGAAACATCGTGTCGTCCGCTTGAATATCCAGACCGCACGGGCCATGCGTGCTCCGGGTCATCCGCAGAACTGCTACCTGACCGACCAGGCCCTCGACGACCTGGCGGCCCGCTTCAATCCGCCGATCGACACGCTGCAATTCCGCTTGCGGAACCTGCCGCCCAACGATCCGGACGCGGCCAAGAACGCGCCGCTCTCCTATCTGGCGCTGCGGCATACCATCTACACGCGCGAGATCGAGATCGCTCGCAAGCTCTCGCAATGGGACAAGAAGTGGCACGCGCCGGGCGCCGACAAGGGGGTCGTCAAGCGCGGCATCGGCATGGCGCTGCATACCTGGGGCGGCGGCGGCGGCGTCAACAACGACGTCCGCGTCACCATCTCGGCGGACGGCTCCGTGCTTTGCCAGTGCTCGACGCAAGATCTGGGCACGGCGGAACGCACCGTGCTGGCCATCGTCGTGGCCGAGGTCCTTGGCCTCGAGCCGCGCGACATCACCGTGCAGATCGGCGAGAGCCCGTTCGGCCGCTCGACGCCCTCCGGCGGCAGCACGACTTGCCCCGGCACCGCGCCGGCGGCTCTCAACGCCGCCAATGCGGCGCGCGACGCTTTCTTCCGGGCCATCGCTCCTCGGCTCAATGCCCAACCGGGCGATCTGGTGATCGAGCCGGGACGTGTCGTCAACCGCGGCAATAACGAAGGCATGCCGTGGCGGCAAGCCTGCGCTCGTCTGGGTCAGAACACGTCGGTCGGCACCGGCGACTGGACCCCAGGATTGTCGTTGCAAGGCGTCGGCGGAGTGCAGACCGCGGAGGTCGCCGTCGATACGGAAACCGGCGTGGTTCGCTGCACCAAGATCGTCGCCGTGCAGGATTGCGGGCTGGTCATCAACAAGCTCGGCTGCGAATCGCAGACGGCCGGCGGCGTCATCATGGGTCTCAACTACGCCCTGTTCGAGGAGGCCATCTTCGACCGCACGACCGGCCGGCAGGTCAATCCAAACATGGAGTTTTACAAGCTGGGCGGCATACAGGATATGCCGGACATCGTCGTGCACATGATGGACATGCCTGAACGAGGCGTGATCGGCATCGGCGAGCCGCCGACCATCGCCACCTGCGCCGCCGTCGGCAACGCGGTCTTCAACGCCATCGGCGTCCGCGTTCCCAATGCACCCTTCACCCCGGACCGCGTCCTGGCCGCGCTCGCTTCGAGAAAGGGGAACCGCTAATGAAGAACTTCACCTACTACCGGCCGACCTCGGTCGATCAGGCTCTCGCCCTGCTGGACACTCGATGGGGCACGGCAGAGTTGCTCGCCGGCGGCACCGACCTGCATGACTTGCAGAAGGAATACGTCGCGCAACCCAGTCGCGTGGTGAGTCTGGGCGGCGTCAACGGTCTTGGCGGCATCGCCGCCAACGACCGCGAGGTACGCATCGGCGCCGGCGTCAAGCTGGCTGAGATTGCCGCCCATGCCGCGATTCGCAAGCACTTCCCCGGACTGGCATCCGCCGCCGGCGACGTGGGCGGGCCGCAGATCCGCAACATGGGCACGCTCGGCGGCAACCTGTGCCAGCGCAATCGCTGCTGGTACTTCCGCGACGAACACACCAACTGCTTGCTCAAGGGCGGCCAGCGCTGCTTCGCCCTGGAAGGCGAAAACCGCTACCATGCGGCCTTCGCCCAGGGACACCGCTGTGTCATCGTCAATCCATCGACGCTGGCGCCGGTACTGATCGCGCTCGACGCCACCGTGGAAGTGCAAGGCCCGCGCGGCCGGAACAATGTCGAACTGGCCAAGTTCTTCCGCGCCCCCACGGGACCCACCGAGCGCGAAACCATTCTTGCGCCCAACGAGATGGTCACATCGGTCACGATTCCGGTGCGCGGCCTGGCCAATGCCAGCTACGAGGTCCGGCAAAAACAGTCCTACGACTGGCCTCTCGTGCAAGCAGCCGTGAGCTTCACGCGTCAGGACGGCAAGGTGAACGCTGTCAAGATCGTGCTGGGTCACGTCGCGCCGACGCCGCAAGTGGCAGAGGCCCGAGGCATCGCCGGCCGTGCTGTCACGGAGGACACCGCCGCCGCCGCCGGCCGCGCCGCCGCCGAGGGCGCCAAGCCCTTGAGCCAGACCGGCTACAAGATCCGCCTCATCGAGGTCGCCGTCAAGCGTGCCCTGCTCATCGCGGCCGGGCAGAAGCGATACTGGGAAGCGTGATCATTTTTGATTTTCGACTTTTGATTTTTGATTGCCAATCAAAAATCAAAAGTCAAAATTGAAATGCCAGAGGTTGAATCATGTCAGAGCCGACCACACCCTACCGTCCGCGCTGCTTGCACTTGACTTGCAAATCCATGCAGGTCTTCGGCGAGAATTTCGAGAACGATCCGGAGTACCAGGCCGGCATGACCGAGTTCTGGTGCACGCAAACCTTCACCGCCCAGGGACCAGACGGCGGCTACACGTCTCTCGAACTCTGCTCCAACCCGGAGCGCGAGTGCTTCAAGGAATTCTGAGCGGCTTGCGCTGGCCTAAGCTTCACTCTCGCGAGGTCTCTCGTGGGCGACCTGCTCGTATCACGTTCGGTCGCCTATGGCTGCCCGCTAATCCTTGGCTGAATGATTGATCGTGATTGCTTCCGCTCGCGTTCGTGGTATTTTGACAGGAACGCAGAATGGAGAATCAACGATCATGAATCAACCGCTGCATTACGGCCTGGTTGCTCTCTTGCTTGCCAATGCCCCGACGGTCCGCGCCGATGCTGCCGCCGCTCCTGTGGAGTTCAATCGCGACATCCGGCCGATCCTGTCCAACGCCTGCTTTGTCTGCCATGGGCCGGACAACAATCTACGCAAGGCGGAATTGCGGCTGGATCGCGAGAAGGATGCCTTTGCGGATCGAGGCGGTTATCGCGTGCTCGTCCCGGGCAAGCCGGACGAAAGCCCGCTGTATCAGCGCATCACGGCGCGCGGCAAGAAGCAGATGCCGCCGCCCAAGCACCCACATCAGTTGACAAAGGCACAAATCGAGCTGCTGCGCTGCTGGGTGGCTGAGGGAGCCAAGTACCAGGAACACTGGTCGCTGATCGCGGCCAAGAAGGCGGCCTTGCCAGCGCTCAAGAACGCCGACTGGGTGCGTAACCCTATAGACCGATGCGTCCTCGCCCGGCTGGAGCAGGAAGGGATTGCGCCAGCACCGGAGGCGGACCGACGCACGTTGATCCGCCGGCTTTCCTTTGACTTGACAGGACTGCCGCCGGAACCCGATGAGGTGGACGCCTTTGTCAACGACAACACGTCGACTGCATACGAGAAGATGCTGGAACGGCTGCTGCGCTCGCCACACTTCGGCGAGCGCATGGCCCAGCACTGGCTGGACTGGGTCCGCTTCGCCGACACGGCCGGCTATCACAGCGACAACCACCGCGACCTGTATCTCTATCGCGATTATGTCATCGCCGCTTTCAACGACAACATGCCATTCGATCGCTTCACCACGGAGCAACTCGCTGGCGATCTGCTGCCCGAGCCCACGCGCGCTCAAAGAATCGCATCCGGTTACAATCGCCTGTTGCAGACCACCGAGGAAGGCGGCGCCCAGGCCAGGGAATACATGGCCAAGTATGCGGCCGACCGGGTGCGCAATTTCTCCTCGGTATGGCTGGGCATGACCATGGGCTGCGCCGAGTGCCACGATCACAAGTTCGATCCGTTCAGCACCCGAGAGTTCTACAAGCTGGAGGCGTTCTTCGCGGACATCCAGGAGGTCGCGGTCGGCCGGCAGCCGCAAACTCTCATGCCAAATCCGGATCAAGCGAAACGGCTCAAGGAACTGGATGGCGCGATTGCCGCCGCGCAAGAGCAGCTGAAGACAAAAGGCGACGCCGCGGCAAAGACGCGGTTGGCCGAGTTGCAGAAGCAGAAGCAGGCGATGACAAAGGATGTGCCAACGACGCTGATCTCGACGGCGATGAACCCGCGCCACATCCGCATTCTGAAGCGCGGCAACTGGCTCGACGATTCCGGCGAGCTTGTCGTTCCCGGCGTGCCGGCCGCGCTGCCGCCACTCAAGGTCGCCAGGCAGCGTGCCGACCGCCTCGATCTGGCCCGCTGGCTCGTCGCTGCCGACAATCCACTGACAGCCAGGGTTTTCGTCAATCGTTTGTGGATGGTGCTGTTCGGCCAGGGCATTGTCAAGACGACGGAGGACTTCGGCGCCCAGGGCGCCTGGCCAAGCCATCCGGACCTGCTCGACTGGCTCGCGATCGAGTTTCGCGATAGCGGCTGGAACGTCAAGCACATGATCAAGCTGATGGCCACGTCGGCGACCTATCGGCAAAGCGCGCGGGCCTCCGAGAAGCTGCGGCAGCGCGATCCGTCCAACCTGTTGCTGGCCCGCCAGGCGCGCTTCCGCCTGGACGCGGAGGCAGTGCGCGACAACGCACTCGCCATCAGCGGACTGCTATCACGCAGGATCGGCGGCCCCAGTGCCAAGCCGTACCAGCCGGCCGGCTACTGGAAGCTGCTGAACTTCCCGACGCGTGTTTACCAGGCGGACAAGGGCGAAAACCAGTATCGCCGCGGGCTGTACACTTACTGGCAGCGAACCTTTCCGCATCCAAGCTTGCTGGCCTTCGATGCACCCAGCCGCGAGGAGTGCACGGCGGAGCGCACACGATCCAACACGCCGCTGCAAGCGCTGGTGCTGCTCAACGATCCCAGCTACGTGGAAGCCGCCCGCGCCCTGGCCGAGCGCATCATGCGCGAAGGCACGACACGCGAAGGGACGACGCGCGAGGCCGTGATCCAGGCAGCCTATCGGCGCGCGCTCAATCGTCCCGCGCAGCCCGCGGAAGTCGCACTGCTGACGGGCCTTTTCGAGAAGCATCTTGCACAGTATCGCGCGGATGGCAAGTCGGCCGAGGCGTTCCTTCGCGTCGGTGATCGGCCCGCGCCCGGCGATGTCCCCGTGGCGGAACTGGCTGCCTGGACGTCGGTGGCCCGCGTGATCCTGAATCTGCACGAGACGATCACGCGCAATTGAGCGCGGGTCGATTCGCTGGCATGTCAACCGCGGCTCGCAGGTTGCCACACGAAGATCTCCCCCTTGCCCGGAACCGAGTGGTCGCCGGAATGACGCAGATAGACGCCCGCGGCGCTATCGACGGGAAGAGACACGCCCAGGGTGCGCAAGTGCTTCGCGTAAAGTTGCAAGAACGTCGGCATATAGGCGGCGGCATACTCGAACGTGGGCAGTAGCTGAAGCGGAGCCAGAGAAATGATCGTGCCGCGAAACATCCAGGCGCCGGTGCGGATCTCGGCGCCGCCGCCGAGGATGATGGTGCCGCCCTTCATCTGCAGGCCGGCAAAATCGCGGACAGGGCCGGCGACGGCGATGATGCCGCGCTTCATGCGCATGCCGACCTCCAGGCCTGCCGAACCATTGACGAGGATGGCGCCGCCTTTCATGCCGGCCAGACTACCCCGATAGGCGGCGCCGATCTGGCCACCGGCATTGCCGGCGACACGGATGAGTCCGCCGGTCATCTCGGCGCCAAGCCAATCGCCGGCGTTGCCGGCCGCCTCGATCCTGCCGCCCCTCATGTAGGCGCCCAGGTGCATGCCGGCGTTGCCGTGGATCTTGATCGTGCCGCGCGACATTTCCCGGCCAATCCATTTCACGCGGCCGGTGTCGCCGTGAATCTCGAGCTGATCGCTGTCCGCGCCGTCCACGTCGAAGAACTCGTCAAGCCGGCATTGCCGCTTGCCCAGATAGATCGGCACGGCGCGGATGGCGGCGTTGCTTTGCCCCACGAGTCGATCGGGCGTGAGCGATTCCGCTTCCAGCGGCACCGTCGGCTGCTTCTTGAGCCGTACCGTGATCATGTCGAACCTCCGCTCTCCGGCTCGCAGAGTTTCAGCCCGTGCACGCGTTCGGTTTCCACGGGATAATTCTCGAAAGACATCGTGTACTGCTGCTGGAACACCGGCTTCAGGAAGTCCTCGATTTTTTCATCGAAGGCAGGCTTGACGACAAAGGCCTGGCCATTGGCGGTGTTCTTGATGTCTCCCTCTTCGACGACGATCTCGCCGGCCTTGATGACATAGCGCGGATAGCGAAACATTTGCTCGCCGTCCGGATTCTTGTTGAAGATGGCGATGTCCGCATCGGCGCCGACGCCCAGGTGCCCCTTCTGCTTCATGCCCAGCGCCCGGGCCGGGCCGGCCGACGTGATGATGGCGATCTCGTAGAGCGAATATTCCCGGTCGATGTCCCCGAGAACGATGCGCGACTGCGCCTTGGCCGGCAGTTTCTTGACGCGCTCCTTGCGCACGTCGGCGTGCATCAGCAAATGGATGATCTCGGGATAGCGCCAGAAGCAGGCGCCGTTGGGATGGTCGGTCGTCAGGAAGATCCGCCACGGATCATCGATCAGCAAGAGCAGTTCCAGCCCGACGGCCCACTGCACGGCATTGACGAGGTTGGAGCCCTTGTAGGTGTAGGGGACGATGCCGCAGCCGGTCTCGTTCTCGACGTCGAGGTTGCCCCACTTGCGGCCGGTGAGCTGATAGAGCAAATGCTGCCAGGGACCGTCGGCGGTGATCGTGACGGCGTTGCCGAACAGCACGGCGCCCGCATCGCAGGTGAGGTTCTTGTGCTTGTTGAAATACTCTGCGAGCTGCGCCGCCTCGGAGCGCATCGTGTGCCAGTCGTCGCCGCCGTAAGCGTGAAACTGCAGATGGGCCATGTGGGCGCGATTGCCTTCCAGCACCTTCATGGTCTCGAGCGTGGTGGCAATGTTACCGGGAGCGCCGAGGTTATTGCAATGCAGGTGCAGCGGATGCGGCAGCCCGAGGTCATCGACGATCCGCGCCAGGCTGGACACGATCTGCGCGGGCGTGACCTTGCTGTAGCCGTAAACCGGCTCGTGCAGCTGCTTGGCGTCCTTGCCCCATTTCCAGGCGGTGACGCCGCCGGGATTGACCGCCTTCACGCCGTAGACCTTGGCCGCCCAGATCAGCCAGGCGACGACATGCCTGGCCCGCTCGGCATCGCCGGCCTCCAGCAGGTCCATGACGATCTCGTTGTTGGCCATCAGTAAGCAGGCGGCCTTGTCGATGATCGGCGTGTCGTTGAGTTCCTCGTGTGTGTGCTTGGCCGACAGCACCGGCACGGCGGCTTCCACGACGGTGGTGTAGCCCATGCCGGCGTACAGATAGCCGGTCGCGAAGGTGGTGGGCGTGGGCCCGCCGACGCCGGCGCGCGTGTGCTCGGTATGCATGAACTTGGCCGCGGCCCGCTGGTTCTCCGGAGTCAGCGCCCGGGCGAAGTTGAGGGCGGCGCCGGCCACGTGCGTGTGAATGTCCACGCCCCCCGGGAAGACGACCATGCCGGCGGCATCGAGCGTGCGACCGCCGCTGACGGACGCGACTATCTTGCCGCTGTCGATGCAGATGTCCTTGACGACGCCATCGATATTGTTGGCGGGATCATAAACCTTGCCGCCGGTGATGCGAAGCATGCGGATACTCGGTTGCCTGCGTTGTCGGACATCGGGCCGTACTGATAGGGATATGGTCGCGTCCATGCATCGCACAGGCAGAGCAATGGAGTCTTCCGAGTCCTCCGCTGATGAGGGCGCAGCGCCGGGCGGTTCAACTTCCGGCCGCGCGCGAGGGTGGGAGTTGTCAAGCTCAGTCGCGTACTTTTTGTGTGAAAACCGCGACCCTGACACACGAACAACCTGGCCGACCTGTCGACCACTCGAAGGCATGCCATAAGTAATTCGCAGACAACAGATTGCGACGACGAGTTGCCGGCCACATGGGGTCGGTCGTTTGGCCGGCAGGCCCGGCAACGAGCGGCAACTGGCGTGCTTGATCGTTGACACAATCCTCCCGCAGATTGAGTTTTGCCATCTGGCGGATCCGGCGGGAAGAACGCCATGAAACGGTTTCCCAGCTCCTCAGTCTTGCCCGCGTTGCCGAACCATATCGTTCCGCGGTTGGCTTGGAAAATCCTCCGCGAGGCAGGTACAATCCCACCGGGAGACGCCGTTTCGGCGCGGACGGAGCCGTCTGCCGTGAGGCTGTCGCCCGGCGAGGACGATTTCATGCCTGGATGCTTGCGGATGCTGGTTGCTGGCGCGATCCTGATCGCCACACCATGCGCGGCGACGGCGCAGGAGCTATGGCACGACCGCCCCAAGGAATACGTGCCGGCGCGGCCGCCGACGCAGAAAGAGCTGGACCGCCGCGAGGCGCTCAATGCCTATGTCCTCGGCCTCCTCTGCGAACGCGAGGATCGTCTGCTCGAAGCGATCCAGGCTTATGAAAAGGCCGCGCGGCTCGATCCCGAGGCGGCGCCGGTCTTCAAGGCCATGGTCCCCTTCTACATGGCGATGGAGCGGATCAACGAGGCGCTGGCCGCCAACCGCAAGGTCGTCGAGCTGGATCCGGACGATTTCGAGGCCTGGTACATGTACGCCCGGCAACTCAAGGCGCTGGGCCGGGCCAAGGAAGCGCAGGTCGCCGTCGAGAGCGGACTGAAGACCAGGGGCATCAAGGATTCCCCGGAGACGTTGCAGGCGTTGCACTTTCTGCTCGGCAACCTGCGCGAGGCCGCGGCTGAGTACCAGTCAGCGGCCGAGTCGTACCAGCAGGCCGCCAAGATTCTCGATCATCCCGACGCGATACTCGACCACTTGCCGCTGGACAAAAACGTGCTGGCGGCCCGCGGCGCCGAGATGTACGAGCGGTCCGGCAACATGTCGCTCAAGGCAAGACGCTTCGACGACGCCGTCGCCTCGTTTCGCCTGGCACAAAAACGCCATCCCGACGGCGCTGGCCGGCTCAACTTCAACCTCGCCCAGGTCTACCGGGAGCAGGGCAACTTGCCGCTAGCCCTCAACTCGCTCGACGGCTATCTGCGTCTGCAGCCGCAGGGACTGGAAGCGTACGAGCTGAAGATAGAACTCCTGCAAAAGGCGAAGCGCCAGGGCGAGATTCTCCCCTGGCTGGAGCATGCCGCGCAGGCGGATGCCTTCAACACCGGCCTGCGCTTGTTGCTGGCCCGGACACACGCGAGCCTGGGCAGCCAGGAATCGAAGATGCGGGCGGAAAAGATCTATCGCGAACTGGTCGCCAAAGCGCCGTCGGCCGAGGTCTATCGCGGTCTTTTCAAGCTCTATCAGCAGGAGGCTCGCGTGGGCATGACGCGCGTCTTGGCGCAGGTGGACGCCACGCTTGCCAAGGCCAAGGAAGGCATGCCTGATCCGGCCCAGGCGCAGGCGATGATCGCCGCGCTGCGCGAGGAGCCGGCATTATCGAAGGAGTTTGTCGAGGCCGGCTTTCGGCAACTGAAGGATGGCCGGAAAATGTCGTTCGGTTGCCTGCAATTGCTCGCACTGCTCGCGGACCGCAATCGCCAGCTTGATGCCGCCGAGGCGTTTCTGCGGCAAGGGCTGCGGCAGCCGCCGCCGGACACCGAGGTCATGCTCTACAGCGGTCTGCTCCGCGTATTGTGGAAGGCCAACAAGCCCGAGGAGGTGCTCAAGGTCTGCCAGGATGGCCTGCGGCGCTCGCGCGTCACGCATCCGGTCCTCTTCCACAGCGAGCAGGCGCGTGCCCTGGCCCGGCTGGGCAAGATGGAACAGGCGCTCGCCGAGGCGGACAAGGCTTACAACCTGGCCGCCGACCCGGACCGCTTCGCCATGCGACAACTGAAGATTCGACTTTTGACCATGGCGGACAAGCTCGACCGCGCCGAGGCGGAGTGCCAGGCCATCCTCAAGGAGATCCGCCAGCCCGGCGAGATACTGGAGACGCGCTACCTGCTCTCCAACATTTACTCGGCGGCGAAGGACTATCCCAGGGCCGAGGAGCAGCTCGGGCTGGTGCTGAAGCTGGACCCGAGCAACGCTACCGCCAACAATGACCTTGGCTACCTGTGGGCCGATCAGAACAAGAACCTCAAGCAAGCCGAGGAACTGATCCGCAAGGCGATCGAGCTGGACCGGCAACAACGCAAGAAGAGCGCTGCCGCCGAGATCGACGCCGATAACCCCGCGTATCTCGATAGCCTTGGTTGGGTGCTGTTTCGTCTCGGGCAGACCGAGGCGGCCCGCCGCGAGCTGGAACGAGCCACCGCCCTGCCGGACGGCAGCGACCCCACCATCTGGGATCACCTCGGCGACGTCTACTATCGCCTGCGCGAGACGGATCGCGCCCGCGCCGCCTGGCAGCGAGCCCTCCAGTTGTACGAGCAAGAAAACCATCGGAGAATGGATGCCAGGTACAAGGACGTGCAACGTAAGATGAAGCTCCTGGACTCCGCCCGACAACCGTAAGGCCCGTGACAAGGTATAGGGCTCCTCGTCGCAACGATCGTCGAGCAAATCGGCCGGTCCGAAGATGGAGGCTGCAGGTCCCTGTGGCCCTTCAACCCTCCCGACAAACGTCGTAAGATGACCTCAAGGCACGAGGACTAGCTCCTGGGCTGGACAACCGTGAAGGAGGAGCCATGTCGGGACATTCGCACTGGGCGACCATCAAGCACAAGAAGGGGGCGACCGACGCCAAGCGCGGCAAGCTGTTCAGCAAGCTGAGCCGGGCCATCATCATCGCGGCCCGGCACGGCGGCGGCGATCCGGAAACCAACCTCAAGCTTCGCTATGCCATCGACAAGGCCCGCGAAGTCAGCATGCCCAAGGACAACATCGAGCGGGCCGTCAAGCGCGGCACCGGCGAGACCGAAGGACTCGTCTTCGAGGAGGTGCAGTACGAGGGCTACGGTCCGGGCAACGTCGCCATCCTCGTCGATGTCTTCACCGACAATCGCAACCGCACTTCCGGCGAGGTCCGCAAGATCTTCGAGCGTGGCGGCGGCAAGATGGGTAGCGCCGGCTGCGTCGCCTACCTTTTCGACCGCAAGGGACTTCTCGGCGTCGATGCCACCACCATTGATGAAGACACGCTGATGAGCATTGTCCTCGATGGCGGCGCCGAGGACATGAAACGCTCCGGATCCAGCTTCGACATCACCTGCGATCCGTCGAATTTCTCTCAGGTCCAGCAAGCCCTGGAAAAGAACAACATCAAGCCGCTCGTCGCCGAGATCACTCAGCTTCCCAAGGCGCCGGTCGAGGTGGACGTCGAAACCGGGCAGAAGATCATGCGCCTCATGGAAGCACTCGACGACCACGACGACGCGCAGAATGTCTACTCCAGCATGCAACTCTCCGACGAGATGGTGGCGGAAATGCACAAGGAATAGCCGCGAAACCGCCGGCCCAGCCTTACGGAGGGGAATCAGTTCCAGAGCTTGTCCGGATTGGAATCATCGTCGCTGAGATGCAGGGGGAATTCGATGCGGTCGTGGCAATAGTATTCGACCTCTTGGCCGGCATGATCGTGAGTGATGATCAGTACCGGGAGATGGTTGCGGCTGTCGAAGAACCAGCGCTTCTGGCCGCCGCGCGGCAGCAGCGGATCAGCCCCCGGTGGAATGATGTGCTCGACGGCCTCGACCGGGTTCTCCAGTTCAGGCCTCTTGAGCGAGCCCAGATATCGCAGCGTGGCGGCACCTGGGTCCTTGCGCTCCAGTGCATCCACAAGCAGGCCGAAGCGCTCCACCAGGTTTTCCAGTCCTGCTTGCGTGATCGAATGCCGGCTGCTACCTTTCACCAGAATGCTGTCCAGAGGCAGCGAGTGCCGTGAACCGGCAAGCGCGAGCAGCACATTGCCCGGCGGCATCTTGCTGTGAATCTTGTTTTCGTAGCGGCCCTTCACGTAGACAACTTCGCGGCCCTTGGCTTCTTCGCCGATCCATTTCAGATAAACGCTGAACGGCTCGCGGCGGAATTTGAATTGGATGATTTCCTGGGGCGTCTGCCGGCCATTGACGACTTCACGCCGGCTGAGGCGTAGGGCATAGGCATCCATCGGCGCAACCTGCTCTGCTGCCTTGCGATACAGTTGCCGCAGGGTGCTCGGTGCGTTCAGTGCTGTGGCGGGCGCGACTTCGCCTGACGGTTGCTGTGCGGTCAGTGCCGGCAGCTGCTGTCTCGACTCGGGTGCTGCCTGGCGGTCCTGCCCGGCCGGCATCGGGACTTCCAGCGTTTGATAATCGATACGCTGGATGGGCGAGCGCGGCGCGGGTGGAATGTACAGTGCGGGCGCCGGCGATGGCGGCGGCCCCTCGGCGGCGTACGGCGCCCGCGGCGGCGGCTCCACACGGCCTGGCCTGGCCGGCCAGCCGCCCGCGCAGCCGCAGGTCCACAGCCCGAGGCCGAGCCACATCAACCACGCCGGTCTTCTCGTCAATAACGCCATACGCATCCATCCACTGGCGCACCACGATCGCGTTCCGGTGCGCGGCGATACAAAGATCCCCAGGAAAAAGACAGAGGAGTTTCTTTCGCCGCAACAAGGCTCGCTGCATCTAGCATTCTGGTGGCTCTGGGCAAGTTGGGTCGGCAAGGCTCCAAAACGACATTGCTTTCGGACAGGTCAGCCAATCTCGTCAAGCAGAGCGTTCTTGATTGCCATCCTCAGCAACTTCAAAAACAGAAAAGCCCACGGCTGGGCAGCCGTGGGCTCGCGGGGGTGGTCGCGGTCGGGGGAGGGCTGGGGCCAACCCCGACCGGACGGGGCCATGGACTACTTGAAATCTAGTTGCAGCCGCAGCTCGGCGTGCAGCAGGAGTTGCAGCACGGCTCGCAGCAGCAATCGCAAGCCAGTCGCCGGCTGCACAACCGCTGGAACATGCCGCACTTGCAGGGCTTGCAGCACTCACAGCAGTTCGTGCAGCACTTGCTCGTGCAGCAGTTCGTCGGGCAGCAGGTCGTGCAGCACGACTGGCAGCAGCACGGATCACAGCAGCACGAGCAGCACCGCTGGCGGACGCGGCTCATGCGGCAGTGGCACTTCTTGCAGCAACCCTGGCAGCAGTTGCTCGGGCAGCAGCAGCAACCCGGATCACAGCAGCCTTGCTTGCAGCAACCACTCGGGCAGCAGCTGGGCTTGCAGCACTCTTGCTTGCAGCTCGGGCAAGCTGGGCAGTGGCAGCTCGGACAGGCGGGGCATTCGCAAGCGACCGGGACCTTGCGGCAGCGCTTCACGCACACCGTGTACGGCACTTGCTCCTGGACCACCTTGCACACCGGGCAGGCCACTTGCTCGGTCACCTGGTAGGGGACCTTGCAGTGGACCGTGTAGGCCTGCATCACGCACTCGCAATGCGGGACCTGCTTGGTGACGGTGTACTTCTCCATGTGGCACTCGCAGTGCGGCACTTGCCGTTTCTGCGTGTACTGCACCATCTTGCATACCTGGTAGGGGACCTTCTTGACATGGTCCTCGACCACGGTGGTCATGACGGTGTAGGGCACCTGCTTGACGCGTTGCTCCTGCACCATGCGGCAGGTGGTGTAGGTCTGCGTGGTCTTGATGACGCCGCCTTCTTGCCAGGCGCGGCCTGGGCCTGGATCGGCGTGGCCCTGGCCAGCCGCATCCATGTACGCGCCCTTCACGCAGCGGCTGACGGTGTAGGGAATCTGCTTCTTGCAGACTTCCGTGACCATCTTTTGCACACAGTAGGGAACCTGCTTATGGACGACGGCGCCTTCCTGGAAATGCCGGCCCGGGCCGTTGCATTCGTAGGTGCCGCCCTTGCCGTCCACCCAGGCGCCGCGGGCCATGTGGCTGGTCGTGTACGGCACCTGCTGGACAACGGTCTGCGGGACCTTGCAGGTGACCGTGTACGGAACCTTGGTCTTGACGCACTTCTTCACATAGGTGGTGCAGGGAACCTGCTCGCACACCTTGCAGCACTTCTTGACCTTGCGGGTGCAGCAGCAGCTCGGGCACTGGCAGCAGCAGTCGCACTCGCACTCGCAGCAGCAGCACTGGCCGTTGCATGGGTCGCAGCAGCGCTGGCAGCAGCGGCGCTTGCAGCGGAACGAACGGCCCTGCTGGCAGCACGGCTCATCGACCCACTGCTCGCAGCACTTCTGCACGCACTTGTAGGTGGTCACCGGCTCACAGACCGTCTGGCAGCATTCCTTGTAGCAGGTCTTCTGCACTTCCTTGCAGCTATGGCAGCAAACGTTCTTCATGCACGTCTGCTGCACGCAGTGGCAGACCTGGCAACAGATGGTCTTGTAGCAGGTCTGGCACACCGGCTTGCAGCAGTGGTAGCAGCATTCCTTGACATGCTGCTCGCACACCTGCTTCTGCACCTGGTGGCAGGCCACGTGCTGGTGCTGCTCATAAACGGGGCGGCACACGCAGTAGTGACACTCCTTGTGACAGCACTTCGGCACGCACTTGCAGCACTTGTAGTGGCATTCTTTCCAGCAGGTCTCATAGCACGGCTTGCAGCAGTGGATCGTCTCGGTCTTCATGACGGTCTTGTAGACCGGACGGCAGCACTCCTGCGTGACGGTTTTCATGACCGTCTGATAGCAGGGCTTGTGACAAGTCTTTTGCACATCCTTGTAGCAGGTCTTGCAGACCGGCTTCATGACGGTCTCTTGAACCGTCTTGTAGCAGGTATGCCAACGTTTTTCCTGGACTGTGTCGTAGACCAGCTTGTAACAGACGCGTCCTTGCTGCTGGCATGAAGGGAAGCAGCACTGAGCATCGCAACAAGGCTGGCTGCAACATGAATAGCCGGCGGCGCCGCAGTGGGCAGCCGACGCGGTCCCGGCGGCCCACAGGCTCGCCAGGGCAGCGACCAGCCCCGCCAGCGCCGCTCTCACGCGCATCCTCATGTTCTTTGCCTCCTCATTCGGCTCAACCGGAACGGGACGAAGGTTGATTCGTGCCCCATTCCAACAGGTGGGATTTCAAGTGACTTCGGGTCTACCCCCGCTCATTCATCCTCGTTATCGGCCGAACTTTGACACTTCCATCACCGCCGCTGTTCTTTGCGAGGCTTACCAGGCCACCGCCCACGCGAGAAAAACCACGTGTGCGCATCGTGCCGACTGGGAAGGTTAGGAGGAAGACGATTGCGTCTTCCGAAGTTTGGTAACACATTGGGGGATGCGCTGCTCGGAGGTATCCGCCACGAACCGGGGGACGGGGAAAGAGAGGCACTCAGGGCAGAATACGCTTTTTAGTTCTCAGGCCGCGCCGCCGCTTGCGCTGCGCGAGGGCACCCGGTGAACGGTTCTGCGGCAATTCCGTTCGCAGGACGAGCCGGCCAAATTACCAGGCCGTGGCGAGTTTGCTCATTCCTTGGCCTCCTTCGGCAGCTTCGGCGGCGTGCGGTTGTAGATGCTGATGCGGCCGGCGGGGACGAACAGCGTCATGGTGGCGAAGGCGGTCGAGTAGGCGTTGGTTTCGCCTTTTTCCTGGTCCTTGATCCAGCCCTTGTTGGGCCAGCCGCCGTCCTTGTCTTGCCAGGCGAGCAGTTCCTTCTGCGTCTCGGCGATGTAGCGGGCGGTGTTGGTGCGAAAACTCTTGTCGTCCTGATACTCCTGGCCGAGCAGGCGCATGCCCATCGTGCCGTAATAGTGCCCGTAATAGGGGAAGTACCACGGGACGTGCGGAGCGCTCATGCGGGCCGGGGTGAAGTCGAGGAGATACTTGTAGCCGTTGATCATCACGGCGAAGTCGAACTTCTTCATCAGGCCGAGCGTGGCCACGGCAGCGGCCGTGCCCCCCTTCATGCTCTGGCCATCGCCGAGGATGTAGTTGAAGCTGCCGTCCTTGTTCTGGCTCTTCTTCAGATACTCGAAGCCCTTGTCGATCACCTTGTCGTCGATCTCCAGGCCGAAGTTCTCGGCCGAGACCGGGGCCTGGACGGCGCAGGCCGTCGTCGCCCCCTCGTCGCGGGTCAGTTCGCCGGGCGTGTACCACCAGCCGCCCGAGGCCGACTGGTTCTTGGCGATCTGCTTGTTTGACTGCATGACGACGGCGCGGATCTTCTTCACATCGATGTCCGGCTTGACCTTGCAGAGCAAGCCACGGCCATAGGCTTCCGACAGGGCCAGCCCGGCGAAGCCCTAGTTGTGGATCCAGCTGCGCACGCTCTGCCCTTGGATCTGGAACATGCCGTCCTTCTGGTTGGCCATCAGGAATTGCAGGCCCTTGATGAGCGCCTTGCCGCGCTCGTCGGTAAACGGCTCATCGCTGGCGGACAGGTAGGCCAGGCAGGCCATGCTGGTGATGCCGATGGTGTAACTCTTGCCCCATGAGCCGTCGGCCGCCTGATTCCTGGTGAGCCAGTCGAGTCCCTTGGCGCCGGCGGCGGCCAACTCCTTGACCGTGACCTTGTCATGCCTCTTGTCCTGGCCACGGGACGCTGGCTCGGGCGTCAGCAAGATGCCAGCAACCAGCCCCGCCGCGAGCAACCGATATCCGGTCATGGTGGACTCCTTGTACTCCATGGGCGCATAAGGAACCAGGACGTATGTACCATTTCGACGATTGACGGCCGGAAAGGATTGTCTGTAACCGTTCACGCCTTGGCCAGCAATGGTGCTGGTTTTCCAGCCATTTGGGCTTCGACGGCGGTTGTCAGCCATGCAAAAGCATTGTGTGACTGGCGACGACAGGTTTCGATCACCGTCAGCAGACGCTCGACGAAACGGCTGCCACCGTTCGATTGCGTGCCGAAGGAGAGCTTACGCCAGA
>Ga0194121_10002224_pt1 | contig 31197 bp, 32 predicted proteins | sample TA2MahCa50mmetaG_FD_148609 | JGI IMG/M metagenome (GOLD analysis project Ga0194121, IMG submission 148609) | Freshwater microbial communities from Lake Tanganyika, Tanzania - TA2015020 Mahale Deep Cast 50m | ecosystem: Environmental > Aquatic > Freshwater > Lake | place: Tanzania: Lake...
CCCGGCTCCGCATCGCGCCAAGCTGCACAGCACCAACCCGCTCGAGCGGCTCAACGGCGAGATCAAGCGACGCAGCGAGGTCGTCGGCATCTTCCCCAACGAGGCTGCCGTTGTCCGATTGATCGACGCCTTGCTGCTCGAACAGAACGACGAATGGGCCGTTCAGCGCGCGCGCTACATGAGCCTGGAAACCATCGCTCCGCTGAGCGATCATCCCATGGTCAGCCTGCCCACCGTGGCAGCCTGATCGACCAACCGACCCTGCCAAGGGTCGCCGCTCCTACACCACTACCGGGGACACGACCTGGCAACGTGGACTTGCAGGGCGCCGAAATGGTCGGCGCCAACCTCGAGGCCGCGTTGCTGCGCAAAGCCAACCTCAATGGGGCCAATCTCGAGGGCGCAAACCTCTCTCACGCCCGACTTCAGGGCGCGACTATGCGCGGAGCGATCCTCGCCGGCGTCGACTTGACGACCGCAGACCTGTCCGAGGCCCTGGTCAGCCGCGGCGCCTCGGAATTGCCGGTGGACATTCAGAAACTCCTGCGCTCGCACGCGATTTGGGTCGACTCAAGCGGTGAGGACGGGGAGCGCGCGAGTTTTGCCGAGCAGGATCTGTCGGGCGCCAAGCTAGAGGGCGTATACCTTTCGGGCGCCGACATGCGCAACGTCAACCTCGAGGGCGCCAACCTGCAGAACGCGCTGTTCGTGCTCACCGACTTGCGGGGCGCCAATCTCAACGGCGCCGACTTGCGGCGTGCCGACCTCTCTGGGGCGGACCTGACGTCGGCCCAACTCGTGGGAGCACGGCTCGGGGGCTCCAAGATGGAACCGATCTCGCTCAAGGGCGCCGATGGCAAGTCGACCGGTCAGGTACGCCCGACCAAAGCGAGTCAAGCCAACTTCGAACGCGCCAATCTGGCGGCTGCCAATCTTCGCGGACTCGTGCTCGAGAACGCCAACCTCACGCGCGCGATTTGCGATGGCGCGGTGATGGCACGCACGAAGCTGACGAATGCGAACCTGTCCCAGGCCCGTTTCAAACAGACGGATCTGACGGATGCCCAGCTCGAGGGAGCGAACGTCGAACACGCGACCTTCGAATTCGCCAAGCTGCGCAATGCAAACCTCGAGGGAGTCGAGACGGAAAAGATGCACGTCTACGGCGCGGACGTGGCCAACACCGTCCTCGAAAAGAAGCGCTAAGCCGCCTGACCCAAGGCTTGGCGCATCCGCGCCATGGCTTCTCGGATCGCCGTCGCCGAGTTGGCATAGGAAAACCGGACGAACCCTTCGCCGAGATGGCCGAAGGCCGTCCCGGAGACCACCGCGACGCCAGCGCGATCCAGCAGGAGATCCTGCACTGCCCGCGACGTTCGCCCGGTCCCGGTGATGTTGGCAAAGGCGTAAAAGGCCCCGCCCGGCATGACGCAGCGGACGCCCGGCATGGCATTGAGCTCGCTGACGATCAGTCTGCGCCGCTCGTCGAACGCTTTGACCATTGCATCGACCGCGTCCTGCGGCCCGCTCAACGCCGCGATCGCCGCCCATTGCGAGGCCGCATTGACGCACGAATGGTCGTTGATCGCGAGGCGCGTCATGCCGTCGACCAGCTCCGGCGGACAAACCGCGTACCCCATCCGCCATCCCGTCATGGCGTAGGTCTTGGACCAGCCGTCGAGAAGGATCGTGCGCGAACGCATCGCGGGGTAGGACAGCAGGCTCTTGTGGCGCCGACCATCGTAGAGGATCCTGGCGTAGATCTCGTCGGACAGTACGGCGACCTCGGGGTGACGCTCGAGCCCGGAGACCAGGCGGTCCAACTCCCGATCATCGGCCACGCCGCCGGTCGGATTGGCCGGCGTGTTGAGGATGATCATCCGGGTGCGAGGCGTGATCTTGGCCAAGACCTCATCGGCGCGAAACGAAAAGCCGCTCGTCTCATGCAACTCCATCGGAATGGGTTTTGCGCCGGAGAAACGAATCACGGACTCGTAGATCGGGAAGCCCGGGTTGGGATAGATGATCTCCGCGCCAGACTCACCGAACATCAGAATCGCGAAAAACATGATCGGTTTTCCACCCGGCATGATCACGACGTGATCCGGGTTCACCTCGACCCCACGGTACCGATGGATATCGGCGGCCACGGCCTCTCGTAGCGGCCGAATGCCGTTGGCCGGCGTATAACCGTGGTGGCCGTCGCGCAACGCTTTGGCGGCCGCTTCGACGATGTGCGGCGGGGTGGGGAAATCCGGCTGACCGATGCCCAGACTGATGATATCGCGGCCCTGGGCCTTCAGCGCTTCGGCCCGCGCCAGCACCTCGAAGGCACTCTCCGTCCCGAGATGGCCCATCCGATCGGCGAGTTTCATGGTTCGGTTATGCCACGATGGTCTAGATGCGGGCAAACACGGGCGTTGTGCCGCTTTGACGAACCACTAGAATTCGCCGCCCATGTTTCGCCGCAAGAAACGCCGCGACGAATGGCACGATCACCTGCCTGACCGCCTACCGCGGGACACCCTCGTCGCGCCGATCAAGGTCCACCCGATGGCGTTGTTCCTAACGTCGCTGTTCTTCGGTTGGGCGGTCGACGCGCTGACGCGCTGGCGCCTTGGGGGCGGAAGTATACGCATTTGGCTTGCGGTCGCAGTCATGATCGGCGGCCTTGCCTTGATGATGTGGGCGATCCAACAGTATCGCCGCGCCGCTACATCGCCCGACGTGAAGCACAAACCCGAAGCCCTGGTCACGACCGGACCCTACCGGTTTTCGCGAAATCCGATGTATCTCGCCTTCTGCGGCGTGGTCGCCGGCCTGGCCGTCGCCTTGAACCTGCCCGGAGCGGTGATCGCCCTGGTTCCCGCCGCGATCGTTCTTCACTACAAAGTCGTGCTGATCGAAGAGGGGTTCCTGCGCGGGATGTTCGGCGCCGAGTTCGACGACTACTGCCGACGCACGCGACGCTGGCTTTGACGCGACCATGAAGAACGCCAACGCCGTCTTCGCCAATGTGGGCACCACGGTGTTCGAGGTCATGTCGCGTCTCGCGCAGCAGCACGACGCCGTCAACCTGGGGCAGGGGTTCCCCGACGGCAACGGCCCCGACGACGTGCGTGCCTTTGCCGAGCGTGCCCTCGGCGATCGCCCCAACCAGTACCCACCCATGATGGGCGTTCCAGAACTCCGCCAAGCGGTGGCCCAGCATGCTCATCGCTTCTATGGCTTGGCCGTGGATTGGCAGAACGAGGTCCTGGTGACCTCCGGAGCGACCGAGGCTCTCGCGGCGGCCATCTTCGCGTTGATCGAGCCGGGCGACGAAGTCGTCCTGTTCGAACCACTCTACGATTCCTATCTGCCGATCTTGCGGCGCGCCGGTGCCGTCCCGCGGCTGGTCCGTTTGGCGCCACCGAATTGGGAGATTCCCGAGTCGGACTTGCGTGCCGCCTTCAGTCCGCGGACCAAGGCGATCCTGCTCAACACCCCGCTCAACCCCGCCGGCAAGGTCTTTCGTCGCAGTGAACTCGCCCTGATCGCATCGCTCGTCGAAGCGGTGGACGGCGTTGCCATTTGCGACGAGGTCTACGAGCACATCGTGTTCGACGGCGCGACCCACGTGCCCCTCATGACGCTCCCCGGAATGCGCGAGCGCTGTCTGCGGATTGGCTCGGCGGGGAAGACGTTTTCCCTAACGGGCTGGAAGGTCGGCTATATCACCGCGGCTCCGGCGTTGCTTGCCCCCGTTGCCAAGGCCCATCAGTTCCTGACGTTCACGACCCCACCCAATCTGCAACGCGCCGTGGCCTACGGCTTGGCCAAGGACGATCGCTATTACCGGGAGTTGTCAGGCGGCATGCAGCGCAGCCGCGATCGTTTGCGGCAAGGTCTCGAACGCGTGGGTTTTCGCGTGGCGCCGTGTGACGGCACCTACTTTCTCAATGCCGATTTCCGGCCGCTCGGGTTCGACGGCACGGATGAAGACTTCTGCCGGCACCTCGTTGCCGAGGCTGGGGTCGCAGCCATTCCGGTAAGCGCATTCTACGACCACGACGGCCCCTCGCATTTCGTCCGGTTCTGTTTCTGTAAGCGCGACCAGGTCATCGACCATGCACTGGCCAGACTGGAAAAATTCGTCTCCCGCGGGCCTTCGCGATCGCCTTGACGACAGTGCGACCCTGTAGCAAAAGGGGCGCTACGGCGGGAGTAGCTCAGGTGGTTAGAGCGCCAGATTGTGGATCTGGATGTCGTGGGTTCGAGTCCCATCTCTCGCCCCATTTTCCCAATTGTCCGGCCGGTCCGGCCCAGAGACGTAGGTAAAAGCTTGTACCGGAGACATGGGTTACAACCCGTGGCCAAACGGGTTGTCAACTGACGATCGAGCTCTTGGCGGGAATGCGGACGTCGCCATCGAGCCGTCGCACCAGGAGCTCACGGATCTTGCGGGCGTCCCAATGCGGCCCCTCCTGCTTCAACCGGACGATCAAGCCCTCGATCTGGTCCGGCAACTGGTTGGCGTAACGGATCGGCCGCCGGCTACGATCGGTTAGGCCCTCCAGCCCGCTCTCCTTGTACCGGTTGAATATCTTGTCGCCGGTCTTGCGGGATATTCCGCAAGGCCGGCAGACATCGCTCATCGTCTCCCGATCGAGGACACGGGCGACAAACCGCTAACGCTCGTCCACCGTGTCGACCACTCTTTCCAAGGCATCGACCCCCCGCAAAGCCGCAGAAAGTGTTACCCATGTGTCCGGTACGCTCTATGGTCCGAACAAGCGAACCGACACGCTTTCGCCGCAAATCGGTCATGCAATTTCCGTTACTCGCCTCTAGCTTCCGACTATGATTTTGCCGCCTGGGCGAGTCGGGGGGATCGTCCGGATGGCGGAACCGATGGGAATGCATTGGCGGCGCCAGGGCGGAGGTAATGCAGGGTGAGGGTGACAGTGCGGTTGCGGTTTCCGGGGTGCGGTCAGTGATCCAGAATGCCGCAACGAACGGCAACGGAGGACGTCGAACCTCGCAGGTGCTCCGCGATCTCATCGCGGACACGACGCGGGTCAGTTTCACGTTCCGTGAGATCGCCCAGGTCATCGGCGAGCGCGCGTTCGGGGCATTGCTGTTCCTGTTCGCGTTGCCCAATCTGATTCCGATCCCCGGGATATCCACCGTTTTCGGAATCCTGATCGGCATCATCGCCATACAGTTGATGCTGGGCTCCCGCACGATCTGGCTGCCGCGGAAGGTTGCGGAACGCGGTGTCTCGCGCGACGCGCTGGCAGCGGTCATCGACCGCACGATGCCTCGGATGCAACGCGTCGAGCGGATTCTTCGTCCTCGTCTAAACTTCCTCTGCCTCGGCGTCGGGGAACGTTTGATCGGCGTGTTCTGCTTGGCGATGGCCCTGATTCTCATGCTGCCGCTCGTGCTGAACAATCTGTTTCCGGCCCTCGCGGCGGCCGCCTTCGCCCTCGGCATCATTGAACGGGACGGCGTGGCCGTCATCGCGGGTTACCTCCTCAGCGTCGTCGCAGTCATCGTGCTCGGCCTGACCCTGGCGGTCGGTACGGCCGCCATCGTCGGGTTTCTCAAGGGCATCGTGTATATTTTCCGCCACGTGCCGGCATGATCCTCCGGCGCGGCGCGCCAGCGGGTCATCATCCATGCAGAAGCCCTCCGACGACGCCTTGCCCGGCGGCGAAATCCTGATTGGAATCACCGGGGCGGGGGTCCTCGCGCTCGAAGTGCTCGCGTCGCGGATGATGACGCCGTATTTCGGCGTCTCGCTGTTCATTTGGTCGGGGATCTTGTCGATGACCCTGACATTGCTCGCGGTCGGTTATTGGAGCGGCGGATGGTGGGCCCGGCGCGGCGATCGTTCCGCCGTGCGGTTCGCGTTCCTGGGGGCGCCCATCGTGGCGTCGGTAGCGGTGGCCGTCGCGGCGCTCGTCTACCCGCTGCTGTTCAGTACCCTGGCCCGCGTCGATCTCGTCTTCGGCTCATTCGCAGCGAGCGCGATCCTGCTTTCAGTCCCTTTGATCGCGCTATCGGCCATGAACCCGCTGCTCGTCGCCCTGCGACGCAGGAAAGACTCCGAGGAACGGGGCGACGCCGGAGCAGGCCGAATCTTCTTTCTGTCGACGATGGGATCGGTCGCCGGCGTGTTGATCACGGCGTTCGTGTTCATCCCGATGCTGACCAATTTCCGCGCCTTCCTGCTGGTCGGCGCCATTCTGGCGGTGGCAGCGCTGGTCATGACCGCGCAATCGCGCGGCGTCGAGGCGCGCCGACGTCGCCAATTGCTGGCAGCCGGGCTAGTGGCCACCGCGGTGTGCGCCGGTCTCGCGGTCTGGCAGGCGAGCTATCTCGATCTGTTCGAGGCGCGCGACGGGAGTCGTTATCGCGTGGTCGCGAGTTACGGGTCGATGTATGGCACGATCAAGGTTGCGGATGCCTATCCGCCGGACGGCGCCCAGCCGACGATGCGCATCTATCTCCAGGACGGGTTGGTACAGAACCGGGTTCGCCCCGACAACGTCTCGCTGTCGCTCTATACCCACATGGTCGAGGCCTTGGCGCTGGCCAGCGCCCCCAAAGCGCGGGACGCTCTGGTGCTGGGGTTGGGCGCCGGGATCGTGCCGCGCCGCTTGAAGTGCGAAGGCATGGCCGTCACGGTGATCGACATCAATCATCAGGCCCTCGCGGTGGCGAACCGTCACTTCGGCTTCGACGCGACGGACATGACCATCATCACCGCGGACGCCCGCACCTACGTACGCGACTGCCAAAGCGCCCAGGATTTGATCATCGTCGACCTGTTCCACGGCGACAACACGCCGGACTATCTGATGACGCGCGAGTTCTTCGCCGACTTGGCCCGCTGTTTGAGGCCGCAAGGCGCGCTGGTCATGAACGCCTTCTTCGATCGACACGACGACGCGGTCAACCGACGCGTCCTTGCCACCGTCGGGGCGTCGTTTCGCTCGCTGGCGGAACTCCGCTCACCGACCCTCTCGGCGTTTCTCGTCGCGACCAACGGGCCGCCCCCGGAACGCCTGATACTCCCCCCCGACCTTCCGGCCAGCGTGCGCCCCGATTTCGAGCAGACGATGCGGACCGCCCGCCTCGTACCGCGCAGCGCGCTCTCCGGCAGCGAGCCGATTTCCGATCGCGGCAATATCTTCTCGGTGCTGTTCGCGCGTTCCGAGATGGAACTGCGTCAGGCGCTCTCCCAAGGGCTGCCGCCGGCAATGCTCGTCAACTGACGGTTGGTAATGCTCCGCCGACGGGTGCCGGCGCTGGGTTGTTCGGCGCCGGGGCCGCTTTGGCGCCCTTGGCCGGACGACGGCGCAACAGCAGGAAGGCGACCAACCCGATGAGGGGGCAGGTCGCGACGAGATACACCATCGGCATCGCTGTCCCGTCGGCCATTCGTCCCAACAGCGTCACCGCCCCCGCCGACATCATCATCTGGATAAATCCGTTCAGGCCGGCCGCCGTTGCCGCTTTGGCCGGGAACAGACTGACCGCTCCCTGGGACGCCGACGGAAACGAATTCGCCAAGCCAAACAGGATCATGCAGGTGGGGATGATGATCGTGACGACGTCGAGTTGGTCGGTCCAGGCAAAGTACAGCAGCAACAGGCCCGCAAGGGCGACGATACTGTTGCCGAGGATGACCATGCGATCACCGCCGACTCGCACGGTGATGCGGCTGGCAAGCAGCGACCCCAGAAAGTTGAACACCACCGGAATGAACCAGATGACGCCGTAGGTGTCCGGTTCGAGCCCATAGTTGTTGATCAAGATGAACGGGGCGCCGGCCCCGACCACATCTTCCAGGTTCTCACCAAGGAGATGACGCAGTCGATCCAGCGCGAGGAGTCGAGCGAGCGCATCTTTCGCGCGATGGGCGAGGCGGCTCCGGCCTTCGGCCTGATCGGAACGCTCGTCGGTCTGGTGCAGATGATGGCGCAGCTCGAAGACCCGTCCAAGATCGGCGGGGCTATGGCCGTCGCGCTGCTGACGACACTCTACGGCGCCATCATCGCCAACCTGATCTGCATTCCGATCGCCGACAAGCTCGAAACCAAGGCGATTCAGGATCGCACCAACCGAGAACTGATCATCGATTCGGTGCTCGGCATTCAGCGCGGCGAAAATCCGCGCGTGCTGGTCGAACTGCTCGAGGCCTACACCAAGGTCGATCGGCGCAAGGGCAACGGCGAGGACGCACGCAGCATCCAGGTCGATCGCCGCAAACGCTCGGGGTCGATCGAGGATCGTGAAGTCGTCGCCGTCGCCAAGCCCAAGGCTGCGGCCGCCCCGGTCGCCAACCGCCGCGCCAATTGAGCGCCATGGCGAGCCCGGCCGCATTCCCGGTCCCAAAGGCCAAGAAAACCCGACAGGCGGTTTGGCTGATCACTTTGGCCGATCTGGTGATGCTGTTGCTCGCATTTTTCGTCCTGTTGGCGTCGTTCGCCAGCAAGTCGGACCGGACCGAAATCCTCGCTTCGGTCAATCGGGCGTTCAACGAATCGTTTGCCGGGACGCTCGACCGCGTCGAGCGACTGCGCCTTTCAACCGAACAATCCGACGCCAAGGGTCAGGACCAGCGTACCTTCGCAGAGCGCATCCGCGACTCGCAGGAAGCCGAACGACAACGGCGGGTCGAAGCGCAGGCCAAAGAAACCTACGGCTCGATCCGATCGGCGCTGGCTCCGGAACTGCGCTCGGACAAGCTCGAGGTCGTCACCGAGGGCAACGCAACCGTGGTGCGATTCGGCAGCGGCAACACCAGCTTCTTCGCCCCGGCGAGCGAACGGCCGTCGGCCGAGATGCGCCCGATTCTCCAGCGCATCGCGGCGGTGCTGCAGGAGAACCCGGGCCGGATCGTGGTGCAGGGCCACACCGACGACGTCCACGTGAACACCGAGCGGTTCCGCTCGAATTGGGACCTCTCGACGGCGCGTGCCGCCGCCGTCGTCACCGAACTCATGGGCTTTGCCAAGATCGATTCCCAGCGCATCGTCGTACAGGGTTATGCCGAGACCCGCCCCTTGGTCCCCAACGACTCGCCCGCGAACCGTGCCGTCAACCGCCGCGTCGAGATTCACGTGCTCGCCGACGATGGCTCGTCGACCATGATTCAGCTGCGCTGAACGCCGCTAGTACGCTCGCAAGAAGCCCCGTCGCGTGGCGGCGGCGACAAATCCCAGCGACATCACGGCCACGGCTCCGCCCATCACCGCGAAGGTGTGCAGAAGGCCGATCTCGTTCGCCAAGGTTTGGGAAATCAACGGCGACGAAAAGTGGCCGAGGAAGACCGCCATCGTCAGGCCGCCGAGGATTCGGCCGCGCAACCGGGGCGGCGCGCGATCAATGACCCAAAGGGAGATGTTGGGCCAGATGACGCCCAGGGCGGCACCGACGAACACCAGCGAAAGCATGATGTTGCTCAGCCCCGAGACCTGGGACAACACCACGTAACCGAAGGCGAACGACCCGAAGCCCAGCGCGAAGATCGCTTCGCGCGACAACCGCCGGCGCAGGGTGGCGAACACCAGGATCGACATTAGCGCCGATACGAGCGATGGAACCGCGAGGGCGATCCCCGCGAGGGTCGGGTTCACGACGCCGAGCTCATGCAAGTAAAACGGCAATTGCGTGGGGATCATGTAGAACGCCGCGCTCTGCACGAACTCGACCGAGTAGAGCAGGGCCATCAAGGCGATCGGCGCGCGGTCGCCGGGAGCCAGGGCTTGCCCCGGCTTCGGCCGGGGGATCTTCGGCGGCTCGATGATGAAAAAGATCGCCATCGGCAGGATGCCGAAGGCGAGCAGGTAGACCAGGAACGGTGCTCGCCAATCGATGGTCGCGACCAGCCCTCCCAACAGGACGAACACGACGCCGCCGAACTGGATGAACCCCTGCCGCATGCCGGTGAACCGTTCGCGGGGCCGGCCCGTAAAGTAGTCGCCGGCGAGCGTCGTCGAACAGGTCATCACGCAGGCAACCGAGACCCCGAGGAGCCCACGGCTGATCAGAAGCCCGGTCATCGAGTCGAGAAATACGCCGGACGTCCCGGCGAACCCATAGGCGGTGATCCCGACGATCATCAGGCGCTTGCGCCCGAACGTGTCGACGATCCACCCCGCGATCGGGGAACACAGGGCGATCGCGATCGAGGGCACCGTGATCAGCATGCGCACGAGGTATTCGATCCCCGGCGTATCGCGGAAATGCTCGTGAAGTGCCGGGAGCGCCGGGGAAATGGTGGCGCCGGACATGATCGTCATCGTGCCGGTCAGCAAGAGCGTGATTTTCACCGGCCAGCGCTGATCGAGGTCGCCGGTCGGGGCGGCAGTGGTCATGGGGAACTCGAGGGCAGGGACGCCCAACCTATAGCCCATCGTCCGCCCCGAAAGCGACCACCGCATGGTCAGCGAAGTGGGGTCGTGCGCGACGGCGTTAGCACAGCCGTGATCAGGAATCCGAGCATGACGGTGGCAAGAATTCCGCTCGCCACCCCGAAAGCCGCCGGGATGTCCCAAATGTCGGCCACGGTCTGGGACAGGAACGGCGAGGCGAAGAACCCCATCATGAGGCTGGCGTTCTGCCCGCCCATGACTCGTCCGCGAACACGGGGCGGCGCAAGGTCGAGCAGGCGGATCGAGAAGTTGGCGGTGATCGAGCCCATGCCGATACCGAACACGATCAAACCGACAAACGTCGTCGTAATGCCCAGGGAAAGGGCGACGAGCGCGTAACCGCTCGCGGCCAGGGCATAGCCGTAGATGAACATCGTGCTCGTCGACACGAAACGGCGGATCGTGCCGTAGAACAGTGACGTGACGCCGGTCGCGAGGGTCGAGGCAGCGATCCCCAAGCCCGCCCATTGCGGATCGGACAACCCCAGGACTTCCATCAGGAACGGAACCTGGGTCGGAATCATGTAGAAGCTGAGACCGAACAGAATGGCCGCCGCATAGTTGGCGCCGATGGCGAGCCACGGTACGGCCCGCCCTTCGTCGCCGAGCGTCGAGGAACTCGCCCCTTTGGTTCCCGGGCGACCGGGTTCATAGATGTGCCGCCAGACGAGGACGAACAGGGCGAACGCCGAAACGTAGATCAAGAAGGGCGCCCGCCAGTCGATCGCCGCCAGCCATCCGCCGAAGAGCAGGTAGACGACTCCGCCAAGGTTGTTGGCCGCGTTGCGGTAACCGGCCATGCGGTTGCGCAACGTGCCCTCGAAATAGTCGCCGATCAGCGTCGCCACCGACGTGGCGATCGTGGCCGTCGCCACGCCCAGGATGGCCCGACTGATGAGGATCGCTATGATCGAATCGATGAGGGCACCCGAGAGCCCGGCCAGGGCGTAGAGCACGATCCCAGCCAACATCAGCCGCCGGCGCCCGAAGCGGTCGATGATGTAGCCGGCGACCGGCGCCATGAGAGCCATGGCCAGCGACGGTAGCGTGACGATCAATTTCGACAGGTATTCGATCCTGGGCACGTCAGCGAAATGCCGCTCGAGGCCGGGCAGGGACGGTGCGACGATCGAGCCCGCCATCACGGTGAGGGTCGCGACAGCGAGCAGGCTGCCCTTGAGGGCCGTGTCGGCAGCGGGCGTCCGACGGGTCGCCGCCGCGGGTGAAGACAAGGAGACCTGCCTAGAGCGCCTTGAAGACCTCGTTCACCAAGGCCGACCCGCGCGGCCCCAATTCGAGATCGTCGTGCATCAGGTTGGGCGAATATCCGAACGCGATGCCCGCGTCGAGGTCGGCCATCCCGAACACTCCACCCGCGCCCCAATGGCCAAACGCCTTCGGATTGGGACCCATGGGGAACGGCTTGCAATTGAGTTCGTAGCCCAGTGCGAATTTGATCGATTTGCCGAGCACCGGATCGAGGCCATCGGTCTCGCACTGGAACTGAATGGCGCGATCGCGCGTTTTCGGCCCCATGATCCGCACCCCGTGGAGCGTACCGCCGGCACGCAGGCACTCGAACAGTCCGGCCAAGGCCCGGGCGTTGCCATGCCCCTGGCCGGAACCGACCTCGCTCGAGCGCCAGCCGTCCGAATTGAAGTCTTCATTGGCGAGGAACCCCTGCATCGTGCGTGCGAAGAAGGTGTTCGGGTTCTCCTCGATGATCTTGAACAGCGCGCGTGGGTCGCCCTTCTGGAGGATCTTGGCGCAGCGCGCTTTCTCCGTCGGCCGCAGCGCGATGTTGTAATCGAGGCCGAGCGGACCGCAGAGTTCCTCGCGATTGAATTGGCCGAGGCGTTTGCCGGTCAGCTTGTAGACCAGCCCGCCCATCAAATAGCCGTACGTCATGTTGAGGTAGACCGGGGATTTGCCGATCGGTCCATTCGGGCTGGTCTCTTCGACCGCCTTGATCATCAGGTCCCAGTTGTAGAGATCCCCGGGTTTGAGCGCCCGGTCGACGTAGGAAACGGCGCAACGATGGTCGAGCAGGTGGCGGACCAGCACGCTCTCTTTGCCGTTCTGACCGAAGGCCGGCCAATACTTGGCCACCGGCTGATCGAGATCGATGGTTCCCCGGTCGACCAACATGTGGCCCATCGTCGAGACCATCGCCTTGGTGACGGAAAAGGTCGAAACGATGGTGTCACGCTGCCATGGCGCCTTCGTATCGGGATCGGCCCAACCGCCCCAGAGGTCGACCACGAGCTTGCCATCGAGGTAGACGGCCACCGCACAACCGACCTCCTGGTTCGTCCGCACGAGTTCGTCGAACTTGGCCTTCAGGTTGCGAAGCTTGTCGTCGCAGGTGCCTTGGATTCCCGGCTTGTCCGTCATGCCTCACTCCCCCTTGCATGCCTCATTCCGCCGGCGCGTAGATCTCGACGCTAGTCGGCTTTGAAGGCCCCGACGGCAAAGAAACGGCCGCCCGATCGGCTGGCGCGTGGATCGTAGTTGGTGCGCCGCCGCAAATCGCTCTCGATCCAAGCACGAAACATCTTCGATCGCGGAAATCCCGCATCGGCATACAGCCGTTCGAGCGGCAGGTCGTACACCGTCGCCATGAACGGCTCGTTGTTCGCGATCGCGTCCCAATGGCGCAGCGAGGCTTGGTACGCGTCGAGTTCGTCGAAAAGCGGCGCATCGACGTGCAACATCAGGCCGCCGGCCCGCAACAGGCGGTGGCACTCCCGCAACATGCCGGGCACGGAACGCCGCGACATCTCATGCAGCAGAATGCGCGAGGTCACGAGGTCGAAGCTCCCGTCGGCGAACGTGGTCGCCTCGGCGTCCTGCTGGCTGAAGTGCACCGCAAAACCGAGCGCGTTGGCCCGCGCGTGTGCAAACCGCAGGCAGGGCGCGGCCACATCGATGGCGTAGACCTCAGCCTCGGGAAACACCTGGACGTAGGGCAGGGTGTAATGGCCGATCGTACACCCCATGTCGAGGATGCGCCGCGGCCTCAGGGTCGGGTAGCGGCTCTTCAGCCACCGCGCGATCGACTGTCCCGGGTCGTCGTTGTTGGTCCCGAGGTTGCCCATCGAATACATCGTGATCGACTCTTCGAACACGGCGCCCGCCCGGACGTCGTCGTCCGCGACCTCGCTGTGATAGCCGCCGGGCAGTCGATGGGTGTCGACGGCCCTGAGATATCGCGGGACCTGCAGGATTGGATCGAGCTGCAGCGACCCCAGACCGCGCCCGGAGAGTTTCTTGGCGCGCGTGATGAGCGCCGGCAATTGTCGGTCGACCATCGGCTCGGCGCTGCGATACATCATTTCCTGGGCGTCGGTGCGCAACGTCGACCAATAACGGTTGCCGTCGACCGACGTCATTGCCCGCGCGATGTCGTGGCGAGTCGGGTCACGGCCCAGGCTGGCCCGCAGGCGCGGCGCCACGGCCTGCTCATAGACCGGGCGCAGCATCGGCCGAACGCCGGCATCGAGGTGCTTGATCAACGCCGAGGTGAAACCCATGCGCGCGTGATCGTCGTGGGCAGCCTCGGGCATCATGGCGTGTCGCTGGAACTTGGTCATGTCAGATCGGCCGGTAGTCGAAATCCGCCGACACGATACCGCGTTGTCGTAGCGACCGGCCAGACGACACGACGTCGAGGCGAACTCGTCCCCTGTGGAGCCCGGTTTCCAGGTCGATCAGCCAATACCCCTTGGCCTGCGCCGAGAACTCCGTCCCTGCGTGGGCCGCGGCCACGCCACCCACGACCTCCCCCACGAGCAGCTCGCGTCCGTCGACCGTGGCCAGTCCCCGTGCTACCACCGTGACGGTGTTGTGGATGCTGGCGCCGTCGGGAAGGGGGAGTAGGCCCTCGATCGACATCGGCGTGATCAGGTCGCCCGCTTTGACCGCGGCCTCGGGGTATCCGATCCAGGCATCGACCGGGCCAGAGATATCGGCCGGATCGGCTGCGATCGCGAGTTCGCGCAGCCCCGGGGCCTCGATATCGGGAGAATCGATTTCGTCGCCCAACGGGTCGGTGCGCACGCGAAACTCGACCAGCGGCACGCTGGCCTTCAGAACCCGGTCTTCGACGGTCATCGACGTGACTTGCACCGACCAGTCGACGATGCTGCCTTGGCGCCGGATCGATCCGGCGCCCTCGGTCGCCAACGAAAACGGTCTGAGCCCGCCGCGGGCCTCTTCGAATCGCCCCTCGGCACGAAGGGTGAAGCGAAACTGCGCGACCGACTGATAGCGCAACAGCACCGGTCGCTGTATCGGTCGCACCTCTCCCGTGAAGCCCCCGACACCCCGTGAAACATCGAGCGTGCCGGTTTGCTGGGCGGCGATCGGGGGGGCCCCCCAGCAGACCCATGCCAATAGACCGAGGGCCAACGCGAGGCGGGCTCTCATTTCTTTCCGACCAAGTCGAAGGTCACGTCCACAGAGCGCGCGATCGGGACTCCGCGTTCGGTTCCCGTGATCGCGGCGCGCACCCAAAGCCGGGGCAGGCCGCTCATCGCATCGATGAGCACGTGGCCCCGCGGGGCGACCTGGTAGGTGTCGCCATTCCGGCCGACCACATCGATCGTGCCGCTCACCACACCGACGACGTGGGGCCGGCCATCGACCTGCGCCAATCCCCGGGCCCTCGCCGACAAGGTATTGCGCGTGATGGCGTATTCTTCTCCAGAGGTTTCCGCCAGTCGTCGGTCGATTTCGCGCGACGCGAACAACTCCTCCCCCTGACGCACCGGGCGAGCACCAAAGAGCGCCCCGGTCGCGAGCTTCTTTCCCACCCACTGACCGCCGACCGGAATGAGCTTGCCCTTGTCGGGCGCACGAATTTGCGGCAACGGGTCGACCTCGGCGTCACGCCAGGCGCCGCGATCGTCCATCAACCCTCGGAGAGCCAGAAGGGAACCTGGCATCGGCAACCGCCGCCCGTCGAGCGACAACTCGTTGACGTTGATCTCGAATCGCAGAGCTTCACCCTCTCGCTGGACGAGACCACTGAGCCGCGCCTCGCTCACCCGCGGTAGAAACCAGCCTTGTTCATCGTTCTCGACAAGCAGCCGGCCCTCGACCATCGAGGCTTCGCGCAACCGCAACAGAACCGGTTCGCGGATCGCGGTGACCGAGCCGGTGTAGCCACCGATGCCGTGATCCGGGCTTCTCGCCGGTCCGGTTTGTCCGGCCACGGAAGCGGTGTACACAAGGGCGATGATCAACGCCGCCGCCATTCCGGCGCGGTTGCCCAACGGCAAAATACGGGAGCGACGCATTGCGGGTAGTTAGGTCCGAACGCGGCCCTTTGGCAAGTCGCCACTACGATCGACCTGGTCGCCCATGATCGGCGGTACCGGTATGCGCAGCGATCGGCCGTTCGGTGGGATCGGCTACATGGTCCTCGGTATGGTGTTCATCTGCGCGGTCGACGCGATGGGCAAGTACCTGGTCGGCAGCTACTCACTGTTCCAGATTCTGTTGGTTCGAGGCGTCATCGCGCTGATTCTGTTGGCGCCGGTTATTTGGCGGATGGGTGGGCTGCGCGTGTTGCGCACCCGCAAACCCTGGATGCAACTTGGTCGCGCCACTGCGGCGGTGCTGGCCATGTTCGCGTTCTTCAGTGCGCTGCACGACCTTCCTCTGGCCGACGTCACAGCGGTGAGTTTTGCGGGTTCCCTGGTGATGACGGCCCTGTCGGTCCCGCTGCTCAAGGAACGGGTGGGTTGGCGGCGATGGGCGGCAATCCTCGTGGGGTTTCTGGGCGTGGTCGTGCTGGTACAACCGGGATCGACGGCTTTCCACCCGTCGTTCCTCTATGCGTTGGCGGCGACGGTCCTCTATGCGTTGATGATGATCTCGGCGCGCTGGATGGCCACGACCGAAACCAATGTCAGCATGGTGTTTTACCTGTCGCTGCTCTCGGCGATCGTCGGTGGATTTGGAGCGCCGTTCTTTTGGGTCGCCCCTTCGGCACTCGACTGGTTGCTGCTGGCGGGCGTCGGCCTGGCGGGCCTGCTGGCCCACCTGTGCCTCACCCAGTCGTTTCGCATTGCGCCCGTCGCCGTCGTCGCGCCGTTCGAGTACTCCGCACTGCTGTGGGCCACTGGCTTCGGTTTGATCATCTGGGGCGACCTTCCAGGGATGCACGTCTGGATCGGCTCTGCGATCCTGATCGCAGCCGGATTGTATATCCTCTACAGCGAGGCCCGGGCGGCACGGCACAAAACGAGGTTGGCAGAGGCCTCCGGGGTGACGGGTGACTGAAGGTCTGCAGCGCCACCGGCCGATGGTGGGCATCGGCCTCGTGCTCACGGCGATGTTCCTGTTTACCGCGACCGATGCCATGGCCAAGTGGCTGGTGGCCGGATACTCGGTGCTGCAAATCGTCGCCTTTCGCGGGGCATTGTCCCTGTTGATCCTCACACCGATCGCCCTTCGCGGAAAAGGCGTCGCGGCGTTGCGCACACCCTACGTCGGGATGCAGTTGCTACGCGGCGTGTTCGGATTGGTCTCCCTCGCCGCATTCATCGTCGCGCTGCGCGTCGTTCCGTTGGGCGATGCCGCGGCGCTCGGGTTCTCCGGCTCCCTCATGATGGCAGGCCTGTCGGCCCTGATCCTACGCGAGCGCGTTTCGCTCAAGCGTTGGGCGGCGATCCTGGTCGGATTTGTCGGCGTGCTCGTGATCGTGCAGCCGGGCACCAGCGCTTTTCAGCCGGCCTCGTTGCTCGTCCTGCTCTCGGCCCTCTGTTACGCGTTGATGATGATCACGACCCGCTGGCTCACGCGCACCGTCGGCACGGTCAGCATGGTGTTCTACCACTCGCTGGTTCCCGCTGTGGTCGGGGGCATCGCCTTGCCCTTTGTCTGGGTCGCTCCGACGGAACTCGACCTCGGCCTCCTGATTGCGACGGGACTTGCCGGAATCCTCGGACACGTCCTGGTGGCCCAGGCCTATCGCTTCGCGCCGGTCGCGACGCTGGCACCGTTCGACTATTCCGCACTGCTGTGGGCAACACTCGCCGGGTTGATCGTGTGGGGGGAGACGCCGGGCACCGCCGTCTGGACCGGATCGGCCATCCTCATCGCCGCGGGCCTCTACATCATTTACGGCGAACGCCAGGCGACCGGTTCGTGACGGTCGTGATTCGACCAGAAACCTCGGCCGATGTCCCGGTGATATCGCGGGTGACGCACGCGGCCTTCCAGTCAACGTCACGGGACCGCGTCACGGAACACCGTATCGTCGAGGCCTTGCGCCGAAATGGCGCTTTGTCGCTGTCGCTCGTGGCCGTGGACGACGGGCATGTCGTCGGTCACGTCGCCGTCTCGCCGTTTTCGATTTCGAGCGGAGCGTCGGGATGGTTCGGACTCGGTCCGATTTCGGTCCTGCCGGCGCGCCAGCGACAGGGGATCGGCACGCGCCTCATGGAGAGGGCGCTGGCCATGTTGCTCCAGCGGGGCGCACGCGGCTGCGTGCTGGTTGGCGAACCGGCGTTCTATGGACGTTTCGGCTTCGCGCCGAAGGTCGGCCTGGAATATCCAAGCGTGCCGGCGAAGTTCTTTCTCGCGCTTCCATTCGGTCCAGAACGGCCGAGCGGGACCGTTCAATACGACGCGGCGTTCGCGGAGAGCTGACCTATTCGCGACCGACGTCCCCCGAGATCTCGGTCAGTTCGTACGTTGTCTTGAGCAAATCCCAGCGAATCTTCACGAACAGCAGATCGGGACCGGTGTACCAGACGTGTTCGGGGGGATGACCAGACTCGCGCAGTGGAAACACGAAGTGTTTGCAGCGGAACGTTCCCGCCGGGACCGTCACGGTCTCCTCGCCTTGGTACTCGGCTCGAATCATCGAACGACCGATCATCGGCCCGGAGCCACCGTTGGGCAGCGGCGAGGACATGATCGCCGGCCATTCCTGGGCCTTGGGGCCTTTCCAGTTCCACGCCCCCAGATGCCAGATGTCGCACACTACGGGGTGAGGGCCAAACGACCGTGGCCAATCGTCGACCGCGACTCGCTGCGAAAACCGGCCTTCACCGGCGGTGAACCCCTCGCACTCTACCTCGCGCGCGCCGAAACGGAACCACGCGCCGCCGAAGAACCTGTCCTTGACCGAGATTCGAACGAACGAATCCAGTGGCCGCCAGTCACGATCCATGGTGTAGGTCACGTCGCGGAGGATCTGCGAGTCATCCATTTCGCACATCGATCGCAGCGTCCGGGTACCGTCGCCGTGAACCGTTACCGTGAACCACTCGCGGCCGCGCTCGCCAACTGGAGCGTCCCCTTGATAACGAATCTTGCCGCGATACCCGCGATGCTGCATCGTGCGCGCCCCCCTGGCTCGTTGGCGGACACACTATGAAGAAAGTCGAAATCTCGGCAAGACGTTTGCTCTACGACGGGCACTACCGGCTGCGCAGCGCAACCTATCGATTCGAGAAACTGAACGGCGAGATGAGCCCGGAACTAACGCATCTCGTGTGGGATACCGGTACGGCCGTCGCCGCTATCGTTCTCAACCGCTCCTCTGGCCGGGTCGTCCTTACGCGCCAGTTCCGGATCGCCACCCATGACCAGGGGCCGGGCTGGATGGTGGAAATCGCGGCCGGGGGCGTTCATGCCGGCGAGACGCCCGAACACGCCGTTCGACGCGAGATCCTCGAGGAACTCGGATTCACGGTCGACGAGTTGCATCGTATTGGGGTCTATTACGTCGCACCGGGAAGTTGCTCGGAGCAGATGCACTTCTTTCTGGCCGAGGTCAGTGACCAGGGCCGCCAGACGCGGGGCGGGGGCACCGACGAAGGCGAAGACATCGAGGTCTTCGAAGTGGCGCCTTGGGACCTGTGGAAGGATATGGAGGAGGGGCGCCTACGCGACTCCAAGACGGTTTTGGCCGCTCTCTGGTTGAAAGAGCGCCTGCGCGGACGGCAGTGCTAGCCGGCAGATCCCTCGAGCTCGACGAGTTCGTAGACCGATTGCAGCGGTTCGAACTCCATGCGCACCAGAATGCGGTCGTGGATTGTGCACCACGCCTTGAGTCGCACGACGCCGTCGCGCCCGACGAACTCCGCGTGCTCGGTGTCGAACGTCCCGGCCGGTGATCGAGTCCGCTGCCGCCCACGGTAGCGGAAGCGGTGGCGCGAGATTCCGAGCATCGGACCAGAAGCTCCGTTGGGCAGCGGGGAACAACTGGCGCTCAAGGATTCCTGAATCTGGTCGCCCAGCGTTCGATCGATCCCAGCGAAGTGCCAGACGTCACAGGCGACGGGGTGCGTGACGAACGACGCAGGCGCTCGCTCGAGAACCAGGCGTTGCGACAGTCGGCCCTCGGCCGCGGTAAAGGCTTCGCACTCCGCCCGATTGCCGTCGAAACGGAACCAGCTCGATCCCATGAACCGATCCGCGACGCTCAGTCGCACGAAGGCATCCCGGGGACGCCAGTGGCGATCCACGGTGTAGGTGACGTCGCGCAGGACCTGGGAGTCGTCCATCTCGCACAGGGCGCGGATCGTGCGATCGCCGTCGCCGTGGACCGTCACGACGCAGCGCTCCCGACCACGCTCACCCTTCGGGCCGACATAGTTGATCTTGTAGCGATACGAACGATGTTGCATGGCAGACCTACCGAGACAACTCGACCAACTCGAAGGTGGAGCGGAAGGGCGGCCACTCCATCTTGACCATGATGCGATCCGGATCGTCCGTACACCACGTATCGAGGGACGGCTCTCCGCCCGCCGTGAGGTACGTCGCCCGCAAACAGTCGAAAACTCCGGCACGGGTCGTGATTCGTTCGCGACCGCGAAATACGACGGGCAGCGGCCACAACGACAGGGTCGGGCCGGAGGCCCCGTTGGGGAGGGGCGAACAGGCGGGAACGGGCCGACAAACTTGGTGCCGACCGGGATCGAGGTCGATTCCGGCCCAATGCCAGACATCACACGCGACGGCATGGTTGATGAAGGAAACCGGGGGAGCTTCGAGCGCGATCGCCTGATGAAGCCGACCCTCCGCGGCAGTGAGGGTCTCGCATTCGGCCAACGTTCCGGCAAAACGAAACCAACCCGAACCGACGAAGCGTTCCTGAAGACGCACACGAATGAAACAATCCTTCGGGTGCCACGAGCGATCGACGGAGTACGTCACATCGCGCAGCAGTTCGGTGTCGTCCATCTCGCATAGGGCGCGTAGCGTGCGATCGCCGCTCTCGTGCGATGTCACGGTGCACCACTCGCGACCGCGTTCCCCGGACGGCCCGAGATAGAGGATTTTGTAGCGGATGGTGTTGTGTCGCATTTTTCGCGCCCAGCATACGCGTTACGACCGCACGGTCGAGAACATTTCCTCAGCCAGGCATTGTTCTCCGCGCAACGTCGTTGCATGTTCGTCGTTCGTCATCCCACCTTCGGGTCTATCCCGTGCCGATCACTCGCCACTTCGTTTCGATAGGTTCGCGCCAGATGCATTACCGCCGGGCCGGCCGCGGTCCGGCCTTGGTAATGCTCCATCAGTCGCCGTTGTCGTCGGCCGACCTCGTGTCGACGATGTCGCCCCTGGCCGAAGACTTCACGTGCCTGGCATTCGACACGGCAGGCTATGGCCATTCCGACCCGCTGGGGCGAGCGGATTCCGCGATCGACGACTACGCGGACGCGATGATCGCTGCTCTTGATCAGCTTGGCGTTGGCCGCTTCGCCCTGTTCGGCAACCACACCGGGAGCTGCATCGCGGCGGCGATCGCAGCGCGGCGTCCGGACCGCGTCTCGGCCTTCGTCGCCGACGGGTACGTCGCCTTTTCCGACGAAGAGCGCCTGGATTTCACGACGCACTACACGCCTTCGGTAGCGCCCCGATGGGACGCATCCCATCTCGTGTGGATTTGGGCCCGGATGCGCAACGAATATGCCTTTTTCCCTTGGCATCGCGCCGGCTTGTCGCTGCGCGTCGATGTCGACCTGCCGGGCCCACCGATGTTCCACGAGCGCCTTCTCGACTGGCTGCGCGCCGGCGAGGACTACTGGATCGGCTACCGCGCGGCATTCCGTTTTTCTGGGGCAACGACCATTGGTCGCGTTCGTTGCCCGACCTTGCTCGTGACCATGCAACCCGACCCGCTGGTCACCCATCTCGAGCGTTTGAACGAGATCGGACCCAACATCAGCATCGTCCGGACCGGATGGGATCGCGGGGAACTGGTCGAACGTTCGCGTGATTTCCTGCGCCGCCATGCTGGGGACGCCCCGACGGTACCGACGGCAACGGAACCACACGCCACCGGCGCGCGCCAGACGTTCCTGACTGCCGGCGCGGAACAGTATTACGCGAGAGCGGCGGACGGCGAGGGTCGCCCCGTCGTGATCATCCACGAGGCCGGGCAATCGTCCGCCCAAGGGCAGGCGCTTTTCGCGCGTCTCGCTGGAGTCCATCGAGTTCTCGCGGCGGATCGTCCGGGCCACGGCGAGTCGACGAAGGGCACCGTGGACTCTTTTCTCCAGGCTATACGCGCGTGGGCCGGCGAGCCGGTCGACGTGATTGCCCTGGGAGGCGCCGCCGGCGCGGCCACCGCCCTGATCGATCGAGGATTGCCGGTGCGAAAACTGGCGATGGTCGCCCCGCCAACGGTAGCGGCGGCGACGCTCGAACGATGGGAACGCCTCGGGGCGCTTCCTCTGACCCCCGACTGGTATGGCGGCTATCTGTTGCAGGCCTGGCATATGGCCCGCGATGCGGGCCTGTTCGATCCTTGGTTCGAACGCAACCGCGGAGGCATTTCGCGCCAGGAACCGACCATCGATCCGCAGGATGTCCATCGCAGGACGGTCGATCTACTCAAGTCCCTGGGAGCCCCCAACGCGCGCCGCGAGGAATGGCGGCGGTTAACGCAGCAACGACCATCGTCGATGATCGGCGTTTTCGGCAGCTCGAGCGGCCAGGTCTTCGGCGGTCGAGCAGACGTGAGCGTTACAGGTGGTGAAACAGTCCCGTCACTGTTTGAGTTTTTGCGCTCGTGACCTAAGGTACCCCGCCAACGGGGACAGGGTATGGCCAGTGTTTTTGTCGCCGGCGCCAGCCGGAGAACGGGCTTCGAACTCGTTCGTCGGCTGCGGCAGGACGGTAATCGCGTCACGGCGATGTTTCGGACGGCGAGCGAGCAGCCGCGAATCGAGGCGCTCGGCGCCCAGGTCGTGCTGGCCGACGCGTTCGAAGCGGCATCGGTCGAACGCGCCCTGCAAACGGGCGGCCCCTGGGACGCGGTTTTTTGCACGATCGGCGGCCGACCCGGCGACAGTCCGCGGATCGACTACATCGGCGTGAAGCACATCGTCGACGCCGCGAAGGCCGCCAACATCGAGCGATTTTTCTTGGTGACGGCGATCGGCTGCGGCGACACCTTCGAGACGCTCGAACCACGCGCCCAAGTGTTCCTTCGTGACGCCTTGTTGGCCAAGAACCAAGCCGAGGCGTATCTGCGCGTGAGTGGACTCTCCTACACGATCATCCGCCCGGGACACCTGACGGACGACCCGGCAACTGGGAGCGGGGTGCTGACGACCGATGCGCGAGCCTCTGGCAGCATCAGTCGAGCAGAAGTGGCCGCGCTTCTCGTGAAAGCCTGGCAATCACCACACACCAAGCGCGTCGTTTTGAGCGCGGTCGATCGGGCAAAGCTCGCGCCTTCCAGAACGATCAGCGAGGTCACCCTTTGAGTAACCCACAAGTGCTCGGCGGGATTTACGACGCCGGCGTCGGAGTCAGTAACCTCATCCGTGAAATCAGCTACTGGTCGCTATTCGGGTACCACGAGGTCGAACGCGGCCACTTGTCGGCCCAGTCCGCCAAGGCGCTCTACGGAGTCGACTCGGCGTTAACCTCGGTTCGTTTGCAGCACGGCGAAGCCGAACACAGCTACGTTCGCTTAATGGTGTGGGAAACGCCGCTCGGGGCGGGCCTCCGCTATGCGCCGCTTCGAGCCAGCGGCAGCCGGTGGATCGTCTCGAAAACTCGCGACTTCAGCGAAGTGCTCAATCACTGCGAACTGGCGCAGGACCGCGGCGAGGACCTCTTCTTCACACCGCCGTTTTTTCAACTGGTCCCGATCGACGAAGCGCGCACCGAACCGTTCAAGGGTCCGATCACCGGATACCGCGAGTTCACGATTTTTCGGCCGGAATCTCGGCAGGTGATCTTCAAGTCCTTCGGCTACGATCGACCGAGCTATGGCACGTACGACAATAGCTGTCAGTTTCGCAGCACCGAATTCACCCATTGCGGCATGTTCTTCGTCGGCGTCGACGATTCTGCGGTCGCGTTCTACGGCAACGTGCTCGGATTGCGGCGCGAAGATCTCGGCAGCCGCGTCGGTCGCGACACCAAGGGTGGGCGAATCCAGTTCCCGATCACCGACAACGAGCGGGTGCATATGATCGACTTCTGCGACACGCGCGAGTCCTCGGACGACCCCAAAGGGTGGCTGCCGGGCCGTTTGAAGACCTTCCGGCTCGATCCGACCAGCCAGAACGAGGACCTTCGCGACGTGTCGCGGCCCGGCCACCTCGGGGTGAGCCTCTACACGTACCGCGTCGAAAACATCGAGCAGACCCATCGGCTGGTGACGCAAGCCGGGGCCCGCAATGTGACGACCATTGCGAACGATGAGTTCGGCGAGCGGGCGTTTTCGTTCGTTGCGCCCGACGGCTACTTTTGGACCCTGATCGGGGCCTGAAGCCTATTCCGCGGCTCGCCGATCGACCGCGCGCGGGGCGAGGCGAGCCAACACCTCATCGGTCGTGAGGACGTCGCCAAAGTTCTGGATGAAGGCGCAGAGGGCTGCTGCATGATCGGTGTCGCTTGAGGCCGAACAGGCGTCAGAAACCAGCGTCGTCTTGAAGTTCAGCATCATGGCGTCGCGACCCGTGGACTCGCAGCAGACATTGGTCGCCGTCCCGGTGATGAGCACCGTGTCGATCCCGCGTTCCCGAAGCACCCGTTCGAGGACCGATGAGCCCTGAATGAAGGCACTGTAGCGCGTCTTCTTGATGAACAGATCGCCGTCCTTGGGCTCGAGGGTCCGATACAACTGATGGCCTTGGGCGCCTTCGGCCATAGATTCGCTCCGTCGCTTGAACAAGGCCGGCGAAGAAAGCGCGTCGTGGAAGTGCGACCAACTGTGGCGCGATTCCGCCGTGAACGTGTTCAGTATCCAGACGACGGTGCCGCCAGTCTGGCGCATTGCGGCCGCCAGACGGTTGATGTTGGGGCAGGTCGAGGCTGCTTCCTTGACGTGGGCGTGACCGCTGCCTTCTTCGACGAAGGCGTTCTGCATGTCGACGACGACGAGCGCCGTCGCCTTGGGTGCAAACGAGTCGTAGGCGTGAAGCCGGCCCCGGCGCTTGGCTACGCGCTCGACGACGTCGGCAGGGAACTCGAAGCGGTGCATGGGGCCTCCTAGGTCCGGTGCGATGGCTGAAACATGTGGATCTCGTTGCCGTAGAGATCATAGAACCGGGCGGTCGTTCCCCAAACCTCGTGAATCGGGGGATCCTTGATTCGGACGCCCCGTGCCAGCAGCTGCTCATAGGCCGCGACACAGTCGTCGGTGGCGACGATCAGGACCGGTTGCTTGCCCACCCCGTTGTCCCCGGCGAACTGCGGCCGCTTGTCGAGCACGAGCCGCACGTCGGGCTGATCGGGCGCCGAGACGGTGACCCATCGGGTCCCGTCGGCATAGGTCTCGTCCTGGCGCTTGATCCAACCGAGGTTGTCCACGTACCAACGGCACGCCTCATCGCAGTCCCGGACGTGGACGGTGATCTGCGCCAGACGAATGGACGCCCGTTGGGTCATCGGCGAGGCGGTGGGGGTAGCACCGGTTCACCATCCTCGTTGCGACGAATCGGCTCCACGACCTTCGAGGGTTGTAGCCACTCTTTGAACATGTAGTCGTCTCGCAGTTCGAACGTCGGCAAGCAAGCCGCGGGAGCCAGCAGGGCACCGAGGGTAAGCGCACCGACGATCGAACGTCGCGGAGTCATGCCGCGCGCTTCTGCCGCCCGTTCACCTTGAGGTGTTTGGCGGCTGCGGCTTCGACGGCCGTGCCTTGGAAGAACCTCGGATTCATCTTCCCGTGTTGCTCGACAATGTTGCCGAACATGAAGGCCCGGAAGTCGGAATCGCTGATCAAGTTCTCCTCGAGGAGGCCATGCGCCTGGGCTACGACCCGGTCGATGTTGGAGACGTCCCAATGGCCGGCGTCGGACGAGAACATCGCCTTGAACTTGGCACCGAAGTGGTTGATGCGATCGTTGAAAGCGACCGCCACCATACGGTCGTCGGCCTCACAGCCGTAGTAGAAGTTGGGGACGAAGCGGTTGTACAGCGCCTCTTCGGTCGGGACATCGGCGGCGGCAAACTCGTCCATCGTCTTGAGGTCGATGGCGCCGCTGCCGCCATAGGTCGCATCGCCGCGCGAAGCACCGAGTCGGTTGGTCATGAGGCCGCCATAGCGCGCGTAGTAGTCCGCAAGGGCCGCGGCATCGACCCGACGCGGGTCGAGGTTCTTGAGCATCTTTCGGCCGCTACGCTTTTCCCAGTGCTCGATAATGTCGCTGAACAGATTGCAGGCCCAGGCCACGCCACCCTCGAGGAAAGCGACGTTGAGCATCGGGAAACGTTTGGTGACGCCACCGAAGAACAGCGCTTTTGCAAACGCTTCACCCGAAGCGGCGAAGTGCCCGATGTGGTTGTACATGTAGTTGCTCGTGGTCGCCCGAGCACCCCAACCCATCGAGTTCGAGTGGGCCGACGGCGAAACACCGAGTTCGACGAACTTCGCCCAAACCGGGTCGTAGTCGTAATCCGAATCGATCGCCAGCGGATCGACCCAATAGGCGAGGTGGGCATGCTTGCCGAGCTTGCGAGCGAGCGCCTTCACCGGTCGCTTGACGGTTGCCGCAATCATGACGGCCTTGAGTCCGAGTTTCTTGACGGCGTATTCGGTTTCCTCGATCGCTTCTTTCGGCGTGTGCATGGGAATCAATGCCGCCGGGGTCAAGCGATACTCGTGTCCACGGTAAAGATCGGCGTACATGACGTTGAGCGCCCGACAGACGCCGCGCCGCAGTTCATCGTCGTGGAGACTCACGAACGGCAGGCCGATCGAGGTGTAAATGATCGCGTAGTCGATCCCGAAATCGTCCATACGCTCCGCCATCAGGTTGGGGAGCAGCGCCGTCGCACGATCCAGCGTGTGGCGTGCCGGCATGATCCAGAACGGCGGGCGCATGGCGCGCCAGTCGCGGCGCTCCTTGGCGTTCATCGCGTACCAGCCCCAGGGGCCGCCATCCTTTGTCATCAGCGTTTCGTAGCGCTTGGCGAGCCGCGAACCGCCCACCTGTTTGAGATAGTCGAGCAACACCGGTCCGGTTTCGACGATGTGTCCGTCGCCATCGACGATCGGATGCTTGAGTTTGGCGCGAATGCGCGCTGATTCCGTAGCGGTCGACCTGCTCATGACGCGTCAGTTCCCGTTGTTTTCGATTGTGGTCCCAAGGTACCAAGATCATGCCAGTGCCGCCTGGGGCGGGCAACGCGACCATTTGGCTTCACCGCCGCCGAAGGCACCGAAAAGAGCGTCCTCCCTCGGTCGTCGGCGGGATCGCGATTGAAAATGAGAAAAGGGGCTAACGGGATGCCAGTGAATGGCGAACTTCACGAGATGCGGGCGACGACCCTGGTCGAGGGGTTTCGCCGCCGCACACTCTCTCCGCTCGATGTCGCAAGAGCGATCATCGAACGGATCGAGCGCTGCGATGGCGCGATCAATGCGTTTTGCCATCGCGATGCCGAAGCGACGCTGGCGAGCGCTCGGGAATCCGAGCGACGCTGGCAGGTGGGGCAGCCCCTTGGCCCCCTCGATGGCGTACCGGTATCGGTCAAGGATCTGATTCACGTTCGTGGCTGGCCCACGCGGCACGGATCGCGAGCCACTCCCGACGCGGGACCGTGGAACTTCGACTCCCCCGCTGTCGCGCGCCTTCGTGAAGGCGGGGCGGTCCTCATCGGCAAAACGACGACACCCGAGTTCGGGCACAAAGGCGTAACCGAGTCGGGCCTCACCGGGCGCACCAGCAATCCTTGGAACCTCGCTATGAACCCCGGCGGGTCGTCGGGCGGGGCAGGGGCCGCGCTCGCCGCCGGCATGGGACCACTCGCCCTCGGCACCGACGGAGGCGGCTCGTGCCGGAAGCCGGCAAGTTATTGCGGCGTGGTGGGCATGAAGCCCACGCAAGGCAGCGTTCCCGCTTGGCCGCCGAGCGCCCTTTGGCCGCTGTCGAGCACGGGCCCGATGGCGCGCAGCGCCGAGGATTGCGCCCTGCTGCTCGACAGCATTGCAAGACCGGATCCGCGTGATCCGTATGCCAGCAGCGCCCACCGAACGCACTCGTTCGCCGCGTCAGCCGATCCAAGCCTCAAAGGCCTTCGCCTGGCGTTTGCGCCCGAATTGGGCGGCTCGACGGCGAGGACCGAGGTCGCCCGAGCGGTGATGAGCACCATGGCAGCGTTCCGCGAACTCGGGGCTGAGGTCGTCGAGGCCGGGCCGCGCATTGCCGACCCGATGCCGCTCTACCGGGTCTTGCTCGACTCCGGGTGGCTCAACGTGGTGCGCCCGATGTCGCCAGAGCAGCGAGCAAAACTCGACCCGTCGTTCCAGGAGGCGGTCGCACGATCGGCCAAGATCACCGCTGACGACGTTCGCCATGCGCTCGAAGTCCGGCTGCGCCTGGGTGCCGAATTGGCAACCTTCCACGAGACCCACGACATCCTGGTCACACCGACCAATCCCGTTACGGCCTATGCGCACGGATCACGGGAACCGGTACGCGAGCCCGAGGACCGTTTCTCGGCCACCGTGTGCTTCACCTTTCCGTTCAATATCACCGGCCAGCCGGCGATCAGCGTGCCTTGCGGCACGTCGGCCGCCGGGCTCCCCATCGGGCTGCAGATTGTCGGTCCGATCGGCAGCGACCTCCGGGTCCTCTGGGTCGCGCAGGCCTTCGAACGCGTCAGCGGATGGCAAGGCCGTCTCGCCCCGCTCTGAAGGACGGGACGGGACGTGTATAGTCGGCCGGGAGAACGGAGAACCCCATGAGCCTGCCGCAAGAATTGGAATCCCCCAACTATCTCGGGATCGCCCGCGATATCGACGTGTTCGACCGACTCGTCGACTGGCAAGGTCTGGACGTCGTCGACGTCGGCTGCGCCGATGGGTCGCTGGCGGCCGCCCTGGCCAAACGCGGCGCGCGAATCCTCGGCATTGAAGCTGATCCCATCCAGGTCGAGAAGAACCGCCGTGCCACACCCGTGGCGAACGTGTCCTTGATCGAGGGGTCGGCCGAGCGCATCCCGCGTGACGCCGACTCGGTCGACGGCGTGGTGTTCAGCAAGTCCCTGCACCATGTGCCGGCCGGCCTCATGGACGGCGCCCTGGCGGAGGCGGCGAGGGTCGTGAAACCGTCGAAGGGCTTTCTGTTGGTGCTCGAACCCGATATCCGCGGACAATTCTCGCAACTCGTCAAACCGTTTCACGATGAAACGACGGTCCGCCGCCAGGCGCTCGATGCCATGGCTCGAACGGCCGACCGCCTGTTCGATCAGATCGAGGAGTACTGGTACACCAACACGTATGCGTTTCCCGACTTTGCCGCCTTCGAAAAGCGCATGGCAGGATCGACCTACAACGCAATCGAGCAACGCCGAATCGACACGCCGACAACCCGCAAGGCATTCGAAGCCGGAAAGCGCGGGCAGGAATACGTGTTTGAGAACTTGATGCGCGTTCGCCTCTATCGCGGAGCCCGCGCCTAGCGCCCGGGGGTCTTTTGGACGCACCGGCCGCCAGCCTCCAGATCCTGCTGAGCGTCGAGGAAATGTACGCCGCGGACGCGGCGACGATCGCTCAAGGTGTTCCCGGGACGCAACTCATGGAGGCCGCCGGGACGGCGGTCGCCGGCGAAATTCGCCTCCATTGGTCGCGCCGCCCGACGCTCATGGTCTGCGGTCCGGGCAACAATGGTGGCGACGGGTTCGTGGCGGCACGCTTGCTTGCGGAAGCCGGCTGGCCGGTCCGGGTAGCATTGCTCGGGTCGCGCGAACGCCTGGCGGGCGATGCGGCGTTGGCGGCGGCACGATGGCAGGGGCCGGTCGAGGCCGTCGAATCGGCGGCGCTCGGAGACGCGCGACTCGTGGTCGACGCGGTCTTTGGCGCCGGCCTGGCTCGGCCCTTCGAGGGCCCCGCCTGTCGTTTGCTGCGTGAGGCCGAGGGCCGCGCGTTGCCGATCGTCGCGATCGATGTTCCGAGCGGCGTCGACGGTAATTCCGGGGAAGTCCGGGGCTACGCCGCGCACGCAACCCGCACGGTGACCTTCGTGAGGAAGAAACCGGGTCACATGCTGCTGCCCGGACGCGAGCGCTGCGGCGCCATCCGGGTCGCGGAGATCGGGACCCCCGCCGCTGTGGCGGATAACCTGCCGCTTCGAACCTGGGAGAATCACCCGAACCTCTGGCGGGACCGGTTGCCGCGCCCGACAACCGAGGGTCACAAGTACACGCGCGGTTACGCGACGGTAGTGAGTGGAGGAGCGGCGACGACCGGCGCGGCGAGACTCGCGGCGGAGGCGGCACTGCGATGCGGCGCCGGTCTGGTGGGCATTGCGTGTCCGCCCGATGCCCTGGCGATCATCGCGGCGAGCACGGCGGCGGTGATGACCAATGTCGTCGCGAGCACGGCCGATCTGGCCGCGATCCTCGACGACCGAAGGCGAACGGGTGTGCTTCTCGGGCCAGGCAACGGGCTTGGTGGGCGAACCCGCGACAACGTCCTCGCCGTTCTGAGCCTCGACAAGCCCACGGTCCTCGACGCCGATGCGCTGACCGTCTTCGCCGAGGAGCCCACCAGATTGTTTCGAGCGATCCGGGGTCCGACCCTGATGACGCCACACGAGGGGGAGTTCGCTCGCCTGTTTCCCGAACTTCGGGGCAGCAAACTCGAGCGGGCGCGCATGGCGGCCCGTCGGAGCGGTGCCACCGTGCTGCTCAAGGGGCCTGACACCGTCGTCGCCGCGCCCGACGGTCGGGCCGTGATCAACGGGAATGCTCCGCCGTGGCTCGCGACGGCAGGAGCGGGCGATGTCCTGGCTGGGTGCGCGTTGGGTTTGATGACCGCGGGACTTCCACCCTTCGAAGCCGCGGCGGCCGCCGCCTGGTTCCACTGCAGGACGGCCCTCGATCTTGGTCGATCCATTACTTCAGAATCTCTTTCTAAATTTATAAATATCAATCTATTATGACCTTATTCTAATGTAACTAATAACATTAGAAATTGCTCATAACTTCGCAATTGTTCGAGCCGAGGCTCTGGCGCCGAGGGGTCGAAATCCGGCGGCCTGCCAACGACTGGCCGTGCCAGCCGCCCGTGGAACAACCCCGCAGGACGCAAAACCGGTTTTCGCCCGGAACGCCTATGCTATAGAGAGCGCCCGATTGGCTCTCGTGGGGTGCGTCGCAAGCCGAGAACACCCGCTGCGGGCGTGGTGGAACTGGTAGACACGCGAGATTTAGGTTCTCGTGGGCGTAAGCCCTTGGGGGTTCGAGTCCCTCCGCCCGCACCACCCCGGCGGGCTTTGTCTTTGTCAAACGAGCGTGAAATGCAGATTACGGAAACCACGAACGAGGGTCA
>Ga0194121_10002226_pt1 | contig 31181 bp, 28 predicted proteins | sample TA2MahCa50mmetaG_FD_148609 | JGI IMG/M metagenome (GOLD analysis project Ga0194121, IMG submission 148609) | Freshwater microbial communities from Lake Tanganyika, Tanzania - TA2015020 Mahale Deep Cast 50m | ecosystem: Environmental > Aquatic > Freshwater > Lake | place: Tanzania: Lake...
CGGAAGCCCGGCGGGCCGCGGCCGGCACGCCCCGCGCGCCGACGGAGGCGGTCGTGACCGACGAGCCACGGAGCTACACGAGCGGGATCAGCGACCGGCCGCTCCTCGGCCTCACGATCGGCGACCTGTTCGACCGGACCGTCGATCGGTACCCGGACAACGAGGCCCTCGTCTCCTGCCACCAGGGGCTCCGCTACACGTATCGGCAGCTCCGGGACGAGGTCGACCGCTGCGCCCGCGCCCTGATCGGCCTCGGCGTGGACAAGGGCCAGCGCGTCGGCATCTGGGCGCCCAACTGTGCGGAATGGGCGATCGTGCAGTTCGCCACGAGCAAGGTCGGCGCGATCCTCGTCAACATCAACCCGAGCTACCGCCTGACCGAGGTGCAGTACGCGCTCCGCCAGTCCGGCTGCGCGTGGCTCGTGCTCGCGCCCGCGTTCAAGACCTCGGACTACACGGGGATGATCCACGAGCTGGCCCCCGAGCTGGCCCGGAGCGAGCCGGGCGGGCTCGCCGCCGCCCAGCTCCCGGACCTGCGCGGGGCGATCCGCCTGGGCGCCGACGCGTCGCCGGGCATGCTCCGGTGGGCGGAGTTCCTCGCCCTGGCGGAGCCGGTCACGCCGGACGATCTCGCCCGGCGCCAGCGCCTTCAGGAGTTCGACGACCCGATCAACATCCAGTACACGAGCGGCACTACCGGGTACCCGAAAGGCGCCACCCTCAGCCACCACAACATCCTCAACAACGGGTACTTCGTGACCGAGCTGCTCCAGTTCACGGACCGGGACCGCCTCCTGATTCCCGTGCCCCTCTACCACTGCTTCGGCATGGTCATGGGCAATCTCGGGTGCGTGACCCACGGCGCCACCATGATCTATCCGAGCGAGGGCTTCGATCCCGGCGCCGTCCTCGAGGCGGCCCAGGCGGAGCGGGCGACCGCGCTCTACGGCGTGCCCACGATGTTCATCGCCGCGCTCAGTCACCCGGACTTCGCGCGCTTCGACCTCTCGTCGCTTCGCACCGGCATCATGGCCGGCTCCCCGTGCCCGGTGGAGGTGATGAAGCAAGCCAAGACGCTCATGCACATGGAGGAGGTGGCCATCGCCTACGGGATGACCGAGACCAGCCCGGTCAGCACGCAGACGCGGATCGGCGCCCCCCTCGCCAAGCAGGTCGGCACCGTCGGGCAGGTGCACCCCCACGTGCAGATCAAGATCGTCGATCCCGCGACCGGCCAGGTCGTCCCCGTCGGAGTGCAGGGCGAGCTGTGCACGCGCGGCTACAGCGTGATGCTCGGCTACTGGGACAATGCCGAGGCCACCCAGGGCGCCATCGACGCCGCCCGCTGGATGCACACCGGGGACCTCGCCACGATGGACGACGAGGGCTACATCAACATCGTGGGGCGCATCAAGGACATGATCATCCGAGGCGGGGAGAACGTGTACCCGCGGGAGATCGAGGAGTTCCTGTACAGCCATCCAAAGGTCCAGGACGTCCAGGTGATCGGGGTCCCCGACGTGAAGTTCGGCGAGGAGGTCATGGCGTGGGTGCGCTTGCGCGAAGGGCAGGCGGCGACGGAAGACGAGATCCGCGACTACTGCCGCGGCAAGATCGCGCACTACAAGATTCCCCGCTACGTGAAGTTCGTCGACGGCTTTCCGATGACGGTGACGGGCAAGGTCCAGAAGTTCGTCATGCGCGAAACGAGCGTGCAGGAGCTGGGGCTCGAGCAGGCGGCGCGGGTCAAGATGGCGTGACCGGCGCGACGGAGGGCACTGGTGCCGGCTACGGCCCGGTCCGGTGGCTGTACGTAGGAGACCGAGATGAATCCGCGCGCCCCGTGCAACGCCCCCCACCGATACGGCCGTGCATGTCTCCTATGCTCTGCTCGGCGCGGTGGCGCTCGCCTCGAAAATTACGGCGCCGATTCGGAACAGTTGGATCAGCGCACGTTCGACGCGCTGACGGCGAAGGCCAAGGAAAAGCTGGCGACGCTCGATGTTAATCGGCTCGCAATCAGGGACGAGATTGCCGCCGTGCGCAAACTGGGCGTGCACACCGATCCGGTTCGCCGACAGAGGCTCATCAACGCCATCGAGCAGCAATTCAATTCCGACATCGCATGGTTTAAGGAAGCGTGAGCGGCACCTGATCGCAGCGTTAAAAAGAGTCGGAGTGTCTCATCTCCGAGACAGTTTTCTGTGACATTTCTGTGACATTGGTCCCGGGAGTGGCTATCGATCCGCGCAGCGTCAAACAAATCGAGCCAGGCGAGCCGCGCGTGTGGTTGCCGACCTCTTCCTTTGACACCGATCTGTACGAGCCGCCGCGTCCGGCTGAGGTCTCCTTGCATAGGCACGTTACGTGTTAACGGCGCATCCGCGTAAAGCGTTGACGCGGCGATGCGTAGGACGAATTGCTCCCAAGGATCGGCCGTCACTGCGGCTGGTCGGATGCTAAGCAATTGATATCTCGATAGGCCTGAGGTGGGCGGCTTGAATGGAGAGAGCCCCCGCAACCATCCAAGGGCCTACGGCGCGAGTCGTGGGCCCTTGGTGCGTCTGGAACCGGCCAGTGTGCCCAGAGTTTGCCAGGCGCTCTCCGCGGCCGGGGTCGTGGACTCCGCGGTGCTCCGCTCTCTCACGGAGTCCTTGCGGGAGCATGGGGCGCGCCGCGTCTATGCGCTCGACCTCGAGGGCGCGCGCTGTGAGGCCCCGCTCCGCCGCGACCGCTCGACAAGACCAGGTGTGCGCGATCGTCGGCGAAGAGCTCGGGGCAGTGGCGGTTGACCTTCTGAGCGGCGCCCTCGGCGTCTCGAGCTACGTCGTCGACGAAGCGACTCGCTGTGTCGAGGGGCACGCCGCCATGGAGGAGGTCAGCGGGCGCGACGCGACGTGACGACGACGAGACGGGTGGGCGTCTTCCCCGGGTTCTCCCAGCGGTGCGGCGTCTGCGGCTCCACGTTCACCGCGTCGCCTCGGTGGAGGATCTGGACGTCCGTTCCGAGCGTCAGTCGGACGTCACCCTCGAACACCATGGCGAACTGGTGTGCGGGATGCGCATGGGGCCGCTTGCCGCTCGATCCGCCGGCAGCGATCGTGATCATGAGGGTCTCGAACGGCCAGCCCGGCGTCGGCGGTGTCAGCGTCTCGGTGCGCGCACGCGACCACCAGCTCATCAACGGCCGACGCCGTCCCGCCCGCGTCACCGGCGGCGCGCTCGCCGCCCCGTCGCCGAAGAATTCGCCGAGGGGCACGCCGAGGGCCGTGGCGAGCCGTTCGAGCGAGGCGATCGACGGCGAGGCTTGGTTGAGCTCCACCTGCGAACCGAAGCTTGGCGAGAAGCCCGTATGGCCCGCGAGCGTCCGCACGGAGAGGTTGCGCTCGGTGCGGATGCGGCGCAGCGATTCGCCGACGGCTTCTTCCGTCGTGGGTCACTGGACAGCCACGACGGTCAGGGCGCGCCAACCCGACGCGCTCGGCATGTCGTTATACTGAATCGTGTTCGAGCGGGACGCGAAGCCGAGCGACGACGGTCGGGCAGCGCTTCATGACGGCGTGCCGCACCGCGCCGGGAGAGCGTGCCAGGTGCCGGCGCGGGCGCTCGCGTGGCGGCGTCGCTGACGCGGCGGCGGGCGGCCGCGCTCCTCGTCGTCGCGGGCGTCGTGACCGCTCTTGCCGTGGCGACTCCCGTCCGCGGCGTCGTGACGCTCCTCGCCGCGGGCGACGTCGGCGCGATCCGGGCGTGGATCCTCGAGTTCGGCATCTGGGCCCCGATCGCCTCGGTCGTCCTCATGCTGCTGCAGACGGTGGTCGCGCCGCTGCCGTCCTCGCCGGTCACGTTCGCCAACGGGCTCGTGTTCGGGGTGTGGTGGGGCGCGCTGCTGTCGTGGGCGAGCGCGCTCGCCGCGGCCGCCGTGGCGTTCGGGCTGAGCCGCGCGTTCGGGCGGCCGGTGGCCGAACGCTTTGCGACGAGCGCGGCGCTCGCATCGGCCGACACGTTCTTCGCGCGCTGGGGGGTGTGGGCCGTGCTCGTCGGGCGATTGCTGCCGGTCGTCTCGTTCGACGTCGTCAGCTACGCAGCGGGCCTGACGCCCATGCGCTTCGGCGCCTTTCTGCTCGCCACCGCGATCGGTATGATGCCGGGCACGCTGCTGTACGCGTGGCTCGGGCACGTGGGCGGCACGTCCGCGGCCGCGCTGCTGTGGACGGTCGCGGCGATGACGGCGCTGGGCCTTCTCGTCGTCGCGTCGACGCCCGCCGTCAGGCGATGGCTGGCGACCCCGCCCCGCCGTCTCGTCAATCGGCTGATCGCGCGTCGTCTCAACGCGCTCCCCGTGCTCGGCCGCCTCTGGGCCCGATGGGCACGCACGGCGGCACGGCCCGACGTGCCATGGACCGAGCTGCGCCGCCCGCTTCGCAGATGCCGGGCGGCGATCGTCACGACGGGCGGAGTCCATCGGACGGACGACCGCCCCTTCGACATGACGAACCCGGACGGCGATCCCAGCTTTCGCGTGATCCCGGCCGCCGCGGGCATCGGAGACCTCACGATCACGCACGACTATTACGACCATCGCGACGCCGGCCGTGACCTGAATCTGGTCTTCCCGCTGGAGCGCTTCCGCGAGCTGGCGCAGGAAGGTGCCCTGGGCGGCGTCGTCGGCTCGCATTTCAGCTTCATGGGCCACATCGACGGGCCGCTGGTCGGGCGCCTCGAGACGGAGACGATTCCCGAGCTGCTCGTCCAGCTCCGCGTCGACCCGCCGGACTTCGTCTTCCTCGTCCCTGCCTGAGGCCTCTGTCATCAGTCCGTCGGACTGATCCAGCGGGCGATCGAGGCGAGCGGCATCCCCACGGTGTCCGTCTCGGTCCTTCGCGAGCTCACGCTCCGCGTGCGCCCGCCGCGCGCGGTCTTCGTGCGGTGGCCGTTCGGACACGCCCTCGGCGAGCCGTTCAACCGCACGCAGCAGCGGACGATCATCCACGCCGCGCTGACCGCGCTCTATCGCGCCGCGCCCGGCGCGCTGATCGAGCTCCCGTATCGCTGGCGGCGCGAGCGCTACACCGAGCCGGCGTCGTGGGACCTCGGTCCGGCGACGACCTGAGGCGGGCGCTTGGTGGGGTCGCGCCGGTAGTACACACGATGCAGGCGCGACGGCGCGACGCCGAGCGCGTACAGCGTGCGCAGGAGCCACATGAGCGCCACCGTCCGCCACACGCCCTCGCGGCGACACTTCCGGGTCGAGGCGCGTACGCGCAGGCGCAGGCACGCCAGCCGCCCTCGCCGCTTCAGCCGGCGCGACAGCTCGACATCCTCCATCAGCGCGACGTCCGGATACCGGCCGACCGCGATGAAGGCGCTCCGCCGAACGAAGATCGTCTGGTCACCGGTGAAGATCTTCGTCAGCCGGGATCGCTGGCTGCCACACCAGGCGATCGCGGGATAGGGCCAACGCCGCGTGTCGTAGGCGAGGTCGAAGCGGCCGGCGACCACGCGTTCGTCGGCCATCGCCGCACGGATCGCGCCGAGCGCATCGGCCGGCAGCCGGACGTCGGCGTGGAGAAAGACGAGGATCTCGCCCCGGGTCGCTCGGGCGCCCGCGTTCATCTGACGCGCACGTCCCGGCTCGGTGGTGACGAGGCGGAGTCCGGCGGCGCGGATGATCTCGGCGCTCGCATCCGCGCTGCCGCCGTCCACGAAGACGATCTCGGCTTCGTGGGCGAACGGCTGCAGCGAGGCGATCAGGCCGGGGAGCTCGTCGGCCTCGTTCAGGACCGGAATGACGATGGCGAGGTCGTCCGTCATGACCGCATCGACCTTAGTATGGATCCCGTGAGGGCGTCGGCGCTGGTCGTGCTCGCGAAGTCCCCGCGTCCGGGCCGGGTGAAGACGCGCCTGTGCCCGCCGCTCTCACTGTCGGACGCGGCGCGGCTCCACGAGGCCTTCGTCCGGGACACGATGACGCGCATGCGAGCGCTCGCCGACGTCGAGCTCGTCTGCGCGTACACGCCGGCCGAGGACCGCGCCTTCTTCGAGGAGGCGTGCGACGGCGCGCGGTTGGTGCCGCAGGCCGAGGGCGACCTCGGGGACCGCCTGCACGCGGTGTTCGCGACGCTCGAGGCAGGCGGCTTCGGACGGGTCGTGGCCATCGGAGCGGATATCCCGACGCTCCCGCTCGGCCATGTCCGGGACGCCTTCGCGCACCTCGCGGATGCCGCGGTCGACGTCGTCCTGGGGCCGGCGTACGACGGCGGCTACTATCTGATCGGGCTCCGGACACCGCGCGCCGAGCTCTTCGCCGAGATGCCGTGGAGCACCGACCGCGTCTTCGCGGAGACGTGGCGCCGCGCGGAGGCGACGGGGCTTCGCGCCCGTGCGCTCCCGGCGCACGCCGACGTCGACACGTTCGGCGATCTGGCGGAGCTCGCGCAGGCCGTGCGCGAAGATCCGGACGCCGTGCCCCGCACCCGGGCCGTGTTGAGCGCTCTCGGACTGGTCAGTAGCGACCGCGCGCGCGCTCCTTGACGGGCAGCGACTCGAGACAACATCGCCACCAGCCGGTTCGGATGGTCTCGACGAACTCGGCCGGCAATCCCTCGCGCTCCATGTCCCGCGCGACGCTCTCGTGGTCGTAGTGGACGGGGACGAACTCCACCGTGAGGTCCGGCGTCGCGGAGAGCAGCGTGTACCAGACCCGCGGCGTCCCGTCGTTCCCGGGGCGGCCCACCGCGCCCACGTTGACCGCGTGACGGCCGCTCGGCAGCGCGCGGTGCCACGTGAGGCCGGTGTGGGTGACGCAGAGCGCGTCGCTGGCGGTCTCGCGACAGAACTTCTCGAGAAGACCGGTCGGCGTGGTGGTCTCCCAGAGGAACTCGTTGATCTGACGCGGCGAGCCGTGGCAGAGCAGGAGGCGATGCTCGCCGAGGGTCACCCGCGCGAGCGGGGGGAGGCTGCCGAGCCAGCGGCGATTCTCCGTCGACGTGTTGCGGACCGTGTATTCGTACGAGATTCGCGCGAAGTAGTTGTCCCGTGGATCGCTGTACCCGCAGCCGCAATCCTCGGCTCCGCGCGCCACCGAGACGTCGTAGTTGCCCTGGATACACGCCACGCCGTGCTCGCGGAGCAGCGGGAACACGCGGTTCGGATGGGGGCCGAAGCCCCCGAGATCGCCGAGGCAGTAGACGGCCTCCGCGCCACGGCGCCGCGCATCGGCGAGCGTCGCTTCGAGGGCCAGCCAGTTGCTGTAGACGCCCCCGAGCAGGGCGACGCGGCGGAGGCTCACGTGTTGCCGCACGTGAGGCCGGTGGCCCAGCACGTGACACAGGCGGGGTGGGACAGCGGGGCGGGCCCGAGCGCGCCGGCGAGCGGACCCTCGCCGAGACGGGCGGAGGGCAGGCCGGCCAGGATCGGACACGCGTACACACCTCCGTCCGCCACCACGCGCGTCGTCGCGCACGGCAGCCGCGTGTCGTCGAACCCCTCCAGCGCCGCCGCCGACAGCAGGCGCGATGCGCCGCCGTCGGCGCACCGCCCGAGCGGAAGCACCGGCAGGATCTTGATGCGCGGCCGGCCGACGCCGGCCTCCAGCAACATCTCGTGCAGCCGGTCGTAGAGCGGGCGCCCGTCCGATGTCCCCGCGATCTCCGTGGCGGTGACGATCGGCCAGAGCTCGCGCGCGGCCAGCCGGCGGGCGGCGCCGATGGCGCGCGCGAAGCTGCCCTGGCCACGCACGGCGTCGTTGTCGGCCGCAGTGGCGGCGTCGACGCTGATGCGGATCTCGAGCGAGTACGCCGACTCCGCGGCGAGGGCGGCGAGGCGATCGGCCATGGCGTCGTCGATCAGCGTTCCGTTGGTGAGAACCGTCGTCGGCGCCACGGCGAGAGCGTCGCGGAGGAGTGCCAGGAGCTCCCGATGCAGGAACGGCTCACCGCCCGTGAAATAGATCTCCCGGACGCCGAGGCCGTCCGCCTCCGCGAGATACCGCCGCACGAGACCGGCATCCAGCGCTGCCAGCCACGGCTCCTTCGGCCCGCTGGCGTTGAAGCAGTGCCGGCAGGACAGGTTGCACAGCGTCCCGGTGACCTGGAACCAGACCGCGCGGAGCTCGCGGAGCGTGACGTGTGGGACCGTGGCTTCCTCCATCAAGGTGAAACACGCGCCGCACCGCACAGTCCGGCTCGGACCCCGTCAGTATGCCTCACCCGGACCCCGATGCATCGGACGCAGGAGCGGGAATCGTGTTCGAATGCGACACGAGCATCCGGGGAGCGGTACATGATCGAGCCCGCGCACGCGCCTGTTCTGGAGGCGGCCGGCCTCACGAAGCGGTACGGCACGACGGTAGCGCTGGACAGGGTCGACTTCGCCGTCGCGGCCGGCGAGGTGTTCTGCCTGCTCGGCGCCAACGGGGCGGGGAAGACGACCGCGATCCATCTGTTCCTCGGATTCACGCGGCCCGACGCGGGCACCGCGCGTGTCCAGGGGATCGACGTCGCCGTCGACCCGCTCACGGCGCGCCGGCGCGTCGCCTTCGTGCCCGAACAGGTCGCGCTCTATCCGACGCTGAGCGGACTCGAGAACCTCGCCTACTTCGCCGGCCTCGCCGCGCCCGCGCGCGCCGGCGCGCGTGACTTCCTCCGCGTGCTGGACGACTTCGGGCTGCCGGAGACCGTCGCCCGCGCGCCGGCCGCGACGTACTCGCGCGGCGTGCGGCAGCGCGTGGGGTTGGCGATCGCCGTCGCCCGCGACGCGCGGGCGCTCCTGCTCGACGAGCCGGCGTCCGGGCTCGATCCTCGTGCGGGCGGCGAGCTCACGGCCCTGGTGCGGCGGCTCGCGGACGCGGGCGCGGCGGTGCTGATGACGACCCACGATCTCTTCGGCGTGAAGGCGCTCGGCACGCGGGTCGGGATCCTCACGCGCGGCCGGCTCACGGCCACGTTCCGCGCCGACGAGCTGTCGCACGCCGACCTCCAGGCCGTGTACTTCCAGCTCACGGCGGATCCGCCGTCCCGGTGATCGGCCGCGTCGCGCGGCGTGAGTTCCTCCAGATCTGGCGGGACGGCCGGCTGCGCTGGGCGATGGCGGCCGTCGCCGTCCTCCTCGCGGCGGCGGTGGCGACGGGATGGCGCGAGACCGCCGCTGCGCGCCTCGAGCACGAGGCCGCCACGGCGGCGATGCGCGCGAAGTGGCTGAGCCAGGGCGCGAAGGCACCGCACGCGGCCGCGCACGCCGGCGTCTATGTCTTCGCGCCACGCAGCGTGATGTCCTTCCTGGACCCCGGCATCGACGGCTACGTCGGCCAGGCGGTGTGGCTGGAGGCGCACCGGCAGAATCCCGCCCTGTACCGCCCCGCCGGAGACGCGACCGGGGCGGCGCGCTTCGGGCCGCTGACGCCGGCCACGGTCCTCCAGCTCGTGCTGTCGCTCTTCGTCGTGCTCCTCGCGGCGCCGAGCTTCGCCGCGGAGCGGGAGACGGGCACGCTGCGCCTCACGCTGAGTCTCGGCCTCCACCCGCTCCGGCTGTTCGCCGGAAAGGCGCTGGGCATCGCCGCCGCGACCGCGGTGGCCGTGGCGCCGGGGGCCCTGCTCGCCGTCGGGGCCGCCGTCATTCGCGGCGCGGACGCGCTCGCGCGCGAGGAGCTCGCGCGCGCCCTGCTGCTCGCGCTCGCCTACGGACTCTACGGGGCGATCGTTCTCGTGCTCGCGTTGGCCGTCTCGGCGCACGCGCGCTCCGCCCGATCCGCGCTCGTGCTCCTCGTGGGCGGCTGGGCCGTGCTGGCGCTCGTGATCCCGCGCGCCGCCGGCGACGTGATCGGCGCCGCGTTGCCGACGCCGTCCATCGTCGGCTTCACGCGTGCCGTGGCGGCCGAGCGCGAGGCCGCCTTGGATGCGCACCGGGCGAGCGCCGAGGACCGTGAGCGCGTGCTCCGGGAGTTGCTCGCCCGGTATGGCGTCTCGCGCGTCGACGACCTGCCGGTCGATGTCGAGGGCGTCCTCCTTCAGGCCGACGAGGAGGCGGGCCATCGGATCTTCGATCGGCACTGGGGCGCGCTCCGGGCACGGCTGGAGCGCCAAGACCGCGCGTACGCGCTCGTGGCGCTCGCCGCCCCGCCGCTCGCCATCCGGTCGCTGTCGATGGCGCTGGCGGCGACCGACGGCCACGCGCACCGCGACTTCCTCCGCGCGGCCGAGCGGTATCGCCGCACGATGATCGACGTCCTGCATGGCGACGTGATCGCCCGACCGCGCGCGGGCGATCGCTACGTCGCCGACGCCGCCCTCTGGGCGAAGGTCCCGGTGTTCCGCCACGCGCCGCCGACGCCGCGCACGACGCTGGAGCGCCAGGCCCTGCCGCTCCTGGCGCTCCTCGCGTGGACGACGATCGCCGCCGCCGCCGCGGCGGCCGCGGCGACGAGACTGCGCGCGGGCGGCGGATGAGCCGGGCGCTCTCGACCGGACGCCACCTTCTGGCGGCGGAGTGGCGGCTCGTCCGGCGCGATCGCGCCTTCTGGGCGGCGCTGGCCCTTCTCGTCGCCGGCCTGGCCGCCGCGTCGGTCTCCGGAGCCGTCTGGCTCCGCGGTCAGGAAGTCCAGGTCGCCGAGGCGACCGGCCCCACGCACGACCGCGAGACCGACGCCGCGCGAGGACGTCAGTGGGTGGCGCTTCCTCCGACGGCCCTCGCGATGTTGTCGGTGGGGCACAGCGACGTCCACGCGACCTCGCTCCGCCTCTCGGTCGGCACTCCGGACGCAATGACGCTCGGCGCCCCGATCGGCAATCCCGTCGCGCGCGTGCTCGGACGCTTCGACGTCGCGTTCGTCATCGTCGTCCTCGCGCCGCTCATCGTCATTGCCGTCACCTTCGACGTCCTCGCCGCCGACCGCGAGGCCGGCCGTCTCGCCCTCGCCGTCGCGGGCGGTCGCAGCATCGGCGGGCTCCTCGTCGCACGCCTGGGGCTCCGGGCGGGACTCCTGGTGGCGTGCGCGGTCGCCGTGCCCGTGGCCGCGGTGGTCGCTCGCGCCGGTGTGCCGAGCGGCGACGTGCCTCTGCTGGTGCTCTGGGCCCTCGTCGTGATGGCGTACCTGGGCTCCTGGGCCGCGGTCGGCGCGCTGGCGAACGCACGCGGCGCGCGGTCGGCGACGTCCCTCGTGGCGCTCGTCGCCGGGTGGGCCGTGGTGGTCCTCGCCGCGCCGGCGCTGCTCGGCCTCGTGGCGCGCACGGTGCACCCGACCCCGTCGCGCCCGGCGCTCGTGGTCGCGATGTGGGGGGCGGTCACGCCGGAGGACGTCCCGGGGTTCTACGCCGGGCTCCGGCGCGAGGACGATGCCCTGCCCACGCTCGTCGCCTCGTTCGAGGAGGAGGTCGCCCGTCAACAGGACATGGCCGCGCGCTGGCGCTTCGTGTCGCCGGCGGCCGTCGCGCGCGACGCGTTCGACGCCATCGCCGGCACCGGCCTCGATCGTCACCGCGCGTTCGTGGCGCAGGTCCACCGCTACCGGAGTGCGTCTCAGCGCGGGGGCGCGCCCGCGTTCGCGTTCGCCGAGCCGCCCGCCTCCGCGACGGTCGGCAGAGTGCTCGCCGGCCTCGCCGCCCTCATCGCCGGCGGTGTCGTCGTGGCGTTGGCGACGGCGCGCCTCGGCCGTCGCGCCTCCGCCTAGGACCGGGCGATCTCTCCGACTCGGGCAGGGCGGCGCTTGACTTCGTTCCGACCGTGTAGGATCGTCGGCGACGATGCTGGGGAGTATCTCTCGACGTGGCCCTGGCCGGCCACGGTGGCTGCGCCTGACCATGGGCCTCTCGATCGTGCTCGCGGTCTTCTGCTTCGAGGTTCTCGACCTCGACGGGTCGGACTCGCTGGTTCCCCCGAAGACGATCGGCATCCAGTTGGCGGAACACCCGCACGACCTGCGGCGCGGGACGCTCATCAGTGCCCAGCCCTGGGTGGGAGGAGCGCGTCCTGCCCCCGAGGCCACGCCGCTGCTGAAGGCCGAGGGGCCTCGCCGTGCCGGTCCAATGCAGGCGCCGGCCACGTTCCCGCGCGCTCGTCTCACGCTTCCGCCCGCCGCGCTCGACGACCCCGCCGTCTGATCCGCGTCCTCCCGGCGCTCGCCTGACGCCCGTCGGGCGCCCCCCGCGGCTGCGCCACGCACGTCGGACGCCCCGTCGCCCTCTCTCGAGAAAGGAACGTTCTTGACACCGAGCACAGAACCGGCGGGCAGGGGCCGGTTCCGGCACTGCGTGCCGACTCGCCTCGCTGACGGCCGATGACGCTCGTCTCGTTCGTCATCGCCACGCTCATCGGCGTCAACGCCTTCTACGTCCTGGCCGAGTTCGCCGCGGTCAGCGTGCGCCAGACCCAGCTCCGGCCGCTCGCCGACCGCGGAAACCGGCTCGCCGGGCGGCTCCTGCCCGTCGTCTCCAGTCCGCGTCGCCTCGACCTGTACATCGCCACGTGCCAGATCGGGATCACGTTCTCGAGCCTCGCCCTCGGCGCCTACAGCCAGGCGACGATCACGCTGGCCCTGGCGCCGCGCCTCGAGGCGTGGGGGCTCGGCGCCGTCACCGCGGTCTCGGCCGCCGCCATCGCCGTCCTCCTCGGGCTGACCACGCTGCAGATGGTGTTCGGCGAGCTCGTTCCCAAGTCGCTGGCGCTCCAGTTCCCGGTCCGGAGCGCCCTCTACACCTACTGGCCGATGCATCTGACCATGGTGCTCTTCTCGTGGGCCATCGGCATGCTGAACGGCAGTGGCCTGGCCATCATGCGGCTCCTCCGCGTGCCCGAGTCCAGCCATCGGCACATTCATTCGCCTGAGGAGATCGATCTCCTGATCGCCGAGAGCACCGAGCGGGGCGTGCTGGAGCGCGAGGACCAGCAGCGGCTCCGACGCGCCCTGCGCCTGGGCGTGCGCACGGCGAGGGAGCTGATGGTGCCGCGCCCGCGGATCGTCGCGGTGGACGCCGACGCGCCCCTGCCCGCGGTGCTCCGCCAGATCGCGGAGAACCCGTACACGCGGCTTCCCGTCTACCGCGGCACCCTCGACGCCGTGGTCGGCATGGTGCACACGCGCGAGCTCGTCGCCCGGTACGTCGAGCGCGGCGGGCTGGACACCATCGACGAGGTTCTCCAGCCCGTGCTGTCGATCCCCGAGGCGCTGCGCGTCGACCGGTTGCTGGCCCAGATGCGCGAGCATCGGACGCAGCTCGCCCTCGTCGTGGACGAGTTCGGGGGCGTCGCCGGCCTGGTGACCGTGCAGGACGTGCTGCAGGCGATCCTGGGCGAGGTCTCCGCGGAGGCGCGGGCCGGGCGGCCTCCGATCGAGCGGCTCCCGGACGGGCGCGTGCGCGTACCCGGCCTGATGCGGGTCCACGAAGCGGAGCCGTGGCTCGGGGTGCTGTGGAACGGCGACGCCGTCACGGTGGCGGGCCAGGTCATCGAGGCGCTGGGGCGGTTCCCGTTCCGCGGCGAACGCACGGTCATCGACGGGGTCGAGGTCGAGGTCGAAGAGGTGCGGGGCCGGACGATCGTGTCCATCCTCGCCCGACCGGCCGCGAGGTCGGGGACGGACCCATGACTCCGTTCCTGGTCATCGTGGGCCTCATCGTCCTCAACGGCCTCTACGTCGCCGCCGAGTTCGCGATCGTCGGGGCGCCGCGAACCGTCGTGGAACGCCGGGCCCTGGCCGGCGACGGTCGGGCGCGGAGGGTGCTCCGCATCCTCAAGGACGCGCGAGGGCTCGATCAGTACGTGGCGACCGCCCAGCTCGGCATCACGGCCGCGAGCATCGGGCTCGGCATGTACGGCGAGCGCGTCCTGGCGGGCTGGCTGGAAGGGTGGCTCGGCGCGCTCGGGCCCGCGGCCGCCCACGGCCTCGCGAGCGTGATCGCGATCGCGGTCCTGACGTACGCCCACATCGTCCTCGGCGAGATGGTGCCGAAGTCGCTCGCGCTCCACTATCCCGAGCGGACGGCCGTCGCGGTGACGCCGCCGATGCTGTGGACGCGCGCCGTCCTCTATCCGCTGGTCGTCGGCCTCAACGGGATCGGCAACGCGTTGCTGCGCGCCGTCGGGATCCGCCGCACCTCGGTGGGCGCCGAGCAGATGCACACCGCCGCGGAGCTCCGGCAGATCGTCGAGGAGAGCGAGGAAAGCGGACTCCTCCAGCGCCCGCTCGGGAAGCTGCTGCGCGAGCTCTTCGAGTTCGGCGAGCTCACGGCGGGCACCGTCATGGTTCCCCGCGTCCGGATCGTCGGGCTGCGGCGCGGCGCGACGGCGCCGGAGGTCGCCGCGGCGCTGCGCGCGGCGCGCCACACCCGCTATCCGGTCTACGAAGGCGACCTCGACCACATCGTCGGCATCGTCCACGTCAAGGACCTGCTCCGGCAGCTCCTCGCCGGCGAGCCGTTGACCGTCCAAACGGTGCGGCCGGTGCCGTTCGTGCCGGAGAGCTCGACGCTGGACACGGTGCTCGACCTGATGCTGCGCGAGGGCAGCGAGATGGTGATCGTCCTCGACGAGCACGGCGGCACCGCGGGGCTTCTCGCCGCCGAGGACCTGAGCGAGGAGATCATCGGCGAGATCGACGAGGGCCGTCCGGCCGCGCCCGCGGTCGGGACCGGCGCCGACGGGCGTGTGCACGCGGCGGGCACCGCCCGGCTCGACGAGATCGGCGAGCGCTTCGGAGTCGCCCTCAGCCATCCCGACGTCGACTCGGTGAGCGGGCTGGTGCTGGCGCTGCTGGAGCGCCCGCCGCGTCTGGGCGACGCCGTGGTCTTCGGCGGGCTGCGGTTCGAGGTCACCGTGCTGGCCGGACGCGGCGTCCGGGAATGCGCGATCACGCGCGCCGCCGGGGGAGCGGACGGGGGATGACGGACACGAGACCCGCCCTGGAGCGCGTGCTCGCCGGGCTCGGCTGCACGGGCCCGGCGCTCCTCGTCGTCATCGGCCTCTCGGTCGCCAACGTCGTGCTCGTCAACTTCCACCGGACGCTCTTCGGCGCGTGGTGGCGGCACGTGATGTGGGAAGGGGGCGTGCTGGAGCTGGCGACGGCGGCCCAGTTCCTCGCGGCCGCGGTCGTCTTCGGCGTGGCGGCGGCGGCCCGCCCGCGCCGGAGCCCACGCCGGCGCTGGCTCCTCCTCTTTGCGGTCACGAACCTCGTGCTGCTCGGCGAGGAGACGAATTACTTCCAGGGGATGGTGATCCTCGACCTGGATCATCCCGACTTCGCCACCCGCTACAACCCGCAGGCGGGCAACCTCCACAACCTGATTCCCCTCGCGTTCGCGCCGGTGCTCGTCTTCTTCCTGGGGGCGCTCGGGTTGCGCCTCGCCTACGACCGGCTCGTCCCGCGCCTTGGCCTGCCGATCCCCGTCGGCTTCCTGCACGCCGTGCTCGTGACGGGGGTCGCGGTCCTGTTCATGGACCTCGGCGACGATCGCCACCTCTTCGTCGACGAGGTCTACGAGTGGTCGGGCTCGGCCCTCCTGCTGTTGCTCGCGCTGCACGCCTGGCGCGGATGGTTCTTTTCCTCGGGCCCGCCTTCGCCCCCCGCGCCGCCCCGGGCTGCGCGCCGCGACACGCGCGCCCGGGTGCGGCTGGTGCTTCGGCTGTCGCTGGCCTCCCTCATCATCGGGGGCCTCGCGGCGGTCCTGGCGCTGTGGGGCGCGGACATCTGGGCGTTGCTCGCGGACCAGGACCGCTTCCGCGCGTGGATCGAGAGCTACGGCATCTACGCCGCGCCGGTCTTCGTGGCCGTCCAGTTCGTCCAGGTCGTCGTCTTCGTCATCCCCGGCGAGATCACCCAGATCGCCGGCGGGTACATCTTCGGCACGCTGACGGGGCTCGTGTTGAGCTACGTCGGGCTCACGCTGGGGTCCCTCGTGGCCTTTGCCCTCGGGCGACTGTTCGAGCACGCCGTCCTCGAGCTCCTCGTCGAACGCGAACGCCTCGCGAAGTTCGACCGCCTCGTCTACGGGCGCTCCGGCTTCTGGCCGATGTTCATCCTCTTCCTGATCCCGGGCATCCCCAAGGACCTCCTGTGCTACGTGGCCGGGATGACGCCGATGCCCTTGGGAACGTTCCTGTTCATCAACACCGTCGGCCGGTTCCCCGGGGTCTTCCTCTCGAGCATCCTCGGCAGTGGTCTGGCCGAGCGGGACTGGATGGCCGTGGCGGTCAGCGCCGGGGTGACGGCGGCGGTGCTGCTCGGCGTCTACGCCTTCCGCCGTCCGATCGAGCGCTTCCGCCAGCGGTATCTGGCCCCGCCGGGCGACGCACCGTGATCCGAGACGACCCGGACGAGGAGGGCGCCCCGCCGAGGAGCGCCCTCCTCGCGATCACGCCAGGTCGAACCGATCGAGGTTCATCACCTTCGTCCAGGCGGCCACGAAGTCCTCGACGAACTTCGGCTGCGCATCCGAGCTTCCATAGACCTCGGCGAGGGCCCGCAGCTGCGAGTTCGAGCCGAACACGAGATCGACCCGCGTGCCGGTCCACCTGACCTGGCCGGTCGTGCGATCGCGCCCTTCGAACACGTCGCCGGCGTCCGACACCGCGTGCCACTCGGTGCGCATGTCCAGCAGGTTCACGAAGAAATCGTTGGTGAGCGCCTCCGGCCTCGTCGTGAACACGCCGTGCGGGGACTTGCCGACGTTGGTGTTCAGCACCCGCATGCCGCCGATGAGCACCGTCAGCTCGGGCGCGGTCAGCGTCAGCAGGTGGGCCCGATCGACCAGCCGCGCCTCCGCCGACACCGGGGACGTGCCCCGGAGGTAGTTGCGGAAGCCGTCCGCGACCGGCTCGAGGACGGCGAACGAGTCGACATCGGTCTGCTCCTGCGAGGCGTCCATGCGACCCGGCGTGAAGGGAACCGTCACGGCGTGGCCGGCATTCTGCGCCGCCCGCTCGACGCCGGCGCACCCGGCGAGGACGATGAGGTCGGCGAGCGAGACCTTCGTGCCGCCGGTCGCCGCGCCGTTGAACTCGGTCTGGAGGTCCTCGAGGATCCGCAGCGCCTTGTCGAGGTCGTCCGGCTCGTTGACGTCCCACGCCTTCTGCGGCGCGAGGCGAATGCGGGCGCCGTTCGCCCCGCCGCGCTTGTCGGAGCCGCGGAAGGTGGACGCCGACGCCCACGCGGTCGCCACGAGTCGCGAGACCGACAGCCCCGACGTCAGGATCCGGCCCTTGAGGGCGGCGATGTCCTTCTCGTCGATCAACGCGTGATCGACCGCGGGGATCGGATCCTGCCAGAGGAGCTCTTCGGCGGGGATTTCCGGGCCGAGATAGCGGGCGCGGGGCCCCATGTCGCGGTGGGTGAGCTTGAACCACGCGCGGGCGAAGGCGTCGGCGAACCGATCGGGGTCCTCGTAGAAGCGCCGCGCGATTCGCTCGTACGCCGGGTCGACCCGCAGGGCGAGGTCCGTGGTCAGCATGGCGGGCGCGTGACGCCGGGCCGGGTCGTGGGCGTCCGGAACCGTGCCGGCGCCCGCGCCTCCCTTCGGCCTCCACTGGTGCGCGCCGGCCGGGCTCTTCGTGAGCTCCCATTCGTAGCCGAACAGGTTCCAGAAGAAGTTGCTGGTCCACTTCGTGGGCGTGGTGGTCCACGTCACTTCCAGGCCGCTCGTGATCGTGTCGCCGCCCTTGCCCGTGCCGAAGCTGCTCTTCCAGCCGAGGCCCTGCTCCTCGAGGCCCGCCGCCTCGGGCTCAGGCCCCACGTGGGACGCCGGGCCGGCGCCGTGCGTCTTGCCGAAGGTGTGGCCGCCGGCGATCAGCGCGACGGTCTCTTCGTCGTTCATCGCCATGCGCGCGAACGTCTCGCGGATATCCCGGGCCGCCGCCATCGGGTCCGGGTTGCCGTTCGGGCCCTCGGGGTTGACGTAGATCAGCCCCATCTGGACGGCGGCGAGCGGATTCTCCAGGTCCCCGTCGCCGGAGTGACGCGTGTCCGCCAGCCACGCCTCCTCCGCGCCCCAGTAGACCTCGTCCGGTTCCCAGACGTCCGCCCGGCCGCCGCCGAAGCCGAAGGTCTTGAAGCCCATCGACTCCAGGGCGACGTTGCCCGCGAGGATCATGAGGTCCGCCCACGAGATCTTCCGGCCGTACTTCTGCTTGATCGGCCAGAGCAGGCGGCGCGCCTTGTCGAGGTTCGCGTTGTCGGGCCAGCTGTTGAGCGGCGCGAAGCGCTGCTGGCCGGCGCCGGCGCCGCCGCGGCCGTCGCCCGTCCGGTACGTGCCCGCGCTGTGCCACGCCATGCGCACGAAGAGAGGTCCGTAGTGGCCGAAGTCCGCCGGCCACCAGGCTTGCGAGTCGGTCATCAGCGCCACGAGGTCCTTCTTCACGGCCGCCAGGTCGAGGCTCTTGAACTCCCTGGCGTAGTCGAAGCCCACGCCCATCGGATCGGACAGGGGCGACTGCCGGTGCAGGATGTCGAGTCTCGGCTGCTTGGGCCACCAGTCCCGGTTGGACGTGCCACCGCCCGCCGCATGCCCGAACGGACACTTGCCTTCGGTTGCCATCGATTGTCTCCTTTGGGTCGCCGACACACGCGTGCGCCGACGTACACGGGCCCGGTGGTGCACGGGCCGAGCCACAGGTAAGCCTTCGAATTCGTGACGGTCGTGGTCAGGGCGCGGTGCGCCCGCGCGCCCCACATGGGGCGCGGCCGCCGCACGTCAGGGCAGCGGCTGGCGGCGTGCCTCGACCATCTCCGAGATCATCTCGTCCACCAGTGTCCCGATCTCCCGGTCGGTCATGTGCCACGGGCCGCCCACGAGACGTTCCGTGTGCCACACGAGGGCGGGAAACGGGCGCGACGCCCCCGGAAGGCTCACCAATCGCTCGACGGCGAGCCGCACGGCCCCGACTCCATAGGTCCCTGAGAAGGGCAACCAGAAGCCACGGAGGGTCGTCGCGCTCATCGGACGAACGGAAACAACGACCCGAATGCGATCGGGAAGACCGTCCCGGGTCGTCAGGGAAGGCTCGCGCTCGCGCAGCGCGGTCACCAGGTGCGCGGTGAGGCTCTCGACCGTCGTCGTGGGCAGCGGAGACGCGACCTCGACGCCGAGGCTCACCTGGCGGAGCTGACGGAGCTGGGCGAGGCTCGCCCGTTCTTCAGCGGGCGCGGCCCCGGCCACCATGACGACGAGCGCCGCGGCAAGGAGCCCCACGGCTCAGCCGAGCGCGAGCTCGCGATAACCGTCCGCGGCCACGCGGTCGCACCACTCGCGGTACTCCGGCGCCGTGCCGCTGTAGCGCGCGACGATGCGGACGCTCTTGCCCTCGACGTTCTGGTTGACGCCCGTCATCCACGAATCGACCTCGTTCGCGAGCAGGCCCTCGCCCTTCTTCTTCACGAACGCGGTCCACTCCTCCACGGCGTCGCGGCGCGCGTCGGCCACGCGGAGACCCCGGCGGTCGAGGTGGGCGAGCAGATCGCGGATCCACTCGACGTTGTACTCGATGCTGCGCGGGATGTTGCCGAGCGCGGTGTGCGGGCCCATGACCATGAAGAGGTTGGGGAAGCCGTCGACCATCACGCCGACGAACGTCTCGAGGCTCCGGCGCCATCGATCCTTGAGCCCGGCGCCGCCCGCGCCGCGAATGTCGATGCGGTCGAGGCTGCCGGTGATCGCATCGAAGCCCGTCGCGTAGACGATCATGTCGAACGCGAACTCGCGCGCGGTCGTGCGGAGCCCCGTCGGCGTGATGCGCTCGATCGGTGTCTCCAGCAGGCTGACCAGCTCGACGTTCGGCTGGTTGTAGATCTCGTAGTAGCCGCTCTCCTGCGGCACCCGTCGCGTGCCGAATCCGTGGTCCTTCGGGATCAGGAGCTCGGCCACGCGCGGATCCTTCACGCGCTGGCGGATCTTGTCGGCCACGAACGCCGAGAAGAGCGCGTTGGCCTCGCGCTCCATCAGCACGTCCTTGAAGTTGCCGAGCCAGATCGCGAAGCCGGGCGTGGAGTACAGGTGCTCCCAGAACGCCTGCCGCTCCTCCGGGGTCACGTCGAACGTGCCGCGCCCGTCGGTCGTGTGGAGAAAGCAGGCGGCCGTCTCCCGGCAGCGCTCGAAGATCGCCGGATAGCCCTTCCGGATCTCGGCCATCTCCGCTTTCGTGATCGGCCGGTTGTGGAGCGGCGTGCACCAGTTCGGCCGGCGCTGGAAGACGGTCAGGTGGCCCGCGGTCTTCGCGATCTCGGTGATGGCCTGCACGCCCGTGGCGCCGGTGCCGATGACCGCCACGCGCTTGCCCTCGAACGACACCGGATGCTTGGGCCAGAGCCCCGTGTGGTAGGCCTCGCCGGTGAAGTCGTCGACGCCGGGGAGGCGCGGCCACGTCGGGGCGGAGAGCGGGCCGACCGCGGTCACGAGGAAGCGCGCGCTGAAGCGGCTGCCGTCTTCCAGGGTGACGTGCCACGCCGCGCGGTCCGCGTCCCAGAGCGCGGCGGCGACGCGGCTCCGGAACTGGATGTCCTTCCTCAGGTCGAGCTTGTCCGCCACGTAGTTCAGGTAGCGCTCGGTCTCCGGCTGGGGCGCGAAGTGCTCGGTCCAGTCCCACTCGTCGAGCAGCTCCTGGCTGAACGAGTAGCCGTAGGAGTAGCTCTCGGAGTCGAAGCGGCAGCCGGGGTAGCGGTTCCAGTACCAGGTGCCGCCGACGCCGGTGCCCGCTTCGAAGACGCGCACCCTGTGACCGATCTCGCGCAGGCGGTGGAGCTGGTAGAGGCCGGAGATCCCGGCGCCGATGACGATCGTGTCGAAGTCCATCGCGGTCCTATCTTACCGGGCGCGCCGAAGCCCTTCGTGGGTTCCGCGCAGCCGGCGCGCCGCCTCGGTCTCGGCGCGGAGCTTGAGGAACACCTCGTCGACGTCGACCCTCGCCGCCGAGCCCGGCGCGAACCCGCAGTCGGGGTTCAGGGTGATGCGGGAGGCGTCCACGCGCGTGAGCGCGCGCTCGACGCGTCCGGCGATCGTCGCCGCGTCTTCCTTCGCGCCGGGCGTGACGTCGACCACGCCGAGGCCCAGCTCGAAGTCCGGCCGGAGCTGGGCGAGGCTCTCGAGGTCGTCGGCGCCCGCGGCGGTGAACTCCATCGTCAGGTGGTGCGCCTTCAGCCGGTTGAGCTGCGCGAGGATCGGGCCGTAGCCGCCCGCGTGGCGCTTCTCGCCGCGCACGCGCGCGCCCGCGCGGCGGCAGAGGTGCACCGCGAACTTCACGCCGGTGACACCCTCCATCAGCGCGTTCGTCATCTCCACCGCGAAGTCGGCCGCGCGGTCGGCGTCGGGGTATTGCGCGCGCACCGCGGGGTCGACGAACAGGCACAGGTGCGGGTCGTCGATCTGCACGATGTCCACGCCGAGGTTCCGGATGAGCTCGATCTCGCGGCGCAGCGGCGCCACGCAGTCGCGCACGAAGTCCTCGCGCGTCGGGTACGCCGTGCGCGAGCGCTCCGCGTCCCAGAGCCGCTCGCCCAGCAGCGCGGGGGCGGGGAGCGTGATCTTCGTGTGCGCGTGCGCCGTCTTCGTGAGGAACGCGGCCTCGGCCGCGATGAAGCCGGGCGCCTTGAGCGCGAGCTTCTCCGTGACGACCGTCCACGGCCGCCCGTCCGCCGGGTTCACCTCGAGCGTGAAGCCGTGCGCGAGCTCCGCGATCACGCCGATGTACGAGCGGCGCCGCCACTCGCCGTCCGTGACCACGTCGAGCCCCGCGAATTCCTGCATCGAGATCGCGTAGGCGACCGCGGCGTCCATCGCGCGCGTGTCCGCGGCGTCCCACGACGGCTTCTCGATCAGCTCGCGGACGTGCCGGGGGCGGGGGAGCGAGCCGACGACCGAGGCCGGGAACAGAGGCAGCGTCACTTCAGCCAGCCCTTCTGCGCGAGGTCGAGGTCTTCCTGCGTGTCGATCTCGCGGTAGCTCCCGAACGTGTCGGCGTGACCGAACTCGACGCCCTGCTCGATCATGTCCTGGAACAGGTGGATCAGGTACGCCTTCTGGAACACCGCCGCCTCGCGGTACGGCCGGTCCCAGCATTCCTGGCGGCGGCGGTGATAGTGCTCGCGCAGGAGGGCGGCGCCGCGCGCGCTGAACTTCGCCACCCCGATGAACTCGCCGGTCGCGTCCGCGTAGGGGATGTCGCGGTGCACGCGCACCACGCGGCCGTCGCGCACGACGGCCTTCTCGGCGTCGTGCGGCGGGTGCTGCGTGCGGGGCGCGTAGTGCGTGCGCCAGTCCGTGTCCATGCCGAGGGCGAGGTCGGCGGGCGACTTCACGAGGTCGGCCACGACCTGCCCGGTGAAGAGGATGTCGGAGTACGTGGTGAGGAACGGCCGGTCCATCAGGTCCTCCGCGTACATCAGCGAGACCAGGATGTTGTTCTGCTCCCACTCGCGGTTGTAGCGGAACGTGAAGTGCGGGTACTCGCGCTCCACGATCTCGACGTGGTAGCCGCCGATGAAGCAGATCTCGGTGACGCCGCCGGCGGCGAGCGCGTCGAGGGTCCAGTCGAGGATTCGCCTGCCCTGCACTTCCGCGAAGCACTTCGGGGCATCCGCCGTGGTCGGCATGAGGCGGCGGCCTCGGCCCGCCGCGATGATGATGGCCCGCATGAGCCGGGATCATCGCACGAAACCGTTGCGGTCCAGGGGACGACCGCCTACACTCGCCCGGTGCGACGCGCGCCGGCTGCCGCTGGATGCTGAAGATCGACAGGCTCACCAAGGTATTCGGCTCCCTGGTGGCCGTCGACGACGTCTCGTTCTCGATCCCGCGCGGCCAGATGGTCGGCATCATCGGACGCTCGGGGGCCGGGAAGTCCACGCTCCTGCGCATGATCAACCGCCTCGTCGATCCGACGGGCGGCCGCATCCTCTCGGAAGCCGCGCCCGGTGACACCGGCGACGTCTGCGCCCTGAAGGGCCGCGACCTCTGCGTGTGGCGCCAGCGCTGCGCGATGATCTTCCAGCAGTTCAATCTCGTCTCGCGGCTCGACGCGCTCACGAACGTCCTCATGGGCCGGCTCAGTCACCAGGCCACGCTGCGCGCGATGCTCAAGCTGTTCACCGCGCAGGAGCGGGCGCTCGCGATCATGACGCTCGACCGCGTCGAGATGGCGCCGTTCGCGCTCAAGCGGTGCGACGCGCTCTCGGGCGGTCAGCAGCAGCGCGTCGCCATCGCGCGGGCGCTCGTGCAGGAGCCGCGGATCCTCCTCGCCGACGAGCCGATCGCCTCGCTCGACCCGCGGAGCGCCGCGCGCGTGATGGAGATCCTGCGCGCGATCAACCGCGAGGACGGCCTCACGGTCGTCTGCAACCTCCACACGCTCGACACCGCCCGCAGCTACTGCGACCGGCTCATCGGGCTGCGCAGCGGCAAGATCGTGTTCGACGGGCCGCCGGGCGCGCTGGACCGCGCACGGATCCGCGAGATCTACGGTGTCCACGACGAAGACGACATCGACGAGCGCGTCACCTCGACGGCGCTCACGCAGTGATCGGCACACCAACGGAGGCGCGATGAGGAAGCCCCTGGTCTCGACGATGGCGCTGCTGCTCTGCCTGGCCGCGGCGGCCACCGCGCAGAGCGACTGGAAGAAGCAGTATCCGAAGTTCCGTTACGGCGTGCAGGCGGTCGAGACCCAGGCGGCGGCCATGTCGCGCTACAAGCAGTTCGGCGAGTACCTGAAGAAGAAGCTCGGCATCGAGCTGGAGCTCTTCCTGTCCGCCGAGTACGCCGGCGTCATCCAGGCCATCGGCGCCAAGCAGCTCGAGGTGATGGACATGGGCGCCGCCGGCTACGCCGCGGCGTGGCTCGAGACGAAGGGCGGCGTCGAGCCGCTCGTGGTCCCGACCAACAACGACGGCTCCATCGGGTACTACGCGGTCGCGTTCGTGCGCGCGGACAGCCCGTACAAGACGCTGAACGACCTGAAGGGCAAGACGTGGGCGTGGGTCGAGCCGAACTCGTCATCCGGGTACATCTTCCCGCTCGTCGGCTTCCGCAAGACGGGCCTCGAGCCCGAGAAGCACTTCGGCAAGGTCGTGTTCTCCGGCGGGCACGAGCAGAGCATCATCGGCGTGCTCGACAAGGCGTACGACGGCGCGATCACGTGGACGAACGACCCGGAGAAGCACACGCGCGGCGGCCTGCACATGATGCTGCAGCGCAATGTCCTCAAGAAGGAGGACATCCGGATCATCTGGGTCTCCGAGCTCATCCCGAACCCGGTCATCGCGATCCGCTCGGACCTGCCGAAAGAGATGAAGGCGGAGATCAAGTCGATGTTCCTGAACCTGCACAAGGACGACCCGAAGGTCTTCAAGGAAGTCGCGCGGGGCGAGTCGCAGGGCTACAAGGAGGTGCAGCACTCCGTCTACCAGATCGCGGTGGACCTGCGCCAGCAGCTCGCGCGCGAGCGCCGCGGCCGGTAAGCGAGGCGCCGTGGCCGGCGACGCGCAGCTCGAGGCGGTCGAGCGCGAGTTCGCGCGCCTGCGCCGGCGGCAGCGCGTGCAGGCCGTCGCCTTCGCGGCCGTCTTCCTCGCGCTCGTCCACGTCGCGGCGGACTTCACCCGGTTCACCCCGGAGCGGCTGCTCGCGGGCCTGCCCCGCATCGGCGAGTACCTGGGCAAGACGATGCCCGAGCTGCACGTGACGACGCTCGGGAGCGACCTCGCCACCTGGTACTACGGGCTCGTCCGCTGGCTGAAGCTGCTCTTCGACACGCTGCTGATCGCGCTCATGGCCACGATGTTCGGCGCCGTCGGCGGACTGCTGCTGTGCTTTCCCGCCTCGCGGAACCTCGTGCGGCGCGTGCCGGTCTATTTCCTCTTCCGCCGGCTCGCGGAGGTCGCGCGCACGGTCCCCGAAGTCGTCTACGCGCTGATCTTCGTCGTCTCGTTCGGCATCGGGCCCTTCGCGGGATTCCTGGCGCTCGCCGCGCACACGACGGGCGCGCTGGGCAAGCTCTTCGCCGAAGCCAACGAGAACCTCGACGAGCGCCAGCTCGACGGCGTGCGCGCGGCGGGCGGCAACTGGCTGGAGGTCATCCGCTTCGCGGCGCTCCCGCAGGTGCTGCCGAACTTCACGACCTACACGCTCTGGCGCCTCGAGCTCAACATCCGCTCGGCCGCCATCGTCGGCTTCGTGGGCGCGGGGGGCATCGGGCAGGAGCTCTACCAGGCCATCAGCCTGAACTACTACGAGGACATCAGCGCCATCGTGCTGATGATCGTGGCGACGATCATGCTGATCGACCTCGCGTGCGAGCGCATCCGCCACCGGCTCATCGGCCGGGAGGCGCTGCCGTGACCGCCGGCGCGGCGGCGATCACGCCGGCGGAGGTCGCGGCGTGGCGCGCGCGCTACCCGCGGGCGTTCTCGCGCACGCCGGCCGACCGGGCGGCGCGGCTGATGATCGCCGGCGGCGTCCTCGCGTTCGTCGCCTTCTGTCTCGTGCGCTTCGACGCGACGCCGGCCCGGGTGATCAGGGGCATGGACCGCTTCGTGAAGATCACGGGCGCGCTGTTCCCGCCGTCGCCGGGTGATGCCTTCGCCGATCTGGCCGCCGCGATGCTCGAGAGCATCGGCATGGCGTTCCTCGGCACGCTCATCGCCGCGGTCATCGCGCTGCCCCTCGGGTTCCTCGGGGCGCGCAACGTGCTGCCGATCCGGCTCCTGCGCTTTCCGATCCGGCGGTCGTTCGACGTCCTGCGCGGGGTCGACGCGCTGGTGTGGGCGCTCGTGTACGTCCGCGCGGTCGGGCTCGGCCCGCTCGCGGGCGTGCTGGCGATCGCGACCACCGACATCGGCATCTTCGCCAAGCTCTTCGCGGAGGCGATCGAGAACGTCGACAAGCAGCAGGTCGAGGGCGTGCGCGCGGCGGGCGGGAACACGGCGACGACCGTGCGGTTCGCCATGTTTCCCCAGGTGTTGCCGATCATGCTCTCGAACGTGCTCTACATGTTCGAGTCGAACACGCGCTCGGCGACGATCCTCGGCATCATCGGCGCGGGCGGCATCGGGTTCGCGCTGTCCGACCGGATCCGCGCCCACCAATGGGATCAGGTGGGCTTCATGATCATCATGATCGTCGTGGTGGTCGCGCTGATCGACTTCCTCTCGCACCTGCTCCGCTCGCGCGCGATCAACGCCGGCCTGAACCGCCCGACGGTCGAGGTCCCCCCGGTCAGTCGCGGCTGAGCGGGACGATGCCCGGGTCCTCGAGGACCCGGTGGTGCCACGCGATCCGGTCGCGGAAGCGCCCGGTCAGCCGCTTCTGCCAGGCCTTCAGCTCCGCGTTGCTGAGGTGCGGCGTCGACCAGAAGTCGTTCGCGTACTCGTCCGTCGTCGACCAGTCGACGTCCCGGTGGCGGGCCGGATCGTAGAGCGCGGTGCCCGGGTAGGGACAGACGATCGTGATGCCGAACACCTCGGGCGCGAGCCGCTCCACGAGCGACTCGGTGAGCCGCAGGTCGTCGGCGGTCTCGCCGGGCAGGCCCATGATGAAGAAGCCGCGCCGCTCGATGCCGAATTCGCGCGCCCACGCGAACACCTGCTCGAGGCGCTCCACCGAGATGCCCTTGCGCATGGCGCGCAGCACGCGGGGGCTGCCGCTCTCGCAGCCGACGTTGATCTGCACGCAGCCGGCCTCGCGCATCCACCGGAACATCTCGCGGGTCGTGAACGCCGCGTGCACGTTGGCCTCCCACGGCAGGCGGACGCCCCGCGCGAGCTTCTCCCGGCAGAACGCGATCACCTTGTCCGGGCTCGTGTTCCAGGTGGCGTCGACGAACTTGAAGTGGTCCAGGCCGTAGCGCGCGCTCACCGCCTGGATCTCGTCGAGCAGCCGCCGCGGATCGACGACGCGCACCGGGTTGGAGGCGCGATTGAAGACCCCGGTCACGGCGCGCTCCGCGCAGAACGTGCACTGCAGCGGGCACACGCGGCAGCTCTGAAAGCTCGTCATGCGCTTGCCCGTGTACCGATGCGCGAGGGCGATGTCGCGCTCGTTGCGGATCAGCGCGCGGTCGGGCAGCGGCAGGGTGTCGAGGTCGTCCACCGGATCGCCCTTGACGTCGCGCGCGCGATTGCCCTGCGCGATCTCGAGGAACGCGCGCTCGCCCTCGCCGCGCACGACCGCGTCGACGCCGGGGACGGCGAGGCAGTCCTCCGGGACGGCCGAGGGGTGGAAGCCGCCGAACACCGTCCACGCGCGCGGGTTCACCGCCTTGATCGCGCGCGCGAGCGCCACGCCGTGGGCGAAGGCCGGGCTGGTGCAGGAGAAGCCCACGACGTCGCTGTCCGCCGCGCCGCGCACGATCTCCGCGTCGCCGTCGAAGAAGGCCTGGAAGAAGTTCACGTCGATCGGCCCCCGATGGTGCGCCTTGAGATAGGCGCCGATGTAGCCGAGGCCGAGCGCCTCCCAGATGTTGAAGTAGCGGGGCTGGACGAGCGTGACCTTCATCGGAACGCCGGACAGCCCGCGCTAGAGCAGCGCGGCGCGATTGACGATCGTGCTGATCTGTCGGACCTTCCCGAGCATCTCGGGATAGACCGGGAGCGCGAGGATCCGCGCGTACACCGCGTCCGTGACCGGCAGGCCGCGCACGAGCGGGTTGTAGTAGGTCTTCGTCTCGAACCCGTGCTCGGCGAGCGCGCGCTCGGCGCGAGTGCGCATGGCCGGGCTCTCGAAGGTGACGGCGAACACGCTGTGGTTCGTCGCGCGCGGCACCGCCTGCTCCGTCCTCGGCACGCGGAGGAGCTTGCGATAGCGCTCGATGACCTGCAGGCGCTTGAGATGGTTCGTCGCGTAGTCGGCGATGGAGCGCGCGGCGAGGATCGCGTTGAACTCCGGCATCCGGGCCGACAGGCGGCGCAGCTCCACCGCCTCGCGCGCCACCGCGGCGTCGTTCGTGAGGAGCATCCCGCCCTCGCCCGCGGTCGGCTGCTTGGTGAAGGAGAGCGAGACGACCTCGACGCGGCCGCGCCGCCCGAGGTGCGGCAGGCCGTAGCCGTCCGCGGCGTCGTAGATCACGGGCGCCTTCGTCTTCACGCGCGCCTCGCTGCCGAAGGTGTCGACGGCGAGCACCGCGTCGTACCGTGCGCGGACGGAGCGCAGGTCGAGGTGCCACGACTCCGGGTCGATGTCGGCGAACACCGGCGTGCAGTGATTGAGGAGGAGCGCGTACAGCGTGCTCGGCCACGTGAAGGCCGGGAGGGCGATGCGGGCGCCGGCCAGGCCTGCCGCGCGAATCGCGATGACGAGGCCCTGCGTGCCGTTCGCCGTGGCGATGGCGTGCGTGACGCCGAACCGCTCCGTGAAGTGCGCTTCGAGCCTCCGGACCCATTCACCGTTCGAGACCCAGCCGGATTGCAGGACCTCGCGCATGGCTCGCAGCGCGGCGGGGCCGGGGCGCACCGACGGGCGGCTGAACCGGTACGTCCGGCGCTCGTCGTAGCGGGCGAACAGCGGACCGAGCCGCTCGAAAGCAGGGCGCGTTCTCTTCACCACGGTCCTGCGGCACAGTAGTCAAAACCTCCTGGAATCTCAAGCGAATTCCGCTCAGCGGTGGTGTATGTTCCGGGGGGTCAGTCGCGCATGGCGAACCCTCGCACCATCCGCCGGCCGGTGAGCGCGGCCGCCGCGATCATCCTCGCGTGCGTCCTCGCCTTCTTCGGCGAGCCTCTCGTCACCGACAAGGTCTTTTCGCCCGGCGCGCTGCTCTACGACTACCCGCCGTGGGACCGGCACGCGCCCGACGGGTACGCGCGGCCGAACACGGGGCTCACCGACCGCATCAACCATCACGACCCGTGGCGGATGTTCAATCGCGACTCGGTGCGCCGGGGCGAGCTTCCGCTGTGGAACCCGTTCGGCCTCGCGGGCGCGCCGCATCTCGCGAACTACCAGTCGGCGCCGCTGTACCCGCTGAGCCTGCTCGCCACGCCGCTGCCGTTCGTCACGGGACAGCTCGCGATCGTGATCGCGCATCTCTTCGCCGCGGGACTCTTCAGCTGGCTGTTCTTCCGGGGACACGGCCTCAGCTTCGGGGCCGCGCAGCTCGGCGCGCTCTCGTTCGTGTTCTCGGGTGCGCTCGTGCTCTGGCTCACGTCGCCCGCCGGGCACGTGGTCGTCTGGCTTCCCGCGCTGATGTACCTCACGCAGCGGCTCGTCGAGCGGCCGGGGCCGGGGGTGTGGCTCGCGCTCGCCGGTGTCGTGGCGCTCCAGTTCTTCGCCGGGCACCCGGAGACGTCGCACTACATCGTGCTCATGGCCTCGAGCTACTTCGCGTTCCGCTGGTGGGAGCGCCGGCAGGTCGCCGGCTGGCGGTTGCCGGCGCTCTACGCGAGCGCGTGCGTGCTCGGGACGGGCGTGGCTGCGGTCCAGATCCTGCCGTTCCTGGACTACCTCTCCCGCAGCCACCTCGGCGGCGAATACCCGCAGTGGATGAACCTCTGGCCGCGGCCGCGGCTGCACGTGATGGTCGCGATGCTGTTTCCGTACGTCTTCGGCCATCCCGCCTGGGGCGACCGCGAGCTCACGGGGGCGCTCGGGCTGCCGCTCTTCAACGAGCTGGCCGGCGTCTACATCGGCGTCCTGCCGGTCCTGCTCGCCATCGGGACCGTGTGGGCACACGGCCGTCGCGACCGCACCGTCCGCTTCTTCGCCGTGTTCGCGGCCGTCGCGCTCGCGTTCTTCTACCTGGTGCCGCCGGTGTTCGGGCTCTTGCGGCTCAACCCGCTCCTGAACGCGTCGCGGACGCTGGTCGTCCCCGCGCTCTCCAATTTCTGTCTCGCGTACCTCGCCGGCCGCGGGCTCGACGAGTGGCGCCGGCGGCTGCCGGCCGGCACACCGCTCGCGGGCCGGCTTCGGCGACGGCTGCTGGTGGCCGCGCTCCTCATCGTCATCGCGGTCGGGGTCGCGCAGCTCGCGCTCGTGCTCGGCCGCGACCGCATCCTGGCCGCGGGCACGGCGCGCCTCGAGCGCCTGATCGACGCACACGCGCGGCTCGGCGAGAGCGTCGGCTCCTGGCGCGGCGCCGCGTTCTGGCGCGCCCGCGTGCCGATCATCTATGCCGACGCCCGCCTGGCCGCTGCCACCCCGGCCATCGCCGCACTCGTGCTGCTCGGCGGCGCGGCCGTGCTCGTCATCGCGGGGCGCCGCGGGGGGCGGGGGCTGGTCGCCGGCGTCGTCGTGCTGACGCTCGCCGATCTGTTCGTGTTCGGCATCCGCGTGAACGCCGCCACCGACGCGCGGGACGTCTATCCGTCGACCGGCGCCATCCGCGCGCTGCAAGCCGACCGCTCGCTGTTCCGCCTCACCGGCCTCAACCAGGTGCTGACGCCCACGACGGGAATGGTCTACGGTCTCGCCGACGCTCGCGGCCTCGACGCCGTGCGGCCGCGCCGGTGGGACGCGTTTCCGTACGCCGACGGCGCGCTGATCAACTCCAACCTCGCGAATCCGGCACGGTATCCGCACTACCGATCGCGCGTGCTCGACCTGGCGAACGTCACCTACGTGCTCGCGGACGCGCCGCTGTCCGGCCCCGACCTCGAGCTCGTGTACGCGGGAGAGATCCTGGTCTACCGGCGGGCGCGGGCGCTCCCACGCGCGTGGCTGGTCACCGAGGTGGAGCGGGCGCGCGGCGAGCGCGACGCCCTCGTGAAGCTGTTCGCGCCGGCGTTCGACCCGTGGCGGCGCGCCGTCGTGGAAGCCGAGCTGCGGCTGCCGCCCGCGCCACGCGGCGCCGGCGCGGGCACAGCCGCGATCACGGCCTATGCGCCGATGCGGGTGCGCGTACGCACGACGAGCCCGCACCCGGCGCTGCTCGTGCTCGCCGACACGTGGGACCCCGGCTGGCGCGCGTTCGTGGACGGCGGGCCGCGCCCGATTCATCTCACCAACTACGTGTTCCGCGGCGTCGAGGTCCCCGCCGGTACCGCCGACGTCGAGTTCCACTATGACCCGCCGGCGGTCCGTCAGGGGGCCGCGATCTCGATCGCGAGCGCCGGGGGCGCGCTCGCGGCCGCGCTGGCCGGCGCGGCCGTCCGACGGCGCCGGAGGGCGGCCGCGGCGGACGGGGAGCCGTCGTGAGACATCCTGTGTCCACCTGTATCGCGTCACGCGGCGACGGCACCGCGGTGGCGCGTGAGGTCGTACGGCAGGCGATCCTGCCAGCAGCGCCAC
>Ga0194121_10002227_pt1 | contig 31171 bp, 33 predicted proteins | sample TA2MahCa50mmetaG_FD_148609 | JGI IMG/M metagenome (GOLD analysis project Ga0194121, IMG submission 148609) | Freshwater microbial communities from Lake Tanganyika, Tanzania - TA2015020 Mahale Deep Cast 50m | ecosystem: Environmental > Aquatic > Freshwater > Lake | place: Tanzania: Lake...
CCATCACCTGATTCACCCGTTGGGTTCTGCAAAATAGCCTCGTTCAATCCAGATTAACTTATTGATTCTTATATCTGAATCTCTAAGAAATTGCATCACAATACGGTGTCATCCGGCGAATGCGGGATGAATAGGCTGCCAGTCCTGGCCGCGCGCCCAGGCAGGTCGCGGCTTGGGCACGTCCTGCGGCCGGTTGCCGCAGCGATTGTAGACGTAATAGACGTGCCAGCGCGGATGGCGCGACAGATTGTGCCCGGAAGCGTGCATCAGATTGCAGTCGAACAGCACCGCGGTGCCCGCCCTGCCGGTCACCGGCACGGGTTCCGGCAACTCGCTCATCACCTCCAGCAGCCGCTGCTTGGGCACGCACCACAGTTTGTAGGACGTGGTCTTGTCGTCCAGTACCGGTTCCACTCGGCCCTGCTTGTGGCTGCCCGGCAGGAAATAGAGGCAGCCGCCGATCTCACTGGCGTCGTCCAACATGACGAGGAAAGTGGCCATCTCGGGTCGCTCGATGCCGTCCAGCCGCCAGGAACCATAGTCCTGGTGCCATTGCCAGACCGCGCCCTCGATGGCGTCCTTCATGTTGCATTTGGTGTGGTGGATGTAGAGATCCCGATCGCCCAGCACCTGGCGCGCCGGCTCCAGGAAGCACGGCATGCCCTGCAACGTGGTGTAGGGCGCCGAGGCGGTGGCGCTCGCCATGTCGTGCACGCGGAACACGCTGAGCACCGCGCCGGTCCGCTCGCGGATCACCGCCTCGCTGTTGATCTCGGCGACGCGTGCCAGTTCGTCGCGCAACATCGCCAATTCCGCCCGGCTGAACAGTTCCGGAAAGATCAGATAGCCATCGCGCCGGTATTGCTCGCACTGAACATGGGAAAGCTGCATTGCCGGGCCCTCAGTTGCCGAGCTCGCGGCAGACGCCCCGCACATTGCGCGACTGCGCGGCCTCGCCAATCTTGGGGTCGGTGCGCGACTGGCGTTGAAACTCGACCATCCAGACGCCGGATCCCCGCTTCACGGCGTTCACCGGCGCGCTCTGCAACCGGATCGGGCCGGTGCGCTCCTCGAACACCAGCGCCAGCGCCTCGACCGTGGCCTTAACCTGTGCCTCGCAGGCCGCCAGGTTGGCGAACTCGGCGGTGATCGGCTGGCCGATCGGATCGCCTTGCGCCGTCACCAGTGCCGCCAGCATCAATGCCTTGCCTGCCGTCGCCTTACCTCTCCTAGCTTGCCTGCGCCGCCTGCGGAGCCCAGGCCACCGCGGCCTCCAGCATCTGTCGCAGCACCGGCTTCACCTTGGCCGCGCAGTCCGGACGATAGCGGAAGGGCGGCTTCTCCTCCATGTAGGCGATCTGCGCGATCTCCAACTGCACCGCGTGAATGCCCTCGGCCGGAGCACCGTAATGCCGCGTGATGTAGCCGCCGATGAATCGGCCGTCGCGGACCGCGCTCATGCCCATCGCCGCCTCCAGCGGTTGAAACAGCTTGACCGCCAGGGCGTTCGCCGCGCTGGTCGCCCGCACCGTGCCGAAATTGAAGTCCGGCAGGCGGCCCTTGAACAGGCGCGGCAGCTGCGAACGGATGGAATGCGCGTCGATCAGCAGGGCGAAGCCATGCCGGGCCTTCAGCGCGGCCAGTTCCGCGGCCAACTTGGCGTGGTAGGGCCGCCAGTAGCGATCGAGACGTTCCGCCACCTCGGCCTCCGCGAACGGCGCTTCGGCGCGATAGATCGCCTCGCCGTCGAAGGTGAATTGCGGGCAAAGCCCGCTGGTCTCTTGGCCCGGGTAGAGCGGCCGGTTGGCCGGGTCGCGGTTGAGATCGATGACGTAGCGCGAATGCGTGGCCGACAGCAGGCCGATGCCCAGAGCCGCCGCGCCGTCATAGAGCCGGTCGACATGCCAGTCGGTATCCGGCAACACTGCCGCCGCCGGGGTCAGCCGCGCGGCCAGCGCATCCGGCACACCCGTGCCGACATGCGGCACACTGAGCAGTACCGCCGAGTTGCCCGGTTCGAAGCGAAACAGCGCGCTCATCGTGCCATCGCATTGCCGCTACTGCCGGAAGGCTAGAACATGTTGCGCCGCGATTGAATCGGTCCACTCACGCGGCGACAGCAGATCAGGTGAGACACCATTGTCTTCGCGGATTGATACAACGTGATGGCCAACGCCATGCCTTCCGGCGGCCGGCCGGCCAAATCGAGCGCAGCAGGCGGCGCGGCGATCGAAATTCGCCTGAGCCGCGTTGCGCAGTTCTTCGCAAGCCTGGACCCGGCACCGTTTCACGAGAAGGATCTGGACCCAGCCGCCGAGGCCTTCATCGTTGACTGGGTGAGCGAATTGCCGGCCGAAGCCCGGCTGCGCCTGGTCATCCATCTGCCGGCGGACGCGGCGCTCGGCGACGATGCGGCCGGCATCCCCACCGCGTTCGCCAACTACTTCCGCGCGCGCGAGGCCGCCGCCTGGCGGCAATTGCGTCAGCATTGGCGCGACGGCTGGCCGACGCTGGCGCTGGGTCTGGGCTTTCTCCTTGCCTGCCTGGGCCTCAGGCAAGCGGCGCTGGAATTGCCCGCCTCGGTCTGGCGCGACGGCCTGGCCGAGGGTTTGTTGATCGCCGGCTGGGTCGCGCTGTGGCGGCCGATCCAGGTCTTCCTCTACGACTGGTGGCCGATCCGCCGCCGCGCCCGCCTGGCCGCGCGCATCGCCGCCATGCCGGTCGAGGTGCGCGGCTATGGCTGATCCAGCACCGCCGGCCGGCCGCGCACACTGATCCGCCACAGGTGGCGTTCGCTGCCCGGCCCGTCCGGCAGGTCGATCGGCACACCCGAATGCAGCGTGGCGTTGGTATCGCAGATCGCCACATCGCCGACGCGATAGAAGTGCTCGGCCTGGAAGGATGGCGAAAGCGTGTGTTGCTTCAATTCGGCCAGCAGCGCCTCGCCTTCCGCGTCGGACAGGCCGTCGACGCCATAGGCCGTGCCGGCGACGGCATAGAGCGCCTTAGCGCCGGTCACCGGGTGCGGACGGGCGATCAGATGGCGGACCGGCGGCACGCGGCCGGTCTGTTCCGCGTTCATCAGGGGCGAGGCCACATGTTCCCTGCCCCGGCCGCTGGCGGCGCCATAGAAGTGCCAGGCATGCAGCCCCTCGATGCGCTGCTTCATGGCAACCGGCAGGGCGTCATAGGCCCGCTGGCAATCCGCCAGCAGGGTCTGCCCGCCCCGCCCCGGCGCCTTGACGGCATCGAGCATGGTGGCGCTGGCCGGCTCGGCCTCGTAGGACTGGTCGGTGTGCCAGAAGGCAGCACCATTGCGCACCGTGGCGTTCTCGAAATGCTTCTCGGCGTTGCCGATCACCATCATCTCGGGAAAGTCGGGCATGCGCAGATGGTCGAGCACGTGCGGTATCGGCCGGCCGCAGCGTCGGCCGAAGTCGAGATACGCGACCTTGCCGAGCCGCTGGTCGCGAATGACGACATAGCGATGCTCGTAGAGCGCGGCCAGCAGCGCGCGCAAGGTCGCATTGTCGCTGTCCCGCGCCAGGTCGACACCGACCACCTCGGCGCCGAACGAACCCTTCGGCGGCCTGACCTCCAGCATCGTCCAGCTCCCCCTGTCGGTTGCCGCATTCTAGCCGGCGTCAGCGCCGGGCGACAGGTGGGGTATGCTAGCGTCAGCAGCGCCGGCGCCGACTTGGGGGAGCCATGCAGATCGTTGCCTGGCTGGAGGAACTGGGGCTAGGCCAGTACGCGCCAGCCTTCGCCGACAATGACATTGACGCCCAGACGCTGGTCGGACTGACGGCCGAGGACCTGAAGGAACTGGGCATCGCCTCGCTTGGCCACCGCAAGCGTCTGCTGGCCGCCATCGCTGCGCTGGCGGCGCCCAGGCCGGGCGTTCCCGGCTCGGCGGAGCCGGCGCCGGTGGTGCGTATCGATCCCCAGCAATACACGCCCCGGCATCTGGCCGAACGCATCCTGCGCAGCCGCGGCGCGCTGGAAGGCGAACGCAAGCAGGTAACCGTGCTGTTCGCCGACATCAAGGGCTCGATGGAGCTGCTGGCCGGGCTCGATGCCGAAGACGCGCGCGCCGTGCTGGACCCAGCCATCGATGCCATGATGCGGGCGGTCAGTCGCTATGACGGCACGGTCAACAAGGTGCTGGGCGACGGCATCATGGCACTGTTCGGCGCGCCCATCGCGCAGGAGGATCACGCGGTGCGCGCCTGCTACGCCGCGCTGGCGATGCACCAGGCGATGCGCCGGTTGGGTGGAGAAACCCGCGCCAGGTTCGGCGTCGACGTGGAAATCCGCATCGGTCTCAATTCCGGCGACGTCGTGGTGCGGGCGATCCGTAACGATCTGTCGATGGATTACGACGCCATCGGGCCGACGACGCATCTGGCGGCCCGCATGGAGCAGCTCGCCCGTCCGGGTTCCACCCGCATGACCTTGGCGACCCACCGCCTGGCCGAAGGCTTCGTGGAAGCGAACGCGCTGGGCGCCATGCCGGTGAAGGGTGTGGCCGAGCCGGTCGAAGTGTTCGAGTTGACCGGCGCCGGCAACGCCCGCACGCGGCTGCAGGCCACGGGCGCCGCGGGCTTTACCCGCTTCGTCGGACGCGAGCCGGAATTGGCGGCGCTCGACCAAGCGCTTGGCCAGGCCAGGCTGGGGCACGGCCAGGCGGTGGCGGTGGCGGGCGAGCCGGGCGTCGGCAAGTCACGCCTGTTCCATGAATTCGTGCATTCCCGCCGCGCGGAGGGCTGGTTGGCGCTGACCAGCGGCTCGGTGTCGCACGGCCGGGCCAGCGTCTACCTGCCGGTGATCGAACTGCTGCGCGGCTATTTCGCCATCCAGCCCGCCGACGAACCCCGGCGCATCCGCGAGAAAGTCACAGGCAAGCTGCTGACACTCGACGAGAAACTTCGGCCGGCCCTGCTCGCGCTGCTGGCGTTGATGGAGCCGTCGCTAGCGGACGACAATTGGAGTCGCAGCGATCCGGCGCGCCACCGCCAACGCATCGTGGAAGCGGTCAAGGCGCTGCTGCTGGCCGAGAGCGCGGTGCAGCCGCTCATGGTCATGTTCGAGGACCTGCACTGGATCGACAGCGAAAGCTTGGCCATCGTCGCCAGCCTGCTGGAGAATCTGCCCGCGGCGCCGATCCTGCTGCTGGTCAATTTCCGCCCGGAGTTTCAGGACGCGTGGTCGGGCAAGAGCCACTATGCGCGCTTGCGCGTCGATCTTTTGCCGCCGCAAAGCGCCGAGACGCTGCTCGATGACCTGCTGGGACCGGGCGTCAGCCTTGCGCCGCTGAAGCGCGCGCTGATTGGGCGGACCGAAGGCAACCCGTTCTTCCTCGAGGAAAGCGTGCGCGAACTGGTGGAATGCGGCGCGTTGGTGGGTCGGCGCGGCAACTACCGGCCGGCGGCCGGCGGCGCGGCCCTGGTCGTGCCGGCGACTGTCAAGGCGGTGTTGGCGGCGCGCATCGACCGTCTGCAGCCGGAAGAGAAATACCTGCTGCAGACCGCCGCGGTGATCGGCAAGAATTTCGCTTGGCCGCTCTTGCGCGAGGTGGCGCAGGAGGAGGAAGCAACGCTGGACGCCGCCTTGGCCGGGCTAAAGGCCGCGGAGTTCATCTACGAAACGCAGCTCTTCCCCGACCCCGCCTATACCTTCAAGCACGCGCTGACCCATGAAGTCACGCTGTCCGGCCTGCTGGCCGAACGGCGTGTTGGCTTGCATGCCCGCTGCCTGGAGGCGATGGAACGGCTTTACGCCGACCGTCTGGGCGAACACGCCGAACGGCTGGCGCAGCATGCGGAGCGCGGTCAGCGCTGGGAAAAAGCCTATCGCCATGGCGCCGCCGCCGGGCTGGCCGCCGTCGCGGTCAACGCCAACCGCAGCGCCCTGGCGATGTTCGAGATCGCGGCGGGCGCGCTGGCCAGGCTGCCGGAGAGCGACGAGAATCTGGCGGCGGCGGTCGACCTGCGCTTCCAGATGCGCGACGTGCTGTTTGTGCTGGGCGAACCGGCGCGGATTCCGGCGCTGATGGACGTGGCGGAGGAACTGGCGCTGCGGCTGGCCGACCAGCGTCGGCTCATCGAGGTTCTGCTCTAACGCAGCGGCTATTACTGGTCGGTGGGTCGGCAGCGCGAGCGCGCGCCGCCGTTGGCCCCGCGCGCGCACGAGCTGGCCGAGGCCGAGGAATCGGCCTGCGCGGCTATCGCATCGCGCGCGCGGCCGAGCACGCCCATAGCGAGACGGTCGGCTTGTTCGGGCTGGGGCATGCATATCTGCTGCAGGACCGCATCGACGACGCGGTGCCGATCCTGGAAAACGGCTTGGCGGCGATCGGCACGCACGACGTGTTGGCCGCCGCACCCTGGGTGGCCGGGCGCGCGGCCTATGCTTTTGCCAAGGCAGGCCGACAAGACGACTATGAGCGCGCCGTCGCCTTCCCCGCCACCGTCACGGACCTGGCGCCCAGCATGCGGCACGCTTTCGCCAACGTCTGGGCGGCGCGCGGCGCCTTGGCGCTGGGACGGCTGGAGGAAGCGCACGACCAGGCAGAGCGGGCGCTGCATCACGACAGCGCCGATCGGGACGAAGGGGTCGATGCCTGGGCGATGTAGCTCATGGGCGAGATCGCGCGGCGCCGCGGTTCGGCCGCGGCGGAGGCCGCTTCAGCCTATGGCGCGGCCTCGGCAGTCGCCCGCGCGCGCGGCATGCGGCCCTTGGAACTGCATTGCCTCGCCGGCCAGGCGGAACTGGCACAGTCGGCTGGCGATACCGCGCGTGCCACAACACTGTCGGGCGAGGCCCGCGCCCTGGCCGCGCAGCTTGGCTTCGCCGACCCGTTCCACCCACCCGCCCGGCCTTGAGGTCGGCCGGCCGTATTGCCAAGGGAATCGCCCATGACAAGCACGCCCACGCTGATCGGCACGCCGGTCTCACCTTTCGTGCGCAAGACGATGGCGGTGCTGGCATTGAAGCGCGTCGACTATCTCATCGATCCCATCGTGCCATTCCTCGGCAATGACCGCTTCGGCGAATTGAGCCCGTTGCGCCGCATACCGGTCTGGCTCGACGATCAGGTCACGCTCGCCGACAGCACGGTCATCTGCGAGTATCTGGAGGAAACGCGGCCGAACCCGGCGGTGCTGCCGGCCAGCCCGGCCGAACGGGCAGCAGCCCGCTGGCTGGAGGCGTTCGCCGATACGCGGCTAGCCGACGTGCTGATCTGGCGCCTGTTCAACAAGGCGGTGATCGAACCGGGCGTGTGGGGCGCCGAACGCGACAAGGCGGCAATCCAGCGCGCCATCGCGCATGACTTGCCGCCGGTCCTGGACTATCTGGAAAGCTAGGCGCCGGACCAGGGCTTCCGCTTCGGAGGGTTGGGCCTGGCCGACATCGCCGTCGCGGTGCCGTTCCGCAACGCCGCTTGGGTGCGCTGGATGCCCGATGCCAGCCGCTGGCCGAAGACCGCGGCCTGGATCGCCCGCGTCGATGCCACGCCGCCGTTGGCAGAGATCAACGCCATCGCCGACCGGCTGGCACGCACCGCACCGCCGCGGCAACGGGCGCTGGCCGGCGAGCTCGGTCTCGCCTTGAGCGAAACCAGTCTGGGCGGCGAGGAGCCGCGGCGCGGCCCGATGACGGCCTGAGACGCCGGCTTGGACATCGCCCGGGTTTCGCACTATAGGCCGGCTGTCGCGCCGGCCGGGCAGCGCGGCGCTCCCCCGTCCCGGCAGCGGGAAGATCGGACGTGAAGGGAGTCATCCTGGCCGGCGGGCGCGGCACGCGGCTGCAGCCACTGACCGAGATCACCAACAAGCACCTGTTGCCGGTCGGCCGCGAGCCGATGATCTGGCATCCCGTTCGCCAGCTGGTGGGCGCGCGCATCACCGACATCCTGGTGGTGACCTCGACCCACCATATGGGCGCCATCGTCAACTCGCTGGGCTCCGGCCGCCGTTTTGGCTGCCAGTTCACCTATCGCGTGCAGGAAGAGGCGGGCGGCATCGCCCATGGGCTGGCGCTGGCGCGCCACTTCGCCGCCGGCGAGCCCATCGTCGTCATGTTGGGCGATAATGTGTTCGAACATGCGATCGCGCCATTCGTCGATGCCTTTCGCGTGCAGGAAAGGGGCGCCCGGGTGCTGCTGAAACAGGTGGGCGATCCCGAGCGCTACGGCGTGGCGGCGCTCGACGAGCGCACGATCCTGGCGATCGAGGAAAAGCCGCAGAGCCCCAGAAGCAACTTCGCGGTGGTCGGCTGCTATGCCTATGACCGCGAGGTGTTCAAGGTGATCGATGGCATCCAGCCCTCGGCGCGCGGCGAACTGGAGATCACCGCGGTCAACAACCGCTACATCGAGCGGGGCGAGTTGCAATACAGCATCGTCGAGGGCCGCTGGACCGATGCCGGCACCTTCGAATCGCTGCGCGAGGCGAACGCGCTGCTGCTCGAGATCGACAACAAGATCAAGCCGTGAGCGGCTGGCTGATCACCGGCGGCTGCGGCTTCATCGGCAGCAATTTCGTCCGCCTGGCGGCCGCCCGGCGGCTGGGTCCGCTGCTGGTGCTGGACGCGCTGACCTATGCCGGCAACCTGGCCAACATCGTCGATCTGCTCGATGGCGGACAGGTAAGCTTCGTGCGGGGCAACGTCCGCGATAGCGCATTGCTTGCCCAGTTGTTCGCCCGGCACGATCTCAGCCATGTCGTGCATTTCGCCGCCGAGAGCCATGTCGACCGTTCGATCCTGGGGCCGAAGCCGTTCCTGGAAACCAACGTGGACGGCACGTTCGCGCTCCTGGAAGCGGCCCGGACGGCCTGGAACGGTGCTGCCGGGCGGCGACTTTTCCTGCAGGTCTCAACTGACGAAGTGTTCGGCAGCCTGGCGCCGGACGAGCCGCCGTTCGACGAGCGCAGTCCCTACCGGCCGAACAGTCCCTATGCCGCCTCCAAGGCGGCGGCCGACCATCTGGCGCGCGCCTGGCGGCATACTTTCGGCCTGCCGGTCGCCGTCGCCAACTGCTCCAACAATTACGGCCCCTGGCAGTTCCCCGAAAAGCTGATCCCGCTGATGATCCTGAACGCCATCGACGGCAAGGAACTGCCGGTCTATGGCGACGGCCAGCAGGTGCGTGACTGGCTGCATGTCGAGGACCATTGCGAGGCGCTGCTGGCGATCCTGGCCGGCGGCCGCGCCGGCGCCACCTACGCCATCGGCGGTGGCGACGAATGCCCCAACCTCGCGATCGTAAGCGCCATCTGCGCCGAAGTGGACCGCCAGCTCGGCCGGCCGGCCGGCACCGCGGACCGGCTGATCCGCCATGTCGCCGATCGACCGGGCCACGATCGGCGCTATGCCATCGATGCCGCGCAGATCGCCCGCGAACTTGGCTGGCGGCCCCGCCATCGCTTGTTGCCGGCCCTGCCGGGGCTGATCCGCTGGTACCGCGACCACCGCGCCTGGGCCGAAGCCATCCGCAGCGGCGAGTACCGCGACTATTACCAGCGACAATATGGCGGCCGCCTGGCCTAGGGGGAACGGATGGCTGAGATCGGTCAGGACTATCTCGTCCTGCACGAGTTCATCAAGCGCGCAAGACAGAATCTCGACCGCAACGCCTGGGATTATCTGGTCGGCGGCGCGGAGAGCGAGACGACGCTGCGGCGCAACCGGGCGGCACTGGACGCCATCGCGTTGCGGCCGCGCGTCCTGCGCGATGTCTCGCGGATGGAACTGGGTGGCCGCCTGTTCGGACGAGAGCTGCGGCTGCCGCTGCTGCTGGCGCCGATCGGCGCGCTGGAGATGTTCGAACCGGGCGGCGGCGCCACCGCGGCGCGAGCGGCGGCCGCCTTCGGCGTGGCCAGCATGCTGTCCTCGGTCTGCCTGCCGGGACTGGAGGAAGTCGCCGCGGCGGCGAGCGGCACCATGCTGTTCCAGCTCTATGTACGAGGCGGCCCGGGCTTCGTCGACGAGCATGTCCGTCGCGCGGTCGATGCCGGCTACACGGCCTTCTGCATCACCGTCGACAGCGCGCTCTACAGCCGCCGCGAACGCGATCTCGCCAAGCGCTATGTCACCCCCGGCCGGCGGCGCGCCACCGGCTTCGAGTTCCAGGCGGCACTCAACTGGGACGATGTCAAGCGCTTCAAGGATCGTCATGCCATTCCGCTGGTGCTGAAGGGCATTGCCACGGCGGAGGACGCGGAACTCGCCCTTCGGCATGGTGTCGAGGGGATCTACGTCTCCAACCATGGCGGCCGGCAGCTCGACCATGGCCTTGGTGCGATCGAGACGCTGGCCGAGGTGGCGCCGGCGGTGGCGGGACGCGCTACGCTCATCGTCGATGGCGGCTTCCTGCGCGGCACGGACATCGTCAAGGCGATGGCGCTGGGCGCCGACATCGTTGGCCTGGGCCGGCTCTACGCCTTCGCGCTGGCCGCCGCGGGCGAAGCCGGCGTGGTGCGCCTGCTGGAACTGCTGGAAGCGGAGATCCGGCTGTGCCTGGGTCTGCTGGGCGTCACGAGCTACGCCCAGCTCGACCGCTCGTTCCTGCGTTTCGGCGCCATCCCGGTCGCCGCGCCGCGCGTCGCCAGCGCCTTTCCGCTGCTGGCCTGGCAGGACGACACCTACTAGCCGCCTTCCGCTAGACTGCCGCCCCGGGAGGACGGTTCCATGAACCAGCAACGTTTGAAGGGACGCTCGGCATTCATCACTGGCGCTGCCAACGGCATCGGCCGCGCCATGGCCAAGGCCTTCGCCGCGGAGGGTGCCGCGGTGGCGCTGGCCGACATACAGATCGATACCGCCGAGCGCATCGCCGGCGACATCCGCGCTGCCGGCGGGCGCGCCCTGGCGGTTGCCTGCGACGTCTCCGACAGTGCCGCCACCAAGGCGGCCGTCGAGGCGACGGTCGCCGCGCATGGCAAGCTCGACATCCTGTGCGCCAACGCCGCCGTGCTGTCGCCCTTCGCGACCATCGAGCAGTTGAGCGAGGCGGACTGGAACAAGGCCATCGCCGTGAACCTGACCGGCGCCTTTCACGCCTGCAAGCACGCCATCCCGCACATCCGCAAGGCGGGCGGCGGCGCCATCATCCTGACCGCGTCGCAGATGGGCCGCGTGGCCAACGCCAACCAGGCGGTCTACTGCACCACCAAGGGTGCGCTGCTGCAGCTCGCCAAGGGCCTGGCGATCGACCACGCGGACGACAAGATCCGCGTCAACACGCTGTCGCCGGGCGGGATTGCCACGGACCGCATGCTGCACCGCTTCGCCGACATGCAGACAGCGCAGCGTGTGTGGGGCGCCAAGCACGTGCTGGGCCGGCTGGGCGAGCCGGAGGAGATGGCCAAGGGCGCGGTGTTCCTGGCCAGCGACGAATCCTCGTTCATGACCGGCGCCGACTTGCTGCTGGATGGCGGCTACACCGCCTGGTGAGGCCATGCTGAAACGCATGACGCTGCTGGCCAGGCGCCGTGGCCTGGACGACGCGGCATTCCGCGCGCATTGGCGGGGACCGCATGCCGCGCTGGCGGCGGCCTTGCCCGGTCTGGTGCGCTATCGCCAGAACCACATCCTGGACCGCCAGCAGCGCGTGGGTGCGGCGCCGGCAAAGCTGCGCCTGGACGGCATCCCGGAACTGTGGTTCGCCGACGAGGCGGCCATGGCCGAGGCGATGCGCGGCCCCGAAGCGGCGGCCCTGCTGGCCGACGAGCCGCGCTTTCTCGACGGCGTCACCATCCTGGTGGTTGAGGAACGCGTCGTCGTCGACACCCCGCCGCGGGCCGGGCCGGGCGTCAAGCGCATGGCCGTCTTGCAGCGGCGGGCCGACCTCGACGTCGGCCGCTTCCGCCGGCACTGGCACGAGGTGCACGGACCGCTGGCGGCGGCCCTGCCAGGCGTTCGGCGCTATGTGCAGAACCATGTGCTGTCGTGCGGCCACCGGACCTCGCTTGCCCTGGGGCCGCAAGCGGTCGATGGCGTGGTGGAATTCTGGTTCGACGACGTGGCGGCGATGGACGCCGCCTTCGCTTCGCCGGACGGCCGCGCGGCGGCGGCCGACATTCCGCTCTTCCTCGCGGCGGTCAGCACCTATCTGGTGGATGAGGTCACGATCGTCGCCGGGTGATGGCGGGCGCGAACAGCAAGCTGAACGCCAGCACGTTCAAGCCGGCCGAGAGGGCGAAGCTGAGGGCGCCGTAACGGTCGACCAGCAGGCCGAAGATGAGCGGCGAGGCCGCCTGCGCCAGGCTGCCCGGCGCCGAGATCAACCCCAGCCGGCGGCCATAGCCGGCCGGCCCGAACAGCGCCAGCGGCAACGTGCCCTTGGCGATGGTCATCAGGCCGTTGCCGCCGCCATGCAGCAGCGCGAAGGCCGGTGCCGCAGCGGCACCGACCAGCGGGAAGGCGAGCGTGCCCAGCGGATGCAAGGCGGTTGCCAGGCGTGCGCAGACCAACGGGTGGAGCCGGCGCAGCAGGCCGAATTCCAACAGCCGTGCCGCCACTTGCGCCGGGCCGATCAGCGCCCCGGCCGCCACCGCCGCGGTGGGGCTGGCGCCGGTTGCCTCCAACAGGCGCGGCAGGTGCGAGGCCATGCCCGTCGCGACGAAGCCCAGCATGGCAAACACCGCCGCCAACAGCCACATGGCGACACGATCGCTGCGCGCCGACGGCTGCGGCCCGCCGGTGGCGACCGGCGGCGGCAGCGGGGGGCCGGCGCGCGGCACGCAGAAATTGAACGGCAATGCCAGGACAAGCTGCGTCGCCGCCCAGGCGAAGCAGGTCTCACGCCAGCCGAATTCGGCCAGCAACGCGGCCGAGACCGGCCAGCCGACCGTGCTGGCGAAGCCAGCAACCAGGGTGACGCCGGTGATCGCCGGGCGCGCGGCGCTGCCATAGAGCCGGCTCAATGTAGTGAAGGCGGCATCATACAAGCCGAAGGCCATGCCGACGCCCAACAGAATCCAGGCCGCCAGAAGGCCGAGGAAATCTCCCACCAGACCAAGACCGGTCAGTCCGACCGCCAGCAGCAGGTTGGAGGCCAGCAGCAGGTTGCGGCCGCCATGTCGGTCGATCAACCGGCCGGCGGTGGGCGCCAGCGCCGCGATCACCAGCAACGCGGCCGAGAAGGCCGCGAACACCGTGCTGGGCGACAGCGCCAGATCGGCGGCGATGGCTTCGGCCAGGATCGCCGGCAGATAGTAGGTGGCCGCCCAGCTCAACGTCTGCGCGCTGCCCAGCGCCACGACCACGACGGTCTTGCCGGCGGCCACGTGCGGGCACACCCCGGCGCTAGAGCAATTTCCGTTCAAATCGAACCGGCCTGTTCGGTTTGAACGGAAGCCATTGCCCTGCAACCATGACGGCCGCGCGGTGGGCTCCGATCGGATGGCTCGCTGATCACGGTTCCATCTGATCGGACACCGCGCTAGCTCTGCTCGGCCGGCTTGGCGGCAAGATCGAGCGCCTGGCGCGCCGCGGCCGCGCCCGCCGTTTCGCCGCCCGCCACCTGCACGGTCGGGAAGGCGAACTTGATGCCGTTGGCGTCGAATGCCTTCTTGATCAGCGAGAAGGCGCGCCGGCGAATCATGAACTGCTGGCCCGGCTTGGTGGTCAGCTTAAGGCGCAGCTCGATGGCGAAATCGCCGAACTGCTCGACGCCCTGCATCTTCAGGCTTTCGATGATGTTCGGCGCGATTTCCGGGTCTGCCGCCAGTTCCTTGCCCACCTGTTTGATCAGCTTGCGCGCCTTGTCGAGATCGGTGTCGTAGGCGACGCCGATGGTAAGTTTGTCGATCACCCAGTCGCGGCTCATGTTCTGGATGGCGCTCAGTTCGCCGAACGGCACCGTGTAGAGCGGCCCGCGATGATGGCGCAGCTTGACCGAACGCAGGCTGAACGATTCGACCGTGCCCTTGTAGCTGCCGCTCTGGATGTATTCGCCGATGCGGAAGGCGTCGTCCAGCAGGAAGAACATGCCGCTGATGATGTCCTTGACCAGTGTTTGCGCACCGAAGCCGACCGCGACGCCGACTACGCCGGCACCGGCGACCAGCGGGCCGATCTCCACGCCCAGCGCCGACAACGCCATCAGCACCGACATGCCGGCCAGCACCGCCACCACCACGTTGCGCAGGATCGGCAGCAGCGTGCGCAGCCGTGCGCGCTTGCGCGCTTCCTCGCTCTCGATGCCCTCGACCGCCTGCGCCGCCGCCAGGCGGCTGTCGATCAATACCTTCAGGGCCTGCCAGGCCAACTCGGCCAGCAGCAATATGATCAAGGCACTGATCGCGCCGCGCGCGAGGCGCGCCACCAGCGCGTCCTGGGTGACGAGTTCGCCCAGGTCGAGTTGCCAGGCCTTGGCCAGCAGCAGCGCCGCCGCGATGATCAGCACCACGCGCAGGCCCCGGCCAAGCAGCGCCGCCGCCATCGACGGCTCGGCCGCCGCCGCCGGCTGCAGCAGGTGATCGCTGCCGCGTTGCGCCAGGCGCAGCGCCAGTGGCAGCAGGAACACCAGCAAGGCAAGCGCGAATACCGGCATGGCGCCCACCGCCCAGAGCAGGAACAGCGCGACAAAATAGGCGGACAAGCCCAGTGCCCGCTCACGGCCGCCGAAGCGGCGCGGCTGGCCGGCGATCGCCTGATCGCGCGGACGCCGCCACACCGCCTCCAAGCCCAGCAGCAACAGACCAAACCCAAACAGAAGCGCGATCAGGGCCAGCACATCCGCCGACACGCCAAGCGTGCGCAACAGGCCGACGCTGACCCAGCCGAACGCCGTCCAGCCGACGCCGACGCCCAGCCGGCGATGCCAGAACCAGGCCTCCGGCGTCGTCATCGGCAGTATCCGAAACCGTTCGCCGCCGGGCGCCAGGACCAGCCGGCCCAGCACCAAGCTGAGCCGGACCAGCAGCAAGACGAAGAGATAGCCCAGCACGATCTCGCGCAACAGCGGCGGCCAATCCAGCGCCAGGAACACGCCGATGCTGCCGACGGCGAAACTGGCAATCACGCCGGTGCCATAGCCACACCAAATCGCCACCGCCTCCAGGCGCTGGCGGGCCGTGTCGAGCGGCCGGGCGATCAGCCAGCGCGCGGCATCGCGCAGGGCCCAGCGGAACAGCCATTCCAGGCCGAAGCCAAGGCTGGCGAAGGCCAGCACCAGCAACAGCACCGGCCACAATCCGCGTTCCTCGAATTCCGATCCGAAGACCAGCAATACGCGCGACAGTTCCGCGGGCAGCGCAGGCGCCGCTTCGGCCAACCGCGCGCGATTGGCGCGGATGGCGTCGAGCCGGCCCGCAACGTAGCCGGCGGGCGTCGCGGTCGGCTGTTCGGCCGCCCCGCCGGGCGCGGCCGCGCGCTGGCCGGCAAGCCAGGCCTGCACTTCCGGATCGGCCAGCAGATCGAGCAGCAGGCGCACGCGCAGCGAGGGTTCCCCGGCCGCCGTCTGTGCCGCCGCCGGCCCGCTGGCCAGCAGCCAAGCAAGGCCGCAAACGGCCAGCACCGCGAGCAGCGCCGAGGCCAAGCCCCGGCGGCGTCTCCCCAACCCAGAGCCGACCATCGCGTTCCCCGTCTCTCCAGTGCCGCCGCCGATCAGGCCATCGGATCGTTCACCTGATCGAGCGGGTAGATCGGCCGCCGGACCCGCCGGTAGTCGAGCAGCCGGTTGTCGGACGTCGTCACGCCCTCGCCATCCAGGGTCAACGTGTGCCTGGCGAGTTCGGCGAAGCCAGCGCGATAGTGGATGCGCGATTTCAGCAGCAGATACTTCTTGCTGGCCGGATCGATGCCCAAGCTGGTGAAGACGCCCCGGTCCCACGGCTCGTGGTGACGCGAGACAACAACGATCTCCATTCGACCAGTGTCGAACACCGCGGCCCTGCCGAGCGAAACCTTGAGGCCATGATACATCGGCCCGCGCACCACGAACTCGCCATCGCTAAACAGTTTGACCTTGCCGGTCAAGACCAGAGGCCGGCCCGGCAAGCCCAGCGCGGGCATGTCGGTCTTGCCGCCGAGCGGCAAGGCGAGCGTCGCGCCGACGCCCGCCCGCGCCATCGCCGCCACCGCGGCCGGATCCCAGACCGCCGCCACCGCCACGTCGGACAGGCCCTGACGCTCGACCTCCGCGATCGCCGTCATGACGTCCTGGGTGCCGCCCGAGCCGACATTGTCGGCATGGTCGAGCAGGATGACCGGGCCGTCCGGCAGGCGCTTGGCTTCGGCCACCGTTTCCGCCAGCGGCCGGCCGCGATAGACGCACTCGGCCCGGGCGTCCCAATACCGCGCCAGGATGCGGGCCAGCGCCGCTTCCGCGCTGTCGCGCCGGCCTTCCGCGACACAGACCGCCGAGGCGCCGGCATGCTCGATGTCGGCTAGCGCGAAACCGCCGAACACCGAGGCCGCCAAGAGGCCGTTCGCCTCCTCCGCGCGCGCCGCCCTGATCAGGCTGCGCATCGGCTCGTCGTCGGTGCCCTGCCGCAGGGTCTGCGACAACAGCGGCAGGCGACGCCAGGCCATGACCGGCCGGGCCCGGCCGCGCAGCAGGTCGAACAGGATCCGGCCAATCTGCGTACCGACCTCGAACATGTCGACATGCGGATAGGTCTTGTAGCCGATCAGGCAATCGCAGTTGGCGACCATCGCCTGGGTCAGGTTGGCATGCAGGTCGAGCGTGACGCAGACGGGCGTTCGCGGCGCCAGCGCACGGATGCGGGTGAGCAACGTGCCTTCGCCGTCGCTGGTCGTCTCCGCCACCATGGCGCCGTGCAGATCGAGCATGATGGCGTCCGGGCCGGCCGCGACCGCCTCCAGGATGGCGTCCGACATTCGGGCATAGGCCTGGGCGCTGACCGGGCCGGACGGCATCGCCTCGGCGGCGATCGGCGTCACCAACTCGGCGCCGGCTTCGCGCGCCAGGCGGATATAGGCGCCCAGCGTCATGTTGGTGTGCTCGTAGGCGGCGATCACGTCCTTGCCGAAATAGGCACCCCACGCCTCGAACCGCGCCCAGTCGGTCGGCACCGGCGAGAAGGTGTTGGTCTCGTGCTTCATCATGGCGATGACGACACGCATCGGCGAATGCCCCGCTAGTACCCTGAATTGTCGATGGGTGACAGGTGACCCACCCTCACCGGCGCGCCGTGGCGCGCGAGCCGTCCCGCCCGCGGGCGAGGCAGGCGCGGCGCGGTTCTTCGCCCGCTCCCGCCAACGGCAGCGGGGCGGGCTGAGGGCGCCGGCTGCCAGTCACGCATTGGCGACGATCGCTACGAACCGCGGGCGAAGTAGGCCTTGGTGCCGTGCGCCTCGATCGAGGCGGCCAGGCGCTGCAGCGCGTGGACATAGGCGGCGGTGCGCATGTCGATGCCTTTCTGGTAGTGCAGGTCGAAGATGCGCCGCGCTTCCGGCTCGATGTTCTTCTTCAGGCGTTGCTGCACATCGTCCTCGCTCCAGTAGTAGCCGGCCTTGTTCTGCACCCATTCGAAATAGGAGACGGTCACGCCACCGGAATTGGCCAGGATGTCGGGGATCACCAGCTTGCCCGCCCGGTTCAGCACCGCGTCGGCGGCGGGGGTCGTCGGGCCGTTGGCCAGTTCCAGGATGATGCGCGCCTTGATGCTGGCGGCGTTTTCGAGGACGATCTGGTTCTCCATCGCGGCCGGCACCAGCAAGTCGCATTCCGCTTCCAGCAGTTCGGCGTTGCTGAGCTCGCGCGCCTTGCGCGCGGTCGGCGCGCCGGCCACGCGGCCGGTCTTCTGTTTGTGTTCTTCGACCGCCAGGGGATCGAGACCATCGGGATCGTAGATCGCCGAACGGCTGTCGGAAACGCCGACGATGCGATAGCCGTCGGCATGGATCAGCCGGGCAAAATGAAAGCCGGCATTGCCGAAACCCTGGATGACGACGCGGCCCTTTGGCGGGCTCAAGCCCAGATCCTGCTCCAACTGGCGCAACACATAGTAGCCGCCGCGCCCCGTGGCGTCCTCGCGGCCCAGGCTGCCGCCCAGCGCGACCGGCTTGCCGGTGATGACGGCCGGGTTGGGTTGGTCGGTCATCACGCTGTATTCGTCGGCCATCCAGGCCATGACGATGCCGTTGGTGTACATGTCGGGCGCGGGGATGTCGCGATCCGGTCCGATGAACCGGGCGAAGGCCTGCACATAGGCCCGGCTCAGCCGTTCCAGTTCCATGCGCGACAGTTTCTTGGCGTCGACCGCCACGCCGCCCTTGCCGCCGCCATAGGGCAGGTTGGCCACCGCGCATTTGAAGGTCATCCAGAAGGCCAGCGTCATGACCTCGTCCAGGTTGACCTTGGGGTGATAGCGGATGCCGCCCTTGGTCGGACCGCGGCTGTCGTCATAGCGACAGCGCCAGGCCTTGAAGGCCCGCCGGCTGCCGTCGTCCATGCGCACCAGCAGCGTGGTGGCCAGCGTCTCCTTGGGATAGCGCAGCTTCTCGATGACGTCGGGATGCACCGACAGATGCTTGGCGGCGGCCTTCAACCGCTTGCGCGCCTTGCCGAACAATGCCGTCGCCATGCTGTTGCCTCCCTTGCCGACACGCCGCCGGCGGACCCGACCCTAACTGCCGCCGGCCGGTCGCTTAGCCCGCAGCAGCGCCGCCACGCCGTCGGCGCCGCCATCGGCGATGGCCCGCACCAATGCCGGCTCGGTCAGATCGGTGCCGCTGCCGGCGACCATGTCGCCTTGGCGGATCTCGCCCAAGGTAGCGCCATCGGCATCGGCCACGCTCCAGACGATCTCGATATAGTGTTTGCCCTTGCCGCGCGGCTCTTGCCGCAGGCGGCCGGCGACGCTGAGGCTGGCCGGCGGTTCCGCCGCCTCGCCGGGCGGCGCCACGGCGAAACCGTGCCGGCCCAGCGCCTCGCGCAAGGCCGGCAGCAGGACCTGCTGGGCGCGGGGGCTGGCGCCGGCGATGCCGGCCAGGCGAAGGCTTTTCGGCCGGGCCGATTCGGGCAGCAGCAGCGGCTCCAACCTCGCCGCCGCTCGCTCGGCCATGGCGGCCAGATTGCCGACCCGGCCGCCGGCGAAGCGTTCCTGATGGCTGACCTCGCCCAGTACCAAGCCGCGCCCGCTGCTCAACCGCCAGGACAGCCGCCCGGCGCCCGCCTCGGCACCTTCCGCGCGCCCCTCCAGCAGCAGACCGCCGGCATGCGCGGTGCGCGTGCTGGCCACGATATCGCGTTTACGCAGGGCGTCCGCCGCGGCCTCGGCCAGCGCCCGCGCCGCCTCGTCGGGCAGGCCGGCGACCGGCACCACCAGCACCGACAGCCCGGCATCGGGCTTGAGCAGGCCGGGTGCCGCCAGGCTCTTTTCCGCGACCTCAAAGGGCCGCGGCAGGCCGCAGGCCGCCAGCACGAGCGTCAGCGCCAGGCAGACCCGGCTAGAGCGCACAGGTCGCCAGCAGGCCCAGGAGGCACAGCAGAAGAAAGGCCACGAGATGAGGCATCGCCTCAGCCCCGGCCGACGAAGTGGTCAAGCGATGCCTGCGACAGCCGTTCGCTGCCGTCAGGCGTGACGCGCACGGTTTCGCCCAGCGTCATCGCCTTGCCGCGTCCGCTGTCCATGACGATGATGTGCAGGAAGAACACCATGTCCGGCGCCGCCGGCTCCGGATTGCCGGCATAGAACATCGGCCAGTCCATCCAGGTCGGCGTGTACATGGCGCCCAGGCTGTAGCCACAGGCATTCATGCGGTGCGCCTGCAAGCCGGCGCGGTCCAGCACGCGGGCATGCGCATCGAACACCTCGCCGATCGGCCGCCCCGGCTTCAGCGCCGCCCGCGCGGCTGCCAGCGACTCGCTCGCCGCCGCATGCAGCCGGTCCTGGTAGGCATCGCTCTCGCCGATCGCCAGCGTGCGCATCAGGCAGGCATGATAGCGGCGATAGGTGCCGGCGAATTCGAGCGTCAACTGGTCTGGCGCGGTCAACCGGCGCCGCCCGCTGAAATAGCGGCAGAGCAAGGCGTCGCGGCCGGAGCCGATGATGAACTCGTTGCCGGGATAGTCGCCGCCGTCCTGGAACACGGCACCTTGCATGGCCGCCAGGATGTCGCCCTCGAAGGCGCCCGGGCGCGCCAGGCAGTGCGCCGCCGCCAGCGCCGCGTCGGCCAGTTCGGCCGCCTTGCGCACGTAGTCGAGTTCGGCCGGGCTCTTCACCACGCGCAGGCGCGAGACGAGGTCGGAGGCGTCCTCCAGCGCGCAGAAGCCGGCCAGTTCCGCCTCCAGCAGCCGGCCGTTGGCCGCCGTCAGTCCATAGGACTGCCACTCGACGCCCAGCTTGCGGCCCCGGCAGCCATGCTCCGCCAGGATCGCTTTCAGATCCTTGGCCGGATCGCGGCCTGCCTCGTCCACCCAGATGCGGATGTCCTCGATCATCGAGGTGTGGCGGGCCTGGCGCAGGTCGGGCGCCCGGGTCAGCAGGGTGAGCCGGCCGTCGGCCCCCAAATACAGGCACTGGAAGAAGCAGTAGCCGAAGGTGTCGTAGCCGGTCAGGTAATAGTGGCTTTCCGGCTTGAACAGCAGCAGGCCGTCCAGCCCGCGCGCCTGCATGGCAGCCGCCGCCCGCCGCCGCCGCGCGCCCAGCTCCTCTAAGGTGAAATGCAGCGCCATCGCCCCTTCAGTCCAACACAATGACCGACAGCGCGCGACCGTAATCGGCCTGACCGCAATGGGTGGCGCGGCGATAGCTGAAGAAACGCTCCGCGTCGCCATAGGTATCCTCGGCCAGCCGCCCGATCGCGCCGATGCCGGCGGCGGCGAGCCGCCGAGCGACATAGCCTGGCAGGTCGAAGCGGAAACGCGCCGAGTCGTCCGCGACAAAGCAATCGCTGGCGCCGGCATCGCGCGCCAGCACGGCGGCGCGCATGTCCTCGCCCACCTGGTAGGAGGCCTGCTGGATGCAGGGGCCGATTGCAGCGGTGATGCGTTCGGGCCGCGCGCCCAGCCGCCGCATCGCCGCAACCACCGCCTCGACGATGCCGTCCGCGGCGCCCCGCCAGCCGGCATGCGCGGCACCGATCACGCCGGCTTCGGCATCGGCCAGCAGCACCGGCGCGCAGTCGGCGGTCAAGATGCCGAGCGCTAGGCCGCGCGCGCGGGTGGCCAGCGCGTCGGCCCGCGGCGCCTGGTCGGCTTGCCAAACGTCCTCGGCAACCAGGACGCGGGCGCTGTGCGTCTGATGCACGGTGATCAGGCGTTCGGGCCGGGCGTCCAGCGCCCGGGCTGCCCGCGCCCGGTTCTCGGCCACGTCCGTTCGCCGATCGGCCGAGCCGTAGCCGCAGTTGAGCGCGGCATAGAGCCCGCCGGACACCCCGCCCGTGCGGGTGAAGAAGCCATGCCGCACCCCTCCGGCCGGAGACAGGGCGGCGCTGGCTAGCGGCGCGGGTTGCTGCGTCATGGCACGAATCCCTGAGGTACCGGCAGGCCCGGGGACTGCACGGCTAGGAACTTGAACAGGCTGCCCATTTGCTCCGGCCGGGTCAACCGGGCGAGCGCTGCCTCGATCCGCTGCGCCTGGGCGGGATTGGCCTCGCGGCAAAGCCGCGCCGCGCGTGCGCCGATGCCGAGCGCCCGAAGATAGGCCCCCTGTTCGACCGGCCCATGCACTTCGGCTCCGGCGGCACGGGCCGCCGCCGCCAAGCCGGCGAAATCGACCTGCGCCGTGAGGTCGGCGACACCGGGTGAGGCCAACGGCGCGACCTTGCGCTGCCGGCTGAGCGCCTGCAGGCTGTCGCCGACGCCATAGGGCTGCTGGCCATAGTCGGCAATCAGTGCGACGCCGCCCTGGCGTGACAGCCGCTCCGCCAGCCCTTGCATCAGGGCCTCGCGCGCCGACGAGACTTCCGCCAACCGACCGGGGGGCAGCGCGGCGAAACGCTCAGGCAGCGCCGCGATGGGCAGCGCCAATGGCGCCAGGGTGAAGGCGAAGGCTTCGCCATCCAGTCCAACCAGTCGCTCCCGCCAGCCGGCCTCGCTTCGCGCGAATTGCCGGACGGGCAGCGCGTCGAAGAACTCGTTGGCGATCAGCAGCAGCGGACCCGCCGGCACTTGCTCCAGCCGGTCGTGCCAGACGGCGGGCCGGGCGATGCGCTCGGCCTGTTCCGCCCGCAAGGCAGCACTCGTTTCCACCAAGTGCAGGTCGATCGCCGCCAGGAAGCCCGGCACGGCGCGGGCGGCGCGCAACAGATCGTGCAGCAGCAGACCGCGGCCCGGCCCCAGTTCCACCAGCCGGACCGGCGCCGGCCGGCCGAGCGCTTGCCAGCTCTCCGCCAGGGCCAAGCCGATCAACTCGCCGAACATCTGACTGAGCTCGGGCGCGGTGACGAAATCGCCGTCCGCGCCCAGCCGGGCATTCGCGTAGTAGCCCTGGCCCGGATGCGCCAGGGCTTCGGCCATGTAGCGCGCGACGGAGATCGGGCCCGCGAGCCGGATCAGCCGGCCGAGATGGCGGGCCAGCGGCGTCATGCCGCCGGCCCGGACCGCGCGCGCTGGATGAGGTAGAGGCCGCCGGCCAGCATCGGCAGCGACAGCCACTGGCCCATCGTGCTGCCAAAGGCAAGAAAACCCAACTGAATATCGGGCTCGCGAAAGAACTCGACCAGGATCCGGGCGGCGCCGTAGCCCAGTAGGAACAGCCCAGTCACCAGGCCCCGCCGCCCCAAGCCCTGCCGCCAGGCCACGACATTGACCAGCAGGAACAGCAGCAGGCCCTCGAGCGCGGCCTCGTAGAGCTGGCTGGGATGCCGGGGGCTGGGTCCGCCACCGGGAAACACCATCGCCCAGGGGGCATCGCTCGCCCTGCCGTAGAGTTCGCCGTTGATGAAATTGGCCAGCCGGCCGAAGAACAGACCGATCGGCACCGTGCAAGCCAGCCGGTCGGCCAGCGGCAGCAAGGCGACCTGCCGGCGACGGGCGAACAGCACGATCGCCAGGACCACCCCCAAGAGCCCGCCGTGGAACGACATGCCGCCGCGCCATACCGCCAGCGCCTGCAGCGGTTCCTGCAGATAGAAGGGCAGATTGTAGAACAGCACATAGCCCAGCCGGCCGCCCAGCACCACGCCCAGCGCCACCCAGATCAGCAGGTCGTCGGCCGCGCCCGTGCTCAGCAGGCGGCCGCGGCGGCGGTCGAGCAGCAGGAAATACCGCCAGCCGAGCAGCAGGCTTGCGACATAGGCGAGCGCGTACCAGCGGATCGCGAACGGCCCGATCTCGATCAGCACGGGGTCGATCGCCGGGAACGGCAGGGCAACGAGCGGGCTGATGGCGGCCTCTCGATGTTTGGGGGACGTCTGCGGTATTAGCCCCGGGGCGGCGGCCGGGCAAGCATTGCGGGGGTCGAATTCGGCCGGCATAGTGCAGCCGCCATGGACGCGCGCCGCCGCCTGCTTGACGATCTCGCCAAACTGGTGACCGCGAGTGCCGGCCTGTTGCACGGCGCGGGTCGCGAAGCCGAGACCTTGCTGCGCCAGCGCCTGGAACGCTTGGCCGATCGTATGGACCTGGTGACGCGCGAGGAGTTCGACGCGGTCAAGGCAATGGCGGCCGAAGCCCGGGCCCAGAATGCCAAGCTGGCCGAACGGCTGGCCCGGCTGGAAGGCCGCGCGCCGAAGCCGGCTGGGCGAAACCGGCGCAAGCGCGCCTGATCACCCGGCCAAGCGTCATGGAAGAGCCATAATCGCGCCGGTCGGGCACAGTAAATCCAGCGAGTTCTCCACAATTCATCGCCGGCCCGCGCAAAGTCGTTGCAGCCGACTCGCGGTTCTGGCAGCTTGCTTTCCATGGTGTTCGCCGAGGCACCTCACCACCACATCTCGCGGTCGTTGCTGCCGCCCGGCGGCGCCTTGCGGTGCCCGGACCGGTCAGGGTCGCGGGCCTTCATCCCCGTTTTTCGCCGGCCGTCCTGAAGGAGTTCGCCATGGCTACGCCCGGGATCGAGGACACCTTTGACGTCGCCAATCCCCTGGACGTCGTGGAGGAGCTGGTCAGCTCGAATCAGTGGCCGTTCGACCGCACCGGCGATGACGAACTCTCGGTCTGCGTGCAGGGAAGCTGGTGCGACTACAATCTGGGTTTCTCCTTCGCCGAGGGCCAGGGCACGTTGCAGGTGGCCTGCGCCTATGACACCCGCATCCCCAAGCATCGCCTGGCGGAGGTGCACGCGCTGCTGGCGCTGGTCAACGAGCGCATGTTCCTCGGCCATTTCGATGTCTGGTCGGAGGATGGCACGCCGATGTTCCGCCACGCGTTGCTGGTGCGCGGCGGGCCGGCGCCGACGCCGGCGCAGGTGGGTGCCATGATCGACATCGCGCTTTCCGAGTGCGAGCGCTACTACCCGGCCTTCCAGTACGTGCTGTGGGGCGGCAAGAGCGCGCGCGAGGCGATGGATGCGGCCATGCTGGAGACGCAAGGCGAGGCCTGATCCGCTGGATCGCCGCAACCGGATGGCGCACACTCGTTGGCGCGGTCGAACCACCTCCACGTCGGGTTAGCGGTTCGCTGCCATCGATGCTTGGCGCGCGAGCGCCGGCAGCGCACCACGGGGAGGGTAGCGGATGACGCAAGCTCTGGCGGCGGCGGGGCCGCTTGTGCTGGTCGGCTGCGGCAAGATGGGCGGCGCCCTGTTGCAAGGCTGGCTCGAGCGCGGCCTGCCCCGGGACCGGGTGCATGTGGTGGAGCCGGCGGACGATGCCGGGCGGGTGGCCGCAGTGCCGGGGGTGCCGTTCCTGAAGTCGCCCGCCGGCCTGCCCGCCGGGCTCAAGCCCGCCCTGGTGCTGCTGGCGGTCAAGCCGCAGAACATGGACCAGGTGGCGCCGCTCTATGCCGCCTACAAGCCGGCCCGGCCGGTCTTCCTGTCGATCGCCGCCGGCAAGCGGCTTGCCCAGATCGAGGGCTATTACGGCGCCGATGCGGCGATCGTGCGGGTGATGCCGAACACTCCCGCCGCCGTGGCCCGCGGCATGAGCGTGCTGGTCGCCAACCGCAACGTGCCGCCGGCGGGTCGCGGGCTGGCGGAAAGCCTGCTGGCGGCGGTCGGCGAGACCGCCTGGATCGAGGACGAGGGGCTGATGGACGCGGTTACCGCGGTCAGTGGCTCCGGTCCTGCCTACGTCTTCCTGCTGATCGAGACCCTGGCCAAGGCCGGCGAGGCGGCGGGATTGCCGGCGGCGCTGTCGATGCAGCTTGCCAAGGCGACGGTGGCCGGCGCCGGCGAACTGGCAAGGCTGGCGGCCGAACCGCCGGCGCAATTGCGCGTCAACGTCACCAGCCCCGGCGGCACCACGCAGGCCGCGCTGCAGGTGCTGATGGCAGCCGATGGCCTGCAACCGCTGATGACGGCGGCCATCGCCGCCGCCACAAGGCGCGGCAAGGAACTGGGCGGATAGCGCCGGCGCAAATGCGCGTCAACGCCACCAGCCCCGGCGGCGCCACGCAGGCCTGCGCCGGCGGCCGGGCGACGCTGGTCACCGGTGAACCATCGGCCGGCTGCCAATGGCACTACCGGTACCAATTACCGCACCAATTACCGCAATTCGCAATTACCAGTGACAGTTTACGAATTATCCGCGCTCGGTATTACCGGTGACAGCTTATGTATTATCCGCGCTGGCAGGCAACGACCGGCGGCTTGACAAGCGGGTTCGCGGCAGAAGAAGCGTTACGCGGTCTGCGGTATAAACAGGAAGCTGTCACCGGAAAACACCCGGGAAGACGTCGCATAAATCGTATGCTGTCACCGGAAAAACACCGGAGAACCCCGGGGAAACACCCGGAAAGGCAAGCGGCGGCCACCCGGAGGGGGTCCGAGCCGATGGCATCGCGCACGGCGATGCCTCGGAGCGGAGCCCACTCTGCCGCCGGCCAGGGTTCCAGAGCAAAGCTTGCGGTGAAACCCACCCTGCCGGCTCGCTCTGAAGCGGAATTGCCCTAGCGGTTGGCGCCGGCGATGTTCAGCGCCTCGGCCCGCGTCAGGCCGACCGTTTCGCCGGCCGCCAGCAGCTTCTCCCAGGTGCGCGCGTCCACCGGCACGCCGGCCGCCTCGCGCTCGGCCCGCGTCTTGCGCTCCGGGTCGCCCGGCAGCATCACCCCCTCGCCGCCCGCCGCCGGCGGCGAGGCTGCAACCCAGTCCTGAAAGGCCTCGATCTCGCGCTGCACGAAGCCGCCGGCGCCGAAGCGGGCGGGATCGATGACGATCGCCAGCATGTTGTTGCGCACGCTCTGGTCGATGCGCGCCAGCGAATAGGTGCCGCCGCCGCTCAGCGCGCCGGCCAGCAGTTCCACCACCAGCGCCAGGCCATAGCCCTTGTGCTGGCCCATCGGCAGGATGGCGCCGTAGGGCGGCTTGACCAGCACCTGGGGATCGCGCGTCGGCCGGCCGGCGTGGTTGATCAGCGCGCCCTCCGGCACTTCGACGCCCCGGTTGTAGGCCACCCTGACCTTGCCTTGCGCCACCATCGCGGTGGCGAAATCGAGCACCAGCGGCGGCCGGCCGCCAGCCGCCGGAATGGCGGTGCAATAGGGATTGGTCGAGAAGCGCGCATCGCTGCCGCCGAACGGCGCCACCTGCGCGGCGAAACCGATGGCGTTGACGTAATGAATGGCAATGAAGCCGGCGGCGGCGCAGATCTCGCCCCAATGGCCGACCCGGCCGACATGCCGGGCATTGCGCAAGGCCAACACGCACACCCCCGTTTCCCGCGCCCGTGCGAGCGCGGCCTGGGTCGCCTCGTGCGCCACCACCTGGCCGTAGCCGAATTGCCCGTCCATCACCAGATAGGCGCCGTCCTGCCGCACCACTGCGGCATGCCGGTTGGCGAACAGCGTGCCGGCCTTCAGCGAGCGCAGGTAATTGGGGATCATGCCGACGCCGTGGCTGTCGTGGCCCAGCAGGTTGGCCAGCACCAGATTGTCGGCCACCAGTTCGGCCTCGCGCGCGGCCGAGCCGGCCCGCTCGCAGATCGCGCGGGTCAGGGCGTGCAGGCGGGCATGGGGAAACAGCTGGTCACGCATGCGCCGCCCCCGACCCGCCGTGCCCGGCGATGCGCTCGAACTCCGCCCGCCCGATGCCGATGCCGGCCGCGGTTGCGACCAGTTCTTCCCAGGTGCGCGCGTCGACCGGCACACCCCGGGCCAGCCGTTCGGCGCGACTGCGCCGCTCGGGCTCGCCCGGCAGCATCACCCGCTCCACCCCCGGCGCCGGCGGCGAGGCCCTGACCCAGTGCTGAAAGGCCGCCATCTCGGCGCCGATCGCCCCGATCTCGCCGAACCGTGCCGGGTCCAGCACGATCGCCAGCATGTTGTTGATGATGGTGTTGCGGGCCAGCCGCTCGGGCAAGAACGTGCCGCCCCCGGACAGCGCCCCCGCCAGGATGTCGCAGACCAGCGCCAGGCCATAGCCCTTCTGCTGGCCCATCGAGCGCAAGGCGCCGCGCGGCTCGGCGAACATGACGCCGGGGTCGCGCGTCGGCCGGCCGTCCGCGTCGATCAGCGCGCCCTCCGGCACCGCCTCGCCCTTGTTGTGCGCGACCCGCACCTTGCCCATGGCGATCAGCGAGGTGGCGAAGTCGAGAATCACCGGCGGTTCGCCGTCCATCGCCGGAATCGCCGTGCAATAGGGGTTGGTAACGAAGCGCGCGTCGGCGCCGCCATGCGGCGCCACCACGGCCCGATGCGAGATGGCGTTGACATAGTGGATGGAGATGAAGCCGGCGGCGGCGCAGAGCTCGCCCCAATGGCCGATGCGGCCGATATGGTGGGCGTTGCGCAAGGCCATGAGGCAGAGCCCTTCGACCCGCGCCTTGGCGATGGCGCGCTCGATCGCCTCGTGCGCCACCACCTGGCCATAGCCGCCGTTGCCGTCCACCACCAGGAACGGACCGGAATCGAGCGCCACGGTTGCAACGGTGTTCGGCCGCAACCGATCCTCGCGCACCGCGGCGATGTAGGCCGGCATCATCCCGACGCCGTGGCTGTCATGGCCGCTGAGATTGGCCGCGACCAGATGGTCGGCGACCAATTGGGCTTCCCGCTCGGCCGAACCGGAACGCCGGCACATCGTCTTGATCAGCTCCGCCAGCCGTTCCGCGGTTACCTGCGGCATGCCGTCCCGCCCCCCGTGCTGCCCAGAGCTTAGCGTAAGTGCCGGCAACGAAAACCCGCTATAGTCGGGCCTCCGGTGCACGGCATGGGCTTGGGCGATGGCGACACGACGACGGCGCAAGGCGGCGGCTCCCCCGGATGACGCCGCGGTGTTCGCCGCGGCGATGGCGCTGGCGGCGTTGCAGGGCTGGGCCGACACCACGCTGGGCAACATCGCCGACAAGGCGGGCCTTGCGCCGGAGACGCTGAGCGGCCGCTTCGCCGACAAGCGGGCGCTGCTGGACGGTTTTGCCCAACATATCGACGAGCGCATGGCGGCGGGCGAGCCGGTCGAGGCCGAGGGCAGCGTGCGTGACCGCCTGTTCGACAGCCTCATGCGCCGGTTCGATGCGCTGGCGCCCTATCGCCAGGGCGTGGCAGCCGTGCTGCGCGAACTGGCCTGGCGCCCCGGAGTGCTGGCCTGCGCCGGCACGGGGCCGTTCCGTCGCTCGCTCTCCGCCATCGCGCGCTTGGCCGCGGCGCCCGACTGGGGCCCGCTGCGCGGTCTGCAACTCAAGGGGATCGCGATCGTCTACCTGCTGGCCTTGCGAGTCTTTCTCACCGACGACAGCGCCGACCTGGCGAAGACCATGGCCGAACTGGACCGGCGATTGGGACAGGTCGAGACGTTGTTGCGCGCGTTGCCGGGCGTGGCCGGGCGGCGCAACCCGCCACGCCCGGGCGCGCCGGGCTAGCGCTGTCATATTTTCATGGTTAATACCGGCGAAGCGTGCTAGGAAATCGGCCATGGCTATCACCTGCTGGCGCCGGGGGAGCGGCGCCAAGCCAAGACCAGCGATGCGATTAACAAATCGATCAGAGCAAGGGGGCCTGCGATGAAACCGGAATCCATGTTTCCCGAGTTCGACATGAAGAAGCTGCTGGGCAATTTCGACCTGTCCAAGATGATGAGCGAATTCAAGTTTCCGGGCGCTGACATGCAGGCGCTGATGGAAACCCAACAACGCAACATGGAAGCCTTGCGTCAGGCCAACCAGACCGCGGTCGAGAACATGCAAGGCATCGTCAAGCGCCAGGGCGAGATGCTGCAGGCGGCGATGAGCGAGACCGGCAACGCCTTGCGCTCGATCATGCAGGCGGGCTCGCCCGAGGACGGCGCGCGCAAGCAGGGCGAACTGGTGCAGCGCTGCCTCGACGTGACGTTGAGCAACTTGCGCGAGATCGCCGAGCTGTCGGCCAAGGCCAACCGCGACATCTTCGACGTGATCAACGGCCGCGTCGTGGCGGGGCTGGAGGAAGTGCGCGAAGTCGCCATGAAGGCCGGCAACGGGACCCACGAGACCGCCAAGAAAAAGCCCGCCGCCTAGCCCCGCAGGGACGCTTTGCGGTTTGTCGCCGGCGCCGCGTCGCAGGCAAGCGGCGGGGGCGAATCGTTAGGACGGCGCCCGCCCCGGCGGGTTTGCCGGCGCTCAGCCGCCGGTGATAGGGTCGCTGGCGGTTCGGCCGCGGGCGCGTGATGGCTGCAATCGCTTTCGAGGACTTCCTGAAGCTCGACATCCGCGTCGGCACTATCGTCGCGGCGGAGCCGTTTCCGGAAGCGCGCAAGCCAGCCTACAAGCTGCGCATCGACTTTGGTCCGGAATTGGGCGAGCGCAAGAGTTCGGCCCAGATCACCGAGCACTATCGGCCCGCGGAACTGCTCGGCCGGCAGGTGGCGGCGGTGGTCAATTTCCCCAGCAAGCAGATCGGCAAGTTCCTGTCGGAGGTGCTGGTGCTGGGCTTTCCGGACGGCGCCGGTCGGGTGGTGCTGATCGGGCCGACGCTGCCGGTGCCGAATGGCGGCCGGCTCTATTGAGGTGCGGGAGGCAGGCGATGGCGGGCAACCGGTTCGAGGTCAGGCGTGTGGCCGGCAATATCGGCGCCGAGATCGCCGGCATCGACCTTGGCCGCCAGCTGGACGCGGCAACGTTCGCGGAGTTGCGCCGCTTGTGGCACGAGCACCTGGTGCTGTTCTTCCGTGACCAGACGCTCGATTCCGATCAGTTCATGGCGTTGGCCGGGCGCTTCGGCCCGGTCAGCGAATATCCCTTCGTCAAGGGCCTGGAGGGCTTTCCCAACATCACCCCGGTGGTGAAGCTGGAGCACGAGCGGATCAATTTCGGCGGGGTCTGGCATTCCGACACGACCTATCTGGAAATACCGCCGATGGCCACCATGCTGCTGGCGCGCGAAGTGCCGGCGGCCGGTGGCGACACGCTGTTCGCCAATCAGTATCTCGCCTACGACTCGCTGTCGGACGGCATGAAGCGGCTGCTGTCCGAGCTGCGCGGCGTATCCAGCTCGGCCAAGGCCGACGTCACCCGCACGCGCGAGGACCGCATCGCCGACCACGGCACCGCCAACGCCAAGCGGGTCTTCGAGGAGGCGCATCCCGCCGTGCGCACGCATCCGGAAACCGGCCGCAAGGCCTTGTACGTCAACGTCGCCCACACCGTGCGTTTCGAGGGAATGAGCGAAGCCGAAAGCGCACCGATCCTGGACTATCTCTTCCAGCACCAGATCCGGCCGGAATTCACTTGCCGCTTCCGTTGGCAGGTCGGCAGCCTGGCGCTCTGGGACAATCGCTGCGCGCAGCACAACCCGGTCAACGATTATCACGGCCATCGCCGGGTGATGCACCGGATCACGCTGAAAGGCGACCGACCGGCCTGACGATCCGCTGATGTCCGGCTTGCGAAGTTCGCGAGTTCACGCGGCCATTCCCATGCGAACTGCGCGATCGAAGGGACCCGCGCGGTTCGCTGCCGACGCCTGGCTCCCAGGCGGCGGTTGCATCGAACCACTAACCCATCGATGCAGTGGATCGACCGCCCAAACGGATGCTACCCATTCGTTTGGGCCGATCCACTAGAGCCGATTCAATTTAATCGCAGTCGTATCCCGCGGCGGCGAAATAGTTTTGGCACTCGCCGGGCGCGAAGGCGTCGAGGGCGCCGGCGATGGCCTGCCAGAGGTCGGGGACGGTACGGG
>Ga0194121_10002231_pt1 | contig 31160 bp, 30 predicted proteins | sample TA2MahCa50mmetaG_FD_148609 | JGI IMG/M metagenome (GOLD analysis project Ga0194121, IMG submission 148609) | Freshwater microbial communities from Lake Tanganyika, Tanzania - TA2015020 Mahale Deep Cast 50m | ecosystem: Environmental > Aquatic > Freshwater > Lake | place: Tanzania: Lake...
CCAGTGTCGCTTATCTGGTTCCCTGGGGCCAGACCGCCGCCGGGCGCCTGCTCGCCGCCGCGCTGCGGCAAGGCTGGAAAGTCTGGTCCGCGGACAAGCCGTTCACGCAGAATGGCACCGCCTATCCGCACGGCACGCTGATCTTCAAGGTGAAGGAAAACGAAGACGGACTGCACGACGCCATGGCAAAGCTTGCCGCCTCCACCGGAGCCGACGTCGTCGCCACCAACACGGGCTGGGTTGATGACGGGATCAATTTCGGCAGCCGCTACGTTGTGCCGGTGAAGAAGCCAACCATCGCCGTGGCTTGGGATCAACCGGTCTCCTCCGGCTCGGCAGGCCACACGCGCTTTGTGCTGGAGCGGCAGTTCCATTACCCCGTCACGCCGGTCCGCGCATCGCTGCTTGCGAACATCGATCTGAGCCGCTTTGACGTGCTCATCCTGCCCGAGGGGAATTATTCGAGCCTCCCCTGGCCGCGGATCAAGGATTGGATGCGCGCCGGCGGAACGCTGGTCGCCATCGGCGGCGCGGTTGCCTCCGCGGCCGATCCCAAGGCCGCGGTCTTCGAGATCAGCCATGAGATCCTGCCCAAGGAGGGTAAGGAGGAAGAGAAGAAGAAGCCCGCCGAGGGCGACCCGCGCGTCCCCGGCAAGCTCCTTGCGAGCGAAGCCGACTTCACCAAGGCGATCCAGGCCGAAACGCCGGTGCCCGACGATGTCGCCGGAGTGCTCGTCGCCGCCACACTCGATGACGACCACTGGATGTCGGCGGGCGGCGGCGGAAAGATCCACGCGCTGCTCTCCGGCCGCAACGTTTTCACACCCATCAAGCTCGACAAGGGCTTCAACGCCGCCGTTTTCCTTGGCCCCGACCAGCTGCTTTCGAGCGGCCACCTGTGGGAGGAGAACCGCAAGCTGCTTGCGCACAAGCCGCTCATCGTCGTCCAGCGTCACGGCCGTGGGCACGCCATCGGTTTCACCGCCGATCCCAACTATCGTGCCTTCATGGATGGCATGAACATGCTCTTCCTCAACGCCGTGTTCCGCGGCCCCGCCCACGCCGGCCGCGGCTTCGGCGGGGAGATGGAATGAAGCTGGCCTTCGTCCACGCCTCCCGCGCCGCCGTCGACCCGGTAACCCACTACTTCAACCAGCAGGAGCCGTCGTGGGAAACCACCAACCTGCTCGACGACGGCGTCATGCGCGCCCTGTCGAGCGGCGAGGCGGCCACCACCCTGCGATGCCTCAGCCAGATGATCGCCACAGCGCGCGAAGAGTACGGCGCCGAAATCGTCATGCTCACCTGCTCCGCTGTCCCGCGCGACGCCATGGCCCAGCTGCGTGACAAAGCCGGCATCCCGCTGCTTAAAATCGACGAGCCCATGGCCCGCCGGGCCGTCTCCACTGGCGTCCGCATCGGCGTTGTCGCCACCTTCCCCGCCACCGAAGCCACCACTCGCCGCCTGATCGAGGAAGCCGCCGAGGAAGCCGGGAGGAGTGTCGAGATCCTCTCGACGCTGGAAGCCGAAGCCTTGAGAGCGTTGCTTGCGGGCCACGCCGCCGAACACGACAAACGCCTCTTGGACGCCGTCTCCTCCTTCTCAGACCGCAACATCGACGCACTGGTGCTGGCCCAAGTCAGCATGGCCCGCCTGGCGCCGGAAGCCGCGAAGCTGGTTCCGGCGCCGGTGCTGAACAGCCTGGATACTTCGCTGGCAGCGATCCGCGGCATGCTCTAGTTTCCAAGGCGAAGCTTGCGTGCAGCGCAAGTTGCCGCTTGCAGCGCGGCCCTGCTCACCGCCCCGCCTCCCGCCAGTGTATGCAGCTTGCGTTCTGAGGCTCTCACGGAAGTGAACTGGTATATACTGCTCCTCAATAGAAAGGAAGTACCGATTCTATAAAGGGGTCCGATTGTTATGAAGAAAAAATTGAATTTCATCCTCGCATGCGTGGTGTGTGTGGTGTTGTACGTGCCACTTGCATCCGCGCAAACCTTTACGGCGACGATCGTGGGCACCGTTCACGACGCCACCGGAGCCGTGGTGCCACAAGCCAAGGTGGTGGCGATCAACACCGGAACCAATGCGCGCGCCGAGGCGTTTTCCGACGAACAGGGAAACTTCACCGTGTGGTCGCTGCCTCCCGGCCCGTACGTGCTGGAAGCCGAAGCGGCCGGGTTCAAGAAACTTGTGCGCAGCGGGATCGTCCTGCAAGTGCAGCAGCAGGCGCGGCTGGACCTGACGCTGGAGTTGGGCGCCATCACCGAGTCCATCTCGGTGACCGCCGCGGCCTCACGCCTGGAAAGCACCACCTCCACGCTCGGCAAAGTAGTGGAAAACCGGCGAATCCGCGACCTGCCGCTGAACAGCCGGAACGTCTACTCGCTGCTGTTCCTCACCCCGGGCACCGCCGGGAGCGTCGGCAATAACTACAACAACGTGTCGTTCACGATCAACGGCAGCGCCAACCGCGACATCATCATCGATGGCGTCACCTCCACGCAGCCGACGGTCAACGGTGTGGTCGGCGTGTCGGTGTTCCCGCCGGTGGATGCGATCGAGGAGTATAAGGTGCTGTCTTCGAACATGCCGGCCGAATTCGGGCGCGCCTCCGGCGGCGTGCTGAACATGGTCTACAAGTCCGGCACCAACGAGTTTCATGGCAGCGCTTTCGAGTTCCTGCGCAACTCCGTGCTGGATTCGAACAACTTTTTCGCCAACCGCAACGGGGTTGCCCTGGGGAGCTTCAAGCGCAGCCAGTTCGGCGCAACCCTCAGCGGACCCATCCAGCGGGACCGCACCTTCTTCCTCGTCGCCTACGAAGGCTTGCGGCAGCGCAGCTATTCGGCCACTGCCACTTCGGTGCCCACCGACCCGGAGTTGCGCGGCAACTTCGCCGAATCCCTGGCCGCCAACGGGCAGCTCATTCGCATCTTCGACCCGTTTAGCACCCGTGCCAACCCCGCCGGCGCCGGCTTTATCCGCGACCAGTTCCCCGGCAACGTCATTCCAGCTTCCAGAATGGACCCCGTGGCGCTCAACGCGATGAAGTTCTATCCCAAGCCGAACACGGCCGGTCATCCCGTCACCAGGCGCGACAATTTCTTCAAGACAGCTGTCAGCCCGCTGAACACCGACAACTGGGACGTCCGGGTTGACCGCATCCTCTCCACACGCCAGAGGATGTTCGGGCGATACTCCCACAGGCTGGTGGTCAGCCATGCTCCCCAGTTCTTCGACGACGCGATCACCATCGGCGAAGGGCGTACCAATGAGGAGAACCGCGCGCGCAATGCAGTGCTGGAATACAGCAACACGCTGTCGCCGACATCGGTTTTCACCGGGCGGCTGGGCTTCGCCCGCGCAGGCTACCTTCTCAGCAACCAAGGGCTCGGTTTCCTTCCCTCTTCGCTGGGCCTGCCCACCAGCATTGATGCGGCCGTCGACAAGCAGATGTTCCCCGGCTTCAGCGCCAGCGGATATCGTGGCCTCGGCGGCGGCGACCATCGCTGGAACCCGTTCATGACCTACTCGGCGATCGCGAGCCTGGCGAAGATTTCCGGCGCGCATTCCTTCAAGTTCGGGTTTGAAGGCCGGCTGATCCGCGTCAATGTGTGGGAAGCGCGCAGCGCCGGCAGCTTCGCCTTCACCGCCGGCTTTACGCAAGGGCCCAATCCGAACACGGCCAGCGCCACCGCCGGCAACGGCGTCGCCTCGATGCTGCTCGGCACGGCCAGTAGCGGCAACCTGATCCAGGCCTGGAAGAACGTGGCTTCCCAGAGCGTGTACTACTCCGGCTACATTCAAGACGACTGGCGCGTCACCCGCTCGCTGACCCTGAACCTGGGGCTGCGCTATGAAATGGACACGCCGCGAACCGAGCGCTACGACCGCATGAACTTCTTCGATCCGGGCGTACCGTCACCGCTTGCCAGCACGGTCCCCGGCTACTCCAATCTCCAGGGTGGTTTGGTGTTCGTGGGCGTGAACGGCCGCACCCGCCGCCAGCAGGCTTACGATTACAATAACCTGGCTCCCCGCCTCGGTCTGGCCTACCAGATGAACGACAAGACGGTCATCCGCATGGCGTACGGGCACATGTTCGGCTCTTCGCTGATGGCGGCACAGGGTACCGTGGGTCCATTCGGCTTCCGCACCGAAAACCCGCTCATCGGAAGTCTGGATGGAATCACCCCGTTCAACCTTCTCCGCAATCCGTGGCCGCAGGGGTTCAATCCGCCTCCGGGCGCGTCCGAGGGGCTGCTCACCCAGAGCGGCGCCAACATTCAGGCTGTTCTGTGGAACGGCACCATTACGCCCTGGAGCCAGCAGTGGAACTTCACCGTCCAGCGGCAGCTTCCTTCGGACCTTCTGCTGGAGGCGGCCTATGTGGCCAACCGCGGGCTGCAACTGACGCGCGGCGGCGAGGGAACCAACAACATGAACCAGCTCCATCCGTCGAATATGCAGTTGGGCTCGCAACTCAACCAGCTCGTTGCCAACCCCTTCCGGCAGTCCGTCGGCCGCGGCATCCACATCGGCCAGAGTGTCAGCCGCGCGCAGCTGCTGCGTCCCTATCCGCAGTTCACCAACATCGAGCCACTGTTCACCACGGGATTCTCCTCGATCTACCATTCCCTGCAAGTGACGGCCACCAAGCGGATGACGCGCGGCTTCCAGTTCGACGGCGTCTACACGTGGTCGAAGCTGATTAGCGACGGCGGCGCGCCGCAGAACTGGTACGACCTGCGCGAAACACGCTCGGTGTCCGGCAACCCGCACCGGCTGATCATGAGCTTCCTCTACGAACTGCCGTTCGGCCGCGGGCGCGCCTTCGGCGTCGGCGCGCACAGAGTGGTTAACGCGCTGGTCGGCGGCTGGCAGGCGAACGGGATTGTCAGCTTCATCAGCGGCAGCTTCCTGAACGTGAGCGGCAGCAACACGGCGGGCATCTTCGGCACCAATACCTGGGCTGTCAATAGCGGCAAGAGCGCCAAGCTATCCGGACCGGTGGTAGATCGGCTGGAAAGGTATTTCGATACCAGCGTCTTCAGCCAGCCGGCCGCGTTCACCTTCGGCAACGTCAACACGCTGTCCGATGTGCTGAGCCACGCAACGTATAACTACGACCTTTCCCTGTTCAAGGAGTTCCGCGTGGCCGAGCGCGTTACCACGCAGTTCCGCGGCGAGTTCCTCAACGCCTTCAACACGCCGCGTTTCGGCAATCCGGCCACTGGCGTCACCGCCGCCACCTTCGGCCGGATTACTTCTCAATCCAACGCTCCGCGCCAGATCCAGTTTGGCCTGAAGTTCCTGTGGTAGGGGCGCGCTTTTGCATGCGGAGGGCGTTGCTGGCGCTTGCGCTGCTGCTTGCGCCGGCATGCCCGGCCGAAACTCTGCGTGTGATGACCTTCAACGTCCGCTACCCGGCCAAGGGTGACGGCAACAACCGGTGGGAGGTCCGCCAGGACACGCTTGTGCGGACCATCCGGCTGAAGAACCCCGATCTGTTCGGGACCCAGGAGCTTTTCTATATCCAGGGCGAGTACATCACCGAGAACCTGCCGGAATACGAGTGGCTCGGCAACAGCAGGCGGGGGAATCGGGAAGACGAACATATGGGCGTGTTTTATAAGCCCAGTAAGTTGAGGGTGATCGAAGCCGGCAATTTTTGGCTATCCGAAACGCCGGAGGTTGCTGGCAGCCAGGCGTGGGGGGCTACGCTCCCGCGCATGGTGACCTGGGCGCTGTTTGAGATCAAGGCCAGCGGCAAGCGCTTCTATCACTACAACACCCATTTCCACCACACAGCCAATGGAAACCTGGCGCGGGCAAATTCCGCCAGTCTCATCGCGGACAGGATCGGTAAGCTTCCGAAAGAGGTGCCGCTGCTGCTGACGGGCGACTTCAACGCGGCGGCGGTGGAGAGTGAACCCTACAAGATCCTGGCGGCGCAACTTACCGATGCCTGGCTTGCCGCCGCGCAGAAGGCCGGCCCGGAGGGCACGATGAGCGGTTTTCGAGGCGGCGCCGGCGGCCGCCGGATCGACTGGATCATGTTCCGAGGACCGTGGACCGCGCTGTATGTGGAGACGGTAACCTACAACGAAGACGGCCGGTACCCGTCGGATCACTATCCGGTGTTTGCTGTGCTGGAGTTGTAAGGGACGTCCGGGTTTATTTCTGTGGGCGGATTCATGCAGCCCTACCAGTGTCGGCTTTGACCTCGCCGTAGATCGCGGTTGTGTCGTGGTCTGGAAACAGAATCACGGCGTACGAAAGCAGGTCACGGATGCACGCGAGTTGCTCCTGGCGCCGCTGGGCCCTCTGGGCACCATAGTGGAGTTCGCCGAGTACCACCCATGGCAGGTGCAACTGGGTCGCACCGACGAACCGGGGATACAGTGCCTGGTCACCGCGAAAATACGCGACTACCACGTTGGTGTCCACCAGGACACTACCAGGCACATTCATTGATCTGCTCGCAGCCTTCCTCAATGACTCTTTCCATTTCGTCGGCTTCTTCCGGAGAGAGGCATCCGAACGTGCGGGCGAGAGCCGCTTCCCGTACCGCCTGGCTGGCAGGCTTGAGCTGCCGGATGTAGATTGCAGCCATTTCCAGTTTGTCCGGCGGAAGCGTCTTCAGAATCTCGACGATGTTTTCGAGAGGGCTCACAACTTCAAGGTACACCGCCGAGGTCGCTTCGGCAACAGACTGAACACAGCAGGAACAGGAAACAAGCGCTTCTATCACTACAACACGCGTTTCCCACATACAGCCCAGGGATACCTGGCGCGGACCTAGTCAGCCAGTCGCAGAGCAAACCGCATCGGCAAGCCTCCGAAAGTGGTTCTCTCCTGCTGACTGGCGACTTCGAAACTGCATCATGCCCCAGCACCGGCAGGGTCCTGCCATGCACCGCTCATCCAGAAGCAGCCTCACGCTTCGGTAAGAATCACTTCATCGGCAGCCAACGCCGCCGCATATTCAAGACATGCCCTCAGATCTTCCATGCTCAGTTGAGGATAGGCATGTAGCATTTGATCATGCGACTCGCCCGCCGCCATCTTTTCCAGCAGTAGGTAAACAGGAATCCGCGTGCCCTTGATGCAGGGCTTGCCCATCATCACACCGGGCTTCGCTTCGATCCTGGCCGGAAACCTCATAACCAAACTGTACCACCCTGGGCGGCCCTCCAGCCCCTTCCTTCACCGACAAGCTCGCCAACAACAACCCTTTATGGTTGTAGGGCTTTTTCCTGCAAGCTCGGAGTGCGGCGATGATGATTCCAATCATCCCAATCAAGATTCTTATCCCGCTCGGCGGGCTCCCACCAGTCGCGGGAACCGGTCACCATTAGACTTCGCGTCGGAAGCCGCCAAGCGCACTGGGCCAGCACGAAACGCCACGGACACTGGATGTGCAGGGCATATTGACCAATTGTCCCGTTTCCGTCCGGGTGAGGCATGATCGTTCCGAACGGAAAAGTTTTCTTGCTTCCGGCGTTTCGAGCGATGGACAACTTCAGGCCATGAATGGGTCCAAAGGTTCTCGCAACGTTCCAGCCAAGTCCTTCCGTCCACGCTTCATCAGGGAAGCCCAGTTCGCTCAGCTATCATCTGCCCAAGCGTGAACAATTCCATGTGGGTCGAGACCTTCCATGACATCGTATCTAACCACGAACCGCAGCTCCTCTGGACGCTCTAAGGCTCCCACTCGGCGGCAATCTATCGTTGCAGTCCGGAAGTTTGACCCGCTCAAGCGCGTGGCTATACGATAACCATTCACGAGGTGCATCGATGCGTTCTCCATTCGTCACAATCTTCCTGGCCGCCACGGCGTCGCTTTGCGCCCAAAACGCGACCACGGCCGGGCGCTTCCTGATCGAGCATCCAACGTTGGTCAATCTCGGTTTCCGCTGGTCCATCTCCGGAGACCAGAACCGCAACGCGCAGGTTACGGTCCAATACCGCGCCGCCGGCACGGCGGCCTGGCGCGCCGCATTGCCCATGCTCCGTATTGGCGGGGAGAACGTCGGCCGTGACCGGGAGAACCTCCACTACACGGTCCCGCACGGTTTCGCCGGCTCCATCCTCAACCTCCAGCCGGGCACCGAGTACGAATGCCGCTTCACCCTCACCGACCCTGATGGCGCATCCGGGCAAAGAACGCAGACAGTCAAGGTCCGGACACGCACGGAACCCCAGCCCTACGCCGGCGGCCGCGTTCTCCACGTGTATCCGCCGGACCATAAAGGCGCCCGCCAGGAACCCAGCTTCACCGGGCTGCTCGAAGCCTACTACGGCGCCGGCCTCGGCGATTGGAGCGTCGTGCGGGAGCGGCGCGCGCAACCGGGCGATGTCCTTCTCGTCCACGCCGGCCTCTATCGGCCCGAACGGTTGAACTATGTGGATCCGCTCGCGGCGCCCTTCGACGGCACCTTCACTCTCTCGCTGAAAGGCACCGCGGAGAAACCCATCACCATCAAGGCCGCCGGCGACGGCGAGCCCATTTTCGACGGAGCAGCCAACCACATTCTGTTCGACGTCATGGCCACCTCCCACCATATCTTCGAGGGCCTCACGTTCCGCAACACCGATGTCGCCATCCTTGCCGGCAAGAAAGAGGTGCTCGGCGCCACGAATCTCGCCGTCAAGAACTGCCGCTTCGAAAACATCGGTTTCGGAGTCTGGACAGAATATGCGGGTTCCAGCGATTTCTACATTGCCGACAATCTCTTCCTTGGCCGTGACGACCGCTTCCGCCTGATCGGCTGGACCGGACCGCGCTGGGGCGACATCGGCCCGTATCCGTCCCACCTGATGACCAGTTACTACGCGGTCAAGGTGTACGGCCCCGGCCACGTGATCGCCCACAATGCCGTCGCCTACTTCCACGACGGCATTGCCATCTCCACTTACGGGACGCCGGAGCCCGATCCGGAGCGCCAGCCTTCCTCGATCGATATTTACAACAATGACATCCACATGTCGAACGACGATTTCGTCGAAACCGACGGCGGCGTCAGCAATATACGCGTCTTCCAGAACCGCGGGGTCAACGCTTTCCATGGCGGTTATAGTTCACAGCCGATTTTCGGCGGCCCCGTCTATTTCTTCCGCAACCTGCTCTACCATGTGCCATCCGGCGTCGCCTTCAAGCTGGACGCCCGCCCCGCGGGGCTTTTCATGTACCACAACACCATCATTGGCGAGCAGTCCGTACGCAGCCCCACCGGTAACGTCCACTGGCGCAACAATCTTTTCCTGGGCCGCGACACGCCGAACCGCGGCATCATGTACTGGGCCAACGCCACCGCGCACTACAGCACAGACTACAACGGCTTCCGCCCCAACAAAGGCGTGGATGAGCAGTTCCTCTGGCTGGCTCCAGCACAGCCGGGCCAGACGCTGTATCAGAGCACCCGCGAGCAATGGAGGTCGTTCCGCACGCTGAGCGAATTCCAGGCCGCCACGGGCCAGGAACAGCACGGCCGCGAAGTGGATTTCGACATCTTCGAGAAGATGACCCCGCCCGATCCTGCGAAGCGCCACGCCGTGTATCACTCCATGGATCTGAACTTCCGCCTCAAGGCAGGCTCGAAGGCGATCGACGCCGCTCAGGCTTTGCCCACGATCAACGATGGCTTCTACGGCGCGGCCCCGGATCTTGGCGCCTTGGAGCTTGGCGCGGCCGAGCCTCACTACGGCCCGCGCTGGCTGACCTGGAAGCCCTTCTACCGGTAGGCGTGACTAGGAGAGAACATGGCATGACCGCTGAACTGATCACCGCCGAGCAGGCCGCCAGTCTCGTCCAATCCGGCATGTGGCTGGATTACGGCGCATCCCTCTGCCAGCCCGACGTTTTCGACAAAGCGCTGTCGGCGCGCAAGGAACAGCTCCAGAACGTCAAGATCCGCGCGTGCCTGAGCATGCGCCCGCGCGCGGTGATCGAGGAAGATCCCGAGGGAATGCATTTTCACGTGTTCAGCTGGCACTTTTCCGGCTACGAACGCAAGAAGCACGACGCCGGCCGCTGCGGCTACATCCCGCTCAACCTCGGCGAGGTGCCTGATTATTACCGGCGCTTTCTCGATCCCGTGGACATCGCCATCCTCAAGACGGCTCCCATGGACGACGGCGGCTACTTCAACTACGGCCCCAGCAATCTATGGCACCGGGCCGTGATCGAGTCCGCCAAAGTGGTGATCCTAGAGCCCAATCGCGACATCCCTTACGCCTTCGGCAAGGAAAATGGCGTGCACGTGAGCGAGGTGGATTACATTATCGAGGGCGATCACCAGCCGTGCGGCGAGCTGCCCAATCCGGAAGCAAGCGAGATCGACCGCGTGGTGGCCCGCCGCATTGCTGCCGAAGTGGAGGACGGCGCCTGCCTGCAGATCGGCATAGGAGGCATGCCCAATGCGGTTTGCTCGCTGCTATTGGAAGCCGGCGTCCAGGACCTCGGCATTCACACGGAGATGCTCACCGACGGCCTCGGCCTGCTGTACCGCTCCGGCCGCGTCACCGGATCGCGCAAGGCGCTGGACCGCGGCAAGGTCGTGTACACGTTCGCACTGGGCTCGCGTGGGCTCTATGCGACGGCGAACCGCAATCCGGATTTCTATTGCCACCAGGTGGATTACACCAACTCGCCGCACATCATCATGCAGAATGACAAAGTGGTGTCCATCAACAACACCACGCAGATGGATTTGCAGGGCCAGGCGGCTTCGGAATCCGACGGCCACCGTCACATCAGCGGCACGGGCGGGCAACTGCAATTCGTGCGCGGCGCCTATGCATCGAAAGGTGGCAAGTCATTCATCTGCCTGTCGTCGACTTACGAGAAGCGCGGCGAGCGGCGCAGCCGCATCGTGCTAGACCTCACGCCGGGCAACATTGTGACGACACCGCGCTCGGACACCATGTACGTGGTCACCGAGTACGGCATGGCCAACTTGAAAGGCAAGTCGGTCGCCGAGCGGGCCCTGGCTTTGATCGCGCTCTCGCATCCCGATTTCCGCGAGGACCTGGAACGGCAGGCGCACGAGCACCGGCTGATCCCGCGCGGTGTTACCTTCTGATACCAATCGTTCCTGCTTCTCGACCGCCCGGTTCATGATCTGGCCGAACTGGGTGCGGGCGGCGAGGGCAGAGATTCTCTTGGCCATGGCTGGCCTCCTAAGTGATGGATGAATCAGTTCCATGCTACCGTCTAGTTGCCCGAGTTGCCCGAGTTGCCCGAGTGGCTTGACCCCAGCCAATGCCGGGAAGCGATGTACCCTGTGGACCCGCAGAACCCCATGTGGAGAAAGTCGCAGCGCAATACCGACGGCATGGAATACCTGGTGTGGATGAACGTTGATCACTACAGGGCACACGGCGTTGTGGACGTTGATAATCTTGGATTAACAAAGACATTATGGTCGGACAGGCAGGGCCGCAGACGCCGCAGGTGCCGTGGCTCTTCAACAGGGAAACGTGCTACGAGCTCAACATGGAGATCCCTAGCGGGGCGCAGCTTGTATACAAGTCTGCTCTATCCGACACGAACTACTACAGGCTCTACGTAATCTGAGGCCGGCTGATCCCAATTCGACAAGCACGGGCAGATGTCAGGCGATTCGGCTCCCCAAGGGTTCTTAGGTCGTTGCAAATCAACAACTTGAACCGCGCCGTCGGCCGGCCCCGTTCAACACAATTCGACACTTTGCCCGAAAGTCCCTCCGCTCTGCAAAACGAACTTCCCCGCCCGATTCGCCTACAATAGACCTTTATGGTCCAAAAAGTCCGCAAAGCCGTCTTCCCTGCCGCTGGACTCGGCACGCGCTTCCTGCCGGCCACAAAAGCCCAGCCCAAGGAGATGCTTCCGCTCGTCGATAAGCCGCTCATTCAGTACGGCGTCGAGGAATCGATTCACTCCGGCATCCAGAACATCATCATCGTCACCGGCCGCGGCAAGAGCGCCATTGAGGACCACTTCGACGTCAATTTCGAGCTCGAACACCTCCTCGGGTCCCAAAAGAAAACCGACCTCCTCCAGCAGGTGCGCGACATCTCTGACATGATCGACATCGCCTATGTCCGCCAGAAGGAGGCCCTCGGGCTCGGCCACGCCGTACTCCGCGCCCGCGAGCTGGTCGGCAATGAGCCCTTCGCCGTCATCCTCTCCGACGACGTCATCGAGGCCGAAAACCCCTGTCTCCGCCAGTTGCTCGACATCTACGACTTCTTCGGCGCCACCGTCGTCGCCCTCATGGAGGTGCCCAAGGAAAACATCTCCGCCTACGGCGTCGTCGATGCCGATCCCGTCGATCACAACGGGGCCAAGAACCGCCTCTTCCGCATCCGCAACATGGTGGAAAAGCCCAAAGCCGAGGACGCGCCATCCAACCTCGCTATCATCGGCCGCTACATTCTTGTCCCGGAAATCTTTAAATCCATCGATTCCATACAACCCGGCGCCGGCGGTGAGATCCAGCTCACCGACGCCTTGAAACATCTGCTGCGGAACCGTCCCGTCTACGGCTACAAGTTCGAAGGCAAGCGCTTCGACGCCGGCGACAAGCTCGGCTTCCTTCAAGCGACCGTCGAATTTGCGCTCCACCGCGCCGACCTCGGAGCCAGTTTCCGCAAATACTTATCCACCCTCAAACTATAAGGAACCCAGAAAGTGTCCAGCGTACCCCTCGAACTTCCCCTAAAAGCCAGCGAAGCAGCCGCTGTCGCCGACGTCATTTTCCAGCAGCTGGAAGGCAAGTCCCTCACCGCCGAACAGCGCCAGCGCGTCAGCGCGCGCGCCGCCGGACTCGGCGTCACCAGTCTCAGTATTTACTGGGGTTCTCTCCAGCAGGATCCCGTCCACTCCTCCACTTACTATGTCGCGGCCGACGGACTCAGTGGGCCCACCCCGCAGCCCCTGCTCCTCCGCATGGCCCTTGCTTCCGCCCCCGCCAGCGGCCTCTTCCCTAAAGCCATCCTCATCGGACGCATGCGTCCCGGCGGCGGCCGCGAAATCGTGGTGAATGCCATCCCCTTCTCCTCTCATGACTCGGCCGCCATCCGCACCTATGCCGAACAGGTGGACAAGGAGTTCCTCCCTCGCCCGCAAGGCGCGCAGAGCGCCGTCGCCACCGGAAACCGGCATCCGGAAGTCAGCCTCCCCGCCGCCTTTGAAGCATTCCGACAGCTGCTCAAGACCACTGGACTCAACTTCGCCTCTACCGTGCAGCTCTCCGCCACGCGCGAGATGACCACGCCGGAAGCCATCGACGCCCGCGACGGCGAAAACCCCGTCACTGCCGGACATACCCGCGTTACCATTCCGCACTTGTATGAAGCCGGCCTCTGGGCCGCGATCCGCGCCGGCTGGCGCGATGGCTACAACGCCGAAGCCGACCACTTCATCGTCACCGGCGACACGCCCGACGCCATCGCCCGCAGCGTCGAAGCCACCAAGGAGGCCATCCGCCTCGCCGCCGGATTCACCAAGTTCACCACCGACACCTCGCGCCTGTTCGAGCTCGAAGCCGACCCGCGCCACCCCAATCCTTACACCCAGGCCGAGATCGAAGACCGTTACCGCGCCTTGTTCGACAAGGAAGAGCAGGCCTGGATTCTCGATGAGTTCGCCCGCAAGTTCGATGTCGGCGACGCCGCGTACCAGTTCTCGCAAGAGGAAATCCTCCGCCTCGCCGTCAAGTTCGGCGCCAGCCTCAAGCTCAACGAGGAGCTCTACGACTACATCCGCCAGCAGAAGCTGGCCACCAAGCTCGGCCGCACCTTCGACTTTGAACCCTCCATCGACGAAGCCGAAACCCTCACCACCCCGGAAGAACTCATCTTTAACATGCACTGGCTGAAGGCCCGCGGCCGCCCCGCGCAACTTGTCCCGCCCAACCTCGGCTTCAAGAAGCGCCAGGCTTACCCCGCGCATATGGAAACCTCCGAGCAGGCCGGCGTCGGCTTGGCCCAGTACGTCTATCACAAGATGTGGCCCGAACTTGTCCCGCGTGTTCTCGGCGAATTCTCGGGCGAGCCGCTTAAGGAACTCGCCGCACGCGTACGCAAGCTCGCCGCCGTCGCGCGCCACTTCAACGGCACTCTCTCCGTACACTCGGGCAGCGGAAAACAGGCCGAAGTGCTCAACCGGATCGGCGACGCCACCGCCGGCCGCTGGAATTACAAAATCTCCGGTGAGCTACAGCTCCAGCTCTTCGACGTACTCCGCGAGCAGCCTGAATCCTCGCCCTGGCGCCAACTCTATGAGCGCATGGCCGTCCGATGCAATCAGTTCGCCGCCGCCGGAGCCTTCGGCTCGGAAAGCGAACTCGCGCAGAAATATCTCGACATGGGCCGTGGCACCTACCTCGGCGACGCCGCCCGCGGCCGCGTCGACGGCAATCTCTTCCTCGTTTTCTGGATCGGCAACCTCGTCGGTTCCCGCGACAAGGACTCCCCCGACGGCGACACACGCTTTTTCAAGGACAAGCTCGATCAGCTCCCGGCCGATCTCACCGCCGAGACACAGCGCCGCAACACCGAATATATTGTTTGGCTGGCGGCTCAGCTTAGAGGATAATTCCCCATATGCAACGCCGGGAATTCCTCGCCGCCGCCACCGGAGCAGCAGCCATGGCACAGACAGCGCCCAAAGTGAAATTCGGTATCGACCTGTTCAGCATCCGTTCCTCCGGCTGGACCCCCTTCCAGTACCTCGACTACTGCGCACGCTGGAAAGCCTCCATCGTGCATTTCTCCGAAATCCGTTTCATCGGTTCACTCGAAGAGCCGCATTTGAAACAGGTCCGCGCACACGCCGACAAGCTCGGCATCCAGCTGGAACTTGGCATGCGGTCCATCTGCCCCACCTCCAAAGCCTTCGACGCCAAGGCCGGAACTGCCGAAGAGCAGATGACACGCATGATCCACGCCGCTAAGGCGGCCGGCTCGCCCATCGTCCGCTGCTTCCTCGGCACCATGGCCGACCGCGTCGGCACGCTTCCGATTGAAGGCCACATCGAGGTCACGGCCAAGGTGCTGCGCAAAGTCCGCTCGCGGGCCATCGACGCCGGCATCAAGTTCGCCGTGGAAAATCACGCCGGAGACATGCAGGGCCGCGAACTCAAGATGCTGATCGAATCGGCCGGCAAGGACTTCGTCGGCGCCTGCATCGACTCCGGCAATCCGCTCTGGACCATTGAAGATCCGCACGTCACCCTGGACGAGTTACACCCCTACGTCCTCACCAGCCATATCCGCGACACCGCCGTCTGGCTCGTCCCGGAAGGCGCCGCCGTCCGCTGGACGCGCATGGGCGAAGGCAACGTGGATATCGACGGCTACATCCGCAAGTTCCAGCAGCTCTGCCCCGGCAAGCCGCTCTCGCTCGAAATCATCGTTACTCCACCCAGAACTTTTCCTTTCCTTCAGGCGAACTTCTGGGAGGGATACAATAACGTGCCCGCCTGGCAGTTCAGCCGCTTCCTCGCTCTGGCCGCCAAGGGCAAGCCCTCGCCGGCGCCTTCCAAGCCCGAAGACCCGGCGGCGCGTGAACGCGAGGATCTCGAGGCCAGCATCCAATATATGCACCGCCTCCTGGGCCTGTAGTCAGAAAGGAGTCCGCCGATGAAACGTCTGCTCGTCGCTCTGCTGTTGGTGGTTTCGGCGAGGGCCGACCTGGTTCGCGAAGTACGCGCCTTCATCGCCCAGAACGACTTCGCCGCCGGCGAAAAGCGCATCACCGAATTCCGCGCCGCCTCCGGCGTCACTCCCGAAATGATCCTCGCCCTCAGCTGGCTCGGCCGGGGAGCCCAAGCCGCTAAAATGTGGGACCAAGCCGACCGCTACGCCGCCGAAACCCGCAAGCTCGCCCTCGCCGAACTCAAAAAGCGTCCACTCGACTCCGAACCCCAGCTTCCGCTCGCACTTGGCGCATCGATGGAAGTGCAAGCCCACGTCATGGCAGCGCGCAATGAGCGGACCGAAGCCATCCTCTTTCTGGAACGCGAACTCAAGCAGTACCGCAACACCTCCATTCGCACCCGCATTCAGAAGAACATCCACTTGCTGAGCATGGAAGGCAAACCCGCCCCGCCGCTCGAACTGAAAGAGTATCTTGGCGCGAAACCCGTCCCCGTCTCCAGACTCAAAGGCAAACCCGTCATCCTCTTCTTCTGGGCCCATTGGTGTGGCGACTGCAAATCCCAAATCCCCATCCTCACCCGCCTCCAGCAGGAATACGGGAAGCAAGGCCTCACCATCGTCGCCCCCACACAGCGCTACGGTTACGTCGCCCGCGGCGCCGACGCCACTCCTGCCGAAGAACTGAAGTACATCGAGCAGGTGCGCCAGGAGTTCTACGGCTCCATCGACATGACGGTCCCGGTGAGTGAAGAGAACTTCAAGAACTTCGGCTCCTCCACCACGCCCACTATCATCGTCATCGGCCGCGACGGCATTGTCCGACTCTACCATCCCGGCAAGATGACCTATGAACAGTTGCAGACCGTAGTGGCGCGGGCAGTCCAGGGAACCTGATTGCTAATAGGCCGCTGTGTGCACAGGTCCTCGATGTACACTGGGGTCATGGCTCCCGATCTTCCAACGCAATCGATCGAGAAACTCTGCCGCAAGTACCAAGTGAAGGAACTGGCCTTGTTCGGGTCGGCCTTGAAGGAGGGAACCGCCGGAGGTAGGGACGTGGATCTCCTGGTGACTTTCCAGCCAGGCGCCCGCATCGGGTTTGAGTTTGTCAGACTGCAACGGGAATTATCGGAGGCAATTGGGCGGCCCGTTGACCTGGTTCCGAAGGAGACATTGAAGCCCTTGATCCGGGACGAGATTCTGCGTCAGGCAGTAACAGTGTATGAGGCAAGAGAAACTGTACCTGGTTGACATCGTCCAGGCATCTGAATCCATCGGACGATTCCTCAGCGGGGTCACCAGCGAGCAGTTCCTGGTAGATGATCTGATCAGGAGCGCAGTTCTTCAAAAACTGATGGTGATTGGGGAGGCCGCCGGCAGGCTTTCCGCCGACTTCAAATCAAAGCACAACAACATCCCCTGGGCTGACATGAGCGGCTTTCGGAACATTGCCGTCCACGGCTACTTCACGATGAAATGGGACATCGTCTGGGTAATCGCCAAGGAAGAAATACCCGCGCTCATCAAGCAGATCTCGGCGATTCTAACCCAGGGCGAAGACACAAGTTAGCTGCAACAGGCGTTCTTAGAGAGCGGCGTCTCAGCACCTCCTCCGCGTATACTGGTCACACCCATGCCAACTCCAAACATGCTCGGCGCATACGGCGATTGGGCCGCCGGACTCGCCCCGGATCCACCGCGTCTCTCGTTCCGCCGTCCGGAACACAAGAGCCTCGACTCCTGGCGCACGCAGGCCCGCCGCCGCTATCACGACGCTCTCCTCCAACCCGCCACCGGCGGCACGCCCAAAGCCTCCCTTCAGCACAACATCGATTACGACGGCCTCGCCATAGAACACCTCACCTGGCAGCTCCCCTATGGCCCTCCTACCGAAGCGCTCGTGCTCAAACCAGCAAATGCGAGAGGCCGCCTCCCCGCCGTCGTCGCCCTACACGACCACGGCGGCAATAAATACTTCGGCACCCGCAAAATCACCCGCGTCGGCGCCGAGCGCCACCCCGTCATGGTCAGCCACCAGGAGCGCTACTATGGCGGCCTCGCCTGGGCCAATGAACTTGCCAAGCGCGGCTACGTTGTCCTCGTTCACGACGCCTTCACCTTCGCCAGCCGCCGGATGCGCGCCGCCGATCTGCCCGCCATCATCAAGGGCGATCTCACCGAGGCCAACCCCGAAGCCGAAGAGGAAATCCAGCGCTACAACCGCTTTGCCTCGAACCATGAGCACCTGATCTCGAAGAGTCTCTTCTGCGCCGGCCTCACCTGGCCTGGTGTTTTCGCCGCCGAGGATCAGCGCGCACTCGACTATCTCTGCTCCCGCCCCGATGTCGACGCCTCTCGTGTCGGCTGCTGCGGACTCTCCGGCGGCGGGCTGCGCACCGTCTATCTCACCGGCGCCGACCCGCGCATCCGCTGCTCGGTGTGCGTCGGCATGATGACAACCTGGCGCGACTATCTTCTCAACAAGTGCTACACGCACACCTGGATGATCTATATCCCCGGACTCCCGCGCGACCTCGATTATCCGGAAATCCTCGGCCTCAACGTCCCCAACCCCGTCCTCGTCCTCAACAACAGCCAGGACCAGCTTTTCACCCCTCCGGAAATGGAACGCGCCGACCGAATCCTGACCGACGTTTACCGCAAGGCCGGCGCGCCGTCCCGCTACCAGGCCAAATTCTATCCAGGCCCCCACAAATTCGACCCCCAAATGCAAACCGACGCCTTCGCCTGGTTCGACCGCTGGCTGAAATCGTGATCATGGCACGCGTCGACTTCCACTTTGGCGGTACCGTCATCCAATCGGAATGGGACGATACTCCCACCGCCCGCCGGCTCCTGGCCGCCCTGCCCTTGGAAGCCTCCGGCAGCTACTGGGGCGGCGAGTTCTACTTCTCCGTCCCCGTCCAATCGGAAGCCGAGTCCCACGCCACCGACGTCGTCGAACCCGGCACCGTTGCTTTCTGGGCCGATGGTTCCTGCCTGTGCATTTTCTGGGGCCCGACCCCCGTTAGCCGCTCCGGCGAATGCCGCGCCGCCAGCGCCGTCAACCTCGTCGGCCGGGTCCTCAACCCCGAACTCCTCCCCTCTCTCGAAGCTCGCAAAGTTAAAGTCGTCCCCGCCGCCTGACCAACGCTTGCGCCCTTCACGCGCTATCACATACGATGGCCAAGCCATGACCCGCCGCAACATTCTTTCCCTGTTTGCCGCCGCGCTCCCCGCCGCCGGGCAGTCCAAAGTCGTCAAGTACTGCCGCTTCCGGAAAGGCTCGCTCACCGCGTTCGGCATCCTCGAAGGCGACGTGATCCGCGAACTCCGCGGCGATCTCTTCGCCAACCCAACGCCAACCGGGGCCACTCACAAACTCGCCGACGTCAAACTCCTCCACCCCATCGAGCGTCCTTCGAAAATCCTCGCCCTCGCCGGCAACTATCGCAGCCATCTCGGCACGACTCCCCCGCGCCCGAACCCCGAGCCCTTCTACAAGCCACCGTCCTGTCTCCAGAACCCCGACGACCCCATCATCATTCCGCCCGGCGCCAAGGACGTCCACTATGAAGCCGAGCTCGTCATCGTCATAGGCAAGCGCGCCTCCCGCATCACCGCCGCGCAAGCTCCCGATGTCATCTTCGGCGTCACCTGCGGCAACGACGTCTCCGAGCGCATCTGGCAAAACGACGCCAAGATCAAGGACATTCAATGGTGGCGCGCGAAGGGCGCCGACACCTTCGGTCCGCTCGGACCCGTCATCGCCCGCGGCATCGATTATCACAACCTCCGCATCCAAACCCGCCTCAACGGCAAAACCGTGCAGGACGATCACACCTCACATCTCGTCCACGACTGTCACGTCACCGTCAGCTTCATCTCGCAAGCCGTCACACTCTACCCCGGCGACCTGATCTTCACCGGAACCTCCGGCCAGACAAAACCCATGAAACCCGGGGATGTCGTCGAAATCGACATCGAAGGCGTCGGCATTCTCCGCAACAAAGTCACCGGCTGAACCATGCTTAGAAGAGATCTGTTGAAGTTGCTTCCCGCGCTGCCCATTGCGGCGGCGCAGAGCTCTCATCCCCCCCTCAAGATCACCAACGTCAAGATCATCCCCACCTCCGGCGGCGCACGCTACCGCTGGATCTTCGTGAAGATCGAAACCAGCGAACCCGGCCTCTACGGCATCGGCTCGGCCGGCAACCACTACCAGACCCACGCCGTCATCGCCGCGCTGGAAAACCATCTCAAGCCTTGGCTGATCGGTAAGGACCCCTCGAGAATCGAAGAGCTCTGGCAATCCACACATCTCAAAACGTACTGGCGCAACGGTCCCGTCAACAACAACGTCCTCAGCGGCATGGACATGGCGCTCTGGGACATCAAGGGCAAGCGCGCCGGCATGCCCGTTTACGAACTCCTGGGCGGCAAGGTGCGCGACGCTGTCCCCTGCTACGATCATGCCGGCGGCCGTGATCAGGAAGCCTGCGTCGCCAGCGCTCAAAAGTCGCTCGCCAACGGCTACCGGTACGTCCGCATCCAGCTCGGCGGTTACGGCGGCGGCGGGTTCATTCCCCCCGGCCAGGGCTCGCGTCCCGAAGGCGGCCACACCGGACCCGCCTTCGACGAAGAGATGTACGTAGAATCCGTGCCAAAGCTGTTCGAGTATGTGCGCTCCAAGATCGGCTTCGAACCCAAGCTCTGCCACGACGTACACTCGCATCTGTCCGGGATGAACGCGGTGGAGTTCTGCCGGCGCATGCAGCCGCTGCAGATGTTCTTCATTGAGGACGTGCTGCCGCCAGAGCAACTCGCCTGGTACCGCCACATCCGCCAGATCTGCACCACCCCGCAAGCCGTCGGCGAAGTCTTCTCACACCCCTTCGAATACATGCCCCTCATCACCGAGCGCTTGATCGACTTCGCCCGCTGCCGCGTCTCCGCTATCGGCGGCATCACGCCCGCCAAGAAGCTCGCCCATCATTGTGAGGTCTTCGGCGCCAGAACCGCCTTCCAGGAAGGCGGGGAAAACGACCCCGTCAATCAGCTCGCCGCTTATCACATCGACATCTCCAGCACCGCCTTCGGCATTCAGGAAGAGAACGGCTTCCCGGACTCGGTGAAGGAAATGATGCCTGGCGTGGCCGAGATCCGCAAGGGTTACCTCTATGGCAACGGCAAACCTGGCCTCGGCATCGACATCGACGAAAAGCTCGCCGCCAAGTACCCGCTTCAGCCCATCACCGACGGCGGCCCCTACCGGCTGGACCGCGCGCTGGACGGGACGGTTGTGAAGCCCTGAGTCGCGGCCAGCTATGCGAGGAGTTCGACTTCAATTTCGCGCAGCATCGACGCAGGCGAGAGATCCGTTCGCACTGCTTCCAGGTACAGGCGAATCGCTTCACTGGCTTGGCGGGTCAGTTCGTCCAATGACTCTGCTGATCCGGTGATCCCCAGTGGTTCGTACAAGCCGCCATCCATGCCTCTCCAGAAGCTTGAGAACATCGCGAACCTTCAGCGGCACAGCTTCCAGGATAGCGTGCCGCCGCCTTCAACACGCCGATGTGATCGGCGCATTTCGAAGAACTTCCGGCCATGGAATCACTCATCGTTGATCGTGTCGTCTGCGGCCCATTGCTTTCGCACGCTCAGATCTGGTAACGGGACCGCTGTAGGCGGGTACGTCGGCCTTCAGTCGACCTGCATAAGCACCCGGCACTTAGGCTGGCCACCAGCGATACGGTAACTTACTCCCGCACGGACTCTTTCTCCGGCAAAGTGACCTTGAGACACTTCTCGCGAGAAGGAGCCGACATGGCGGCTTCCAGTTCATGCCTTCCAGGCATGCTCTTGATGGAGGCCCAGGCGCTGGGGGCGGCCGGCAGCAAGAGCGAAGCCAAAAGGCCGAACGGCGAGCCAAGGAGATCCTCTCGTTGACGCGCGAACCCGCGCTCGAGTACACGGCCGATTTCCTGTCCTTGCGCCGGCCGAAATAGCGCGGCCATGCTCCATCGAGGCTCCCGCCAGTTCTGAGATGCCGGCGCAGGCAGGGTATCCAAGTAGACATGCAGCGAATCCTCGGTCAGGCGCGCAAGCAGGCCGGCAGCTTCTAGTGGGCTTTTCGCGGTGGCGATCGCAAGCAGTACGTTTACGTCGAACAGCAGGCTAGAAGAGGTCTTCTTCCTCGATCACCCGCTGGATACGGGAAGCCGGAATCACGGGAGCGTCCGCCGGAACCTGGAAGGCCGGAAAGCGCCTTGCCGAACGCTGGGCCGGTGGAGTTGCTGGTTTCAACCCGCGGCGGGCGAGCATCGAGAGCACCTTCCCTAGGCGCTCACCGGATGTGCGCGACAGATGCACAGCCGCCTCATAAACATCATCGTCAAGCGTGATTCTCGTTCGCACGATCCCAGCTTGATACACCGAAGCAGTGATATCAAGCGCGTTGGATTACGGCATCGCGAACTTCTGCACGCGCCAGTTCCGGATCTCCACCACGTAAATCGCCCCTCGCGAATCCACCGCGATATGATGCGCCGCGTCAAACCGCCCCGGGATCTTCCCGAAACTCCCCAGCGTCCCCAGCACCCTACCGTCCAGATCCAGCTTCACTACGCGGCTGTTCAGTCCGTCCACCATGTACATCGCTTTTTCCCGCGCCTGATAGTGCAACCCGTATGGCGAACCGGCGTGCGTCCATTTGCGGATGAACTTCCCGTTGGCGTCGAAAATCTGCACGCGTGCATTCGTCCGGTCCGCCACATAAACAAGGCCTCCGGTGTCTACGGCGACATCGTGCACCAGATCGAACTCGCCATCCGCTTTCCCCTTCTTTCCCCAATGCAGCACGTACTCGGCATCCTTGTTGTACTTCACCACGCGTGAATTCACGTAGCCGTCCGCTACATAGAAATCCCCGTTCGGCGCAAACGCCACCGCTGTCGGCTCGTTGAAGAAATACTTCGAATCGTTGTCGCCCGGCCGGTTGTAGGAATTGGTCATCATCAAGAGCAGCCGCCCGAACGGACTCACCTTCATTACCGCGTGACCCTTTACGTCCACCAGCCAGATATTGGAATCCGGCCCGGCTTCCAGCCCATGGGCCGCCATCACCGGCACATTCTCCATCGAGGAAATCACCGCCCCGTTGGGACTGAACTGGATCACCTTCTGCCTGCCGCGGTTGAACACCCAGACATTGTCGTTGCGGTCCACATCCACGCCCGTGCATTCGCCGAAGTTCCAACCCGGCGGCAATTGCGCCCAGTTTTCCACCAGCTTATGAGGCAGCTTCGGCGCGCTGCTCAGATCCTGCCCCCAAACGCCGCCCGCGAAAACGACCGCCAGTGTCATCCACCTCATTCGTTCACCTCGAACACAAAAAGTGCTTTCCCCGACGCCACCGCCACCTGCTGCTTGCCGCCGCTGATGTAAGTTACAGGGTTCGAATTCACCGCCGCACCCGTGCGGAACCGCCACAGATTCTTCCCCGTCGCGGCATCCAGCGCAAGAAAGTCACCTTCACTGGTTCCGGCGAAGGCGAGGCCGCCGGCGGTGGTCAGGACTCCGCCGCCCGGGGTGCGCGCCAGCTTGAACTCCCAAACCAGCCGCCCTGTGGTTGCCTCCAGCGCCCGTATCGCGCCGTACCGCTCATCCCGCGGTATTTGCCGCGACCCTCCGCCAAAATACAGCTCCCCTTCTCTAAACTCCGCGCCGCCCTTGAAGTACGTCGCGCCGCCTTCCCGCGCCGCCATATAGAACAGACCAGTCTGCGGGCTGTAGCTCGAACTCCACCAGTTCGTCCCGCCGCCGACGTCCGGATAAACGCGCACGCCCTCCACCGACGGCTCCGTCCCCGGCACACGAATCGGACGCCCGTCATCATCCAGCCCCGTCGCCCACGTCTGCTTCACGTACGGACGCGCATGCAGGAACTTCCCCGTCGTCCGGTCAATCACGTAATAGAACGCGTTCCGATTCGCCCACAGCAGCAGCTTCCGCTTCTCTCCCCGCACTACGCCCTCTGCCAGCACCGGAACCTGCACCGCGTCCCAATCATGCACATCGTGCGGCGTGAACTGGAAATGCCATTTCAACTTCCCCGTATCGGCATCCACCGCCACCGCCGCATCGGTATAAAGGTTGTCTCCCGGCCGAACATCGCCGTTCCAATCCGGGCCCGGATTGCCCGTCCCCCAAATGATCAGGTTCTGCTCGGCATCATAAACGCCGGTCACCCACGTGGTCCCGCCGCCGCGCTTCCAACTGTCGCCTCCCCACGTCTCCACGCCCGGCTCGCCCGTCCCCGGTACGGTGTAGAACCGCCACGCCAGCTTCCCTGTCGCCGCGTCATAGGCGTCGATGAACCCGCGCACGCCATACTCGCCTCCCGCCATGCCCGTGATCACCTTGTCCTTCACAATCAGCGGCGCGCTGGTAACGGAAAAGCCTTTCCTGTAGTCCGCGAGCACCGCCTCCCACACCTTGCGCCCCGTCTTGGAATCCAGCGCGATCAGCCGCGCGTCGAGCGTTCCGAAGTAGACCCGTTCCCCGAGCACGGCCACGCCGCGATTCACCTGCCCGCAGCATACCCGCAAGTCTCCCGGAAGCGGGTGCGTGAACGTCCACAACGAGCGGCCCGTCTTGGTGTCCATCGCCAGCACCATGTTCGGCGGCTCGCTGATATACATCGTCCCGTCCACCACAATCGGCGACGTCTCAAACTTCTGCGCCCCACCGATTTGATAGATCCAGGCCGGCTGCAGCCGCGCCACGTTCCCCTTATGGATCAGTGCCAGCTTCGAATAGCGATGCCCCAGCAGATTGCCCGAATACGAAAGCCAGTTCCCCGGCTCATCATCGGAATGGAGAATCCGCTCCCAGCTCAGCCCCTGCGCGCCAAGCGCCGCCGCACACGCCACAATCAACGCGCCCAACCGCATCATGGTTCACCTCGCATCGAAGCCAGAAACGCAACCAGATCTTCCAACTCCCCCGCACTCAGCGCTCCCTTATAGGAAGGCATCGGCGACTTCGACTTCATCTCTGTCACCGCGGTCAACTCCCGCTTCCAAAACGAGTGAATCCGCTCCCCCGCATCCATGATTTGTATCGAAAACGTGTCATCGTTCAGCCGCACGCCTTCATACGTTCGCCCGCCCGCCTCCAGCCTCACCCACAGGAACCGGTCCGCGAACTCCGCCTCCGGCTCCACAATCGACCGCCGCATATGGCTCGCGCTACGCTGCGCCCCGATGCTCCCCAGCTCCGGCCCCAGCCTCCCTCCAACTCCCTGTATCGTGTGGCACGCCTTGCAACCGCCCTTGCCGAAATAGACATCGCGACCCGCCGCCGCACTGCCCAGCAGCTTCTCCTCCGGAATGCTCCCCAGCTTCTTCACATACGCCGCAATCTGAAACACCTCGCCGGGATCCCACTGCCGAGCCATCGGCATATCCGACCCCGGAATCCCGCGCCGGATAACCTGCATCAGAGCTTCATCATCGCGTGCCCGCGCCAGCTTCGGCCTCGCCAGCGGAGGCCCCACGCCTCCTCCCGCACCCTCCGTCCCATGACACCCCGCACACAGCCCGTCAAACAGTCTCTTCCCCTTGCTGATCTCATCCGAGGAAGCCTTGCCCAGCTCCTCGGCAAACGCGGGTGCCGCCAGCATGACAATCACAGCCGTCATTCTCATTGGTAATCGGAGTATATTCGGTCACCGCCCTCAACGGCAAGATACTCGTTTGGTCCCGCCAGCCGATATACTGTTATGGAAAGGTGACCATGATCGATCCTGTTGAGGGCATTCCGATCACCGTCGGGCAGGAGCAAGATGGGCGTTGGTGGGCCGATGTTGAGATGATGCCCGGAGTCATGGCTTACGGGGAAACCCGGGAAGCAGCCATCGCTAATGTTCGATCCCTGGCATTGCGCGTCGCCGCCGATTGCCTGGATCACGGGGAACAGGTTCCTGCACCCCTCTCTCGCATCTTCACCGTTGCATGAAGCGATGGCCTTCGGTCAACGCCAGAAAACTTCTCGCTAGCCTGGAACGCATCGGCTGGAGCGTGATTTGGCAGCGAGGGTCGCATCGGCGGCTGGCGCGAGACGGATGGCCAAACTACACCTTCGCTTTTCACGACGGCGATGAGATCGGCCCAGCTCTCCTGTCGCAGATTGCCAAGAAAACCGGTTTGCGGCCGGAAGAGCTGCAGGTAAGCCCGCCCTCAACTCTCCAACACCACGACCGTATCCAACGGATCACGGCCTTCCGCCGGCAAACTCACCAGGTGCCCGCCATCGATATCCTTCCACCCCACCGGGCGCCCGCCAACCAGCAGCGACGCTTTCCTCACTCGCCCCGGCAAGCGCGGAATCGCCAGTGTCGTATCCGGCCAATCCAGCACATGCAGGTAAACCTTCGCCTCGCGCGCCGTCGTCACGCCCCAAGGCCGCGGCGTGATCGGTCCGCCGCGCGTCCCATAAATACTCTCGCCGTTCTTCTGTAGCCACGCCCCCATCTCCTTCAGCCGCGTCACGAACTCCTCTTGTATGGTCCCGTCCGGTTTCGGACCCACGTTCAACAAGAAATTCGCGCCCATCCCCGCCGCCTTCGCCAGATAATGCACCAGCTGCCGCGTCGACTTGAACCGCCGGTCGTTGGCGTTGTACCCCCACGCCCCGTTGATCGTGTCGCATGTCTCCAGCGGCAGCTTCCCGATCTTCGCCTCTCCGCTGAACCCCGCCGTATTCTGCCCCGGCAAGTCCTTCTCGAACATCTGGAAATCCTCGCCCTCATACGGCGCCAGGTGATGGTTGTTGCCCACCAGCGCATGCGGCTGATGTTTGTGGATCAAATCATAGGTCCGCCGCAGCCGCCAGTCGGCATCCTTGCGGTCCCAGATCCCGTCGAACCAGATCCCCGCGATCTCGCCATACCCCGTCAACAACTCGCTCAGCTGCCCGTCCATGAAATCCAGATAGCGGTTGAAATCGCCCGACGCCGGACGCCCCGACGCCTGCCCCGTGCGCCCACGCGGAAAATAGTCCGGATGCGTCCAGTCCAGGTGCGAATGATAAAAGAAGAGCCTGATCCCTTCCCGCCGGCACTCTTCCGCCAGCGGCTTCAGCACATCCTTGCCGTACGGCGTCGCATCGACAATATTCCATTTCGACAGCTTCGAACCCCACATCGCGAAGCCGTCATGATGCTTCGACGTGATCGTGATGTAGCGCTGCCCGGCCGCCTTCACCAGCGCCACCCACTCCGCCGCGTCAAACTTCACCGGGATGAACTTCGGCGCCAGCTTCGAATACTGCTCCACGGTCATCTTGTCGTTGTTCATCACCCACTCGCCTTTTTCCAAGAGCGAGTACACCCCCCAGTGCACGAACAACCCGAACCGCGCCTGCTCAAACCACGCCCGCGCCTTCAGATTCGACGCCGCCGGCACATAGCTATCCGCGCCCGCCTGTGAAGCCGCCGCAGCCGCCGCCAATCCCGTTTTCAGATAATCCCTGCGTGTCATGTCGTCAAGTATACGCCCAGCCGCCCGCGTCCGCGCCCCGGTAATATACTATCTATCGTGTTTACGGTGGACGGCGAGAATCCAGAGCAGTCGGACGCCGGCACAAGGGCTCAGAAAGTCGATCCAGCTGCCATAGAACCCTCAACTGGTCTTGGCTTTGTGGCTTCTTTTGAAATCGGTTCCCCCGTCCGGCTCCCGATTCAACCAGACACGAAACAGTTTCCTGGCCTCTACGCGCTTCACTTGCTCACATTCGATTCGAAGCAGACCATAGTCACCTACTGGAAATCCAGAGCACACTTTGACGCCTCAAATGCCTCCTTTGCACGACAATTCGGACTCCGTGTGGAATCCACCGGACTGATTTCCCATTTCGCCGTTCCAAGGCGAAGCGTCCTCGGGAGGCTCTTTAAACCAGAATCCATAAAGAACCTGGTCCTCACCGCAACTTCCATTTTCACCTTCGTCACCTTGCTGGCTACCCATGCAGGCGAAATCTTTGAACCGCCTGATCTAAGCCTCGATGTTCAAATCTCCAAGCGAAATTACCTGCGCGGCGAGCCATTGGCTGTCGATCTGCTTGTCAATAACCGATGCCGCTATGCAACCGCAATGGTTTCCGACTTTGCTGTGAAGCAGAGGGGTGCCGACGACGATCTCTTGAAATTCCATTCCCCTCCAACCGAGAAAATTCGTCTTGAAGCCGGAGAAAAGCAGACCGTCAAGCTTTCCGGCTGGGCCAAGGCCGGCAGCCGCGAACGTCCTCCACCCGTTACACGCGAAGTGAGCGCCAGCGTGAAGGTCAAGGCCGGCTGGTTGTGGCCCGAGCACTCTTTTGCAAGCAACTCCTCCGTGCTCATTTGGTCTGATAGTTCCTGGGGCACGCCCGCCGTTGGCGATTCCGGCCCAACCATCTGCAATATCCAGGGTAGTTTCTTCGCTGGTCAGGAAAAGGGTTTAGAGGGTGAATTCAAACTCGATTCCTCCGACGCCCATCGCATCACAGGCATGGATCTTCGCTTCCAGCCCAACATGGCCATAGAGTACAAACACATCGCCTCGGAAGAAAAGGACCTCCAGAAACTCCGCTTTCAGATTAAGCAGCTGACACCTTTTCAGGAATACCGCTACACAGTCACTTTGACCGCGGCACCAGCCGAAACGCCAATCGACTGCCGGGGTCTCCTTTCAGGTTTTAAGCCGATCATATATTATTGATTTTGGGTTACACTATTACCCACAGGGCAGTGGAGGGAACATGCGATCCATTAGCGTTCTTGCCGTCTTCTTCTTGGCCTTTACCGTCGAACTGTCCGCCCAGACGGCCGTCCTTTACGGCAGGGTAGTCCATGACAACAAACCTTCTGAAGGTGTCCCTGGCGTCGACGTCTTGATCGAAGGGCGTGACCCGATCTCCACCAACCTTCGTGGCGACTACAAAGTTGCTGACCTCCAAATCGGGCGAAAGATCACGGTCGTCTTCGATGCCCCACTTTACAGTCCACGGCGGCACAGCGTTCTCGTGGAATTGACTGGGTCGAGTGTTGAGTGCAACCATCACGTTTTGCTCCGGACCGCGGAAAACAGTCCTAACTACTACGACGGGGCTGCTAAACAATTCCTCGCCCGTGCACAGTCTCATGGCAAGCTCGAAGAGATCTGGCTGTCAGCCTTGTATCGCGATCTTCCAGCCCATTCAAAAGCACAGCTCGCAAAGGCCGCTCTACAGTTACATCCGTCTCTGATCGGAAAATCTTCCGTCGTTAATGGCTATGGCAGGGCGGACGCTAAGAAGCTCAGCCAGTTTGAGGAATTCGTGAAAGCGGCCTTTACCTCCGACGCCGACTTCCCCACTAAACCCACCGCGGAAAAGCTGAACATTTCCGACCCTGTCGCCTACGACATCATCACTTCTCAGGCCATGGTCGACTTCGTGGAACGTCAAAAGGCCCTGGGCAAATTTCAGACAACCTGGGGAACACTACCCGTACAGACCGTCGCCGATTGCATCAAAGTGGCCGAAAAACAAGATGCCATGATGATGAAGGCGGACGTAGTAAAGTAGCCCTCACCTCACCCGTACAAACCGCGCCACCGACGGCACTCCCGCCCTGCTCAGTAGAAACAACATGTAGTAACCCTCCGGAGCCACGTTCGCATTCGGCGGAGCCTGCACTGTCAGCCCATCCCCATCACGTCCGGTAATCTCCAGTCCCACGAGCCGCTGATCCATGTGCACCGAATGTGTCGAGGAGTCCGGCCGCATCAGCACCGCCGTCGCCACCGCAGCCGCGTCCGGAGACCGCACCACGAAGTTCTCCCCGTACCGCACCTCCGCCGGCGCATCCGCGATCACCGGCCGCGGTCCGCGGAACAGGTACGGCGGACTGAACATCTCCACGCGATGCTCCGCATAATGATATGGAAACGGATTCAGCGGCCCGTCCTTGCCCGCGATCATCACCCGACCGTCCGGCGTCAGCACCGCCGACACATGGTACAGCCGGGGCGTGTGTATCGGCGTCAGCACGGTCCACCTCTCGGTCGCCGGATCATACAACTCCGTCTCCAAAACAGGGGTCGCCCCAGACAGCGCCCCGCCTCCGGAACTGCCGCCCGCCAGGAAAACCGTTCCATCCGGCAGCAGCACCGCATCGCACATCACTCGCGGGAAACGCGTCTCCGCCGTGAATCGCCACGCCGGGTCCGCCGCGCCCATGTCCAGAATCTCCACCGTCTTCGCCGCCGGCGCGCCCGTTACATTCAACCCCCCCCCGGCAAGTAGGTCGGCCCATGCCAAATTCCCGGATGCCGTAGCCCCCAATCGTGCGCCGCACGCGCTCCTTCCCGGTAAACCACGTGGAAGATCGCGCTGCCCCCGATCCCCGTCTCCAGCCCAGACACCCCCATTACATCATCGTGACTGCCGAGCAACAGATACGGCCCTCGCCACGGCACGCTCTCTTCGTTGTTGGCCCGGTAGTAATGCGCAACACCGCCGCCCTGCCCCCGCGGCAGAAACAACTCAAAGTCCCCCCGCGCCGACACGATAAGAAACGAACTATGGCTTCTTACCATGAGGCAAGTATACGCCTCGCGGCTTTAGCCGGAAACCGCTACCGCCGCCGCCGAATCGCCGCCAGCCCCACTAGCCCCAGGCCCACCAGCGCCATCGCCGACGGCTCCGGTATTGCACTATCTCCGGTCACCTGGTAGAGAGGCTCGGCCCCGGAGATGAAAGTGAAGTTTGACGCCGGAAGGTAAGTTTCAAACGGGCTAAAGGCAAGCAGCCTTCCAACCGCCACCGTAGCCCCGACATCGGAACTCACGCTCGTCGGTGTGTCTGCATTCCAACTTGCCGCGCTTCCTCCTGACTCCCAGGACATGATCAGGTAATAAGTCCCGGGCCCCAGGCTCAACCCGCTGAAAATCGTGATGTAAGGGAAAGGATTGGCCTGCGTCGCCGTGCTGAATGACGTGGTGGCAATCTCATGCGCCCCCTGCGTCGTCCCGGCCCCAATCGAAGTCGTCAGATACGCGCGCAGCGTCGTCACCGCCGATCCAAACTGCGCTACCGGCGCCGTGATCGCCACATTGCTGAAGCTGCCCGCGTGCGTCCAGCCTGCAGCTACTGCCTGGGAGCTGGCAACACTCGAATTGGTGGGGTCGTCCGGATCCCCGTCCGCAACCCAAATGATCGTCGCCCCCGGCATCATCCCCGGAATCAAGAGCATCAGTGCAAACCCCAGGATCTTCCGCATATGTCTCCTCTGTTAGGATTCGCGCCAAAGATCCCCATAACAGGACGAATCTCCCCACTTTCATTTGCCCGTGCCTTGACTCTCTGCTATACCTAACCCGGCGTAGCCGGAACCAAAGAGGTCCAGGTATGATGCCGGAATGGGTATCGAGCTACTGACGGAGCGACTCTCAGATCAGATCGCCGGAGTGCTGAGCTGTTGGGATCG
>Ga0194121_10002237_pt1 | contig 31086 bp, 35 predicted proteins | sample TA2MahCa50mmetaG_FD_148609 | JGI IMG/M metagenome (GOLD analysis project Ga0194121, IMG submission 148609) | Freshwater microbial communities from Lake Tanganyika, Tanzania - TA2015020 Mahale Deep Cast 50m | ecosystem: Environmental > Aquatic > Freshwater > Lake | place: Tanzania: Lake...
TTGGATATAATAAAATTATATGTCTACTTACATTGACAAAAAGTATATTGGTATGGTTTCTCCACTATTAAAAAGATTCAAGTGGAAGAAAGATAATCTCGCAAATTGCAGATGTCCTATTTGTGGGATTTGTTGTGTTCTTGATAAGGGAATCAAGCAATGAATCTTGGTAAGGTACTAGAATCCATCAACTATACGAAGGAAGATATTCTTGACCCACAGGGCAAGGATTATGTTCCTTTTATAGTTAACAAATCTCTTTCCTACTTCATGGATACCGTGGCCTATGCCAATGAGATGAACAAGTACCCATTTTTGGATAAGAGAATGCAGTACGACTACCTCAAGGGGTCTATTCGCAAGCGAAAGCGGTTCAGCGGATGGGTCAAGAAGGACAAGAGTGATGTTATCGATGCCATAATCAAGTATTATAGTATTTCTTACCGTAAGGCTACAGAATATGAAAGACTCCTTACCGAAGATCAAAAACAGGAAATCCTAAAACACACCCAAACATTCAAAATTTAATAAATATCCTTGTATGGAGATATTATGAGTACAATTGATGAGGATATTTTTCAAGGTTTGGGTGTAGAAGTAAAACTAAAGTCTGAACATGACTTTCTTAAAGTAAAGGAAACTCTTACTCGTATTGGGGTTTCTTCCAAACAAGAAAAAAAGCTGTATCAATCATGCCATATTCTGCACAAAAGAGGCAGATATGCCATTATGCATTTTAAGGAAATGTTCGTTCTTGATGGACTCAATAGCGATATGGATGAGAATGATCTGGGCCGTAGAAATGTAATCGTGAAACTTTTGACTGAATGGGGTCTGATACAGCCACTAGACACGAATAGATATAAGGAACCCCAGTTGGGAATCAATCAGATAAAGATTCTTCCTCATTCGGAAAAGAAAGATTGGACCTTAATTCAAAAATATCATATCGGTAAAAAATAATGTATATTTGTAATGAAGATTATATGCCTCTTGATATAAAAGAAGTCGTTTACAAATTTTTAAAGAAGAGAAATGTTACCAAGCCAGTAGAAGTCTACTGGGGCAGAGGAATAGACGAAGCCGTATTCTTGTACAGCAAGGATAAGAATAAGACTACTCTGGCCTTCATAGACGATCCTGTAATGACCGAGTTTGCATTGCAGAATATTGGAGAAGTAGAATCGAGTTTCGATTATATCTTGACAAATTCTCAAGAACTTTTAGAATACTCTAACAAATTTATTAATTATGAACATAGATCTTCGTGAAATACCAGCGTATTGGATTAATCTAGAATCAAATACTAAGAATAGAGATAGAATGCAAGCACTGCTTGATGGTCTTGGTTTTAAAAACCACCACAGAGTAGATGCAGAAGTTCGTCCTGCTCCTCTAGGAACTCCAGAATCAGAAAAGCATTATGTCGGTGTAGCTGAATCGATGTTTAAGGTTCTTGGAAACCAGGAAATAAAAACTCCATTTATTCTTTTTGAAGATGATGTTGGAGTTTCAGAAGATTTTTGTCCAAATATTGAAATTCCAGATGAAACTGATGCTGTTTATCTTGGCGTTTCTACTGGCAATCGTAACTATATCACTCGTAGATATAACGAAGGTTACCTCAAGATAGGTGGAATATTGGCCCTTCATGCAGTTTTGTATCTAACTGAAGAATACAGAAAGGATGTTCTGTCCTTTGGTAAATTGATCGTTTACCGCTTTAAGAAGCCTATTGATATTGCAACGGCTTCACTTCAGGAAAGAGCTACGGTTCTTACGCCAAACAAGCCATTCTTCTATCAAAGCGACGAAGCTGCTGGCTTGAACAAGTGGCAATACCTTACTGATAAACCATTGGAGAATCGTAATGTTAACTTTTAAAAATTTAGGAAAATGGGGAAGACTTGGAAATCAAATGTTCCAATATGCTCTTCTCTATAATGCCGGAAAGAAAACAGGATTTGAAATAGGTTTTGATTTTAAAAATAAACCAGAAATAGCTGAGATATTTAATCTTGAAGGCACAAACTCAGATGGTGTTATACCAAAACAACAAGCAATTGAAATGAACAATTTTGATTATCTTGATACTAAGACCATACCTGATAATACAGATTTTTTTGGTTATTTTCAAAATTCAAGATATGTTGAAGAATGTGAAATAGATTTAAGAAAGATATTCACATTTAAGGAAGAGCTTACAGAAAAGTGTTATAAGTTTATAAAGAACTTAAAAGAAAAAGTCGGAAAGCCATTAGTTTCTATCCATGTTAGACGAGGAGACTATTTGTTAATACAGGAGGCATTTGTTCTTTCTGATATGAACTACTTCAATACTGGAGTAGAAATAGTCGGAAAGGATTCATTCTTTGTTATTTTTACTGATGATAAAAAATGGTGTTCAAGAAATTTTAAACATCTTCCAAACATTATAATGGATAATACAAATGAAATTGATTTAAGATTAATGTCAATGTGTGATCATAATATTATTTCTAATAGTAGCTATTCTTGGTGGGGATCATGGTTAAACGAAAATCTAGACAAGAAGATTGTAGCTCCTAGAAAATGGTTTAAGCAAAGTCCGCAAAATTGGGAATGCATCTATAGAAAAGATATGGTTTTAGTGTGAATAGCCTGCATATTATAACAAATGCATTTACGGGTGGTTCATGTTTAAAATATCATCCAAAAAAATTCGTTTGGATATTTAATCAATATCCAAAAGATGCTTCTCCAGTTGTTTACTTTGATGATAGCATTTTTGGTAGATTAAAAGATGGTTATTCTGGACCAAGATATGGATGGCTAGGAGAATCATCAGAAATAATACCTAATTTACTTACGATTGCATCTTCTAATATTGATGGTCTTAAGAAATACTATAAGAAAATTTTTACTAATGATAGAAGATTAATAGAAAAGGATCCATCTTTTTTTTCTTATAATCCTCCATCATCTAATGTTCCGTGGATAACAAAGCCAAGAATATACGAAAAGAAAAACTTATGTTCTTACATAACTAGTTTTAAAAGTTCAACCTCTGGACATAAGTTGAGACTAGAGTTATTTCAAAAGCTATCAACTCATCCTATATTTAAAGATCATATTTTTGGCAGAGACTATAATTATCTTGAAGATAAGATTGATGGATTGAGCAGCTACATGTTTTCTGTAGTTATAGAAAATGCAAAATACCCAAAATATTACACAGAAAAAGTTACAGATTGTTTTGCTACAGGGACTATTCCAATTTATTTTGGAGATAAATCTATATGTGAAGACTTTGATGAAGATGGTATAATTTTTATAGAAGAAAAAATAGATCTTAGTATTATCTCAGAGGAAACATATAAATCAAAATTAGAAAGTGTAAAGACTAATTTTGATAAAGTTATGCAGCTTAAAATAGCAGACGATTGTATATTTGAAAATATAAACAATGATTAAATTACATATATGTGATTTTTGGAATGATTTTGATTATAAAAATAATTTATTTGTAAAATTATTTAAAGAAATATATCCAGATTGTTTATTAACAAATAAAGAAAATGCAAATTTAATTTTAAGTGCAGATGTAAATATACAAAATAAAATAGATGTACAAAAACAAAAATGTATTTATTATACTGGAGAACCAAATAATATAGATTTTTTAAAATATGATTATGTTTTTTCTTTTGATCCTAGTATCAATAATAATATAAGATTTCCTCTTTGGTTATTGTATATAAATCACAATCAAGATTATTCGACGGATGAAAATTTTCCAATAGGATTGAAAGAAATTGATAATAATAGATGGTTAAGAACAGAAAAGAAAAATTTTTGCGTTGCTCCTTTCTCTGCTATAAAACAAAATAGAATAGATTATTTTAATTTATTGTCTTCGTATAAACCAATAACCGGATTTGGAATTCCTTTTGGTAACGGAGATACAGAAAGAAAAATAATAAAAAAATATAATTTTATATCTAACTTTAAATTTTGTATGGCATTTGAAAATACTAATAAGTTAGGATATATTACGGAAAAGCTATTTCAAGCAAAATTATGTGGATGTATTCCAATATATTGGGGAAATTATTTTTGCAAAAATGATTTTAATGAAAAATCATTTATAAATGTTTTAGATTGGTCGGATCCAAAAGAATTTTTAGAGTATATTTCTTTGATAGATCAAAATAAAGATTTATACGAATCTTTTCAAAAACAATCTTTGTTTAAAACATCGTTTTATGATATAATAGAAAATATAAAAACTAATATAAAAGAAAAAATTTTATTATGAATAAAAACTTATTAATAATACCAGCTGGAAAAAAATCAGAACATATTAAATGGAATAATGATTTATCTGAAGTAAATTTTGATTTAATTATTTTAAATTATGATTCTACACACGTTTTCAATGATATTACTAGTAAAAGTGCTAAAAAAATAGTAAATAAAATTGGAATGAAATGGAAAATGATATCGGAATTATATAAATCTGATATTCTCTTAATAGACAAATATGATTATGTAATGATGATGGATGATGACATAGAAACTACTCCAGAAAATATCAATTTGTTTTTTGATATAGTTTCTAAAGAAAATTTTGATTTAGCTCAACCAGGATTAGGAAATGGTAGTACTTTTTCTTATCCAGAAACTTTGAAAAAAGATGGTTATTATCGCACGACAAATATGGTTGAAATAATGATACCATGTTTTAGTAAACGATATTTAAAGAAAGCAATTGAAGATATAAATAATTGCCCAACTGGTACTGGTTGGGGTTTAGAAGGAGCTTGGACTAAAAAATATCATGATAATTTTGGAAGAACTATATTTGGTGGAAATATTGGTATAATAGATTGTGTTGATTTTTTCCACAGAAGACCAGTTGGAGGAACTGAGTCTAAAATATATGAAAAATTTGGAAATCCTATGATTTCCTTAAGGAAGCAAGAACAAATTAACAATTTTAAATGGTCTGATATGAAATTTACTATTTACAACACTATAAAATGAAAACAAAAATAATATCTTTACCTTCCGCTACAGATAGACAAAAAACTATTAGTCAGACTTTTGCTGATAAAAATATAAAATTTGATTTTTCTACAGGAGTAAATTTAAATGATATTAAATTTGATAAAAATAAATGTGGATTTATTTTTAATAATACTTTTTTTCATTTTAATTTTTCTCAACTAATAAAATATACAAATAGAAATTGGATTCGATTTGGAGAAATAGGATGTCTTTTATCACATTACAAAATATACAATGAACTTATTAATGATGATAAAAATGAAGCATATCTTATTTGTGAGGACGATTGCAAACCATCTATAAATTTTAAAGTAGAAAATTTAAATAAATTTGATTATTCAAAAATAGATTTATTGTATTTACAATCAATAACAGCTCATTTTCAGAATAAGCAAGTAATTGTTGATACACTTCCAAATTTTGATTCTTATCCTAAAGTCAAACACATAAACAAACATATTCCTATTATATGCGAAGGAACTACATCGTATATAATTACAAAAACTGGAGCAAAAAAGTTTTGCGATTATATAAATTTAAATGGGTATGATGGACCAATTGATAATTTATTTACAAGAATTCCGAATTTAATTTTGACATGTCCAGAAGATATAAAAAATTATTTTACTCTTGAAGAAACTGCTAAAGAATCATCTATACATTCTGGAAATTTTTTGTATAATTACAATTTCTGTGATATAACTTTAAAATCAAATTCTAATCTTGAATTTCTTAATGACAACTAATTATGGAAAATATCTTAAAAGCTATCGAAGAATACATCAACGAAAAGAACCAGAATAAGATATGGGTTGCTGGACAAGATTGGGTTCAATATGCCGGATCTTATTTTTCAGCAGAGGAATATGTTGAAGTCACTAAGTCTCTGCTTAATGGTTGGCTTGCTTTAGGAGAAAGCGGCATTCGCTTTGAGCAGATCTTTCCTAGACTCATGGGAAAGGAATATGGAATTCTGACTAACAGTGGTAGTAGTTCAAATCTCATCATGATGTCTGCTATGACATCAAAAAGATTGTATAACTTTCCAAAGGGAACCAAGGTAATCACTCCAATTGCCGGATTTCCAACGACAATCAATCCCATCTTTCAGGTAGGATTTGATCCTGTTTTCGTTGATATTGATCTTGATACTCTAAATCTAAATCTAGATCAGGTAGAGGAAAAGGCCAAGCAAGGCTGCAAGATCATCACCTTTGCACATGTTCTAGGCAATCCTCCAACCATGGATAGGCTTATGGAAATTGTAAAGAAGTATGATCTAATCCTTCTGGAAGATTGCTGCGATGCTCTTGGTTCTACCTATAGGAACAAGCCTCTTGGTTCCTTTGGGGAGCTTGCTAGCTGCTCGTTCTATCCAGCCCATCATATCACAATGGGCGAAGGAGGCTTTGTAGCCTGTAATACACACCAGCAAGAGATCGTTACCAGAAGCTTCCGTGAATGGGGTAGAGGGTGCTATTGTGTCGGTAAGAAGGCTAATCTTCTCAAGAACGGCTCCTGCAAGAAGCGGTTCTCTAATTGGCTTCCTGCACTCCCAGACGAGATCTTCGATCACAAGTATGTCTATGATGAGATCGGATACAACCTAAAGCCAACAGAACAGCAAGCTGCCATGGGTCTAGTACAGCTTAAGAAGCTTCCTCAGATAATCCAGAAGAGAAAGCACAATCACGCAAGGCTACACAAAATCTTCTCAAAGTATGAAGATATGCTGATGCTGCCAAAGGCAACTGATGGATCTGATCCTAGTTGGTTTGCTTTTGCAATTACTATTCGTGACGATGCTCCTTTCAGACGAAAGTATATTGTAGAATACTTTGAAGAAAATAAGATTCAAACCCGGCCATACTTTGCCGGAAATATCATGCTCCAGCCAGCTTATTTTGGTTTAATGAATGAGTTTGAGGTCATACATAATTACCCAAATGCAAGAAAGGTCACAACTGATACTTTCTTCTTGGGAACAAGTCCAGTTATAACAGATGTGCAGCTGGATTATATTGAAAGCGTGGCAGATTACTTTTTTAATGATGCTATATGAATAAACGAGTTTTAATATTGACTGGAACGACTGACATAGTAAGAAACCCAAATGAAACAGATTCTACTATGGAAGAAGTATTTGATTTAACTTTACCATCAAAAATAAAATATGCAAAAAAGCATGGATATGATATCTTAGCTTTAAGATCATTTGGTACAGATCAAAATAATGTATTTACAAATACAGAAATTGGATTCTTGAGAGAATTAAGAACATTTGATATGCTTAAGCATTACGATATTGTAATGTGGGTTGATGCAGATTCCATCATTACAAATGATAATTATTCTATAGATGATTTTGAATTAGATAATGATCATTGTTTTTATGCATCATGGGATTGGACTGGTAAATCAACATTTAGCACTGGAAATTTTATAATTAAAAATGTACCAAGTACAGAACAAATGTTTAAAGCTTTTTTAAGCGTTGGTAAACATGTGAAAGATAAAAAATATTGGGGTCAGGAACAGACTACTATGAATATGATTCTGAATTCTACCCCTCTTGGTAAGAATATCAAAGTATTAGATCATAAGTATTTGAATTCTATTCCCGAAAAAAATATTTTAGGAAGTATTTGGGGATCCGATAGACCAGAACCAAAATTTCCATGGTGCAATGATTCATTTTTAGTTCACTTGACTGGAATAGGTAATACTGAAAGAATAAATTTAATTAAAACGCATTTTAGTAGATTTATATGAATAAACTTCAGCTTAAAAACATAACTCTTTTATCGTATAATTGTGTTGATCCTATTCAAAGTGTAAAAGCACTTTTATATAGCTCTAAAGATATTGATTTTGCAGAACTTATTTTAGTTAGTAATAAAAAACCAGAAAAATTACCAAGTAATATAACATTTATAGAAACAAAATATACAACATATAAAGAAGGATCTTTATTTACATATAAAGATTTGCCTGATATAATTAAAACTGAATATTATTTAGGAATTCATGATGATGGATTTGTTATAAATCCCCATTTATGGAGAGATGAGTTTTTAAAATATGATTATATCGGTGCTCCTTGGAAGTGGGAAGGACGGAGAATTAGAGTGGGAAATGGCGGATTTGTATTGAAGAGCAATAAATTTATTCAACTCACAAAGAAATTAAAGTTCTTGGGATTCTGTGATGACGGTGAACTAACCAACATGTATTATGACTTTTTTATAGCCAATAACTGCAAATATGCTCCAGTAGAAGTTGCTATGAAATTTTCTTTAGAATCAAGAATACCAGAATGTGAATTTAACTTAAATAATTGTTTTGGATTTCATGGAAGAGGAAACCCAGAAGGTGTGGCTGTTCATGATGGTTTTTATCACCAATTTCAAGAAAAATGTAAATTATTAGACACAATAGAAATTTGATTGTGATTATTATGGAGTAATAATATTAATGAATGATAATAATAAAATTTCAGTATTTGGTGGATCTGGTTTCATAGGATCTAATTTTTGCAAACTTTATTCAAATGATGTTATAAAGATTGATCGAAATGATTATGTCCCAAAATCAAACAATATTTTGTATTTTATAAGCACTGTAGATAATTACAATGTTCATGAAGATATTCATGTCGATATCGATACTAATTTAACTATACTGATGAATGTTCTAGAAAACATTCCTAAGAACAGCGATGTTACTTTTAATTTCATAAGTTCTTGGTTTGTTTATGGAAAGAACTACGAAATGCCATTTAGAGAAGATCACTCTAAGTGCAATCCAACTGGTTTTTATTCTATTACAAAGTACTGTGCTGAACAGCTTCTAATTTCTTTCTGTCAAACACACAACATTAAGTATAGAATATTCCGTCTGGCAAATGTCTTAGGTGTTGGTGACAACAAGATTTCTAGAAAAAAGAATGCTTTGCAGTTCCTAATCAAAGAGATAGTCAACGATAGAGATGTTCACTTATATTACGGTGGTGAGGTTCTTAGAGACTATATTGGCGTTGAAGATGCATGCTCTGCTCTTAAGTTCTGCATGAGTAAAGGTAATGTCAACGAAGTCATCAACATAGGTAGCGGAAAGCCATATAAGTTCTTGGATATAATCAACAAGGCTATTGATTATTCCAAGTCATCTTCTAGAATAGTTCACATAAATCCAACTATGTTCCATGACATAGTTCAGATTAGACATTCTTACCTAGATACTGCAAAGTTAACCAGCTACGGTTTTAAGTTGTCTAAAGACATAGACAAGATTGTAGAAGAGTTAGTTAATCATTATAAAGAAGAAAAGAACAAGTGATATGAAAATAGTATATGTGACTGGCTGTTTAGGATTTATCGGTTCATACATCACACGCTTATGCCTTGAAAAGGGCTGGTATGTGAAGGGTGTGGATAAGATGACCTATGCCGCTAACAAAATCTTATTGAAAGAATTTCAAGAGCACAAGAACTTTTCTTTTGTTCATTGTGATATAAATGAACTAACATTTTTGTATGATTGCGACTATATCATCAATACTGCTGCGGAAACACATGTAGGAAACTCAATTGCTAATAGCGATGATTTTGTTAAGTCTAATATTGACGGAGTTCATAATCTTCTAAAGCTCATTAAAAATTATAGACAGGAAAATGGTAAAATACCAGTCTTCTTGCATTTCAGCACTGACGAAGTGTATGGAGATATAGTTGGTGATTCGCACAAGGAAACTGATATTCTTAAGCCATCTAATCCATATTCTGCTACTAAAGCTGCCGCAGACATGTTAATTATGGCTTGGAATAGAACATATGGCATTCCATATGTCATTGTTCGTCCCACAAATAACTATGGTGTTGGGCAATATGTGGAAAAATTGATTCCCAAGACATGTAAGTATTTGAAGCTCGGTAGAAAGATTCCTTTACATAACAATGGAACACCGATTAGAAATTGGTTACATGCCGAAGATACTGCTACAGGAATTATAGCAATAATTGAAGCTAATGTTAAAAATCAAATCTACAATATCTGTGGAGGTTTTGAACAGACAAATATAGAAACGGTTAAAAAGATTTTGACTGCTCATAACTTGGATGTTTCAGATACAGAAAAGTATATTGATTTTTCTTGTAATAGACCAGGACAAGATGTAAGATATGCTCTTGACGATTCCAAATTAAGATCACTTGGTTGGAAACCGACGAAGATTTTCGATCAAGAATTAAAGGTTATTGTAGATTATTACAATAATAAATTTATATGGTAAAAGTTGCAGATTATATCTCTAATTTTTTAGAAAAAAAGGGCATACGTCACGTTTTTATGGTAACTGGAGGCGGTGCTATGTTTCTAAATGACGGATTAGCTAAAAGTAAATCCATAAAAGGTATATTTAATCATCATGAACAAGCATGTGCTATGGCAGCAGTAGGATATTCTAAATTTAATAATGAGATATCTGTTGTAATGCCAACAACTGGTTGTGGTGGCACTAATACTATAACTGGATTATTAGATGCTTGGCAGGATAGTAATAAAGTAGTGTTTATTTCTGGAAATGTAAATAAAAAAGAAACAACGCACGGATTAAATATTCCTCTTAGAAAATTTGGTGTTCAGGAAGCAAATATTGTAGATATTGTTAAACCAATTACAAAATATGCATTTATGGTCACGGATCCAAATACTATTGCATATCATTTAGAAAAAGCATTTTATCTGTGTGAGAGTGGAAGACCAGGACCTGTCTGGTTAGATGTTCCTATGGATATTCAAGGAAGTTTTATTGAAGAGGAAAATCTTATTCATTTTTCTCAAGAAACTCCAGATCAATCAATTGATTGTTCTATATTTGAAAAATACTTAAAAGAAGCAAAGCGTCCAATTGTTATTGCTGGTTACGGCATACATCTTTCTGGAGCAAAAAACGAATTTATTCGTTTTATTGAAAAATATAATTTACCAATAGCATTTACTTATCTAGCTATAGATTTTTTACCATCTAATCATCCTTTATATGTCGGTAGACTAGGGACAAAAGGAGATCGTGCTGGAAATTTTGCAGTACAAAATAGTGATCTCGTTATTTCTATAGGTAGTAGCTTAGGTGTCTCTATTACTGGGTTTAGATATGAGACATTTGCAAGAGAAGCAAAAATAATTGTTGTAGATATAGATAAGCACGAACATAAAAAAAATACAATAAAAATAGATGCTGAAATAAATGCTGATGTAAAGTATTTTTTAGGAGAAGTACAAAATATAAATTATAAAACAGATCAATTATGGATTGATAAATGTATTTCTTGGAGAAATAAATGGCCAGTATTTAAGGACGAATACAAAGATACTTCTAATGGTATTAATATTTACAATTTTGTCGAAAAACTTTCAGAAAAAAATAAAATAGATGCAATCACTATTAGTGATGCTGGATCAGCATATTATGCTACCTCTCAATGTTTAAAAATTACCGATAAGCAGAGGTATATTACATCTGGAGCACAAGCTGATATGGGATTTTCTTTACCAGCAGCGATAGGAGCAGCTATAGCATCTGAAAGAAAAAATATAATAGCTATTACTGGTGATGGTTCATTTCAAATGAATATTCAAGAATTACAAACAATTGTAAATTTTAACTTGCCAGTAAAAATATTTGTATTGAATAATGGAGGTTATCTCTCTATTCGTAATACAATGGATAAATTTTTTGAAAGTCGGTATTATGGAACAGATAAAAATTCTGGTCTTTCATTTCCAGAAATTGAAAAAATAGCTTATGCATATAATATTCCATATTATAAATTAGCAACTTCAGAAGATCTTGATTATAAATTAGAAAAAATATTAAATTATGATGGATATGTTCTCGTAGAAGTAATATGTCCATTCAAGCAAGATATGGTTCCGTCCTCATCAGCTAAGATAAATAAAGATGGAAAATTAGTATCTCAACCACTAGAAAATATGTTTCCATTTCTTAGTGAAGAAGAATTTAAAAGTGAAATGATTATTAACCCCCTATAAGGAGATTTATTATGCCAGCAGATAGCAAAACAAAGAAAACAATTTTAACTCTTAATACGAATAAGGCAAATGGAATAAAAACTGTATTAGTTACTGCTTATGATTATCCTCAAGCAATTCTTGCCGATAGAGCAGGAGTTGATTGTATTTTAATTGGTGATTCTTTAGGAATGACTACTCTTGGATATAAAACAACTATTCCTGTTACTATGGATGATATGATTCGTAGTTGTGAAGCTGTTAGCAAAGGCAATCAAAATGCTTTTTTGATTGGGGATATGCCTTACATGTCTTATCAACCATCCAATCAAATTGCAGTAGAAAATGCTGGTAGATTTATAGTTGCTGGGTGTGATATGGTAAAGGTTGAAGGTGCTATGATTGATCGCATAAAAGCAATTGTAGATTCTGGAATAATGGTAATGAGTCATTTAGGACTTACTCCCCACACTAGAGCAAAGTTGGGAGGATATAAAGTCCAAGGAAAAACAGCAGATCAGGCAGAAGTTATTCTGAAACAAGCATTAAAGCTGCAAGAAGCTGGATGTTCTGCGCTTCTTTTAGAAGCAATGCCTAAAGAACCAGCAGGACTAATTGCTAAAGAATTGAATATTCCAGTTTATGGAATTGGTGGAGGAAACGAAGTTGATGGCCAATTAGTTATTTTTCACGATCTAACTGGATTGTTTTGGGAATTTAAATCAAAATTTGTTAAACGTTATTGTGAAGCTGGAAAAATTATCCAAGACGCACTTACGAAGTACGCAGAGGAAGTAAGATCAGGCATATTTCCTGGTCAGGAAAATTTTTACGAAATTAAAGAAGAAGAACTTGAAAAATTATTAGGCGATGATAAATGGAAATATGAACAAGATAGAGTTGAAAATAATGCCAAGCCAAATCACTCAGCAACACCAATAACAGTAAATATTTCAGATATTAAAAGATAATGAAAATTTTGATAACTGGGGCTAATGGATTTTTAGGATCTAATACTCTAAGAATTGCTCTTAAAAAAGGACATGAAATATTTGCTATTTCTCAAAATAATAATAATATTCAAGATTTAAATGATAAAATATATTTTAGAGAAAATAGATCCTATGATTATTATAACCTTCGAAAAGAAATAGTTGATTTTTGTCCAGATGCAATCATGCATTTTGCTTGGTGGGGTGGTAATAATTATAATGATATAAATTCTATTGATCAATATAATAAAAATATTCCATTATCTACTAGCTTATTAGAAATATCAAAAGATTGTTTTAAAAAACCTAAATTTATTGGTATCGGTAGTTTTGCAGAATATGGTATTTTATCTACTAAAGCAAAAGAAGATCAGCCAGAATTACCAAATTCAAATTATGGGCTTTCCAAAAATATAATCAAAAATATTTCTAAATTATTTTGTGAACAATATTGCATGGAGTGGTCTTGGATACGACCATGTTATGTGTATGGTCCAGGTGATGTAAAAACAAGACTAATACCCAAAACCATATCTAAACTAAAATTAGATAAAACTATTGAATTGAATAGTTGTACTAGTATAATAGACTATATTTACATAGATGATTTTTGTGATGCAAGTATTACAATCGCAGAAAATAGCGCAAATGGAATCTTCAATATCTGCTCTGGTAATGAGTATACCGCGAAGTCTATAGTAAAGATTATTGCAGATAAGTTAAACAATAATAGCCAATTAATATTTAACGCAAAATTAGATCGTGAAAACTTTCCTAAATACATTTGCGGATCAAACGAAAAATTATTCCGTGTATTCAATTGGATACCCAAGATTGGTATCGAAAGTGGAATCTTAAAGACTATAGAAAAGGATTGTGTGATATGAATAGATTGAGAACTAAAATTACTAAATTTGATGATTGGTTTTGGCCAGTTACTGGTAAATATACTTACGACGTTCTTTCGAAACAAAATCTTTACAAGGATATCATCATTCCTCTTTGTAAAGGAAAAACCGACACTCTAGTTCAGGCAGGAGGAAACTGTGGAATAATTGTCTCTCCTTTCTGTGAGATATTCAAAAATGTTTATACTTTTGAACCAGATGCTACCAACTTTTTGTGTTTGAATCTAAATTTAGACTTTGAAAATGTTCATAAGTATCAAGCCTGTCTTGGTAACGATAGAAAGCTAATTTCTCTTGAAAATCAATTCACTTATCATAACGGGGATAATGGAGCGTTCAATGTTTCCAAAAAGGCTGGACACATACCAGTTCTAAGATTGGACGATTTTAATCTTGAATCGTGTGATGCCATAATGCTTGATGTTGAGGGATATGAACAAGAAGCCGTAAAGGGTGCTATTGAAACAATTAAAAAGCACAAGCCAGTATTGTGCCTAGAAATGGAACCACCGTGGCTAGCTAGATATGGTGCTACTGTTGAGTCTCTTACCAATATTCTAATTGAATTAAACTACATCCCATACGCAAAATACGAAGCAGATATCATCTTCGTGCAAAAATAACCATGAAACCTACTATTACACTATGCATGATCGTGAAGAATGAAACACATGTCATTCTTCGTTGCCTTGAATCAATCTATAAGTACATTGATCGCTACGACATCACAGATACTGGTTCTACTGATGGAACACAGGATATGATTCGTGAGTTCTTTGCTAAGAAGGGTATTCCTGGAGAAATCTACCAATCTGATTGGAAGGGCTTCGGTGATCATGCTGGAAAGATTGGATCACGCACAGAGGCATTCCAGAACGCTAAGGGCAAAGCAGATTATGCTTGGGTTATTGATGCTGATGATAGCGTTGAGGGGAATTTTAAGTTTCCTGAAAACCCAACTGGTGATTGCTACACGCTACAATTCCGAAGAGGCGAATTCACTTGGTGGAGAACTCAGATATTCAAGAATAACCGAGTCTGGAGATATGTCGGCGTTCTACATGAATATCCAGATACAGAACCAAAACCATACAATATTGAAAAGCTTCATGGCAATTACTCCATTGACGCTCGTACCGAGGGCGCAAGAAACATTGGTATTGATCCAAAGGAAAAGTATTCTAGAGATGCAGAACTTCTTGAGAAGGCAATTACCGATGATCCGACAAACATAAGATATCATTTCTATCTTGCTCAAAGCTATTTTGATTCTCAGCAATGGGAAAAGGCGTTGGGTGCATATGAAAAGAGAGCAACAATGGGCGGATGGGAAGAGGAAGTATTCTTCTCAATTTACCGCGTGGCAATTTGTAAGGTTTTCTTACAACATCCCTGGCCAGAAGTTTATGACATGTTCATGAAGTCGTATGAGGTTCGTCCAACAAGAGCAGAACCACTATATCAGCTTGCTAGACTGCATAGAATGCACAATAGACCAAGAGCAGCATATAATTATGCTCGTCTTGCTATGGAAATACCAAGACCAAATGAAGATACTTTGTTCGTTGAAGAAATTCCCTATGAGTGGGGTAATTTAGATGAGCTTGGTGCAGTAGCACACTCAGTAGGTAAATATCATCTTGGCCTTCAAGCTTGCCACAAGTTAGTTTGTGAAAATAAATTTCCAGAGTCGGAGAGAGCAAGAATAAATCATAATTTAGAGTCCTATAAGAAGATTGTTACCCATATTCAACATCAAAGGGGAGTCCAGGAGATGATCGAAAAGCAAAATAAAAAGGAGATCAAAAAGATAAATAAGAAGAAGCATAAGGTAAAAAAATGACACCACAAAAAGATCTTGAAACAATAAAAGGAAATAATTTTAATCTTCTTCTGACATATTTCGACGCAAATGATGTAGCAATTTCTGCAACTTTTAAAAATATAGATTTCAGTATCTTTAAAAGCCTTCCTACAGAACAAAATTTAGTATTCAAATCTGATTTTGTCGGTGTAACTTATTTAATAAGTGGGTTGACTGGTCTTTCACACGATTCGGGTATAAGTTTCATTCGTATTAATAAAGACGAAAATAATGCAAATTTGACTGGTGGAATATATTTTGAATTCCAACCAAATATTATGAGCCATCTCCCAGTCGGAAGACATTTCTATACTGTAGAATTACTTAAAGGATCTACTTTTTCTGATATGATTCTAAGAGGTAGATTTGAAATTCTCAATAAAGATGGCGGTCTAATATGAAAGTTAAAATAAAAGAATTTAAGAAAATTGCCACTTCTAAAACCAAAACATTAACGAATAAAGGCATTGTAAATAAAATAAAAATAAAGAAAACGACAAATACTGAAATTTTCTACAGATAATACCCTTATTTTCAATTATATGACCTATGCCAATTAGTTTTCCAAACAATCCTTTAATCGGTGACATATACGACTATGGTGGAATCCATTACATTTATACGGGTGATGGATGGGTCAATACAAGCATCTATGGAGTGACTGCCGGGACGAATATTAGTTTTACCAATTATAACGGTACTGGACCAATTGTAATTTCTGCTACTGATACTACTGGTATAACAAGTGCTGTAACTTTATTTAATGGGAAGACAGGAGCTGTTCAAGGTGTTTCGTCCATCAACGGAAGCACTGGTGCGATTTCTAATGTTGCATTTACTAATACGGCGCAGACCTTTTCTGGTTTGCAAAGTTTCAGTGCAGGCATATCTGCAAGCGGCGGTACATTCAGCGGAAATATAGTTCTTCAGAATAGTGAGTTTATTCGTAATAGCACTAATGGATTCATGGATTTTATGCCGGATGTGAATACCGGAAATTCTGCATCAAATTATGGTATGTACATGGATTTTACTAGCTGGGGATATGGTGTCCAGATAGGTACAGTTCGTTCTTCGGATAATACGAGAAATGTTTCTAACAGAGGATTTTTATTTAATGGTCCAATTACCACAGCAATAGATACTAAATTCTCTTTTGATTCTGCTCAAAAATATTCTATAGCAACCACGGCAACGGGTTTGGATACCATGCAAATAATTGCATATTGTGATGGATCTGCCAACAGCGGGGCGGTAGCACTTGTAGATCTTTATGATTTTTCAGCAGTAAATAGAAGTCCGGGAATAGCACACTCAAATCCAAATCTTTACATTTACGCAGCAGGAAATGCAAGTGCAAATGATTTTATGCGTCTTGAGCACGGAAGAACTGCTGGTTTAATTCAAACTGGAGGTACTAGTGGTTTGACTCTTGCTGCTGGTTCTGGTGTTGTTGGAATCAGCGGTGGAATAATTACTACTGCGGGTGGAACATTTGCAGGAAATGTGCGAGTGGGTACTGATGGTGGTTCCGCTCAATTGGATATACGAAACCACTCCTCGCGGTATTTGAGTTTAATTGACACGGGCAGCGGCGCGAGTCGAATCGTGTCAAGTGGAAACAGTGAACTACAGATTTACCAAGAAAACGGCGGTTCAATCTATATTGGAGATTCTAGTGGTAATGGCAACCTCACTTACATTATTGTAGACGACTCCAATCAGCAGATCGCTTTTAATTACGGATCGGAGAATTATACCTTCCCCACCAGTGTGGGAGGCGCAGGGCAAGTTCTGACAACTGATGGTAATCTTAGCAGTACTCTGTCGTGGGCAACTCCAGTTTCCATCAATGGAAACACTGGTGCGATTACGAATGTTGCATTTACGAATGTGGCACAGACCTTTAGTGCTTTGCAAAGTTTCAGTGCAGGCATATCTGCAAGCGGCGGTACATTCAGCGGACCCATTCAGTCAACTCGTCTTGCTCGTTTTACATCTGCTCTATTTGAAACAAAGACAGCATCTTGGTCAGTAACAGATGCCGATGACGGAAAGATTTTCATATCTAATCCTGCCAGCGCAAAAGCAACTCTAACTTGTACTATAGACGGATTAAGCACAGGGGTTCATTTCAAAATACTGGTAAAGAATGGTACTCTTGCTTTCTCGTCATCTTCAGGAACCATATCAAACGAAAATGTTGGCTCTATTACGGCCCCCGCCAGTGTAACCGTATACTGCACTGGGTCTAATTCTTACCATGTCACCGACTCAGCATAATCCATATACGCTTGAAACAGTTTACACAAAGCCAGCTGAAAATGGTTACGGCAAGCCTTTGGCGTATCAACGATTTGAAATTCTGAAACTGTTTGATTTTAATTCGGTCTTGGATGTTGGCAGTGGTGCTTGTTTTCTTCTTGACTGGTTAAAAGAGAATAATATTGAAACCGATTATTTATGGCTTGTGCCGAGTTATGAAGCCGTGGATATAAGACCTCAAGCACTTGCGCTGTGTAACTGCCAAACATACACACAAATACCAAAAAACAAAGTATACGATTTGGTGTGTTTATTCGGAACCGTAACTTACAATTTAGATTACGATAACGAAAAGAATAAACAAACTCTTGTCTCGCTTTTACAAGAGTCTATACAAGCAAGTAAAAAGTATTTGCTATTTACAGTTATGAAAAAAGAGATAAATCATCCCGTGGTGATTGAGGCAAATCGTTTTCTATACTACACCAAGCAAGATGTAGTAAACCTATTGACAGATTTGAAAGTAACAAAATACGAAATCATAGAAAACGACAACTACGATAGAGAAGAGTATTTTGTTGTAATCCACCGATGAGCCGAGAGCCAGTGCAAGATGTGTCGTGGGGGTATTTGCGCTGCTTTGTCTATTTGTTATGTGAAGCGGGATTAATTGTTGGTTTATTGTTTTTAGCAGAAAGCTTGGGTCTTTAATAAAATTCACATTTGAGTGCTTGACTTTCAAAATAATTTAGTGTAAACTTGTGCTATGGAATCAATAGGAATTTTTAAGTTACATCCTACGGCAACGACCCCGGCGTTTGCTACAGCAAATTCAGCCTGTGTTGATGTGTTTGCTTTCATTAAAGGCAAAGAAATCTCAGTCTACGATAGGTACAACAATAAGAGTATCTTTAAGACTGATGAGAACACAGTATCCGTTCGCATTGGACCCAGGGAAAGAATCCTAGTACCCACAGGAATCATTCTGGATATTCCAAAGCACTTCTCAGTGCGTATGCACCCCCGTTCTGGTCTTGCGATTAAGAAAGGTCTATCCCTAGTCAACTGCGAAGGGGTAATCGATTCCGACTATGTGGAAGAACTAATGATTCCGTTGATCAATACAAGCAATATTTCGTATGATATCGGTCATCAAGAGCGAGTTGTTCAAATAGAACTTGTTCGTGCTGAGTATTTTGTTTTTAATGATATTTTAGAAAGACCAATTAAAAAGACAGATAGAAGCGGTGGCTTCGGGAGCACAGGCGAATGAACAGAGAAGAACTTTTTAAGCATCACGAAGAGCTTACGAAAACTGCTCTTAGTATAATGAAGAAAAAAAATCATGATTATGCTGGTAATAGTGGCGAACAACCATTTGCAAATTTTGAACGCTGTGAAGCAATGGGTATTTGTAGCACAGAACAGGGATTTTTGGTGCGAATCACAGATAAGGTATCTCGTCTGAGCACCTTTGCGAGTGCAGGAAAGCTAGTAGTCGATAACGAAGGTTATCAGGACGCGATACTAGACATCATGAACTATTGCGTTCTATTTTCGGCTTATGTAAAGTCTAAAGATAAAGCTTGATTTACAAAGAGGTGTGGCTATAATCCAAGCATGTCATTTTATACATGTGTCGAGAGCCACGGATCTAAGATCCTCTACAGAGGGGTGGAGAACGGAGTTCGGGTTCAAAGGGCAATCCCCTTTGACCCAACTTTGTTTATTCCAACCAAGAACAAGACTGAGTGGAGAACTCTCAATGGTGTTCGTCTAGAACCAGTGAAGCCGGGTAACATGTATGAATGCCGTGAGTTCATCGACAAGTACAAGAATGTCGTTGGGTTCGAAATCTATGGGCAGACCGACTTTGTTTATCAGTTTATCTCATCGGAATTTCCTCAAGATCTTTCATACGATATTCGTAAAATAGTAATTGCTTATATTGACATTGAAACTACCTGTGAGGATGGGTTTCCTCAGATCAGCAATCCTTCTGAGCAAGTGATTGCAATTACTGTTCGAATCAATGATCGATCATATGTGTTTGGTCTGGGCGAGTTCAACATAGATGCCCCGAATGTTCGTTGCCAGAAGTATGACAACGAAAAGCAGCTGCTAGAAGAATTTTTATTGTTCTGGGAATCTCATGCTCCAGATATCATCACGGGATGGAATGTTCGATTCTTCGATATTCCATATCTCTATAATCGCATCGTAAGAGTTCTTGGTTCTGATGTGGTACTGAAGCTTTCTCCATTTGAACGAATTTACGAGAAGACAATTCAAACCAGCCGGGGCTATCAGAAATGCTATGAGTTAGTTGGTATATGCACTTTAGATTATTATGAACTATATCAAAAGTTTACTTACAGCAAGCAAGAGTCGTATCGACTTGATTACATCGCTTCAGTAGAACTAGGTGAGCGTAAATTGTCCTATGACGAGCACGACAATCTCAAGGAGTTCTATAAGAACGACTTCAACAAGTTTGTTCAGTATAACTTCCATGATGTCGAGCTAGTATATAAACTTGAACGCAAGATGAAGTTGATTGAACTAGTTCTTGCTGTTGCATATTCCGCCAAGGTGAACTACGACGATGTATTCAGTCAGGTTCGTACTTGGGACACGATTATCTACAACGAACTACTGAAAGACAAGATCGTGATTCCCCCAAAGAAGTCTGCACTCAAGGAGCAGCAGTACGAAGGTGCATATGTCAAGGAACCTATTCTAGGTATGAATGACTGGATTGTTTCCTTCGACTTGAACAGCCTTTACCCTCACCTCATCATGCAGTACAATTTGTCTCCAGAGACAAAGACAGACCGCTCTTTTCTGTTCGTTCGCAACGGTCTAAAGCCTATGGATGTTTTGGAAAAGAATGCTAATGCTATTAAATACTTAGAGCAAGCAAAGAAATATGATATCTCTGTTGCCGCAAACGGGGTTGGTTTCACTAGAAACAGCCAAGGCTTTCTTCCTCGACTCATGGAGAAGATGTACATGGAACGAAGCCAGTACAAGAAGCAGATGATTGAATGCCAGAAGAAGCTTGAGAAGCTTGGTCCAGAGCCAAGTCCAGAGCGAGAAGAACTGGAACTACAGGTTGCCAAGTTCAACAACTTCCAAATGGCCCGTAAGATTCAGCTAAACTCCGCTTACGGTGCGATTGGAAATGAATACTTCCGCTATTACGATGAAGAGATTGCCGAAGCGATTACACTCTCTGGTCAGCTTTCTATTCGCTGGATTGAAAACAAGATAAACGAGTTCTTGAACAAGATGCTCAAGACGAATCATGATTATGTTGTTGCTAGCGATACAGATTCAATCTACATCAACATGGGTCCACTGGTAAACACTTTGGCAAAGGGTAAGTCAACTGAAGAAATAGTTACTTATCTTGACAAGTGCTGCAAGGAGATTATTGAACCATACATCACGAAGTCCTATGACGAACTTGCTGATTTCATGAATGCATATGCCAACAAGATGTTCATGAAGCGCGAATCAATTGCATCAAAGGGTATCTGGACAGCCAAGAAGAGATACATGCTCCTGGTTCATGACTCAGAAGGTGTTCGCTACACCAAGCCAAAGACCAAGATCATGGGAATCGAAACATCCCGATCATCCACTCCACAGATTGTGCGAGAGGAGTTGAAGAAGTGTATTGACATCATTTTGACCAAGGACAATCCTACTCTTATCAATTACATAGAAAGCTTTCGAAAGAAGTTCCGTAAGCTTGCTCCAGAGGATGTTGCATTCCCTCGTTCGGTCAACGGAGTCAAGGACTATGCAGATTCGTTTACCATCTATAAGAAGGGTACTCCAATCGCGGTCAAGGGAGCACTACTCTTCAACTACTATATTAAGAAGTATGATCTTGAAAAGAAGTATCAGTCGATTCGTGATGCCGACAAAATTAAGTTCTTATATCTTAAGTCTCCCAACCCAGTTGGCGGAATCACAGGCAAGGAGTGTGTAATTTCGTTCATGACTTCTTTGCCGAAAGAGTTTGACTTAAAGAATTACATCGATTATGATACGCAGTTTGAAAAGGCATTCCTAGATCCGCTCAATAACATTGTAAGTGCTATTGGATGGCAAACGGAAGAACGAAATACATTGGAGTCACTATTTGCATAATCTAAACATCAATCAATTTTATTGCTTTCTTCGCAAAGAACATATGTACCAACACCAAGACCATATTGGTGAATTCGATAAGGTAATGGTATTTGGAATCCAATCATGCTCAGGAAGTGCCATGACTTTCCATGTCATGACTGATTATGGTTTGGTAAGAAGTAGAGTTCCAATTCATATGTTATGCTGGAAACAAGATGCACCACCAATGCCTCTTGATTATCTACAGCTATGGGATTGCTTTCATGAAAATGTTTCTGTTGTAGAGTATGATGCTTTGTTTGATACAAGAGCAAAGGTTATTCTCAAAGATAAGTCAGAGCATTGGGGAGAATATGTTATGACATTTGATTGGTATAGGAATTCTTATTCCGATGAACCATCTCAGTATAAATGTCTTCATATGATTGCTTTGGACAATGGCAACTATACCCTACAACCAAATAATAGAGTCTATTGGAAGAATATGTCCTTTGTAACTAAACCTTTCCCTACAAACCCGGATTTCAAGGTTGACAACAAGAGTTGGAGATGCGAAGGAGAAAGTGATCGCTGGATCATTGAAGGACATGACGATAGTTACTATTATGATATCAAGGAGAATAAGTAATGGATTTTTTGAAGGAAATAATTAATGTCTCAGGAAACAAATTCGCAAGTAAAGTCGAGGATGGACTTGATGGATCTGATGTTTGCGGTTATATTGATACTGGGTCTTATACTTTTAATGCTCTGTTGTCTGGTAGTCTATTTGATGGTCTACCTAGTAACAAAATTACCTGTCTGGCTGGTGAATCTGCTACTGGTAAGACTTACTTCAGCATTGGTGTTGTTGCACAATTTCTGGCAGCGAATCCAGAAGGTATCGTTCTTTACTTCGATACGGAACAGGCAGTAACCAGTGACATGTTTACTGAGCGTGGGGTAGATCCCAAGCGGGTTGCCGTGTTCCCTGTAGAGACAGTCGAAGAGTTCCGCCATCAGTGCTTGACAATCGTTGACAAGGTTCTTGCAACAGATGAATCTGAACGCAAACCAATGATGATTGTTCTTGACTCTCTGGGCATGTTGAGCACTTCAAAGGAAATGAACGATGTCGCTGAGGGCAAGAATGTCCGCGACATGACCCGCGCACAAGTAATCAAGGGAACTTTCCGCGTTCTTACGCTGAAGCTTGGCAAGGCCAAGATTCCCATGATTATGACAAACCACACCTACGATGTAGTAGGAGCTTATGTTCCAACTAAGGAACTTGGTGGTGGATCTGGTCTAAAATATGCGGCTTCTACTATCGTAACATTGTCCAAGAAGAAGGACAAGCAGGATGATGAAGTTGTAGGTAATCTAATTACTTGCAAACTTTACAAGAGCCGACTAACCAAGGAGAACAAGATCGTTCAGGTTCAACTGAATTTCGATAGCGGTTTGAACCGTTACTACGGTCTTGTTGACCTTGCCTTGGATTACGGTATCTTCAAGAAGAACTCTACCAAGATTGAACTTCCTGATGGTACTAAGGCGTTTGAGAAGCATATCAACGAAGAACCTGAGAAGTATTTCACTCAGGAGATTCTGAAGCAAATTGATGAGCGAGTTCAGGAGGATTTTAAGTATGGTTAAGAAAGCACTAATCATTGGGGCCAACGGCCAAGACGCATCATATCTCGCAGAACTACTTGTAGGAAAGGGATATGAAGTTCATGGAACCGTTCGAAGAAACTCTGTTCCAGAATCACAGACTACTCGTATCGACCATCTATGGGTTGATGGAAAGATCAAGTTGCATTATGCAGACTTGACAGATCCAATCAGCATCGAAACGAACATTCAGAAGCTGCAACCAGATGAAGTTTACCATCTGGCTGCACAGTCCCATGTTCAAGTTTCATTCGATCTTCCCAAGTATACCTTGGATGTGAATGGTGGTGGTACGCTTGCAGTCCTTGAGGCTGTTCGTAGATTCTCACCACGCTCAAAGGTGTATCATGCTGCTACCTCTGAGATGTTTGGTAACTCTTGTGACGATGACAAGTACCAAAGAGAAACAACGCCTATGACCCCTGTTAGTCCATACGGTTGTGCCAAGCTTTACGCTCACAACCTATGCCACAACTACAGAAACTCATATGGTATGTTTATTTGCTCTGGAATTTTGTTCAATCACGAATCTCCTCGTAGAGGTATCAACTTTGTAACGAATAAGGTAGCACTACAAGCAGCCAAGATCAAGCTTGGAATGGCAAACAACCTAGTTCTAGGAAATCTAAAAGCCAAGCGCGACTGGGGACATGCCAAGGATTATGTTCGCGGTATGTGGAACATGCTTCAGATGCCAAAGCCAGATGATTATGTTCTTGCTACTGGTCATTCATACTCTGTAGAAGATATGGTTGAATATGTCTTTGAGTATCTTGGTATGGATTACAGAATGTATGTGAAGACGGATAAGAAGTATGAGCGACCAGAAGAACTTCACTATCTTCGTGGCGATGCTACAAAGGCAAGAAAGGAAATGGGATGGGAACCGACCATTACCTTCGAAGATATGATGGCAGAGATGGTCGATCACTGGCTAGATAAGTTGCAGAATCCTAAGTTCGAATTTAATATTATCTGAGGTAACTATGAACAATATACTTTTTTGTGATGGTCATGATAATGCCTTCATTGGTTTCATGTGGAGATTTGGTCAAAACGAACCAATCGCAGCATACAGCCAAAAGAAGATCATTGATAATTTGATGGCAGATGGTATGACATTTTATGAGGCACAGGAATACTTTGAGTTCAATATCATCGGAGCCTGGGTTGGCTCTGGAACTCCTTGCTTCATTGAAGACATGTCAATCGAAGAAGCAAAAGAAAGAGCAGAGGAATATGAAGTATAATATTATCGAAAACGATGGGGATGGAAATGCTCATATTGAAATTGCTGAAGGTAGATTTCAGAACATTGCAATTCAATACGGGATTGTAAAGCTAGAAGAAAAGGATAATAATCTTGTTTTAAACTTTGACTATGAAGTAGTTAAGGGTACAATCCTTGAATCTGAAAAGGAAGAATTCAACAATGTTGTTGGCAATCTTCTAGTTCAGTTTCTAGAAGAACAGAACAGCATGATCGGTGATGACTTTGATGGAGAGGTAATTGAACATGATGGAATCAGTTATATTGAAGAATCTGGCGACGAATGAGCAATATGTTCGTAAAGTACATCCATTTCTAAAAGAAGAATATTTCAGCAATAATGTAAACAAGAAGATCTTCACTCTGGTTTCAGAATTTATCACGAAGTACAACAGCCTTCCCACAAGGGAGGCTCTTGATATTAGTCTTGGTAAGCTTGATCTTGTTTCAGAAGACGAGTTTGCAGAATGCTCCAAGTGTGTTGAGGCTTTGTATTCCAACCCAGAGCAAACTGATCTTATATGGCTTATTGAACAGACTGAGAACCATGTAAAGGATAAGGCAGTCTACAATGCTATTATGGATTCTATTCATATTCTCGACGGAAAATCAAAGACACACACAAAGAATGCAATCCCAAGTATTCTTTCTAATGCTCTGTCTGTGTCATTTGACAACCACATTGGTCACGACTATATTGATGATGCTGACAGTCGCTTTGCGTTTTATCATCAGATAGAAAAGCGCATCCCATTTGATCTTGAGTTTTTCAACGCCATCACTGGTGGGGGAGTACCATCAAAGACTCTCAATATCATCATGGCGGGAACTGGCGTAGGTAAGTCTCTATTCCTTTGCCATCATGCTGCCAATTGTCTTGTTCAGAACCTGAATGTTCTGTACATTACTTGTGAAATGGCAGAAGAAAGAATTGCAGAACGAATCGATGCCAACCTTCTTGACATTACCTTGGATAGTCTAAAGGAACTACCAAAAATGTTATACGACAAGAAGATGGAACACCTGAAGAACAAGGTTCATGGCAAGTTGATCATCAAGGAATATCCAACAGCCAGTGCATCAGTTGCCAACTTCAAGCATCTTCTGGATGAACTGAAGATCAAGAAGCGGTTCACTCCCGATGTTATTTTTGTTGACTATATCAACATCTGTGCGTCGGCAAGAATTAAGCATAATGCAAACACAAACAGTTACTTCTACATCAAGTCTGTTGCAGAGGAACTTCGTGGTCTGGCTGTAGAATACAATGTACCAATCTTCTCTGCCACTCAGGTCAATAGAACTGGATTTGCAAACAGCGATTTCGGTCTAGAGGATACCTCAGAATCATTCGGTCTTCCTGCCACAGCAGATTTCTTTGTTGCTCTTATCAGCACAGAAGATCTAGAGCAGACTGGGCAGATTCTAGTTAAGCAGCTAAAGAATCGCTACAACAGCGCAATAGTGAATAAAAAGTTTGTGGTTGGTATTGACCGATCCAAGATGAAGCTGTATGATGTCAAGCGAGATGAGCAAGATGGCTTGGCCGATTCCAATCAGAACAATCCTGATGGATACGGACAAGGTTATGCTCCGCGTGAGATTCCTAAGTTAGTCAAAGTGAGTGATTGGACTATATGAGCGCATACATCGACAAGGTGTTTATCAACATTGCTTCAGAACACTTGAAGAAGTTCAAGTGGAAGAAGGATAATCTTGCCAACTGTCGATGTCCGTTCTGCGGAGACTCCAAGAAGCGTAAGAACATTGCCCGTGGGTATTTCTACCAAAAGGGCAATGATTTCTTTTTCCGTTGCCACAACTGCGGCCATGGAACAAACATGTACAACTTCCTTGAAGCAATCAATCCGTTGCTTGCCAAGGAGTATGCTTTCAAACGATTTACAAGTGGTGAAAATGGAAGATCAAATTATAAAAAACCAAAGCAGGAAGATCTCTTTGTGCCGACTAAGAAGATCACTACATTCGAAGTGCCTAAGAATTGCGTCAATGTTTGTGACCTTGATTTTGCACATCCAATCGTCAAATATCTTGAGAAGAGAAAGATCCCTGACGAATCGTTCTGCTACTTTTATTACGCCGAAGATTTCTCCGAAGTTGCGAAGGGCCTTAGCAGTGACTACGAACTCAAGCGAGAACCAAGACTGGTCATCCCATTCTATGATGACGAGAAACAACTCATCGGAGTCCAGGGTCGCTCGCTTGAGGCAGATTCCAAGATCCGATATATTACTCTCAAGAAGGATTCTGTGGAGAAACTATGGTATGGACTCTGGAGAGTAAATTCAAAAGAGCCAATTTATATCACAGAAGGACCAATCGACAGCATCTTCCTACCTAACGCTCTTGCCATGGTGGGTGCTGCTGGGGACATGAAGCTTCCTGAGAAGATCGCAAACAGCGAGGTGATCTATGTCTTTGATAATGAGAAACGCAACAAGCAGATTTGTGGCTTCATGGAAACGGTTATTGAGAAGGGCCATAAGATTCTTATTTGGCCAGATGTTAAGGTCAAGGATATTAACGACTATGTTCTTGCGTTTGGTGATCCGATGGCTATGATACGCTCTAATACTCATTCTGGGCTTGAAGCAAAATTAAGGTTTATGAAATGGAAAAACTAAATGTACTGGATAAGGGGTTCGTTCGACTTATCGAAGTGATGGGTTCTGATCTAACTGTAGTAAATGCTGCTAGAGTCTCGTTTCACAAGGAATCTTCTTGGGACGGAGAACAGCACTGGACAGGATCAATCACTGGTAAGACACTCCAGGATAAGGATAAGAAGCTTATTTCGTATCTGGCCAAGCACAAGCATTGGACTCCATTTGCCCATCCCCAGATCATGCTCCATATCAAGGCTCCCATTTCGATTCGAACCCAACTTTTTAAGCATAAGGTTGGATTTGTTGAAAACGAAATTTCTCGTCGGTATGTTACAGAAGAACCAGAAATTTACATTCCAATGTGGCGTTCTAAGCCAACAAATGGGGCCAAGCAGGGGTCAGAAGACTTCCTTACCAATGCAGCCACGCTAGAGGCCGCTGAGGCCATGTACTTTGGGGTGGCTAGCGATGCCCTAAAGACCTACAACTGGCTCCTAGAGGCTGGTATAGCCCCAGAACAGGCTCGTTTTGTGTTGCCCCAGGGTGCATATACCGAATGGTACTGGACGGGATCTTTAGCCGCTTATGCCCGTGTTTTTAAGCAAAGAATCGACCCCCATGCTCAATGGGAAGTTCGGGAATATGCAGATGCCATGGGTGGCCTAATTCAGCCCTATTTCCCAGTCTGCTGGGCCGAACTTACCAAGTAAATATTGACTAAATATTTACCCCGGTTAGAATGCCATAACTTTAAGGATTTTCATATGTCACTACCAACTCCCTATCAGAGTTTTATTCACTCTTCTCGTTATGCTCGTTGGATTAACGATGAAACACGAAGGGAGTCGTGGAATGAAACTGTTGCTCGTTACTTTGACTTTTTCGAAACCCATCTTAAGGAAACTTGCAATTACAAGTTATCTAAGGATCTACGCAAAGAACTTGAAGCGGCTGTTCTGAATTTGGAAGTGATGCCGTCTATGCGCTGCCTCATGACCGCAGGCGAGGCATTGGAGCGCGACCATGTAGCAGGGTATAACTGCTCTTATGTTTCTACGAGCAAGGTTCGCTCGTTTGATGAGATTCTATACATCTTAATGTGCGGTACAGGTGTTGGATTCTCCGTCGAAAGGGATTTCGTTGAAAAACTTCCTACTATTGCTGAAGAATTTACTGATAGCGATACACTCATTGTTGTGGAGGACTCTAAGATTGGTTGGGCCAAGGCTTACAAGGAACTCTTCTCGCTACTCATTGGTGGTCAGATACCGCGATGGGACATTTCAAAAATTCGTCCTGCTGGGGCGAGACTTAAAACCTTTGGTGGACGAGCATCAGGACCTGAACCTCTGGAAGACCTTTTCCGATTTACCATTGAAACCTTCCGCAAAGCGGCTGGTAGAAAACTCACTACGGTCGAATGCCATGATATCGTATGCAAAATTGCTGAAATCGTAGTTGTCGGCGGCGTTCGGCGGTCTGCTCTCATCTCTCTATCATCTCTTGATGATGATCGTATGCGTAATGCAAAGAGTGGGGCATGGTGGGAGAACAATAGTCAACGCGCACTTGCAAACAACTCCGCGTCATATAAGAGCAAGCCAGACATAGAAACTTTCATGGAAGAATGGATTTCTTTAGTCAAGAGTAAGAGTGGTGAGCGTGGTATCTTCAATCGTCAGGCCGCAAAGAATCAAACCAAGCGTCTTGGTGATCGTCGTAATCCAAACTATGACTTCGGAACCAATCCATGCTCAGAAATTATTTTGCGTGATCGTGAGTTCTGCAATCTATCTGAAGTCGTTGTTCGTGCCGACGATACTCCAGATACTCTTGCTCGTAAGGTTCGTCTTGCAACCATTCTTGGTACATTCCAATCAACTCTTACAAAGTTCCGCTACCTTTCAAGCGATTGGCAGAAGAACTGTGAAGAAGAGCGTCTGCTTGGTGTATCTTTAACTGGTATCATGGATAATGAAATAACCAATGGTCGTGCTGGTGATCTACCCGATCTACTTGAGCATCTACGCCATGTTGCTGTAGATACCAACAAGGAATTTGCACATAAGCTCAAGATCAATCAATCGGCGGCAATTACTTGCGTCAAGCCAAGCGGTACGGTTAGCCAACTGGTAGATGCTGCTTCGGGTATTCATGCTCGTCACGCTAGCTATTATATTCGTCGTGTTCGTGTTGACTGTAAGGATCCAATCTGCCAGTTTATGATTGACAAGGGATTCCCGGCTGAACCATGCGTCATGAAGCCAAACCACACCATGGTCTTCTCATTCCCCACGAAAGCTCCTGAGCATTGCATCACTCGTAATGACATGACTGCTCTTGAGCAGTTGGAACTTTGGCTCACCTATCAGCAATACTGGTGCGAACACAAGCCAAGCGTTACCATTACTGTTCGTGACGAAGAGTGGATGGAAGTTGGAGCCTGGGTCTATAAGCACTTCGATGAGATCAGCGGTATTTCTTTCCTTCCACACTCAGACCACACCTATCGTCAGGCTCCTTACGAAGACTGCACCAGAGAGCAGTATGAAACCATGCTTGCCAAGCTTCCAAAGGATGTCGATTGGAGTGAATTGTCCAAGTATGAGAAGGAAGATAACACCACAGGAACCCAGTCTTTTAGCTGCACGGCTGGGGCATGTGAATTAGTCGATCTTACTAAATAAGGTATGGACCATAGGCTTAAACTGGTAAAATTTTTAATTGAACAAAAAGATCATAGAGAATCTGTTGGTGCTATTTTTAGTACTATGTTAGGTATGCTTAGAGGGGACACTGGAAAGGGTGCTCCAGAAGAATATACTACTAGAATTATGCACGGTATTAAATCGTTAAGTGTTGTTCATGGAGCACAAGAAGGATTAGATAAGTTTGTTGAAGCGTTTGGAAATATATCGAATAAACCAGCAAATGAAAATAGTAGAACCAAATGGACGGATATGTTTGGTAATACAGGAGGACCAGCGGGGGAAATAAGACCCGATAGCAGAATTATAATACCGGGAGCAGATGGAAAACCAGTTGTTAGTGATGTTGAAGTTAAAGGAGGCAAGGCATCTATGGGGGGAGATTTAAGTGTACCAAAATTAATAGATGTCGATAGTCAAATTCTTGGATATGAACCGGATACATTAATTCTAGTTGGTGGAAATAAAAAACCTCATGTAATCTCTGGTAATCCCTCTAGTTTAACTAAATCAATGCAAGATGCAAGAGAGCATAGAAGAAATCCAAACTCTACAGAATATCAAGGAGCAAT
>Ga0194121_10002249_pt1 | contig 30968 bp, 24 predicted proteins | sample TA2MahCa50mmetaG_FD_148609 | JGI IMG/M metagenome (GOLD analysis project Ga0194121, IMG submission 148609) | Freshwater microbial communities from Lake Tanganyika, Tanzania - TA2015020 Mahale Deep Cast 50m | ecosystem: Environmental > Aquatic > Freshwater > Lake | place: Tanzania: Lake...
CATTGAGTTCGCTTTTGATCTCCACGACATACACGGTCGGGCGCTCACCGTTGGCCGCGCCAATCATGTCGAACTCCTGCGCGTGCCCATTGCGGCGAGCGATGCGCCGAAACGAGATTTCATCAACATGGAAACGCCGCAAGAGGATGCGCTGCATCGAGGCAAAGGCCAAACCTTCGGTAAATGAACCAAATTTGTTGCCCAGGCCGCCGAGTTGCCGGGTGACCTGGCGCAGAGTCTCCTCCGTCCGCTGTTGTGCAGCCTCCGTCCGCTGCTGGGCTTTTTCGGTTTGTCGTTGAGCGGCTTCGGTCTTGGCATGTTGCCTGGCCAAGTCGGCGACCAAGCTTTTTAACTCCTCATCCGTCATATTCGCAGATTATCTTGAGCAGCCTTCACCGTCAACCGCCACCACGCCGGTCACGCAGGTCTTTCCCCATCCGTCATGAGTGACGCTTCCGGCAAACGCTGAGTACCGGCGTGCTTCCAGAACTCTCCCGTGAATGAAATCGTCCGTTTCGTTCTGGACAGCGGCCGAAGCTCGCAAATTGTTTGTTGTTGGCCGTTTGGTCATACCCCGCTCGCAATCATCGCGGCGGGGAAATTGTTGCCGTTTCGCGAGTGTCGGTTAGAGCACACCCAAGACGACGGCATTCGGGTGGGCCGGATTGGGCACCAGCCTCCCGCCCACGCAATCCACAAAGAGGTCGGTGCTTTTCAGCGCCGTTTGGCCAATGAGCACCTGATCGCCCAAGACCAGGCAATCCTCGTAGGTCGGGCGGTTTTCCAGTTCAATGCGAACCGGCTCAGTCACATCCACTTCTTCCGAGCGCCCGTCGGCGAATTGGGCGCGCCGTCGCGAAGTCGTGCGCAGGCCCAAGAGTTCCATGACGGCAGCCGGAATAACGCAGCGTACTGCGCCTGTATCCACCAAGGCTTCAATTTCCACCGAGCGGACTTGTTCCGGCTTGATCAACCCGCTGCGCACATTGGACTCGTCCGCCGCATTCGTGAGCCGCCTTGAGCGGAATGCCCGCCCACACGTGGATCAAACGACGATTCCTTTTCATGATGGTTACAGTTTACTCGAAAGCGGTCCGGTGCGGAACTGGTCGTGCTGGTTACGAGCTGCGCCTTTCGGAACGATTGGATTACATCAAAAGCGGCCATGCGGAGCAAGGCTGTTCTCTTCTGCATGACCCTCGGAGGGTGAACCGCCCCATTCAGTCGCACAAAAGAGCCAGGAATTGAAGGCTCCTCGGAGGCAGCCTTCTGCGCTGCTTCACGGCTGGACTTGGAGTGCAGCGTTCATGCGAGCTGAAGGTTGCGCTCCGAAGAGGTCTGTCTTGGGCGCGCGAAACGGGCGGGCGGACTCGACTGATTTCCGGCTGCCAGCCGCGCTAGATTAGACATCTGCCCAGTCCAAGGGTTGATCACACTTCAACCTCAACTTCCACCATTTCAAGCAGGCTGGTTTCGTCGCATTGTTGGCTGCTCGAAAGGGTTCGTGAATCAGCGGGAGTGTTGGAGGAACCACTCGTAGAGCTTCGGATTGTTGTAGGTCTCCGTCCAGGAGTCGTGGCCGGCTTCGGGATAGATGGTCAGTTCGACTTCCTTGCCACCGGCGCTCTTCAAGGCGTTCACCATCCGCTCGGATTCCGACACTTTGACGGTGCCATCCTTCCCGCCATGAAATGCCCAAACCCCGAGCGATCTCAAGGCGGGGGCTTTCGACCGGCTGGCGAGCAGAACGTCGATAATCTCCCCGCCGCCGCAGATAGGCGCGATGGCGGCGAATCGGTCCGGATGCGAAACGCCCAGGCTCCACGTGCCATAGCCGCCCATGCTCAGGCCCGTGAGATAGATTCGTTTCGGATCGACGCTGTGTTCCTTGACGACTTCGTCCAGCAACGCCAGCAACGCGTCGTTGTCCCAGCGTTGATTCGAAGGGCACTGCGGGGAAACCAGGATGAACGGAAAGTCCCGCTTCTCCTTCACGAGTTTCGGCGGGCCATGGAGCGTCACTTTGGATAGATTCGTGCCGCGCTCTCCGGCGCCGTGGAGGAACAGCATGAGCGGCCAGCGTTTGGCCCCTTTGATTTCATAATCGTTCGGCAGGAACAGAAGATAATTCAGCGCGACTTCCCTTTTAAGGGTTCTCTCGAACTTCAGCGCTTTCTGGTTGGTAATGGGCATATCGTCTTGGCTGCGGGTGGTGTAATGGGCCAGTCCGGACAGACAGACCAGGGCAAGGATGAATTTCGTTTGCATAACAGTTGTTGCGGAGTTGATACGGGAACCAACGGCGGCGTTGCAAGCGGCAAAGTTCGGGAGTGATTTTTGCACGGACCCTAAGAACCGTCCCCAATCCTTCCCCTCAACCGGTTCATGCGCTGTGCGCACGGTTCCGAAGCCATGGAAAGCTTCCTTGGCCACGCGGCCATGCACTCGGCTCAGGACCCGATCGCCGGTAGGGCGAGTCCGTCCCGGCGAGCCGCTCGATGTGTCCGGAACACGTTCGACTCGGCTCGCTGGAGACAGGCTCGCCCTATCGTCAGAGAAACTTGATCCTGTTGCGCTCCTCGCCATTGCCGCTCGACAATCCTGGAGCGCGTCGCCCATGATACGCGCCACGCTCCCAAACCAAAGGCTATTCACATGACACACGACGAAGCCTGGAATCTGCTGAACGAATACACCAAGTCCGAATCCCTGCTCAAACACGCGCTGGCCGTCGAAGCGGCAATGCGCCATTACGCGGCTCATTTCGGCGAGAGTGCCGACATTTGGGGAATCACTGGATTGGTCCACGACTTCGATTACGAACGCTGGCCCAATCCGCCCGACCACACTCGCGAAGGCGCGCGCATCCTTCGGGAACGCGGCCTGGACGAAGAAATCGTCGGCGCGATTCTTTCGCACGCCGAATGGAACCGGGAGGAATTCCCGCTGGATCGCCCGATCCGGAAGACGCTCTTTGCGGTCGATGAATTGTGCGGGTTCGTCACGGCCGTGGCTTACGTTCGCCCCGAAAAGCTCACGGGGATGACCGCCAGCAGCGTGCGGAAAAAAATGAAACAGAAATCCTTCGCCGCCGCTGTGAAAAGGGAAGACATCGAGAGTGGCGCTCAGTTATTGGGAGTTCCTCTGGACGATCACATCCAGCACGTGATCGTCGCCATGCAAGGTGTGGCGGACCAAATCGGTTTTGCACGGCAGCCGCAGGGATGACAGACGCGGCCCCGGTGCATCCGCAAGTTATCAGTGACGTGTAGCGCAGATTTTCAATCTGCCGTATCGCTGACTTGTAGTCGGCTGCGCGACAAACTCACCCGACCGCACCGGATTGGCCGTCATGCCGCAGATTCCAAATCTGCGATACGGCAGAATGCAACTCTGCGCTACGTGGAGGCGAACACTGATAAACTCGTGGATGCACTGCGCGGCCTTGTGCGAATAATGCGGATAAACGCACGCTTGTCCTGGGCGCACCGATGGTGTATAGAGCCGTTAGTTTCATTCACCAAACGCACTAAGAAAGGCAACCCTATGTGGCTCTCTAAACCCAACCCCCAAAGGCAGCGTTCCGCTCGCCCTCAATCAGGCTTCACGTTGATCGAGCTTCTGGTCGTCATCGCCATCATTGCCATCCTGGCCGGGATGCTTCTTCCGGCGATGAGCAAAGCCAAAGCCAAAGGCCAGGGCATCGCGTGCATGAACAACACCAAGCAGTTGATGACCGCCTGGAAAATGTATGTGGACGATAACAACGACAAGCTCCCCTTCGCCTACGCGCCGGAAGACAAATCGAACCCCAATTATCCTTTCTCGTGGACTCACGGGATTCTCGACTGGTCCAACGGCAACTCCCAGAACTGGGACGTAGATAACACGATCAAGAACGGCGCGATCTGGCCGTATGTCGGCGGCGCGTTGTCCATCTACAAGTGCCCGGCCGACAAATACACCGTGACGCCGACGACGGGCCCGTTCAAAGGCCAGGCGATCCAACGATGCCGGAGCAACTCGATGAACTCTTGGATGGGGATGAATCAGGGCGATTGGACGTGGTTCGGCGGGCCGGAATTCCGCAAATACACCAAGATGTCCGACGTGGTCGATCCGGGGCCCAGCATGACCTGGGTTCTGGTCGATGAACACCCGGACAGCATGAACGACGGCTTTTTCTGCGTGGACATGAACGGTTATCCTAATCCGGCCCAGGCCAAGCTCCCGGATATCCCGGCCAGCTACCACAACGGCGCGTGCGGCTTTGCCTTCGCCGATGGCCACTCGGAAATCAAGAAGTGGCGGGACAAACGCACCATGCCTCCGGTAAGAAAGTCCGGTTTGCAGGGCGCGAATCACGGCACTCCGCCGAACCCGGACGTCCTGTGGCTCTACGAGCGAACCACACGCAAGTACAAATAACCGCCTTTCTCCAATTCAAAGAATCGAAGGCCGGAATTCAATCCGGCCTTTTTTGTTGTCCCTGAACCCTTCAGCAGGCGACGGTGGAGCGAGGCTCCCGCCGAGCTTGCGTCGATGCCGGGTCGAAGCTCGCTTCCTTTCCCCGCACCTTGGCTCTTTCCGTGAACCAGACGGTAGGGCGAGCCTGTCCCCAGCGAGCCGAGTCGGACGTGTTCCACGCACGTCGAGCGGCTCGCCGGGACGGACTCGCCCTACCGAGTTGATGGGCCGAGTGCAGGTCCGTTATCGTCTCTTCCTGGACGGTCGGTCTGCCTCCAGGCTTGATTTGGGACGGAGTGGAATGCGTCCCTACCACGCTAAACACATCGTCCGGCCTCTTTGCTTGTCGTGAGCTTCTTGACTCTCAGTTCTTGATTCGTCCGAAGAGGGCTGCCGTTGCTGGCTTGAAGGTGTATGGGCTGGACGCGCCGGGCACGTCCTGCCACGGACCTGTCAATGCGCCGGCCGCCTGCAACGTGCCTCCGCCGGTCCACTCGATCGTAATGCTGCCGTCGGCGTTCTTCGTGTATTTCGTGAATTTCGCCGCGGGCGCGACGACCGGTTGGAGCTGATCGGGAGCAGTTCCTTGAGCGATCTTGGCCACCTGCTCGGCCGTGAGCGCGCTGCCAAAGACGGCAAAGTCGTCGATCATGCCGTGCATGCTGTTGTTGCCGCTCGGTTCGGCGCCCATGACGAACTCCGTGAAGTCGGTTGGCAACGGCGACGTATTGGTCCCTTCCAGGAACACTTTCCCATCGATCCAGATTTGCTTTTTGGAGCCGCTCTTGACGAAGGCGAAATGGCGCCACGCCGTGAAATCGAAGTTCGGGCCCAACGTATCAATGCTCGCGTTGATGCGCTGGGTCGCCGTGTCGCAACAACCGGCGGTGTCGAAATAGATATTATTGTTGCCCCAGGGAGTGTGCGCCTGGAACCCGCGTTGTGTCCCGGAACTGGAAGGCGAGACCATCCAGAAGGCCGAGCTGTTAGCCACTTCCGCCAACTTCACCCAGACCGAAACGCTCATGCGGTCCGCAGACGACGCCGCGTTCAACCACACGGCGTTCGTGACGCGAACCAATTGCTGCGCGCTGTCCGGTCCAAAATCCATGGCCCGGTCGCTGCCCTGGCCGGATCGCCCGCCGCCGGCCGGCGTGAAGGCCGCGCCATTCTCCAGTTTGCCGGAGAATTTATGCAGCTTGTCCAGAGTCCGGTCCGTCGTGCCGGCGTCATTGAAATCCCACCACGCGATCAAATTCACTCCGCCTGCCGTGACGGGAGTGCTTTTCACATCAACCGGTGAAGTTTCCAGCATGACTTCGGCGCCATCCGCCACCAAATCGCCATCCGTATCCCTGAGCAAAGGATTGGTGCCCGTGTCGGTGGCGCTGAGAAAGCGGCCCGTGTTGGTCTCTACGCCGTCTTTGAGTCCGTCGCCATCCGTGTCGGCGTTCAAAGGATCGGTTCCGGTATTGGTGGCGCTGACCCAGAGGCCGGAGCTGGTTTCCACGCCATCTTTGAGGCCATCCGCGTCGGTATCCGCGTTTTTCGGTTCGGTGCCGCGTTGATATTCCACCAGATTGGTCAACCCGTCGGCGTCGGCATCCAGCGCGGCGTCCGCTTTGTCTTGCTTGTTGAGTCCCTTGCCATCTTCCCAGGCATCGGGAATGCCATCGCCATCGGTGTCCGCCTCCAATTGGTTGGGCAGCGTGCCTTCCGCGAGCTTGAGAATGAGCGATGCGTCCAACGCGCTGGCGAACACGGCGAAATCATCGATCAGGCCGTGGAGGCTGTTGCTGAAATCACCCGCCGCGCCGATGAAAAGCTCGGTGAAATCCGTCGGCAAGCGGGAGGTGCTTCTCCCGGACAAGAACACTTTGCCATCGATCCAGATTTCCTTGGTCGCGCCGTTTTTCACGAAAGCGAAGTGGTGCCACTGCGTGAAATCGAAATCCGGATTCATCGTGTCGATGCTGGCGTTGATGCGCTGGGTGGTCGTGTCGCAGCAGCCGGCGGTGTCGAAGTAGAGGTTGCGGTTGCCCCACGGAACGTGGGCCTGAAAACCGCGGGAGGTCCCCGAACTGGAAGGCGAGTTCATCCAGAACGACGAAGCGTTGGCCACTTCCGTCAATTGCTGCCAGAAGGAAACCGTCATTTTGTCGCCCGCCGAGGCCACGTTGATCCACTGGGCGCCCGTCACCCGCACCGTTTGCCGGGTGCTGTCCGGGCCGAAGTCCATGGCGCGGTCCCCCGACCGTCCCGTGCGACCGCCCTGGTCCGCCGTGTAAACGGCGCCGTTCTCCAAAGCGCCGGTGATGCTGTGGATTCTGTCCGAGGTCTTTTCCGCCACGCTGGCGTCGTTGAAATCCCAGTACGCGAGCAGGTTCACGCTGCCGGGTTTGATGGGAACGCCCCGGGTGTCGATCGGCGAACTTCCGAGCGTGACTTCCGCGCCGTCAGGGAATCCGTCCCCGTCCGAGTCTTTCAAGACCGGATTGGTACCCGTATTGCTCGCGCCGGCGAAGACTCGGGTGTTGGTTTCCACCCCGTCCTTCAAGCCGTCGGCGTCGGTGTCGGAACTCAACGGATCGGTTCCGGTGTTCGTGTTGCTGACCCAGACGAGTGTGCCGGTCTCGACGCCGTCCTTCAGCGTGTCCCCATCCGAGTCCGCGTTCTTCGGATCGGTCGCTTTCAGATACTCCTGCAGATTGGTCAAACCATCGCCGTCGCGGTCCAGCGCGCCGTCCGCCTTGTCGGATTTGGCAAACCCGTTGTCGTCTTCCCACCAATCGGGGATGCCATCGCCATCCGCGTCTTTGTCGAAGCTCACGGGCAATGCGCCCTGGGCGAGCGAGGTGATTTGCGATGGTTCGAGGGCGCTGGAGAAAATCGCGAAGTCGTCAATCCAGCCCTGGGTGTTGCCGCCGCCTGCGCCGTCGGCCCCGATGAGAATTTCGGAAAAATCCGTCGGCAACGGCGAGGTGTTCTCGCCTTCTAGGAAAAGGGCGCCGTTGATCCAGATTTGTTTGGTGGACGCCTTTTTCACGAACGCGAAGTGATGCCATTGCATGAAATTGAAGTTGGCGTCCAGCGTGTCGATGTTGGCGAAGATGCGTTGCGTGCCGCCATCGCAGCAACCGGCCGTGTCGAAGTAAAGGTTTCGGTTGCCCCACGGAACGTGCGCCTGAAACCCGCGGAACGTGCCGGAACTGGAAGGCGAATTCATCCAGAACGCCGAACTGTTGGCGACCACGACGAGTTTCTGCCAGAACGCCACGGTGACCTGGTCGCCGGCGGCGGTCTTGTTGAGCCAGCCGGCGTTCGAGACGCGGACGAACCGGCGGGCGGCGGTGGTGCTGAGGTCCAGGGCGCGATCGCCCGCCTGGCCGGTCCGCCCACCCTTGTCCGCCGAATAATTCGCGCCTGTTTCGAGCGCCCCGGTGAAACCGTGCAGCTTGTCCGGCGCTTTCTTCGCCACACTGGCGTCGTTGAAGTCCCAATACGCGATAAGTTTTGCGGTGCTGGCCGCCTGACCGAATGCCGTCGCCGGAGCGAGGGTGAGGAGGATTGCGAAGTTTGCCACCCACAACAATGGCGTGGCCCGTCGAGAATGGATTTTGGCTTTCATGGGAAACTCGTTTGGCTCTTCCTACTCGTCCGAGGAACCGGAGTAAATTCAAAACGCCGTGGACCATGCAGAAAATTCCAGGAATCTCCAGGAATCGCACGAATCTTCTCAGAAGCGTGTCTGCAAATTCCCGCCGGTCGTAGCCGCCGAGTTACTGAGAAGACCGCAGGATAGGCGACACTTCTTCCCCCTCATCCCGGCCCTCTCCCTTGGGGAGAGGGAGAATCGTTTGCCGCACTCCGACAAGCTGACCGTGGTGGATCGGTCGATACGCCGGCGCAGGATTCCCTCTCCCTGAGGGAGAGGGCCAGGGTGAGGGGGAACGCGGCGTCCAATAACCAAGCGCTGTAGCTTATCCCACGGACTGCACAGTAACGAGGCTCAAATGTCTGAAGATCGGAAGAACCGAGATCCTCGTGCGCGGCAACTTACTCAGCGGCTGAAGAAAGGACGACAAGGTCGTCGAACCGGATCGGCGTCCCGGAGTACGGCATGCCCCAGATCGACGCGCGGCCTGCCAGAGGTTCTTCCTTGTCCTCAATTGAAATGGTTGGCGCCGCGGGTTCGCGCTGGCCCGCTCCCCAGACTTTGCCCGACACCGTCCATCCGCCGCCTTTGGATTTCCGAAGGTCCAATCGCAGATGGACCCACTGGCCCGACGGCCACTCGTAAGGAATCGATTGTTTCAGCGCGTCGCCCCGGAGAATCTCCACCGCCTTTTTGCCCGGACTGACTTGCAGCTTGAACCCGCCGACGCCGTTCAAGCCCACGCCGAACGCCGGATATCGCCGGCCTTTGCCCGTGCCGAACACGCGCGCCGCCACGGCAATTCCGTCCTGCTCGGTCGGGCCGAACAGAACGCCGAACGTGTCGAGCGGCGCGCCCGGCAATTCCAGAAACTTGTTTCCTCCTTCTTCCTGAACCTTGAAAGCGCCGTCGAGCACGAGAAACTCCTCGGACACGGAACCGACGGCGCACTTTTCCAGATCATTTTGGTACAGCGCCTTCGCGCCGGAATCAGATCCCATGACCACGCCACGGCAAACCGCCAGCAACGTGACCACCAACAAAAACGCCAGATCTCTTCTCGAATTCATTCTGTCAAACATCCGAGTCACGAGTTGTATTTCTCAGTTCACCGACTACGAATTACGTTTTACGCTTTACGTTTCACGTTTCACTCCGACCTCAACGCGTCCAGCAACCGCCCCCGCAGCGCCAGCCGCGTCGCCAGCCAGGTCCAGAGCGCGCCGCTCAGCCACACGCCGCCCAGCACGAGCGCGAGCGATCGAACCGGCACATTTGCCGCCGCCGAAAGAATCGCAGGCGCCACCGCGATCAGCGCCGCCAACACACCGATGCCGGATCCCGCCAGCAGCAACGCCCCGTGTTCGCTCAACACCAGCCATCGCAACACGCGCGGCCGAAATCCCACCGCCAGCAGCAACGCCAGTTCGCCGCGCCGTTCCAACACGTTTCGCAACACCACGACGCCCAGCCCCACGCTGCCGAGGAGCAAGCCCAGTCCCCCCAGCACTTGAAACGTGTTCAGATAAGTATTCTGCACCGCGTTGAACGCCGCCAGCCGCCGCGACGCCGGCGTCAGTTCGAGGCCCAGATCTTGCAAGGCGCGCGACAAAGCCGCCGAGATTTTGCCCACCCGGTTCGACGGCGCGTCGATCAGGAACATTCGATATCCTTCTTCGTGCGTGAACCGCGCGCGGAACTCGTCTTCGCCAATCAGAAGGTTCCCCTGGAGAATCGAGTTCGCCACGGACGCCACCAGGCGAATCTTGAAGACCTGTCCGCGTTCGTCGGTGTAATCCAAGGTGTCGCCGACCTTTTTTCCCAGCGCCCACTGAATAGAAGCCTGGTCGCCGATGGCGGGAACCTCGCCCTCGCCGCTTCGGCTGAGCAGCAACCAGGGATGATCCGTGGGCAACCCCTTTGCGACCGCGGCAAACGTGAAGGCGTTTCGCTGGTCGAGCAACTCCGGTTGCACGCCGAGCAGCCGCGGCTTCTGGGCGCGATTCAAATTGAGACAGCTCGCGTCTTCGCCGTCCCGTACGCGCAACGGCACAATCGCCGTGCCCGCGAAATCATTCGTGTCCAGGCCAAAGAATTCCCGGCCTTCGGCGGAATTCAGATCGTGGACGACCGGATAAGTCGCTTCGCCGATCAAAGCAAAACCGCCCGTGCCGGAGGAACGCCTTGCCGCGTCGATCTCGGAATCCAGCCGGAACACGCCGACGGCCAGGATCATGAAACTCCCGCTGGCGAGCAACCCGACCGTGGCCAGACTGCGCTTGCGCCGGCGCGTCGCGTTCCTCACGCCCAGGGCGCTCAGGGTCGGGCGCGCCGCCGCTCCGGAGTAAGTCAAAGCAGTCAAAAACGCGGCCGCGAAAGCTAATCCGGAAATCAGCAACAGCGCGCCCGCTCCGAAGAAGGCCCCCGCGCCTGTCTCCCGGTTCATGAAGATCGCCGCGCCGAGAATGATCGAACTCAGAATCACTCCGGCAACAGCGAGCCACAGACTGCGATTTGACCGAGCCGAGTAGAATCTCGCCGCAGACAAGGAGTCAGTCCGTCGAAGAATCATGTCTCCTTCCCCCTCACCCTGGCCCTCTCCCTGAGGGAGAGGGAAATCCAAAGCCGGCGTGGGAACCAGCCGACCGCGTTCGGTTTGTCGAACAGCCGCAAACGATTCTCCCTCTCCCCAAGGGAGAGGGCCGGGGTGAGGGGGAACGCGCGCTTCGACAACCGAGCGTGCCGATTCCTTCCAGGCCGTGGCTTGGAGGTTCAAATCCCCGCCCCCGGCCAACAACTCTCGCGCGGGTTGTTGCGCCTGTTTCCGCAGCACGAGCCAGATCGTCAGCCACGCCACCAGTGCGCCCGCAAATCCGCCGATCGCCAACGAGAGTGGCTCCGCGTGAAAACGCAGCGCCGACGTGCCCGAAGCGTCGCGCCAGATCGTGGCCAGACCGCGCAACATCGCCCAGGCATAGGCGCAACCGCCCAAAGTCCCGGCCGCGCCTCCGAGCAAGGCCAGGCCGCCGCCCTCGAAAATCAGCAAACGCCGGACTTGCCGCGGCGTGAAGCCCAGCGCCAGCAACGTGCCGACTTCGGTGGTGCGCTGTTCGATCCCAAACTGGAACAGCAGTCCCATCAAAAGCAACGCTGCGACGATGAGAAAGAAACTGAAGCCAAGGAAAAGCTGCCCGAAATCTTGCGCCTGCGCGACGGCGTCCAGCGCTTGTTTCCGGACCGGTTCAAAATTGAATCCAATCGATGCCGGATCGAGCTTCTCCAGAATCGCGTCTCGGACTCTAGTTCTCAAGTTCGCCAGATCGGAAGCTGGCGCGGGCGATGCAGGCAGTGAATTTCCCGAGACGGTTTGCGCATCGACGCTCTCGGCCTCACGAACGGCCCCCTCTCCCGTCCTGCGGACACCCTCTCCCCCCCCGAGGGGGAGAGGGATGGGGTGAGAGGGCGGAAATCGCACCGCCGTCAGATTGCCGAAGCGGTTCGTCCACATCTTTTGCCCGGCCGCCAGCGTGACAAACGCCTTGGGCGTTCCTTTGTGTTCCTCCCAATAGTCGTTGTCCTTCTGCCGCATCTTATCGAGCGCAATGGGAAATCCGGTGTCCCAATCCCGGCAATTCTTCGCCTCCACCATTCCCGGAAAATCCGGCATGAGCGAGCGATCAGCGTAAGGTCGGGCCATCGGCACAATCGCCCGAATGCGGAACCGGCTCGTGCGTTCCTCCATCTTGCGCATGATGCCGACGACGTAATAACTCAACGCCAGTTCGTCGCCCGGCTTCGCGTTGAGATCCTCCGCGAGCCACTGGTTGATGAGAATCTCGTCGTCGCGCATGTCCCTTGGAACGATCGGTTCGCCAATCGCCGTCACCATCGAATACGGCGCCGCGCGATCGCCCGCGCGCAGTTCGTTGACGAAATACGTGAGCACGCCGGAGGCGTTCGTGGCCGCTTTCAGCGCCGTGTCCGTAATCGGCGCGTCGAGAAACACGCGGCTCGTGCGCAACTCCAGCGCGTTGGCTTCGGGAATTTCGCGCAGTTCCAATTCTGCGTCCGCCAGGTCCCACGCTCTCCGCAACGCGGCCGTGGCCGTCGGCAATGCCCAAGGGTCCCGGTCCATCACCATGAGGACCAGATTGGCGCGGCCCGGCAATTTCAGTTGTTCCTGCAGCCACGGGAGGGACACGAACGCGTTGAAGGGAGGCGCCTGGCTGGCGTGAAGGCTGAACCGCCCGAATTCTTCGTCCGACGCAATCGCGCGCACGGTCAGGCGCAAGGCGACGGAGGAATCCTCTTGCGGCGAAATCGGCGCTTCGCGGGAAAGACGGCTCGCCTTCGGCACGCGGAGCAGAACGGCATCGCCTGGCTTCGCGGCGAGTTGCTCCGCCAGTGCGCGGTTCAAGACGACGCTGTCCTGCGTGGGAAACTCGAACACCGGCGGTTGCTCGGCCAGATTCCAGAAGCGTTCATCGACGCCCAGTAGTTGGACGCGATTCGCGCGCCGCGCGCCGCCGTCCGCGCTGGCGGTTGCCGGCAATTGCAGCGCTGTCACGCCGACGTTGTCCAGGCTGTTGGTCCGGCTCGACAACAATTCCGCGCGAAAGAACCGGTCGCCGGAAGCCAGCGCGACATCGACTTTGCCCAGCCGGAGCAGGGCGAACCGCTGGAGGCTGTGCCGGACGGAATCGCCCACGACCAGCGCGCCGACCAGCACCGCGCTGCCCACCGCCGCGCCGAGCAGCGCGCCCAGATGCGCGCGCGCGTGGAACCGAAGGCTGCGCCGGATGAGCGTGAACGTGTTCATCTTCGAGATCACCACGTTTCCCGGTGCGGTTCGTGGTCGTTGTTCCAGCGCCGGCGCGCGGCGTCGGATTCCTCGGTCCACTTGTCCTGTTTGGCGTACTCGACGTGGCCGTCGCAGAAGGCCATGTTCGCCCCCCGGCTGTGGATATCAGCCGTGGCCGGCGCAAACAACCGGCCCGCGAAACGGCGATGCGGGTGAATGTGGCTCAAGATGTCCGCGAAACTGGAATCCCCGATAGCAATCATGTCGCTGGGCGCTGTGACCATTGTTTGTTGTGATCATCGACATACATTACCAGAGCCATGCCGATCTGGCGGAGATTGGCCTTGCACGCCGCGGATTTGGCCTGAGCTTTCGCCTGGGCCAACGAGGGCAAGAGCAAGGCCGCCAGGATGGCAATGACGGCGGTGACCACGAGCAGTTCGATGAGAGTGAACGCATCGAACGTTTGGGCTCTTTCCGTTTCGTTCCGCAGCATCACGCTGCGGCATTATGCTCAAGCGTCTCCAGACGTAAACGACGTTTTAACCACCTTGACTGAGGGGTTACCGCGAAATTCAGATTGCGACTTCCCTGTCACCCGGCAATTCTCTCCCCGATGAAATCCAAATTCTCTCTGCTCCTTTTCGTTCTGACCGCGGCTTCAGGACTCGCCCGCGCGCAGGATAAACCCTTTTACCTCCAATCCGGCGATCGCGTGGTGTTCTACGGCGACAGCATCACGGACCAGCGGCTGTACACGACTTTCACCGAAACCTTCGTGGTCACGCGGTTTCCCAATCTGAATGTGAAATTTGTCCACTCCGGCTGGGGTGGCGACCGCGTGAGCGGCGGCGGCGGGGGCAACATCGATCTCCGCCTGCAACGCGACGTGTTCGCGTACCAGCCCACCGTCATGACGATCATGCTCGGCATGAACGACGGCTCGTATCGCGCTTTTGACGAAGAAATCTTCAGTCGGTACGCGCGAGGCTACGAGCGCATCGTCGAGTCCGTAAAGCGCGCCCGGCCTGGGATTCGGCTGACGCTCATTCAACCTTCGCCGTTTGACGACGTGACGCGCCCGCCCAATTTCGAGGACGGCTACAACAAGGTGCTCGTGCGCTACGGCCAGTTCGTGAAAGAACTCGCCGCGCGCGAAGGCCTGCATGTTGCGGACCTCAATACCGCCGTCGTGGCGGCGCTCGAAAAGGCCAAATCCGCCGATGCCGAGACGGCCAAGAAGATCATCAATGACCGCGTCCATCCGGGGCCAGCCGGCCAGCTTCTCATGGCGGCGGAGTTGCTCAAGGCCTGGAATGCGCCAGGCCTCGTCGCGGCCGTCGAGATCGATCCCGCAGCGGGAAAAGTCGTGGCGAAAAAAGCCAAAGTCTCCAACCTTCGCGCCGATGGCAAAGTGTCCTGGACCCAACTGGACGAGGCGCTCCCGCTTGCGCCCGATCTGGGCGATCCGGTGATCGCGCTGGCGGTGAACTCTTCGGATTTCGTGCAATCGCTCAACCAACAACTGCTGAAAGCCTCTGGCTTGAGCGCCGCGAAATACGAACTCAAAATCGATGGCACAACGGCCGGAACGTTCACCCGCGAGCAGTTGGCGGAGGGCGTCAATCTCGCCCCGCTTTCGACGCCGATGTCCAGGCAAGCCGGGGAAGTCCACAAACTGACGCTCCAGCACAACAACCTCCACTTCACCCGCTGGCGCCAGGTGCAGGTCCCGATGGCAAACTACAAATCGGAGCGGATTCAAAAGGCGACCCAGGACCTCATGGCCGCGCTGGACGCCGAGGAAGAGGAAATCGTGAAGCAACAGCGTGCTGCGGCCCAGCCCAAAGAACACCGATTCGAGTTGTCTCCGCTCTAACCCTGGAGCTGCCTTCGAATCCACTTCGGATCGCGCCGGCAATCAAGCACCCGGAAGACAACAACTTCATTCGTGATTACCCGGTAGTAAACTGCGTAGGGAAACTTCCTGGCGAGCAGACGATGAAATCCGTACTGCTGACGATGGATGCCGGCGCGCGACGCCAAGGAGTCGATTTCAGAGAAAAGGCTGTCGAAGAAGTACGATCCGACACCGCTCTGCCGACGCTCGTAAAACCGGCGACCGGCGGCCAGGTCTTCCCAGGGCTGGCCGAAGAACTCCAACCCTCATTCAAACCGCTTGCGCAAATCTCTCGCCGGGGCGAATTGGAGGTCTCAGTCTGCACGGGGTCTTTTGCCTGGTCTGACGAGCGCGGGAGCAATCTTGCGCCGAATAGCGGAAAGCATTGCCCCGGAATTTGCAAAACCCTTGGCATATTTTGCGCGGACTCGGAGGCACATTTCGGACATTGAGCCGTGCACACGGTCCGTGAGATCATCGCCGATAGGGCGGTGCTGCCGCGCCGCCGCATCGACGGAAGACCGGCTGCGCGGCAGCGCAGCTCTGCCCAGTTCACGGGAAGCTCTCTTGGCTCAGGGCCCTGCACATGGCCCTTGAACCGAAAACCGCGCGGACCGCAGCCTTCAGGCTGCTTCCAGCCCCGCTCCGGAGTTTGGCGTTGAAGCGGCCTCAAGGCCGCAGTCCGGAGGAACGTTTCATGGGAAGCTTCCTTGGCCATGAAACCATGCCTGCGGCCCAGGAACCGAAAACCGCGCGGACCGCAGCCTTCAGGCTGCTTCCGCGCACTCTCCGAAGGCGAGCGTTGAAGCGGCCTAAAGGCCACGGTCCGAAGAGAAGGTTCCGACGGTTCCTGGCGAAAATTGACATGGCCTCCCGCTTCCTATTAAGGTCGGCACGAACACAACTTTCGACTCGCCTTCATCGCTTATGCGCTTTGCTTGTGAAATCATTGCGTTCGCCGCTCTCGCGGGACTGTTGACCGGTTGCGGCGACCACAAAACCGCCGACTCCCCCGCCGCGCCGGCGCTGAAGATTTCCCCGGGCCGCTCCGTCATCGCCGTGCTCCCCAAGCTGGTGAACATCGATTACTTCGACGCCTGCAAACGCGGCGCCTCCAAAGCCGCGGAAGAACTGGGCGTCACTTTGATCTACGATGGCCCCACCGAACCGAGTGGCAGCGAGCAAAACAAGTTCTTCGACACCTGGATTCGCCAGGGCGTGAACGCCATTTGCGTTGCGCCGAACCAGCCGAAAACCATCGTGCGGTTCGTCGAAAAAGCGAAAGCCCAGGGCATCAAAGTGCTCACCTGGGACAGCGACGCGCCGGAGAGCGGGCGCGATTTGTTCGTGAACCAGGTCGATGAAAAAGTCCTGGGCGAAACCTTGATCGACGATCTGGCGCGGCAGATGGGCGAGGAAGGCGAATGGGCCATCGCCATTGCCAGCCTGGACGCCGCGAATTTGAATACCTGGCGCCGTTTCTCCGAAGCCCGCGCCAAGGAAAAATATCCGAAGCTGAAACTGGTCGCGACGGAGGTAACCAAGGAAGACGAGAATTTCGCCCGGCAAAAAGTCGAGACGTTGCTCAATGCCTATCCGAATTTGAAAGGGATCGTTGCGTTCGATTCCAATTCCGTGCCCGGCGCGGCCGAGGCGATCAAACGCGCGGGCAAAATCGGCAAGGTCGCGTTGACGGGCAATTCAACCCCGAACAAAATGCGGCCCTACCTCAAGGAAGGCGTGCTTCAGTCGTTCTATCTCTGGGACCCGCGCGCGCTCGGCGCGTTGACTGTGCGGCTCGCGAAAATGCTGGTGGATGGAAAACCGCCGGCGGACGGCCAGGATGTTCCCGGCCACGGCAAGATCACGCTCAGCCAGCAAGACCCGAAGACCGTTATCATGGCGGAGCCGATCCGCTTCACGAAAGAGAACATCGACAAATACGATTTTGGGATTTGAGCGTGTTTTGAAAATGGGTGGAACGGGCTACCAGGCCGTTTTCGGCGGCAACTTGCCGCCGAACATTGCGGCAGGCTGGTAGCCTGCCGCAACAGGCCAGTGGCCTGTTCCAAATCCACCAATCCATGTCTTTGCCCTGGCAAGCCTGGCACGTGCCGCCCAGGCGCACTTCATCCATGTTCAGGAGAACGCGGCGGGGTTTGAGGTGCTCGGCCAGGAGTTTCGCTTCATGATCCCAGATTTCGTAAAGCTCCGGCTCGGCCATGCAAATCGTCACTTGCGAATCGTGAATGACCATCGGATGAAACCAACCGACCCGCAGCCGCACCCCTTCGCGAATCCGCGAACCCGGCGGAAGCCGCAGCGCCGGCGCCGGACGATCTACGTTCCAGAAACTGAAGTCCGGGTCCTGAAGCGGCGCATAGTCCCGGCCTTCTTCAAAGCTCATTGAGCCGTCCTCGCTCTGCACCGTCACCGGTGTGCCGGGGCGCCGCAGAACGTTCAACGGGCCGGCTTCTTCGACCGTCCAATCGTCGAGCCAGACCTGGCCTTCTCGTCCGCCCCACAAACCCGCGTAGAGCCGAACCGATTCGAGATTGAGGCTGTTGAAGACCAGGGTGAGTTTTCGCCAGTCGGTCGTGGACGCGAGGTTGAACGTGCGCGGCGCGAGTTGGCGATTGCCCGCCAGCGCTTGAATGCGGAACGCGCTCACCGGCTTGAGGTCCTTCGTCTTGACCCAAACGCTCACGCGATAACTCCGGTTCGGGCGAACGCGGATTTCCTGCATCACGCGCGCGTTGCCGTTGGGATGAGCTTTGAAATTCTCCAACCGCAACGCCGCCTCTCCGCTGCGCTTCACCGTCGCGTCCGAAAAACTGATCACGCGCGGCTCGTCCTGGAGATTGAACCCTTTGAATCGGTGATCGGCCGATTCCTCAAACCCGCCGTTGGCCAGCGCAACCGTCGGGTCTGGCGCGAAGCGCGCGCGGTCTTGCTCGGCGAGGAAGAGGGCATCCTTCACCGGCAAACCTTCGGCCAACTGGCGATTGTGCGACAGCGATCCGCCGCCGTAGCCGACCGAGAAAACGCTGGGGATCAGTTCGAGGCCGTTGCGCTCGCAAGCGTCTTTCACTTCGCGCAAGCGGCGGAAGTAATCGGGCGGCTGCTTGCACAACGAATCGAGGCTCGCTGAGAGCACCGCGCCGTTCAGGCCGCTCTTGGCCGCTCTCGTGAGGACGTTGGTCACGTCGGTGACGTCGGCGTCTCGCCGGAGATTCCAGCCGAACACCCAGACGAAACGGTCGGCATACGGCGCGGCTGTGGCGACCGGCTCCGTGGCAAGCCAGGCCGCCGCGAGCATGACTGAGGCAATCACTTTCCGTGACATGTTGCTCCGTTAGTTGACGCTCACCTCGCGCCGATTCGGTTGGTCCCGTTTCCAAATGATCTCTTTCGTGGAGGTTCGGCCGTCAGACAACTGAGCGGTGACACGATGCGCGCCGAAAAAAGCCCGGATCGCCGCTTCACCGTGCTGATTTGTTCGCGACTCGGCTTTGGTCCACCATTCGTCTTTCAAGAGTTTCATCAGCCGTTCATAGGCCGGTTTGGGCGACATATCTTTGCGGAGCCAGCCGGCGGCAGCGCCTTGCCATGCGCCTTCGTCTGCGAAATCCCACCACGTCAACGCCTCCACCGCCGGGTGCGCGAACAACATCGTGTAAAACTTCGGCACGTACTCGGCCTGCGCCGCTTCGCCTCCGCGCGCGGGCCGCTGCACACGTCCCAAATCTTGCGCAACGGCCAGCCGCCGCCGTGCATGTGGCTCTGAATGCCGATGGCGTCGAACAGCAGTTTTCCGTCCTCGCGCAACTCTTCGAGGATTTGTTGGAAGGGCGGATCGGTGCGGTAATCGTTCACCAGAAGCAGCGCCCGCGGGTTGGCCGCGCGCGCGATTTTCAAAGCTTCGGCGGTGTACGGCACGGCGCCCATGGCCATCGCGCGTTCGCCGGTGCGCGTCTTGAATCGACCCAGGTGCGTCGGCTCGTTGACGACGTCCCAGATGTCAATGCGTCCGTGGAACCGCTCGACGATCTCGCGGACGCGCGCGTTGGACAGCGCTCGAATCTCGGCGAAATCCTGCGGCAGCCATTTGGGGTCCGCGTAGTCCCAGACCAAAGGATGCCCTTTGCAGGTGATGCCATGCTCGCGGCACCAGGCGGTGACTTTGTCCGTGTAATCGTAGATCGGTTTGCCGCGCTCCGGCTCGTAGTACGGCCAGTAAAAACCGAGCGTGGCGTAGTTGAGCAACGAAGCGAAGCGGCGGCGATATTCCTCTTCGCGCTCCGGATCGCGGATGCGGCCAAACATGAAAAAATTGCAGCCGAAAAGGAATTGGTGCCGCGTCTGCTCCAGCTTAAGGATCGCATTTGCGATCGGTTTGCCGCTGGCGTCGCGCACGACAATGACGCCGTCCCCTTTGCGATGTTTCTCAATTTGTTCTTTGGCGCGCGAGAGGAGCTCGGCTTCGTCCGCAGTGGAATTCGGTTCGGCGCCCCTGAGGCCTGGAGCGGCCAGCCAGCATGCGCCCGCGCCCGAAGTTTTGAGAAAAGTCCTTCGATTCATATCCTGCCAATCGTATTCGAGATTGCGGAACAGCATGGCGGCGTGCCGGGCCGCGAGCTTTGACGGAGGTCAACAGCGTTTCACCGCGATCGTACTTTGGGACCACGAACCGGTAGGGACGCGTTCCACCGCCTCGGCGTATGGCTCTCGATTGTGGAGTACTGTCAGGGACGGAGTGGAATCCGTCCCTGCCAGGTTCAGGGGAAGCCTGCTTGGTTTCAAAACCATGCACTCGGCCCTTGAACTCGGTAGGGCGAGTCCGTCCCGGCGAGCCGCTCCGACGTACGTGGAACACGTCCGACTCGGCTCGCTGGGGACAGGCTCGCCCTACCGTCCGGTTCATGGGAAGAAAGGATGAAGAACCCACTGTCCCGTGCTAACCACTCCCCTTCAAAAAGTAATTCCGTTGTTTCTCGGTGATCGGGACGTTCAGTTTTTCGAGGACCTTGAGCATGTCCTCCCACACTTGCCGCTTCACCGCCAGGGATTCGTTGCGCAAAAGATACGAGGGATGAAAGGTGGGCATGACCGGCACGCCGCGAAATTCCTGGAACTGTCCGCGGAGCCTGGAAATGCCTTCGGTCCGGCCTAGCAATCCTTCGACCGCCGTCGCGCCCAGCGCCACGATGACCTTCGGCTGAATCAGATCGATTTGCTCCAGTAGATAAGGCGAGCACGTCTGCATTTCTTCCGGCGTGGGCTTGCGATTGCCGTACGCCTGGTCCGGTGTGTCCGGACGGCACTTCAGAATGTTCGCGATGTAGACCGTGTCGCGCGAAAAGCCCATCGCCTTGATGATCCGCGTCAGCAACTGTCCCGCCGCGCCCACGAACGGTTCGCCTTGCGCGTCTTCGTCCGCGCCCGGAGCTTCCCCGACAAACATGAGCGGACAATGGATGTCGCCGACGCCAAAGACGACGTTCTTTCGCGACTGAGCGAGGTGCGGGCATTTCCGGCAAACGAGAGCGCGCTCGCGCAGCGCCGCCATAGCCGCGGCCTTGGCCTGCTGGGAAGCGGCGGCAGTTTCCGAGGCGTGCCCAGGGAAATCCCCCTCACCCGCCTGCGTGGCCGAAGCCACTTCGGCGTGGCGAAGGCCCGTCGCTCGGACACCCTCTACAGTTGGGTAAGGACGCGTTCCACCGTGTCCCTGGAATTGTTCTTTCGATGGTTGAGCAAGGTCAGGGACGGAGTGGAATCCGTCCCTACTCGGTTCATCGGAAGCTCCCTTGGTGTCAGAACCGTCGGGATGGCGGGGCCGCTTCGTCCCCGCCGGATCAACGGAGGCGCGGCTGCGCGGCTGCGCAGCCCTATTTGCGGCCAGCGCATCCAGGGCGGCTAGAGTATGCGGCGCAACGGGCAAGAACCGCACGCCTTGCTCCTTCAACTCATTCAGATGGCACAGAAGTCCTTCCACAAGCGCATCCCAATCCGTTTTCATGGGCGGAATGATACGACGTGGCGAGCGGCAAATTCGACAACTTTTGCACGCTTGACTTGGGATTCTGGGGTGCGCTTATTGGTTAAGGTTAGATCATTTTCTCGCCGATTATTGGATCAGACCGAACCGGTCCAAGAAGCGTGAATCAACGGAAAGAACGGAATGCTCTGGTGGACATCGCGTCAGCTTAAGGATGACGATTGGAAAGTGCGCGAGGCAGCCGCGAAAAAACTCGGCGAGCTGCAGGATGCGCACTCGGTCGAATCGTTGATGGGCGCGCTCAAGGACCTCAACCCCCGCGTTCGTCAGGCGGCCGTCGCGTCGCTGGTGCGAATCGGCCCTCCCGCGGTCCGGTCGCTGGTTGCCGCGCTCAAAAGCAAGCACGCAGATGCGCGCCTGGCCGCCGCGTCCGCGCTCGCGCAAATCGGAACCCCAGCCGTCCGGCTTCTCGGCGCCATGCTTTCAGACCGGGACGTCACGCCTCGCGAGACCGCCGCCGCCGTTCTGGGACAAATCGCCACGGATGAGGCTTTGCGGGAGTTGCTGACGGCGCTGGATCACGGAGAATCCGGAGCCCGAGAATCGGCCGCCGCCGGCCTGGTGCGCATCGGCGCGCGGACGATCCCGCTGTTGATTGCGCGATTGAAGGAAAACAAGCCGCGCGTGCGCGAAACCGCCGCGGCGGCACTGGTCCGGGTTGGCCGCGCGGCCCTTAACCCGCTCATGGCCGCGCTCAAAGACAACGAGATGCGGGAAGCGGCGATCGAAGTGCTTTGGAAGATCGATCCGAACTGGGCGCAGTCCGCCGCGGCCAAAGAAGCCGTGACCGCCGTCATTGAAACGTTGAAGGGCGACGACGAGCGGCTTCGCCGGACATCGGCCACGGTGCTCGGCCAGGTGGGCGGAACTCGCACGCTGGAACCGCTCTTCGCTGCGCTCGCGGATCCAAACAGCAGCGTGCAAGAAGCGGCGGCTTCGGCTTTGGGCGAGATGGGCGATCCGCGAGCCTTGGCGCCATTGATCGCGGCCCTTCATCATGGAGATACCAAGGCTCGCCATGCCGTCTCCGCCGCGTTGGTCCGGATTGGCAATTCCATCATCGAACCGCTGGTGGAAGCGCTCAAGAGCAAGGATGCCTCGATTCGCGAGACGGCCGCAGCGGTGCTCGTGCGCGTGGGCCACTCCGTGGTGGAACCGCTCGTGGATGCTCTGTGGAAGATCGATCCGGACTGGGGGAAAGCTGAGGGTGTCCGGACGTCCGTGCCGCATTTCGTCTCCGCTTTGAAAGACGCCGGCGGCAACGTCTTCAAGAATCCCAAGGACGTCTTGCGCAAGATCGGCGATTCGCGCGTCATCAAACCGCTGGCCACGACGCTGAGGGAGATGCAAGACGGCCTGGGCAAGGCCGCCGTGTCGGTCGGCCAGGTCAAAGGCGCGCGCGATATCGATGCGCTATCTCAGGCGCTGGATAACGCCGAAGCCACCGTCCGAAAGTCCGCCCTCGACGCCCTGATAGAAATCGGAAAAGGCCCGGAAGAACCTCTCGTGGCGGCGCTGAGCAGCCGGAACCACGTGATCCGGCGCGCCGTGGCGCACGCGCTGGCCGGGCGGGGCGATCCCAGGTCGCGTGAAGTGTTGCGCTGCGATCTGGTGGACCCGTCGCCGCTCGTCCTCCTGGATGCCGCCGAATCGCTCCTCAACGTGGGCGATACGGTCATTGCCCAACCGCTGCTGAAACTGTTGAAGCAAGGAAAGAACGGCACGGCCGGAGCGGAGACCTTACGGCCCCACATGATTGACCGAATCCTGGGCCTGTTGAACGAGTTACTGGAATCGCACGCCGCAGAACTCGAACTGGAAGATCTGGAAGCGATTTCAGGATTCGATGATTCCGAGACTTCTGCTTTCGTGCCTTCCACCAAATTGGCGGCAGAAATCCGGGCGGCCGAAACCGCGGAGGCAGCGGAGTCCGAAGCTGGCGTGGATGGCTGGTCGCGGGCGAAAGAACTGGCTCGGCGCGAACAGCGGCGGCGTCGCGGCAAGGCGCTCAAGGCTTGACGCTCAGGGGAAACGAACCTAGTTTTCGGCCCCTGGTTGGTGGCTGTAGCTCAGCCTGGTTAGAGCCCCAGATTGTGGATCTGGTTGTCGCGGGTTCAAATCCCGTCAGCCACCCCATCCCGGATTTCAAATTTCAGATGATTTGAAATTATTTGAAATTTCAAATCCAAGGCTGCGTCCGTAGCTCAATTGGATAGAGCTTCTGACTTCGGATCAGAAGGTTGCAGGTTCAAGTCCTGCCGGACGCGCCAGTTACTCAGGGAGTTACACAAAATCTCGTCCTCGGCTTAAATCTTCTTGGCCACTTCTTGGCCACTTTGAAGAGTCGCGAACCAAGATTCTCCACTTCAGTTCAGGAGTAGCCGTAACGCCCATGAAGGATTCAAAACAACTTTGCCGCGTGCCGGAAAAGTATTTCTCCGCGCAGGAGACGGCGTTTTTGCTCGGAGTCTCGCGGGATTGGGTCTGGGAACGGTTGCGGTGCGGCAGCCTCGGTAAGGCGGTCGAGTTGGATGGTGGCGACGTGAACCTGGAGTAAGACGAACATGCAAACAGATAACGATAAGCTAGAGAAACGAATATCACCCCAAACGGCACCCAAAGAAATCGCGGCGAGCATCGCAAGCAATCGAGTGCTGGAGCTCTACTACAAGGTGGAAGAAGTGGCATTCCTGCTGCGATTCTCAACCAAGTGGGTGCGAGATCGGATTAACAAAGGCGAGTTCGGCACCGGCGTCCTGGATGTGCGCGGCGACCTGCGGATCCCGGCCAGCGGGATCAACGATTTTTTGGCGCGGCATCGCCGGGTGTATGACCTGAATATTCGCCTGGCGAACACCGGCCGGCTGCGCCGAAATTTGGGGGCTAAGGCGAGCGTGGCGAGCGTGCCCGATATTAAGGCTTGAGTCCAAACGTCTGGACCGTCGTTTTTATGGAAACCGAGCAACCGTCTCAGCAGTTGACATTGATCGACGTGCCTGAAACCGAGCTGGTCGAGTGCGTCCAGCAGGTGCGTTACTCCGGAAAAATCGCGTGCAAACTCGAGGACAGAGCCGCGAAGATCGTGCGTCTGGTTTTGCTCCGGGCGTCGGTGCGGGAGATTCAACGCGAATGTCACGTCGATTACCGGACGGTGGCAGCGATCGTGCGGATTATGGAAGAGAACGGAAAGTTACCGGCGCTTAAACAAAGGCTCTCGGATGACTTGGGGGAGATCGCTGAGCTTTCGGCAGCGAACCTCAAACAAAAACTCCTGGACAATGAGGTTCCAGCGAACGTTCTACCCATTGTGTTGGGAGTGGCCGTGGATAAAAAGGCCCTGGTCGATGGTGACCCGACCGCACGGATGGAGATCGAGGTGACAAACGACATCACTCCGGAGGCCGCTCGTGAATACCTCGACAGGCTAAAACAAGTGAAGACGCGAATGATCGAGGCTCAAGCGTTGCCGGCGCCGATCGGCGTTATCAGTAGCCCAACGCCAAATTGAATCTGTTCAGAAATACTCCCCCATGTTTCACACTCACGAAAGGGTTGATTTCATTCATCCAGGCCAACCCGTTCACAAAAGGTTCCTATTATGAACAAACACACCGCCATCTACATGCGGGTCTCAACAGAAGACCAGAGGCTCGACTCGCAGGAGACCGAATTGAAACGGCACTGCGGGCTTCGGGGGTGGAACGACACGAAAGTGTACACGGACACGATTTCGGGCGCTACAGGCTCGCGGCCGGATCTGGATCGGCTCGTGCAGGACATGCGCGCCGGCAAGGTCGAGCGCCTGGTCTGCTACAAGCTGGACCGCTTGGGCCGCAGTCTGACGCACTTGGCGCTCATCCTTGAAGAGATGCAGCGACTGCGCGTGCCTCTCATTTGCACTACCCAGGGAATCGACACGAGCGATGACAACCCCGCCGGGCGATTGCAGCTCGGCGTCTTGATGGCCGTGGCGGAGTTCGAACGCTCAATGATCCGGGATCGAACCAGGGCTGGCCTCGTCGCGGCGAAGGAGCGCGGGCGAAAGCTCGGACGCCCCGCGACGCTGAGCAAGCGCGCTTCCGAAGTGAGCGCACTGAAGAAACGCGGCATGGGCGTGCGAGCGATTGCCAGAGAACTGCGGATGCCTCCGTCATCGGTGCATTCAGTCCTGGGTAAGGTGGTCCGGGCCGAAGCGCGGGCGGAGCCACACAAGCTGATACACCGGCGTCCCCGCCTATCGGCAGTGAACTGAATCGGGCGCACCGCTACCAGAGGCTCGCGGTTCTCCGGCGCGCGGCGTGAGAAACTTGCGTGGCCCCGGGCCGCGACGCGGCGACGGACTCGGAGACCGGCTAGTCTAGGCGGCGCCGATTCGGGGGGCGCTACGCCGAAGGGGGGGGAGGGGGTCAGCTTTCGGGGGCGCCTCGGATTACCAGACTGGTCAGGGCCGGAAAATTTAGAGCTAAAAGAGTCACTTTGGTGACTGTCGTTCTTCAAGAATTTCGAGACCACCGAAGCCTGTCAGAATTGAGGGCGTCAAAAAAGCCTTGGGGCGGCTCCAAAAATCGCTGCGCGGTGCCTTCCCGGACGCAATTCGAGGCTTAAATTTTAGATCGAAAGGTCATGCGGCAATTGCGACAGGTTCTGCTCAAAGAAGGCACTGACTGGGCGCTGGTGAAGACTTGTGTGATGCTGACGCGCGACGCCACCGAAAAAATCGCGCGACACGCCGGGATTCAGACTCAGCCGAGTTCAGAAGTTCCCTTGCTCGCATGGAATCTTCCCGAGCCCAAACGGATGATCGTGGTCAATGCCAAGCCGCCGAACAGAAAGATCCTGCTCGCTTGCGTTGAGGGTGAGGAGCCGAAGGACCCTTCGAAATGGCAAGTAGTTCGAGTGCGCGACAACCGCAACTTCGTCCCGGGAACAAAGACTGGGGTCATCCTGGCAAGGCTGCAACAAGGCACCGTTGTGGGAGTTCGCGGGCAACCCGGACGCAGAGGCCGGTTCCGTACCGCGATGTCCTCGTTGGCGGGGAAAATGGTGAGAGCCGGTCTTATTGGATTCCCTTTGGCACATTCTACGTGGAACGTTCATCTCTTCTCCAATGTCTCCAACTGCTCGATTTGCTCCTCCAGTTCGAGCCGCCGCCTGGAGTCGCGCTCGGTCTGGAGCGCGGCACGGAGCGAGTTGAGTTCAGACTCGCGCAGGGCTTTGCGCTCCTGCCCTCGGTGTTGGGGTCTGTCTCCGTTGCGGCGCCAAGTTTCCGGCGGATCGAGGAATCGCTCTTGCGTAAACCACGTGGAGGGATGCGGAATGAAATCGGCGGACCCATCGTAAGTTGAGGCGTAGCGGCGTGTTCGCTCTAGGACCAGTGGAAACCCGTGCTTCCGGATCGCGATGGCGATCTTTCGCAACGCGGCCGGCCGGCCGACCTTCTTCGGGTAGGCTTCGTAGATCTGCTCGGCTTGAGCTTCGAGAGAAAAATTCGACTTGCCCTGACCGGACAGACACTCCCCCTCCAGGGGGATCAAGGGGGTCTGATTCTCTTCTATTGATTCTCTTCTCTTAACGGGACCGGACAGATTTGCCCGTTCTTGACCGGACAAATCTGTCCGGTCAAGAACGGGCGACTTTGCACCCGGCAAGGCCGGTAGAAGCGATCTCTCGGACGCCGGTTCTCGGGGGGGCGGCTTGGCTTCGTGCATCCACGGGTGATCGAGGAAAAAGTATTCGTTGCTCTCAGTGAGGCCGCGTTGTTCGGTCTCAATGAGCGAGAATTCTTCAAGCTCACTCAGGTACCTCCTGGCGGTCCGTTCATCAACTCCCAATTCGCCCGACAGAGTGCTTTGTTTGGGGTAGGCTACAGCATTGACGCCAGAGTACTGCGCCAGGCGGGCGTAGCACAGCTTCGCACCCGCTGAGATCTCGCGTCGAGACAACAGCCAGTTGGGAATGAACGCGCCGACGAACAATTTCCAAGGGTTGATGCGCCGCCGTGCAGGATTTGGGGTGGAATTCATAGGGTAAAAAAAACCGACTGTCGCGCGTTGGTGTGTCAGGTGCTTTGTTCAACGCTCCGGACCAACCTCTCAAGGTCGTAGAGAAGGGCTGAGGCTCTCTCGATCGAGAGAAAGACATCAAGCGAATCATCGTTGTGAGCCAGGCCGCGCAAATGAATCGCTGCCTGCTTGAAGGTGACGCTCGCTTCAAGTCTTCGAATCTGACTTCGGCGATACTCTGGCTCCGCGAACGCCTCGAGTGATCGGCAGTGAACCGAACAGCTCTCACGGGCACTTGGACATTTGAATTTGAAGTAATCCGTGTACGCCGAGATGGCGCTCGCGAGTTCGAGAGCCAGACTCTTGGCTTGGTCGAGTCCAAGAATCAAAATCAGGCCATCGAGCGCGGGTCCGATGTCGATTGAAATGAGTCTTCTTTCAAATATCGGGTTGACTTCAACAGAGAACCGTTCCCAACACGAGTGTCCTCCGGGGACGCCGCACGAAAACCAAGAGTGCCAGCCTTCTCCTTCGGGTTCGAGATTTGCCGGGCGTGGCCGCGCTCGCGGTTCAAAGACGGCCTTTGGGATATTGAACCTTGGTTTCATGGCTTCCGATTCGTAAAAGCCCCACGGGCCGCTCGGCGTGTTGATTACGCCGCAGCAACCAATCGCTCTTTCTCGAATTGCTCGATGGCTTGAAGTGGAACAAGCCGTCGCCGATTGATGATCACGCTCGGCAATACTCGCCTCCGTAACAGACGCCTCACCGATTCCTCGTGCATCCGAAAGCGATCAGAAAGAAGCTTCGGAGTCAGATAAACGGGTTGAGCGGGCTGCTCATTTCGTTTGAGGACTATGGCAACCTCTCGTTGAACCTGCCGTGCGGGCTGTCTGTGAATTTCGCGCTTAAGTTTTCGCATACGCTAGAGTTCTTCGTTATTGCGACGAAACAAAGCACAGCACACATGGCGTGAGCAAGCCGTCATGGTTCCCTTTTTCAAAAAGAGAAACAGGGAAGAATTATCAAGCCGCCGACCGGCTATTTGATGTGCGACTCGATGATGCCTGAAGTGAAATTAGGGGCGGGCGAAAGCAGGGCTGATGAACGCTTCATAAGTCGATCGGAGGCCACTCGGTTACCGCGATGCAGTTTGAGTTTGAGGCCCCACTCTGACGCCTTCTTGGCGAGGTTTGCCGGGGCCTTCATCCCGTTTTCCTCCGCGGCGTTCTTAATGTCCTTGCCTTGCCAATCGAATCTCTCAAACACGGGCTGATTGTATGCGAGCCAGATCCGAAGTACAGCGTAAAGGTCCGCCTTGCTGAAGTTCGGTGATCTCGCCACGTCGTAGAACTCCTGGCGCTTTTCACGTGTCAGCGCTGGGAGGTCGCTGGCGCAAAAGTCACGGAATGTCTCCTCGCTACAAATGTCCAGCGCTTCCAGTCGCGCGATAAACAAGTGGTGGGGCAGTGTTCGCACGCCTCTGGCGCGCTTGGAGGAATCGAGTGGTTTGCTGCGATACTTGCCGATAAGCCGGCCAGGCATCATCCAAAGCAATTCGAGAAGCTGCCGGACAGCGCACTGGTGGGCACATTTGTAGGCTTCATAACGCTCTGCAAGGAGATTGATATCGGCGAGCGTAGGGCTGGTTTTCCTAAAGTGACCAGGGCTTGTGATCTCAAGCTCGCGCTCGACCCGCCGAATCGCGATGCGGCCGTAAGCCTGAGCGTCAGCATCCTTAAAAGCCCATTGTCTGGTGACCAGATCCTCAAACTTCTCTTTTGTGATTCGAGCGAAGGCAACCAAGTTCGTCCAAAGAGTGGCTTTCTCCAGGGCTGAATGATACTCGTCCGCGTTCAGTGGTAGGTATTGAAACCTCCGCCTGAGAGTCTGGAAAGCGCCCTCGTAACGCCGAAACCAACGGCTTCCATCGTATGTCAGAATGTGAATTATCTCCTGGGGTTGGCGTCTTTGCTTCTTCGAGTCACCGTTGCCTAGTAGGGCAGGGGTGCATGCATTCCAGGCTGGCCAGAGCGTTTTGAGTTGATGATCGGTCGCGGGTTGTTGACGCAACTTCTGTCCCCGTGCGAAAATGGCTCCGACGCGAGACGAGACTTCGTCGGACGTCAGCAGCGTGTTCATTGAATTCTCAAGGCAGACGCTCCTGCGCGGATTCGGAAGAAAAGATTCACGCCCCCGAATCGGAGCCGGGAGTTCGGTGTGAACGCTTTCATCAGCAGTGTCTTGGCCGAACGCTTAGCCATCGCGCGCAACGGTAACGAAGCTGTGTCTTGTTGTAAAGAATCGCATCGGCCACGCACTGGAAGCCTTGAGGGCAGGAGTGAGGCAAAGGTTATGCACCGACGTCCGTGACCCCCTGGGAGTCCAAACGTCTGGACTGAATGGCCTGAGTTTGGCGCGGGCCGCGCGGGATGGATCAAATCCATTCGCCCAATGGGTCAAACCACGCTACTGGTTCAGCCATCTCGCAATTGCGATTGCCGGGTTGCCCCGCTATGTTCGGCCTCGGAGCCTCTAGTCAAAATGAAAGAGAAACCAGCCCATCTCAAACGCATCTCCCGCTTGGAGAACCTCCGCCGGCAGTCAGCGGCGCCGACAGATCCCGTATTGAGACTTCTCTTACAGACTCTCGAACCGCGGAACGGTTCGCACAAACCGCCAGTCAAACCGCCGGTGCAGTAGCGGACGCTCTTTGCGAATCGAAAACCGCATGGTGTGGCGAATCCGATCTCACTTCAGCGCGTGGCGCCGTTGTGTCCCGGAAAGTCCGCGAAGACTTTCGAGATCATGTGAGGGACGATTTCCCCAAGCTGGTTGCTTCGGCCACTGCTAATGGCACGCGCCTCGTAAACGATCCGCGGCTTGCCAGGCAGACTGGCGGCCTTGTCCACAATGATGATGTCGAGGAACCTTGTGAATTCGAGGTGCGATGCGACACTGTAGCCGGTGACGCCGAATTGAGGTGTCGTGTATTGACTCCCGACGTACGGGGAGAGCTGTCCGCCGCTATAAATCGTTCCGCTGAAAGTTTCGTAACCTCCGCTGATCTGGCCGAATTCAGGCGCTGAAGTGATCGTGGTTCGACCGGAGTCAATCCCATACGCGTACCAGACAACAAGCGCCGGCGGTGTGTTGGTGTCTCGAATCATCCGGTAGCCGTGCTTTTCCAGCGAACGGCCGATTTGAACGGCGTATGTGGCTGCTTCCAGGCTGGTCGTCAGTTCTTTGCGCAGTGGCAAAACGGCGAATGTGCGGCCGTCGCCCTGATTTGGGAGCATATGGAACGCCGTTACCCGAGTGTTCACGCGCATGGCGCAACCCCCCATCACGAGGCTGAGCGCGAGGATTGGAGCCAGGCAGGTTTTCATCGCTTTGCTTTGATGCGGAGTTGGGGGTGAGAACTCGGCGGATGGTTTATTGATCTCTGCGCAGACCTTACCGGCACGTGATTTCCGAGACAAGCCTCAAACGCTCGTGGGAGTCCAGACCCTGATCCCCCGGCGCGGGAAGTTCCGGGAAATATTTTGCCGCTGGCGCCGCAGAACAACTCGAACCGCCAGGCGACCATCACTCCGGAGGCCGCTCGTGAATACCTCGACAGGCTAAAACAAGTGAAGACGCGAATGATCGAGGCTCAAGCGTTGCCGGCATGGGCAGCCGTCAGTTTCAAGCAAGTCTGGGACGAACGAAGCTGGTGAAGGTGCTCTACTACGTCGATTTCGATCACTACGAGAAGCGGCCGGTCAGTCACCCAGGCGCGGTCTCGGAAAACTCCCCCACGGTCCCTATCCAGACAAATCGAGAAGGTCATTGACGGCATGGTGAAGAAAGGGGCCGACTAATAGGAATTTGCTTTTTCATGGCGGGAACCGAGCCTGACCGTTCCGGGGTATTATCGCAAGAAATTAAACCCTTCAGATGCGACGCAGTAAGGATTCCCCCCAATCCCCGGAGAAGAGTGCTGGAAACCCGAATTTTGACCCCACGCCGACACAGGGGAGCCTCAAGCTGTCCGCAACGTTTCTCGAAACCCGATGCGGGCGCCCCGCTTTTGACCTCGTTCA
>Ga0194121_10002250_pt1 | contig 30958 bp, 33 predicted proteins | sample TA2MahCa50mmetaG_FD_148609 | JGI IMG/M metagenome (GOLD analysis project Ga0194121, IMG submission 148609) | Freshwater microbial communities from Lake Tanganyika, Tanzania - TA2015020 Mahale Deep Cast 50m | ecosystem: Environmental > Aquatic > Freshwater > Lake | place: Tanzania: Lake...
CTTCCGCGCCGCGGCCCGCCGGGCCTGCACCGTCGGCGCCGCCCGCGCCCGCCGCGCCGCCGACCGACGACCTCACGGTCGGGTGGCGGCGCGTGATCGAGGACGTCCAGGCGAAGCGGGCGATGGTCGGCGCGATCCTCGAGCAGGCGCGCCCGCTCGGCGTCACCAACGGCGAGCTCGCGCTCGCGCTGACCGTGAGCCAGTTCCAACGCGATCTGCTCGCCGATCGCGCCAACCGTGAGATCGTGATGCAGGCGATCCGCACGAGCCTCGCCGGCGTCACGGGGTTCACGTTCGCCGCCGACACCGGCGGCGGCGGCAGCGGAGGAGGACCGGCGTCGCACCCGGCCGTGCAGGCGGCCATCGCGGAGCTCGGTGGCGAGGTCGTGGCCGTGCGGCCGCGGCGGGAAGGAGAAGGCCAGTGAAGGGCTTCGGCAACATGATGAAGGAAGCGCAGAAGCTGCAGGCGCAGATGGAGAAGATGCAGGAGGAGATCGGGAAGAAGAAGGTCGACGCCACCGCGGGCGGCGGCATGGTCACGGTGGAGTGCAACGGCAAGCAGGAGCTGCTCTCCATCAAGATCGATCCCGAGGTCATCAACAAGGACGACGCGCAGATGCTGGAAGACCTGGTGCTCGCCGCCTGCAACGAGGCGCTGCGCAAGTCGCGCGAGCTGGTCCAGCAGGAGCTCGGGAAGCTCACGGGCGGCCTCAAGATCCCCGGCCTGGGGATGTAGTGGCGTATTACCCCGAGCCGGTCGCCCGCCTGATCGACGCGCTCCAGCGCCTCCCCGGCATCGGACCCAAGACCGCCCAGCGCCTCACGTTCTACATGCTCAAGCGCCCGCACGACGAGGTCCGCGAGCTCGCCGAGGCGCTCGTCGCCGTGAAAGAGAAGATCACGTATTGCCGCACGTGCTTCAACGTCACCGACGAGGACCCGTGCCGCATCTGCGGCGATCCGCGCCGCGACCCGCACCTGCTCTGCGTGGTGGAGGAGCCCAACGACCTGCTCGCCATGGAGCGCACCGGCGAGTACAAGGGCCGCTACCACGTGCTCCTCGGCGCCCTCTCGCCGCTCGACGGGATCGGGCCGGACGACCTGAAGATCCGCGAGCTCCTCGCGCGGCTCGACGGCAAGGAGACGACGGAGGTCATCCTCGCCACCAATCCGAACGTGGAAGGCGAGGCCACCGCGCTGTACCTGGCGAAGCTCCTCCGGCCGCTGGCCGTGCGGATCACGCGCATCGCGCGCGGGCTGCCGGTGGGCGGCGATCTGGAGTACGCCGACCAGGTGACGCTCTCCAAGGCGCTCGAGGGACGCCGGGAGATCGGCTAGGCCGTTCGGATTTGACACGGGCCGGGGTCCCACCGTCTAATGCCCCGGGCCGTGACCGGTGTCTCCGTCGCCGATTCGATGACGTACCCGAAGCGCCTGGACGGGCTGGAGATCAATCCCGCCGAGGGCGGCTTCATCATCTATCAGGCGGAGAAGGACCGGGTGCACTTCCTGAATCACACGGCCGTGCTGATCTTGGAGCTGTGCGACGGACGACGCTCGCCCGACGAGATCGGTGAGCTCGTGAAGGCCGCGTTCGCTCTCGAGCGCCTGCCGGAACGTACCGTCGAAGAAGCGCTGGCCAGGCTGCGGCACGAAGGCCTGGTGGCCGAGTAGCGCACCCCTCACGAGCGAGGCCGAGCGAATGGCGGACGGGGAACAGGGCGGGGACTTCTTCGACAAGGTCGGCGCCGAGCGGCGCGACTTCTTCAAGATGCTGGTCGCGGGCGGCGCGTTCGCGGCGCCGCTCGTGGCGTCGTTCTCGATCGACGAGGTGTCGCTCGGCATGTCCGAGGCGTACGCGCAGTCGAACATGTCGAACATGTGCGCCAACATGACGTTCGAGCCGGATCCGGGCTATGTCGGCCCGCGGCGCTTCGCCGCGTACGCGTGGACGACCTCGACGCGGGTGAACGGGCTCGTGAAGCTCATCTACGACGAGCACCGCCGGCGGCCCGAGATCCGGACGTCGCTCCGCCTCTCGCCCGGCGCCACCATCGACGATGCGTGGATCGAGATCGACGGGCAGCGGGTCGCGACGCTCGACGCACCCAAGGACCGCATCAAGGAGAGCTCGCTCGAGATCTGCATGGCGGACCTCACGGCCCTCGTCGAGGCGATGGCCGCCGAGCGCGCCGTCATCGTGATCACCGGGAGCCGGGCGAGCCAGGCGTTCGTGCTGAGCGGCGCGATTCACCCGGAAATCTGGTAGCGGACCTCCGCTGAGCGGTCCCGCTCCCCGACGAGGGGAGCGGGACACCGAAGCCCTCCGTTGCTGTCCGCCGCGCTGATCGTCAGGGACGAAGAAGCCGTCCTGCCCGCCTGTCTCGAGTCGCTCGCGCCGGTCGTGGACGAGATCGTCGTCGTCGACACCGGCTCCCGCGACGCGACCCCGCGCATCGCCCGCGACGCCGGCGCCGTGGTGTACGACGTTCCCTGGCGCGACGACTTCGCCGCCGCGCGCAATCACGCGCTCGATCGCGCGCGCGGCGAGTGGATCCTCTACATCGACGCCGACGAGCGCGTCCGGGCGCTCGACGGCGCCGCGCGTGCCGCGCTCCGCGGCCACCTGGCCGACCCGGGCTTCGTCGGCTACTTCGTGATGCTGCAGTCGCGGGCCGGGGTCACGGCGTACCGGGAGATGCGCGTCTTCCGCAACCGCCCCGAGATCCGCTTCCGCGGCGTCATCCACGAGAACATCTGGCCGGGCGTCATCGCGTATCGACGCACCCACGGCGGCGCGATCGGCGTGAGTCCGCTGATCCTGGATCACGTCGGCTACGACGGCGACCAGGCGCACAAGCACCGCCGAAACCTCCCGCTCCTGCGCGAAGCGCTGCGGCAGGACCCCGAGCGCGTGTACTGCTGGTGTCACCTCGCGTCCATTCACGCCGCGCAGGGCGAGGACGCCGAGGCCGAAGCGGCGTGGCTCCGCGCCCTCGCGATCGTCCGCGGGAAGGACCGCCACCTGCCGGAGGATGTGCTGCCGTATCTCGGGCTCGCCGGCTGGCGCGCGGCGCGGGGCGAAGACGTCGAGCCGCTGGTGGCCGAGGCGCGCGGGCGCTTTCCCTACCACCTTCAGGTGCAGTGGCTGCAGGCACGCGCGTGGATGGCGGCCGGCCGGTACGAGGCGGCGATTCCGCTGCTCGAGGGCCTGGTCCGCTGCGGCGAGACCGGCGCGTACGATCGCTCGAGCGCGTACGACGTCCGGCTGTTCACCCTGCTGCCGTACGAGGCGCTCGCGACGTGCTTGTTCCGGCTCGGCCGCTACGAGGAGAGCGCCCGCTACTACGGGCTCGCGGCATCGCACGACCCCGAGCCGCTGAAGCATCGGATCAAGCAGCAGCTCTGTGCGCGGCTCGCGGGTGAGCGGCCCGGAGTCCCGCGATGACGTCGCCCGACCTCTCGATCCTGATCCCGACGTACGAGCGCCCCGACGAGCTCCGCACCTGCCTCGAGGGCTTCGCGGTGCAGACGGAGGCCCGGGCGCGATTCGAGATCGTGGTGGTGGACGACGGCTCGCGCGCCGAGCTCGAGACGGTGGTGCGCCGGTTCGCGCCCGCGCTCGACATCGCGCTCGTCCGCATTCCGCACGGCGGCATCTCGGCCGCGCGCAACGCGGGCATCGCGCGGGCGCGCGCCAGGCACCTGGCGCTGTGGGACGACGACCAGCGTCCGACGCCCGTCTTCGTCGCCCACTGCCTCGAGTTCCACGCGCGACATCCCGCCGCGGCGGACGCCGCCCTGCTGCACTTCGAGCCGGCCGCGGCCTTCGCCGACGATCCGGTCATGCGCTGGGCGTTCCACCAGATGTACGCGTTCCCGGCGGACCCGAGCGCGCACGGCTGGCTCGCGTTCTGGGGCGGTGCGGTGACGTGCAAGCGCAGTCTCTTCGCAGACGGCGGCTTCGATCCCGCGTATCGCTTCGCCGAAGACGCGGAGCTCGCGTGGCGCGTGAACGCGCGGGTGGGGCTGCGGGTGCACTTCGTTCGCCGGACCGTGGGGGTGCTCACCCGGTGCGTCACCTTCGCGCAGTTCTACCGGCGCCGCTACCTCGCCAGCTACTACCGGCACCGGCTCGCGCAGGCGCATCCCGGTACGCTCGCGCCGGGGTATGGCCCGTGGACGACCCCGGAGGACTATCTCTTCCGCGACCGCGCGGAGCTCGAGACGTTGCTCGCGACCGCGGACGCGATGGAGCGCGCGGTGCGTGCCGAGCCACGCGAGCGCGGCGAGCGACGATACCGGCTCCTGTGCGCGCTCTGGCGCCGTGCCTCGTTGCACGCGGAGGCGGCGGGCTGGCTCGCCGCGCGCGAAGGCATCGCGCCGGATTTCGACAGCCCCATCCCGGGCCTGCCCGCGCCGGCGAGCGTCGCCGTGGGTCAGCCGTGAAGGCGGTGATCCTGGCGGCCGGCAACCCCGGACGCGACTTTCCGCCCGGCGGCAGGCAGAAGTGCCTGCTCCACCAGGGCGGCCGCGTCCTCCTCGACATCTCGCTCGACGCGCTCTTCGCGGCCGGCGTTCGCGAGCTCCGCGTCGTGCTGGGCTACAACGCGCGGTCGGTCGAGGCGTACCTCGCCCGGAAGAGCATCGCCGCCGAGCTCGTGTACAACGAAGACTACGCGCGGGATTCGGTGCGCTCGCTCGACGTGGGGCTGGCCGGACTGGACGACGACGCGCTCATCGTCTGCCCGGACCTCGTCGGCGTCGACGCCGCGCTGGTCGAGGCGTTTCTCCGCACCGACCCGCGCCGGCTCGCGTGGATTCGCTCCGAGATCCCGTGGGACCACGATCGCGGCGCGATCCGGTACGACGAGATCTACCGGCCCGACATCGACAATTCGATCGTCAAGATCCCGCGGCACCTGCTCGGACTGTTCGAGGGCGCGCGCGCGCGCGCCGATCGCTTCATCGCGCGCTATCACTGGGAGACGCCCACGGGGCCGGGGACGGGCGTGTACTTCGGCGCGGCGATCACCGAGACCTTCTGGGACTACCGCCCGATCGAAGAGGTCGTCATCCCGCGGCCGCTGCCGGACGTCGACTACTACCACCAGACCGACGAGTACCGCGTGGCGTTCCTGGCGGGCGCCCGGCGGCCGCGGGCGACGTCATGATGCCGGGCGCGCCGGCGGGCTGGCGTCCCTGCACGCGCGCGACGCCGCGCTGCGAGTACTGGACCTGGACCGCCGACTACGTGCGGCCCGCCTGCTGCACAGCGCACCTGAAGGACCTGCTGCGGTTCACGGCGGCGCTGCTCACGCGGCACCGGATCCGGTTCTGGGTCGACTGGGGCACACTGCTCGGCGCGGTGCGCGAGGGCGATCTCATCGCGTGGGACTCCGACGTCGACCTCGGGGTGCTCGCCGAGGACCTCCCGCGCGTCGCCGCACTGCACGCCGAGATCGTCGCGGCCGGCCACACCCTGCAGACCGCGTACGCGGGCCGTCTCGCCATTGGCCGGAGCGTCATGAATACCCAGCACGTCGACGTCTATCCGTGGCGCGCGGAGGGCGATCGCCTCGTGCTCGGGACGCCGGATGCGGAAGAGCGGTGGGCCTTCCCGGCCGCCGCCGTCGCCCGGATGACGCAGGTCCGCATGGAGGACCGCGCGTTCCCCGCGCCGGCCGACCCGCCCCAGTTCCTCGCGCGCTACCGCTACGGCCCGGACTGGCGGACGCCACGCCGTCCGCCGCCGCCCGTGCCGCGCGCCGTCCAGTCGTTCGTCGCCCGGCGGCGCTTCGAGCAGAACCTCGTGCGGCTGCACGACGTGCTCGCCCGCTCGCCGCTCGCCGGCCGCTACTGGGTCATCGGCGGTCTGTTGATCGGCTGGGCGCGCGAAGGCCGCGCCCTCGATCACGACCTGCGCGACGCCGACTTCGCGCTGCTCGCGGACGACCACGAGGCGTTCCTCGCCGCCGTGCCGGCGCTCGCCGCCGCGGGGTTCGAGCCGGCGTACCGCTACCTCGCGAACGACGGCGACGTGGTGGAGTACAAGCTCCTCAAGGACGGGGCGAACTTCGACTTCTTCCTGCACGATCGCCCGGGCGCCCGGCTGCGCTACCGGTACTTCTGCTTCCCGGCCACCGGCGCGGTCGAGATGACCGGCGAGATCGAGGCGCACGGGCTGTCGACGATGTCGCTGCTCGACCGCACGTGGCTCAAGCCCGACGACCACGACGCGTATCTCACCGCGCTCTACGGCGACTGGCGCGTGCCCCGGCCCGACTTCTCGAACCTCACCGAGGACCGCAGCGTGACCTCCCGGCGCCCGTGGCGGAATCAGCACCACGTGGCGTGGCCGGCGCGGGGCGCGACCGAGGCACCGGCGTGAACGCCATCGTCCTCGCGGCGGGGATCGGCGGCCGCATGCGCCCGCTCACCGACACCACGCACAAGAGCCTGCTCACGGTGGGCGACACGACGATCCTCGGCCGCATCGTCGACGGTCTGCTCGCCATCGACGTGCGCGACATCCTCGTCGTCACGGGGTACCGCGACGACCAGGTGCGCGCGTGGCTGCACGCGCACTATCCCGCCGTTCCGTTCGCCTTCGTCCACAACGCCCGCTACGCCGAGACCAACAACATCGTCTCGCTCGCGATGGCCCTCGAGCACGCCAAGCTCGACGAGGACGTCGTCCTCGTCGAGTGCGACGTCCTCTTCGATCCCGCGCTCCTGCGCCGCCTCGTCGGCCCGGAGCGCGGCAACGTCGCGCTCGTCGACCGGTACCGGCCCGGCATGGACGGCACCGTGGTCGCCGTCGAGGACGGCATGGTCACGCAGGTGTTCCCGCCGCACCTGCAGGGCGAGGACTTCGACTACCGGGACAAGTACAAGACGCTCAACGTGTACCGCTTCGAGGGCGGGTTCTGCCGCACCCGCTTCCGCCCGCTGCTCGCGTGCTACGCGGACGTGGTCGACAGCGGCGCGTACTACGAGCTCGTGCTCGGGATGCTCGTGAACATGCACCGCGAGCGCGTGCGGGCGGAGATCGTGGACGGCGAGCGCTGGACCGAGGTGGACGACCCCAACGACCTCGCGGGCGCCCGCTTCGTCTTCGAGCCCGCGCGCCGCCTGGAGATCCTCGAGCGCGCGTTCGGCGGGCACTGGAACTTCGACGTGCTCGACTTCACGTTCATGCGGAACATGTACTACCCGACCGACGCGATGATGGCCGCGATGCGCCGCGCGCTTCCCGCGCTGGCGCGCAGCTACGGCTCGACCCAGCGCGTGCTCAACGAGAAGCTCGCGCTCGCGCTCCGCTGCGCGCCCGCACGGGTGCAGTGCCTGCACGGCGCCGCGCAGCTCTTTCCGCTGCTGCCCGAGCTCCTCCCGCCGGGCCCGGCCCTGTTGCCCGCCCCGACCTTCGGAGAGTTCCCGCGCTGGTTCCCGGGCCACGCGACGTACGGCGACGCCGTCGGTGTCGACCTCGCGGCGCTCGCCGCCCGCGCGGCCGATCACGCGGTGGTCGCCGTGGTGAATCCGAACAACCCGACGGGGACCACGCTGTCGACCGCGTGGCTCCACGCCCTCGCGGCGCGGCACCCGGCCACGATGTTCGTCGTGGACGAGTCGTTCGTCGAGTTCTCCGGCGAGATCCCGTTGCGCCGCCGCCTCGACGAGGCGCCGCTCCCGAACGTCCTCGTGCTCGCCAGCCTGTCGAAATCGCTCGGGGTGCCGGGCTTGCGGCTCGGCTATGCCTACACGGGCAACCCCGCGCTGTGCGCGGCCGTCGGCGCGCGCATTCCGATCTGGAATCTGGGCGCCCCCGCGGAGTTCTTCCTGGAGCTGCTGCTGAAGTTCCAGCGCGAGCTCGACGAGTCGCTCGCGCAGACGACGGCCGATCGCGCCGAGCTCACGGAGCGGCTGGCGGCGCTGCCGGGCATCGCGGCGGTGCACCCGAGCGGCGGGAACTTCGTGCTGGCCGCGCTCGGCGGCGGCGAGCCGGGGCGCGCGCGTCGGCTCGTGGAGCGCCTGCTCGTCCACGACGGCATCTACGTGAAGGACGTCTCGGCGAAGCTGCCCGACGGGGGCGCGTTTCTCCGCATCGCGGTCCGCCGCCCCGCGGAGAACGCCCGCCTGGTGTCCGCGCTGGCGGCGCGCCTGGAGAGCGGCCTGGCGTGACCCGCCGCACGTGGGCCGACATCTGGGCCGCGCGTCGCCTCGATCCGGCGCACGGCTCGCGGCTGCGGCAGCTCATGGCCGCCGACGGCCTGGACACGGGCTTCGGGGATGTCGAGGAAGCCGCGTGGCGCGCGTTCGTACGCCGGTCCGCCGCGACGGCGGGGATCGCGCCGGGGGCGTCGGTGTTCGAGGTCGGCTGCGGCGCCGGCGCGTTTCTGTACGAGCTGGACGCCATGGGCTGCGCCGTCGGCGGCGTCGACGCCTCGGCGGCGCTCGTCGGCTACGCGCGCGCGGCGCTTCCTCGCGGCCGGTGGAGCGTGGGCGACGCCGCCGACCTGGATGTCACCGAGCCGTGGGACTACGTCGGCGCGTGCGGCGTGTTCCTCTACTTTCCGACGCTCGAGTACGCGGGCCGCGTGCTGGCGCGGATGGTCCGCAAAGCCCGCCGCGGGGTGTTCCTGCTCGACGTCCCGGACCTCGCGAAGCGCGAGGCGACGGAAGCCGAGCGACGGCGCCGCACGGGCGAGCAGGCCTACGCGGCCAGATACGACGGGCTGGAGCACCTCTACGTCGCGAAGGACTGGTTCGTCCGGGAGCTCGCGGCGCTCGGCGCCCGCGACGTCCGGGTGGAGGACCAGGTGATCGCGGGCTACGGGAACGCGGCGGGCCGCTACAACGTCTTCGCCTCGAGCTCCGCCCACCGGGCGTAGAGGCGGTCCACCTCCGCCTCCGCCGCCGCCAGCGCGGCGAGACGCTCCTGCAGGGCCGCCGCGTCCGAGGCGACCGCCGGATCTTCCGCGGCCTGACGGCACGCCTGGAGCCGCGCCTCCGCCTCGTGGATCGCCTGCTCCATGCCGTCCCACTCCCGCTGCTCGAGGTAGCCGAGCCGCGGCGCGCGCGTCCGCTCGCGGGCCGCGGCCGGGCGCGGCGCCTCCGGCCCCGGCGCCGCCGACCGCGCCGTGGCCGCGCGCTCCCACTGCGCGTAATCCGCGAACGTCGCCACGCCGCCCGCGCCGTCGAGCGCGACCACGAGCGTCGAGAGGCGATCGAGCATGTAGCGGTCGTGCGTGACGAGCACGAGGCCGCCTTCGAACTCCGCGAGGCTGTCCTCGAGCACCTCGAGGGTCGGGATGTCGAGGTCGTTGGTCGGCTCGTCGAGGATGAGCACGTCGGCGGGCTCGCGCATGACGCGCGCGATCAGCACGCGCGCCTGCTCGCCGCCGGAGAGGCGGCCGACCGGCAGCTCGAGCTGCTCGGGACGAAACAGGAAGCGCTTCGCCCACGAGGCGACGTGCACGCTCCGGCCCTGGAAGCTCACCGCGTCGCCGTCCGGCGCGAGCGCGCGCCGCAGCGACTCCGTCGGATCGAGCGCGGTGCGATGCTGCTCGAACCGCACGATGCGGAGCGCGTCCGCGCGCTCGATCACGCCGCCGTCGGGCTCGAGCGTGCCGGCTAGCACGTCGAGGAGCGACGTCTTGCCGCTGCCGTTGGGGCCGAGCAGGCCGACGCGCGTGCCGGGCGTGATCGTGAGGTCGAGCGCGCGGAAGAGCGCGCGTCCGCCGCGCGCCAGGTGCACGCCCCGCGCCACCAGCAAGCGCCGCGTGCGCCGCTGCGAGGCCGTCAGCTCGATGCCGGCCGCGCGGCCGATCCCGCGCGCTTTCGCGTCGTCCAGCTCCTCGATCAGCCGGCCCGCTTCCTTGATGCGCCCCTTCGCCTTCGTCGCGCGGGCCTTGGCGCCGCGGCGCAGCCACGCGATCTCCCGGCGCACCATGTTCGCGAGCGACTCCTCGTACGCCGCCTGCCCGCGGAGCAGCTCGTCGCGCCGCGCGAGGAACTCGCTGTACGCGCCGTCGGTGGCGAAGAGCCCGCTCGGGTAGACGGGGTTCAGCTCGAGGACCCGGCCGGCCGTGCGCTCGAGGAAGTAGCGGTCGTGGCTCACGACGAGGAAGGCGCGCGCGTGGTCCTCGAGCAGGCGCTCGAGCCAGAGGATGCCGTCGACGTCCAGGTGGTTGGTGGGCTCGTCCATGAGCAGCACGTCGGGCTCGGCGGCGAGCGCGCGGGCGATCGCGAGACGCTTCTGCCAGCCGCCCGACAGCGTGGCGATCGCCGCGCGGCCGTCGGCGAACCCCGCGCGGCCGAGGGCGACCGCGATGCGCCCCGGACGCGCGTCGGCGTCCACGGAGCCGAGCGCGGCGGCGAGCGCGTCCTCCACCGAGCCGCCGCCGGCGAACTCGGGGTCCTGCGCCACGTACGCGACGCGGACGCCGCTCCGCACCGCGCGGGTGCCCTGGTCCGGCGGCTCGATCCCGGCGAGGATCTTCAGGAGCGTCGATTTGCCGGAGCCGTTGGGGCCCACGAGGCACGCGTGGTCGCCGTCGAAGACGCCGAGGGAGACGCCGGTGAAGAGGGTCCGGGCGCCGTAGGCTTTCGAGAGGTCCTGGGCGGAGAGCAGGAGCGGCGGCGCCATGCGTCTGGAGTATAGGCACCGCTTCGCGTGCCCGACGAAATCAGGTAAACTCGGAGCGTAGTTGGCGCTGGGTCACTCCCCGGTAACTCAGTTGGTAGAGTGTCGGACTGTTAATCCGAATGTCGCTGGTTCGAGCCCAGCCCGGGGAGCCAACGCTCACCGATCCTCCGAGGCAGGCTCGCCTCGTTGCCCGCTCAGTCGTCGTAACGGAGACGTCATCGCGTGGGTAGGCCCTGGCGCCGCCTCTTCAGCAACACCACGAGCCTTCGCGGTGCGGCCGCGACGATCTTCGCGCTCACCGCGATCCTGCCCCTCTCCACGCTGGTCGCGCTGCTCTGGCGCTCCGGCCATCTCCGCGACCCACACGCGCAGATCAACGTGCTGCTCGCGCTGGTCATCGCGCTCCTCGGCTTCGTCCTCTTCCAGTACCTGATCCGCGGGATCTCGTCGGTCGCCTCGGCCGTGCACGCGGGCGGCGACCACGCCGCGCTCGCCGGCAATCAGCAGGCCATCGTGCCCGCCGTCGGCCGCGTCGGCGAGATCGCGGAGATCACCGAGGCCTTCGCACGGCTCCTCGGGGAGCTGCGGCAGTCCACCGACAAGCTCGGCGACTCGGTCGAGAAGCTCGGCGCGCTCAACGAGGTGGCGGAGCTCGCCGCGCGCATCCCGGCGCTGTCCGACCTCCTCGAGGTGGTCCTCGAGCGCACCATGCGCACGGTGCACGCGAGCATCGGCTCGATCATGCTGGTCGACGCGGAGCGCCGCACCCTCCGGATCGCGGCGAGCCGCGGCCTGACGGACGTCGAGGGCATCGAGGTCGCGGTCGGCGAGGGGATCGCCGGCAAGGTCGCGCAGCTCGGGGACGCGGTCGTGGTCGAGGACATCGAGACGGACACGCGCTTCAGCCGGCCGAACGACCCGAAGTACGGCGGCGGCTCCTTCATCTGCGTGCCGCTCCGGGCGCGCGACCGCGTGATCGGCGTCCTCAATCTCGCGCGCAAGCAGCCCGGCATCGAGGGCGGTGGCGCCACGGGCGCGTTCAGCGCCACCGACCTGCACTTCCTCAACGCGCTGATGACCAACGTCGGCTACGCCGTCGACAACGCGCGCATGCTGGACGAGACGCGCCGTACCGCGCGCGATCTCCAGCAGGCGCTCGACGACGCCCGCGCGGCGCAGGCGCGCCTCGTCGAGGGGGAGACCCTGCGCGCGCTCGGCGAGCTCGCCTCCGGCATGGCGCACCACCTCAACAATCTCCTCGCGGTGGTGGTGGGACGCGTGGACCTGCTCCTGTCCGCGCCCGGCGACGCGGAGCCGCGAAGCCGGCTCGAGATCATCCGCGGCGCGGCGCTCGACGCCGCGGAGGTGGTCCGGCGCGTCCTGCGCTTCAGCGACCGCCAGGCGCCGGCGGCGTTCGCGTCCGTCGATCTGAACGAGCTCGCCTGCGAGGTCGTCGAGCTCCAGCGCCCGCGCTGGTACGACGAGGCGCAGCTGCGCGGCGTCACGATCGACGTGGTGGTCGAGGTGCACCCGGTTCCTCCCGTCACCGGCGACGCCGCGGCGCTGCGCGAAGTGATCGCGAGCGTCCTCGTGAACGCGATCGAGGCCGTCGCGCCTTCGGGCGGACGGATCGTGGTCGCGACCGCGGCGGAGCCGGGCAGCGTCGCGTGCTCCATCCGTGACTCCGGGCGGGGCATGTCCGCCGCGCTCCGCCACCGCGCGGCCGAGCCGTTCTTCACGACCAAGGGCCCGCAGGGCGTCGGCCTCGGGCTCAGCGCGAGCTACGGGATCGTCGAGCAGCACGGCGGCGAGCTCGTGATCGAGAGCGACGAGGGCCGCGGCACGACGGTGACGATTCGCCTGCCCGTGCCGCCCGTCGCGCCGGCGCTGCCGGACGGCGCGACGCCCGCCACCACGCCGTTGCGCATCCTGCTCGTCGACGACGAGCCCGACGTCAGGCTCGCGGTCGCCGACATGCTCGCCGAGGACGGCCACGCCGTCGCCGCGGTCGGCGCGGGCCGCGCGGCGCTCATGCGGCTCGAGCGCGGCGAGCCCTACGACCTCGTGCTCACCGACCTCGGCATGCCCGAGATGACCGGATGGGACGTGGCGCGCGCGATCAAGGCGCGCTGGCCGAAGCTTCCGGTCGCGCTCATCACCGGGTGGCAGGAGTCGGCCCGCAGCGACGACGATCGCCGCGCGGTCGACATGACGATCGCCAAGCCCGTGACGTTCGAGACCCTCCGTGCGCTCGTCGCCCGGGTCGTGCGAGGATGATCCGGGAGGCGGGGCCCCGATGAACATCTTCCGAAGCCGTGCGGTGCGCGACGTGGACGACGCGACGAAGGACATCCCGGTGATCGATCTCGCGCCGGCCTTCCGGGGCGAGCCCGGGGCGCTGGACCGCGTGGCGGCGGAGGTTCGGCGCGCGTGCGAGCGCGTCGGGTTCTTCTACGTCGCCGGCCACGGGGTGGCCCAGGACGTCGTCGACGGCGCGTTCGCCGCCTCGCGCGAGCTCCACGCGATGCCGCTCGCGGACAAGCTCGCGCTGAAGATCAACGACAACAACATCGGCTACCTGCCGGTGAACGAGAGCATGCAGCGCGCCTCCGACGTCCACAAGGCGACGCGGCCGAACTACAACGAGAGCTTCTTCATCAGCCACGACCGCGGGCCCGACCACCCGGACGTGCGCGCGGGCCTCCCGCTCCGCGGGATGAACCAGTGGCCGCGCGGGCACGAGGGCATGCGCGTCGCGATGGTGCGGTACTTCAAGGCGCTCGAAGGGCTCGGCGAGCGGACCCTGCCGGTGCTCGCGCGCGCGCTGGAGCTGCCGGCGGACTTCTTCGGTCCGTACTTCCGCAACGAGGCGCACGTGAACCTCCGCTTCCTGCACTACCCCCCGCAGGAGACGGACGACGACGAGCAGTTCGGGCAGGGCCCGCACACCGACAACTCGTTTATCACGTTCCTCGCGCGCGAGGACGTGCCGGGGCTGGCCGTGCGTCTGCCGAGCGGGGAGTGGCTGGCGCCGCCGGTCATTCCCGGGACGTTCCTCGTCAACCTCGGCAACATCATGAAGCGCTGGTCGAACGACCGCTTCCTCTCGACCCCGCACGGCGTGCTCAACGACTCGGGCACGGACCGCTACTCGATCGCGTTCTTCTACAGCCCGAACATCGGCGCGCGCATCGAGTGCGTGCCGACGAGCGTGAGCGCTGCGAGCCCCGCGCGCTACGAGCCCGCGATCTATCGCGACCTCGTGCTGGCGTTCTACAACGCGAACTATTTCCACCGGCAGGGCTACACGGGAGCCGAGGCGGCCGCTCAGCGCTGAGCGGGCTCGCGGGGACGGCGCTATTGAGCCGTCCAGCCTCCGTCGATCACGAGCTCGCTGCCGGTCACGAACGAGGCTTCGTCCGAGGCCAGGTAGAGGACGCCGTACGCGACCTCGTCGGCTTCGCCGAAGCGCCCCATCGGAATGCGCGATCGCATGAGCTCGCTCGTCGCGCGATCCGCCCGCCGCTTTTCGGTCATCGGGGTCACGATCGGGCCGGGGTGCACGGAGTTCGCGCGGATGCCTTCCTTCGCGTACTGCAGCGCGGTGACTTTCGTGAGCAGGCGGACCGCGCCCTTCGACGCCGAGTACTGCGGGCTGGTGATGTCGGTGCCGACGAGGCCGAGCTGCGAGGAGATGTTCACGATCGAGCCGCCGCCCGCGCTCCGCATCGCGGGGATCGCCGCGCGCGTGCCGAGGAAGACGCCCTTGGCGTTGACGTCCATCACGCGGTCCCACTCGGCGGGCGTGGTGTCCTCGACGCGGCTCGCCGCGCTGACGCCCGCGTTGTTGACCAGCACGTGCAGGCCGCCGAAGCGCTCCACCGCGAGGGCGACCGCGCGCGCCCAGTCGGACTCGCTGGTGACGTCGAGGCGCACGAACGCCGCGTCGCCGCCCTTCGCCGAGATCTCCGCGGCGACCGCGCGCCCTTCGTCCTCGAGCACGTCGCCCAGGACCGCGCGGGCGCCCTCGTGGGCGAAGAGCCGCGCGATGGCGGCGCCCATCCCGCGGGCGCCGCCGCTGATCAGCGCGACCTTATGTGCGAGTCGCGGCACCCAGGATCGCCTTGCCGATGAGCCGCGCGCCCTCGTAGTTCTTCTCCGGGGTCTCGTAGCTGAACGCGAGGCGGATGTGCTGCTCGCCGCCGGGCTTGTTCGGATAGAACGCCGGGCCGGGCGTGAACTGCACGCGCGACTCGACCGCGAGCTCCGCGAGCTTCTTCTGGTCCGTGCCCGTCGGGAGCTTGACCCAGAGGAAGAAGCCGCCCTCGGGCCGGCTCACGTCGTAGTCGGTCCCGCGCAGCACGTCGTCGAGGCCGCGCAGCATGCCGTCGCGCTTGGCGCGGTACACCGCGATCAGCCGCTGCACGTGGGGCACGAGGTTGTCGCGCATGTAGTACGTCGCCACCCGCGACATGTACGGGTTCACGCCGCCGCCGAAGAGGAAGCCCTGGAACGCGGGGATCATCTCCTTCGGCGCGCAGAGCCAGCCGATGCGGACGCCCGCGCCGAGGATCTTCGAGAGCGTGCCCGCGCGGATCACGCGGCCGCCGCGGTCGAGCGCGTAGAGCGGCGGCAGCGTCTCGCCCTCGAAGCGCAGCTCGCCGTAGGCGTCGTCCTCGAGGATCAGCGTGTCGTACTCGTGCGCCAGCGCGATGAGCTCGTGGCGGCGGCGCAGCGACTGGCACATGCCCGCCGGGTTCTGGAAGTTCACGATCGTGTAGATGAGCTTGCAGCGGCGGCTCTGCTTGCGCAGCGCCTCGAGCCGCGCGCGGACGGCGTCGGTGACGATGCCTTCGCCGTCCAGCGGCACGTCGAGGATCTCCGGCCCGTGCCGGCGCATGGTGTTGAGCGTGCCCGAGAAGGTGGGCGCCTCGGTGATCACCACGTCGCCCGGGTCGACGAACGCGCTGAACGCGAGCGCCAGCGCCTGCCCGGACCCGTTGGAGACGATGATGTTCTCGGGCTCGGCCTTGAAGGCTTCGAACAGCTCGTACTTGTGGCAGATGAGCTCCCGCAGCGCCCGGTAGCCCTGGGCGTCGCCATACGTCATGGCGGCGGCGCCCTCGGCGGCCATCATCTGCTTGGTGGCCTCGATCATCCCCTCGTAGGGAAAGGACTCGGGGTCGGGGTAGCCGCCCCCGAACTCGTAGAGGGCGCTCATGGACGGCCGCGGCGTGTGGACCGGGACGCCGAAGCCGATGCGGGCCCGCTGGGCGAGGAGAGACTCGAACTGCTCGGAGCCGGGTGTTGTCATGTCAGGTAGCATAACAGCCCGCCCCGGAGTTTCGTGCCGGTGGCCATTGCTGCTATTCTCTGAGGGCAGGAGCGCGCAGATCCCAATTCAATCCCCCAGTTCCCCTCACCGAGGCAACCTTTGAGTAGAGCGAAAAAAGCCCCACGCAGGCGGTCGTCCGCCGACTCGTCCAAGACCAAAACCACCAACGCCCAGCCCCGCCGCCGCGCCGCCCCGTCCGCCCGCCGGGTCGAGGCCCCCGAGGAGCCCTCGCTCGAGGTCGCGCCGCCGCCGCCCCTCGAGGTCGTCGAGCACGACCCCGTCGTGCCGCTGGCGACGCCGGAGCCGGGCATGGCCGCCCGGGTGCCGCCCCCGGGCCCGGACCGCCCGTACCCGGACCGGCGCCGCGCGATCTTCTTCGACGTCGAGAACACGAGCCGCGCCGAGCACATCGCGCGCGTGATCGAGCACCTCGCCGTCGACCGGGCCAGCGCGCGCACCGAGTTCATCGCGGTCGGCAACTGGCGCGTGATCGGGCACGACGCCGCGCGCCTGCTGGCGCGTCACGGCGCCCAGCTCGTGCACAGCGCCCCGTCGGTCGGGGTCCGGGACTGGAGCGACCTGCGGATCGCGGTCGGCGCCGGCGTCTGGCTCGCGGCCGCGCGCGCGGGCGACATCATCGAGCTCGTCTCCGACGATCGCGCGTTCGACGCGGTCGGCGATGTGGCCTCGAGCCTCGGCATCACCTTCCGGCGCCTGTCGTTCCGCCGCCTCGCCGGGATGCGCCCCGGTTCGCCCGTGGCGGAGGCCGTCGCGGCGGAGGCCGTCGTCGCGGAGGCCCCGCGCGAGGCCCAGCCTCGCGGCGCCGGCGGGCACGGCCGGCGGCGTGGCCGTCGCGGGGGACGGGGCGGTCGCGATCGACGGGAGCGAGACCGCGGCCCGCGGCCGGCGCCCGCGCCGCCGCCGGTCATGCACGCCGCGCCGACGGGCGCGAGCGTCGCCTCCGACACCGAGCCTGCCGTCGAGCCCCACACCGCGCCGCTCGACGAGATCGTCGGCGTGGTGCAGGAGCTCGTCGAGCGCACCGCGGATCGCTCGGTCAGCATCGACACGCTCGCCAACGCGCTCAAGTCGCGCGGCTTCCGCCGCCCGCCCGGGTCGCCGCGGCTCATCACGCGGCTGCGCCGCATCCGCGAGATCACGATCGATCGCGCGGGCCGCATCACGCTGCTGGACGGGGGAGGCGGCGAAGCGCCGCCGCCGGCGCCTCCGCGCCCCGCGCGCCTGCCGGAGCCGGAGGAAGAGCTGGCCACGGTGAACGAGCCGAACGGCAACCGCGCGGCGCCGCCCGACCGCGGGCCGAGCGAGGAGCCGGAGGACGAGCCCATGCCCGGCAACGTCCGCGGGCAGGAGACCCACGTGCTCACCACGACGGGGATCCTCACCGGCGCCCAGGGCGACAACCGGCGCCGCCGCTCGCGCCGCGGGGGGCGCGGGCGCCGCCACGGGCGCTCGGGAGCCGGCGCGGCGCCGTGAGCTGAGCGGCGTGGCCGCGGGGTTCGAGCTCGACGCGCTGCTGGTCATGGCGACGGTGGCGCCCCGCGATCTGGTGAAGACGCTCATGGACATCGACTGGGCGCGCGACACCCCCGGCAAGGTCGCCCAGCTCGACGAGCGCCTGGTCGCGGTGAGAGCCGTCGAGGACGCGGCGCGCGAGCGTATCGTCACCAGCCCCGAGCTGGCCGGCAAGCCGCTGCCGCCGGTGCCGCCGCCCGCCGTGCTGCGCGAGTTCACGCTGGTGATGGCCGCGCGCACGGCGATCGAGAAGCTCGAGGCCACGCGCGCCGCGCTCGCGAAGCGCACCTGACACCACTGTCGCCAACACAAGACATTCCCGCCGCCGCCGGTTGCGACTAAGATCGCGGCGGTGATCGCCGTGCACGAGACGCTGCGGCGCGTGTGGGGCTACGACGCCTTTCGTCCGCTCCAGGAAGAGGCGGTGCGCGCGGTCCTCGACGATCGCGACAGCCTCGTCGTGCTGCCCACCGGCGGTGGGAAATCGCTCTGCTACCAGGCGCCCGCGATTCATCGCGGCCGGCTCGCCGTCGTCGTCTCCCCGCTGATCGCGCTCATGAAGGACCAGGTCGACGGCCTGCGCCAGCAGGGCGTCGCCGCCGCGTACCTCAACAGCAGCCAGGGGCGCGACGAGCGCGCGGCGGTCTATCGCGAGCTGGCCGCGGGCCGCATCGTGCTGCTCTACGTCGCGCCCGAGCGGCTCACCGCGCCCGGGTTCGCGGAGACGCTCGGCCGCGCGAAGCCCGCGTTCTTCGCGGTGGACGAGGCGCACTGCATCAGCCAGTGGGGCCACGACTTCCGGCCGGAGTATCGCGAGCTGTCGCTCCTGAAGGAGCGCTTCGCGGGCGTCCCCGTCCACGCGTACACCGCGACCGCCACGCCGGAGGTGCGCGCCGACATCGCGGCGGAGCTGCGCCTGAAGGATCCGCTCGTGCTCGTCGGTGGCTTCGACCGCCCGAACCTCGTGTACCGCGTGCAGCCGCGCACCGACCGGCTGCAGCAGGTGCTCGGCGCGGTGAACCGGCATCGCGGCGAGGCCGGCATCGTGTACTGCATCCGCCGCAGCGAGGTCGACGACCTCGCGGCCGCGCTCGCGAAGCGCGGCCTGCGCGCGGTGCCGTATCACGCGGGGCTCACCGACACGGAGCGTCGCGCCAACCAGGAAGCGTTCGTCGGCGAGCGCGTGGACATCGTGGTGGCGACGGTCGCGTTCGGCATGGGCATCGACCGCTCGAACGTGCGCTACGTCGTGCACGCGGGCATGCCGAAGTCGCTGGAGCACTACCAGCAGGAGGCGGGCCGCGCGGGACGCGACGGGCTACCCGCGGAGTGCCTGCTGCTGTGGAGCGGCGCCGACTACGGCCTCTGGAAGTCGATCCAGGACAACGAGGCGGCGGCCGCGCCCGGCGCGACGAAGAAGCTCGGCCAGATGCTCGGGTTCTGCCAGGACGTCGCGTGCCGCCATCGCGCGCTGCTCGCGTACTTCGGGGAGACGAGCACGCCGGGCAAGTGCGAGGCGTGCGACGTCTGCCTCGGCGAAGTCGCGGCGGCGGACGACGGCCCGCGGATCGCCACGCGCATCCTCGCCGCCGCGGCCGAGCTGCGCGGCCGGTTCGGCGGCGCGCACATCGCCGACGTGCTCACCGGTGCGGCCACCGAGAAGATCCGGACGATGCGCCACGACCGGCTCACCGCGTACGGCACGCTCACGGAGGCGTCGAAGTCCGAGGTCCGCGCGTGGATCGACCAGCTCATCGGGCAGGGGCTGCTCGCGCGCACCGACGGCGAGTACCCGACCGTGACCGTGACCGCCGCCGGCGCCCGCGTGTTGCGCGGCGAAGAGGAGGCGGGACCGTTGAGCCGGGCCGCGAAGCCCGCGCGCACGCGCGCGCGCGACGACCGGGGCGAAAGCGCCGCGGCGGACGGCGGGCCGGGCGAGGCCGACGATCGCGCGCTGTTCGAGAGGCTCCGCGGCGTGCGCCGCACGATCGCGCAGGAGCGCGGCGTGCCGCCGTACCTGGTCTTCAGCGACGTCTCGCTGCGCGACATGGCGCGTCGCCGCCCGACACTGCCGCACGAGTTCCTCGAGGTCAAGGGCGTCGGCGAGTGGAAGGCGGATGAGTTCGGCGCGGAGTTCCTCGCCGCGATCCGCGCGCACCTGGAGAGCACCGGAGCCGGGCGCTGACGGTGGAGCCGGCGGTGTCGGTGATCATGCCCGTCTACGACGCCGCCCGCACGGTGGCCGCCGCGCTCGACAGCATGCGCGCGCAGACCGAGCCGGCGTGGGAGCTGATCGCCGTCGACGACGGCTCGCGCGACGGCTCGGGCGCCATCCTCGACGACGCCGCGCGGCGCGATCCGCGCATCCGCGTCACGCACACGCCGCATCGCGGGATCGTCGCGGCTCTCGAGGCGGGCCTCGCCGCCGCGCGCGGGCGCGTCATCGCGCGCATGGACGCGGACGACCTCTCGATGCCCGCGCGCCTCGCATGCCAGCGCCGCCACCTCGACGAGCACCTCGACGTCGGGCTGGTGGCGTGCCGCGTGCGCTTCGACGGCGATCCGGTGCGGGCCGCGGGCTACGCGCGCTACGTCGCGTGGACGAACGGCCTGCTCACGCACGAGGAGATCGCGGCGGCGCGCTTCGTCGACTCGCCGCTGGCGCATCCCTCGGTGATGTTTCGGCGCGAGCTCGTGGAGCGTCTGGGCGGCTACGCGGCCGGCGACCTCCCCGAAGACTACGAGCTCTGGCTCCGCTGGCTCGACGCGGGCGTGCGGATGGAGAAGCTGGCGCAGACGCTCGTCGCGTGGACCGACGATCCGGCGCGGCTCTCCCGCCGCGATCCGCGCTATCGCCCCGACGCGTTCGACCGTGTCAAGGCGCGGTATCTGGCGCGGTGGGTGGAGCGGCAGGCGCCGCGGCGGCGCGCGGTGATCGTCTGGGGCGCGGGGCGTACGAGCCGGCGGCGCGCGCGCCATCTCATCGACGCGGGCCTCGACGTGACCGCCTACATCGACATCGATCCGCGCAAGATCGGCCGCGTGATCGACGGGCGCCGTGTGCTGCACGCCGAGGAGCTGCCGCCGGTGGGAGACGCGTTCGTGGTGGCGTGCGTCGGGAGCGTCGGCGCGCGCGAGCAGATCGAAGCGCGGCTACGCGGCGCGGGCTACGGCGAGGGCGTCGACTACCTGCTCGCGGCCTGAGAGCTCTAGGCGACCATCTCCGGCCACAGCTCGGCCAGGCGCGCGAGCGCGGGCGCGGGCAGCGGGCCCTTGATCACGGCCGCGGCGGCCTGCTCGAGATGATCGAGCGTGGAGGCGCCGACGAGCACCGTGCTGATCGCGTCGTGGGTGATCACGAAGCGGTACGCGGCCTCGGCGAGGCTCATCACGTAGCCGTCCTTCACCAGCTTCTGCAGCACCCGCGCCGCGCGCACGTCCGCCTCGTACGTGGGGTTCGAGGCGATCGGCGCCACGGACGGCATCGCGATCGGATGGCGGCCCGGCACGCCGGTGAGCGCGCCGGCGGCGAGCGCGCGCACGCCGATCGTCCCGATCTTCTTCCGCTTCGCGCGCGGCAGGAAGCCCTTGAAGTCGATGCCGGGGAACGCGGCGGTCGCCGGGCCGCCCGCCGTCGGGTTGAGCAGGTTGTAGAAGACCTGCGCGGTGTAGACGGCGCCGCCGTCGACGACCTGCGCGATCGCCTCGGGATCGCCGAGCGCGGTGAACCCGTAGAACTTGATCTTGCCCTGCTTCTTCAGCGCCTCCAGCGCAGGGAGGACGTCGTTGACGACCTGCCGCACGCCGATCGCGCTGCCCGCCGGCTCGATCGCCACGGGATTGTGGAGCTGCAGCAGGTCGACCGAGGGCAGGCCAAGGCGTCGGAGGCTCGCTTCGAGCGAGCGCGTGACGGCGCCGCGGATGTCCGAGAGATCGTCCGGCCGCAGGCGCACCTTCGTGCCGACGTAGACGTCGAGGCTCAGCTCCTTGAGGGCTTCACCGAGGTGGCGCTCCGACACGCCGTCGCCGTAGGACGTGGCCGTGTCGAAGTAGTTCACGCCGAGCTCCACCGCGCGGGCCACCGCGCGCGTGCGCTCCGCCGGCGTGCCGCGCACGATGAGGCCGCCGACGTCGCCGCACCCGTAGCCGAGCACCGAGATGTCGATGCCCGTCCTGCCGAACGCCCGGTATTCCATCTACCCTCCCCGGCGAGCGGCACTGTAATACATTGTAGGTCCCGAAATGGCCAAGATTAGCGACCTGACCGTGACCCTCTTCGGCTGGCCGGGCATCCCTGCCACGAGCTACGGCCGCCACACCGGGCGCTTCAGCGGCGAGAGCCAGCTCGGGCTGGTCACGCTCCGGACCGACGCGGGTGTCGAAGGCCACGCGTTCCTCGGCTCGGCCATGCGCGGCGCCGATCTCGACGCCGAAGGGCTGGTCCGGTACCTCAAGCCGCTGGTGATCGGCCAGGACCCGCTCGACCGCGAGCGGCTCTGGCAGGCGATGTGGCAGCGCAACCGGGCCACCAGCATCCGGACCATCGGCGCCGTCGACGTCGCGCTGTGGGACCTCGCGGGGAAGATCGCGGGGCTGCCCGTGCACCGCCTGCTCGGCAGCTATCGCACTCGCATCCACGCGTACGCGAGCTCCGCCGTGTTGCCGTCGCCGTCGGCGTACGCGGAGGAGGCCGCGTCGTTCAAGGCGCAGGGCTGGCGCGCGTACAAGATCCATCCGCCGACCGACCCGAAGCTCGACATCGAGGTGTGCCGCGCGGTGCGCCGCGCCGTCGGCGACGACTACCAGCTCATGCTCGACTCCACGTGGGCCTACGAGTACCCGGACGCGCTGCGCGTCGGCAAGGCGATCGAGGCGCTCGGCTTCCACTGGTACGAGGACCCGCTCGCGGACGACGACATCACGAACTACGTGAAGCTCAAGCAGCAGCTCGCGATCCCGATCCTCGCCACGGAGTACGCGCCGGGCGGCTTCACCGCGCTCGCGCCGTGGATCGTCGCCGGCGCGACGGATTACCTGCGCGGTGATCCGGCGGTGAAGGGCGGCATCACGCCGCTCGTGAAGTCGGCGCACCTCGCCGAGGCGTTCCACATGAGCTTCGAGGTGCACCACGGCGGCAACTCGCTCAACAACGTGGCGAACCTCCACGTGATCATGGCCATCAAGAACACCGAGCTGTTCGAGGTCCTGCTGCCGGCCGGCGCGCAGAAGTACGGCCTGGCCGAGGACATCGAGGTCGACCGCGACGGGTACGTCCACGCGCCCGAGCGGCCCGGCCTCGGCGGCGTCATCGACTTCGACTTGATCGCTCGTCGAAAGACGGCGATCCTCTCCTGAGAGGAGACTCCCATGGCTTCCGTCACGCCCGACCGCGCGGCCCAGGTCACCGGCAACATCGTCCACTTCGAGCACGTCAACGTCTGCGTGCCCGACCAGCGCATCGCGACGCTCTTCTGGATCGTCGGGATGGGCTTCACGCGCGACCCGTACCTCATGGTCGGGATCGACAACATGTGGGCGAACATCGGCCAGCAGCAGTACCACCTGCCGACGCGCGGCGAGCAGCGCCTGCGCGGCACCGGCGGCGTGGTGGTGCCGGACCTCGAGGCGCTCCGCGCGCGCCTCGACGAGGTGAAGCCGCTGCTCGAGGGCACGCAGTTCGCGTGGGAGAACGAGGACAAGCACGTCGCGGTGACGTGCCCGTGGGGCAACAAGCTGCGCTGCCACGCGCCGGGGCCGGAGTTCGGCGAGATGACGCTCGGCATGCCCTACGTCGAGTTCAACGTGCATCCCGGCACCGCGGCCGGCATCGCGCGGTTCTACGACGAGATCATGGGCGCGCCGGCCACCGTGGTCGAGCACCGCGGCATGCCGACGGCGCGGGTGCGCGTCGGCGGCCCGATGCAGTGCTTCCTCTTCCGCGAGACGACCGACCCGATCCCGGAGTACGACGGCCACCACGTCGCGATCTACATCTCGGACTTCCACACGCCGTACAAGAAGCTGCGCGAGCGCGGCCTCCTCTCGATGGAGAACGGCCCGTACGAGTGGCGCTTCATCAACATCGTCGACCTCGACACGAACAAGGTGCTGTTCGAGATCGAGCACGAGGTGCGCAGCATGACGAACCCGCTCTACATGCGGCCGCTCGTCAATCGCAACGCCGCGCAGAAGCAGCGGACGTATCAGCGCGGGAAGGACGCCTTCTACCCCGGTGCCTGACTCGGAGGGGGACTTCGTCCCCCTTCCGACGGCCGGCGGGGACCTGACGGTCCCCGCTCGGCCGGCCTCCCCCTAACAGTCGGACTGCGCGGGCAAAGCCCGCGCTCGGAACGGCGGCGACGCTCCCGGCGAAGTCCCGCGGGTCGTCGTACACTCGGTTCGATGCCGCCCGCCGCTCGAAAAGCTCCCGCCCGCACGGTTCTTCTCCTGGTGAGACACGGGCTCACTCCGACGACCGGGAAAGTGCTGCCCGGGCGCGCGCCCGGATTGCATCTCAGCGACGACGGGCGGAAGCAGGCGGAAGCGGCGGCGGCGCGCCTGGTGAAAGTGCCGAAGATCGCCGCGATCTATTCCTCGCCGCTCGAGCGGGCGCGCGAGACGGCGGCGCCGATCGCGCGCGCCCGCCGCCTGCCGATCCGCATCGATCGCGGGCTGCTGGAGTGCGATTTCGGCGCCTGGACCGGGCGTAAGCTGGACGAGCTGCGCAAGAAGCCGGAGTGGGACGTGGTGCAGCGGCATCCGAGCACGTTCCGATTCCCCGGCGGGGAGTCGTTCACCGAAATGCAGACACGCATCACCGGCGCGCTCGCGCGCCTCGTCGCGCAGCACCCGGGACGCGTGGTCGTCGCGGTCTCGCACGCGGATCCCATCAAGGTCGCGGTCGCGCACGCGCTCGGGATGGCGCTCGACCTCTTCCAGCGCATCAACATCGGCACCGCGTCGATCACCGCGATCGCCTACGGCCGCACCGACACGTCGGTCCTCACGGTGAACTCCATGGACGGCGACCTCGCCGCGCTGCTCGCGTGAGCGACTCCTTCGAGCTGGCGGCGCCCGACTACTTCACCACCGGCGCGGTGGGCCGGCCCGGCCAGCGCGTGTTCTACCTGCAGGGGCGGGAGGCCGGCGCGGTCGTGACGCTGAAGGTCGAGAAGGAGCAGATCGCCGCGCTCGCGGACTACGTCGCGGGGCTCCTCGCGAAGCTGCCGGACGCCGGGACCGTCAGCGGCACCCTGCCGTTGCTGGAGCCCGTCGAGCCGGTGTGGGCCGTCGGCTCGCTCGGCCTCGGCTACGACGAGGCGATCGACCGCCTCGTGGTCATCGCGAACGAGGCGGTCGCCGGCGAGGAGGACGACAGTGAAGAAGCGCCGGACGAGCCGGCGGAGCAGACGATCGAAAGCGCCATCGAGCGCGCGATCGACGACGAGGACGACGACGCCGACGAAGACGACGAAGACGGCGCCACCGCGCGCTTCCTCATCACGCGCGCGCAGGCCGCCGCGTTCGTCGAGCAGGCCCGCTCCCTCGTCAAAGCCGGCCGCCCCATCTGCCCCATGTGCAGCCAACCCAAAGACCCCGGCCACGTCTGCCCGCGGAGCAACGGCCACGTCGTCAAGCACGAGTGACGCCGACCTCCTCCGCCACGGTGCGATTACCGTCAAAGGCCGGATGCCGTGGAGCTCGAACGCGACGTTCCTCGTCGAGCTGACGCTCGACGGCCGGATCGGACACGCGGTCTACAAGCCGCGCAAGGGCGAGCGGCCCCTGTGGGATTTCCCGCCGGCGCTCTATCGCCGGGAGATCGCCGCGTATCTCCTCTCGGAAGCGCTCGGCTGGGGGCTCGTGCCGCTGACGCTCGAGCGCGAGGGGCCGTTCGGCGCGGGCTCGTTCCAGCGGTTCGTCGACGCCGACTTCGAGCAGCACTACTTCACGCTGCGGGAGGATCCCGCGCACCACGATCGCCTGCGGCAGATCTGCCTCTTCGACCTCGTGGCGAACAACGCCGACCGCAAGAGCGGCCACTGCCTGCTCGCCGAGGGCGCCGTCCACGCGATCGACAACGGGCTCACGTTCCACGTGGAGCCGAAGCTCCGCACGGTGATCTGGGACTTCGGCGGCGAGCCGGTTCCGCCCGCGCTCCGCGCGGATCTCGAGCGCGTCGTGAACGCGGAGCTCCCGGGGCCGCTCGCCGCGCTGCTCTCGCGCGACGAGCGTGACGCGCTCGCCATGCGCGGCCTGGAGCTCCTCGAGGCGGGGGTGTTTCCGGTCGACGAGTCGGGGATGCGCTATCCCTGGCCCCTCGTGTAGCGCTCGACGGCATTGCTCCTGCACCGCCGCGTCGCATGACGAAGGCGGAGCTCGAGCGGTTGCGCAGCCACGTGGACGAGACCATCCGGCACGCCACGGACGTGCTGGCCGACCTCACCTCGCTCGACGAAGCGCTGCACGGCCTGTTGCCGCGGCTCGCGTCGATGACGGACCGCGAGCGCGAGCGCTACGTGGCCCGCCTCTGCGGGTACGACGATGCGCTGCCCGAGCGGCTACGTGAGCTGGTCGAAGCCCTCGCCGACGTCGTGGCCGGGCTCACGACGGCCGACCGCGGCGGCGCATGGCTCACCCATCACCTGGCCCGCCTGGAGGCCGGCGAAGAGGACGCGGCCTGACCTACGCGGCCGGCGTCGCGCGCGCGAGGTAGTCGTTCGCCTGCGCCATGCCGAACGCGCGGGCTTCGTCTTCGGTGTCGAAGCGCTCGTGCGTGACGGGCATCGGCGTCGTCTGCACGCCGTCACCGACGTGGTTCTCCACGTTCGCCACGACGCTCCACCTGCCGTCCTTCATGCGCTCGGTGGTGATGGAGATCTCGCAGCCGTCGTGGTTCGTGGGGATGGAATGCCGCTTCACCATGGGGTCAGCCCTCCACGCGCGTTCGGGGTGCGAGGGGCGTGCCAGCGAGCGGCGCTTGACGTGCCGCGAAACCCCTACTAGAACCGACACATCCAGAGCGAGGAGGACCCCATGGGTGAAACCCTGACACTGACCGCCGAAGACGGACACACGTTCGCGGCCTACCGCGCCACCCCCGCGGGCACGCCCCGAGGCGGCATCGTGGTGGTGCAGGAGATCTTCGGCGTGAACCAGCACATCCGGAAGCTCGCGGACGGCTTCGCCGCCGACGGCTACGTCGCCATCGCGCCGGCGCTGTTCGATCGTGTCGAGCGCGGCTACGAGACCGGCTACGGCCCGCAGGACATCGAGAAGGGCCGCGCGACGCGCGGCAAGCTCAACACGGACCAGGCCATGATGGACGTGCAGGCGACGGTGAACGAGCTGAACAAGGCCGGCCTCAAGGTCGGCGTGGTCGGCTACTGCTTCGGCGGCACCGTCGCGTGGCTCGCGGCGACGCGCCTGAAGAACGTGGCGGCCGCGGTCGGATACTACGGCGGCGGCGTCGCGGCCGCGGTGGACGAGAAGCCGAAGGCGCCCGTGATGCTGCACTTCGGCGAGACGGACGCGTCGATCCCGAAGGAAGACTACGAGAAGGTCATGAAGGCGCATCCGACGGTACCGGTGTTCATCTATCCGGCCGGTCACGGCTTCGTGTGCGATGAGCGCGGCAGCTATCACGCCGAGTCGTCGAAGCAGGCGCGCGAGCGCACGATGGAGTTCTTCCGCAAGCACGTGGGGTGAGCGCGCGGTCATCCCGGGCGGCGGCGCGCGTGACGGCGAGCCCGTCACGCGCGCGCGTCGAGTACGAGCAGCGCGTCAACCGCGTCATCGACCACATCCGCGACCATCTCGGCGACGGCCACCTTCGCGCCCGCCTTCCGCGCCCGCTTCGGCATGAGCGCGACGGCCTGGCGTGCCGGCGGAGCCGCCGAGGGACGCTTGCCTCGAGATCTACCGCGGCGATCCGGTGCGACGCTAGTTCCGGCCGGCGCCGCGCGCCTTCGGCGCCTCGCGCGTCGGACCGGGGCTCGCCTGGCCGGCGACTTGCGCTTCCATCCGCTTGAGCAGCTCGTCCACCGAGGCCGTGCGGACGATGCGGTCGAACTGCGAGCGGTAGTTCGACACGAGGCTGACGCCCTCGATCAGCACGTCGTGCACGAGCCAGCGGCCCTGGTCGCGGTGCATGCGGTAGTCGACGGGGATGTCCGTGCCGCGGCTGGTCAGCACCCGCGTCGGCACGGTCGCCTGGTCGCCCTCGACCTTCGCGGGGAGGTAGCGCACCCTCTCGCCTTCGTACGAGTCGATCTTGTCGAAGTACGCGCGGTCCAGCAGGTCGGCGAAGAGCCGCACGAAGCGCTCGCGCTCGGCCGGGGCGGTCTGGCTCCAATGCGTGCCGAGCGCCCGCTTGCTCATCTCCGCGAAGTCGAAGATCTCGTCCGCGATCTTCCGCACCTTGGCCCGGCGCTCGACGACCTTGTCGGGACCCTTGGTCGCCGGGTCGTTCAGCACCTGGACGGCGCGGTCGACGCGGAGCTTGAGCTCCTGGACCGGGGCGGCGTTGTCGGCGGCGGTGGTGGGGGCGGAGGACGCGAGCAGCAGCATGAAGGTGGCGAGGGCCTGATGGAGGATCATCATGCCCTCGCCCCCTGCAATCGGCGAGCCGCTGACTACCCCCCGGCGGCGGTCGGAACGGCGGCGCTCCGATAGGTCGCCGTACGCCACTCGGGGTGGCGCTTGTCGGATCCGCGGACGAGCGCCATGTAGGCCTCGCTGAGCTTCTGGGTGACCGGCCCCACCTTGCCGGTCCCGAGCGGGAACCGGTCGATCGAGGTGATCGGCGTGATCTCGTAGCCCGAGCCGCAAAAGAACGCCTCGTCGGCCACGTACAGCTCGGTGCGGTCGATCTCGCGCTCGACGATCGGCATGCCGAGCACGCGCGGCGCGACGTCCTCCATCAGGGTCTCGCGCGTGATCGACTCCAGGATGTCCCCGCTGAGCGGCGGCGTCACGAGCTTGCCCTTGCGGACCATCATGAACGTCGCCCCGGTGCCCTCGGCGACGTGCCCGTGCTGGTTGAGCAGGATCGGGGCGTCGTAGCCGTCCGCCTTGGCCTGCAGCAGCGCGAGGCGGCCGTTCTGATAGTTCGCACCGGATTTCAGCCGGATGGGAATCGCGTTGTCCGAGGTGCGCACCCAGGAGCTCACGCAGCACTTGAGCCCGGCGGCATCGGCGCGGGGCCGGCGGCGTGGGTTGATGTAGAGCCCGACAGGCTCGACGGCGTCCATGCCCGGCGTGGTGACGTACGACACCAGGTGCATGTGGACGTCCTCGCGGATCTGGTTGCCGTGGAGGACGTCCCGGACCGCCGCGAAGAGCTGCTCGTCCGAGAACGAGCCGTTGAAGCGCATCATCTTCATGGACTCGCGCAGGCGGGCGAAGTGCTCCTTGAGCCGGAAGCCGTAGAGCTCCTCGTCGGCCGGGTTCCAGTAGGCGCGCAGCCCCTCGAAGACGTTGGTCCCGTAGAACACGGCGGCGCTGTTCACGGGCAGCACGGCGTCGGCCTGGGACTTCAGGGTCCCGTTCATCCAGATCTTCAGCTCGCTCATCGCGTCTCCTTTCGGTCGGACCAACCGAGGCTACGCTCCCGCGACCTCCGGCGTCAAACCCCGGCTCCGAACCCCGAAAGCGCGGGCCGATAACGCGGCGCTAACGTCGGCTGCGTACATACGAACCATGCCAGGGCCGCCCCGCGTCCTCGTGGTGGACGACGAACCGGACGCCCTCGAGATGCTGCGGCAGTGGCTCCGGTTCAGCGATTACGTGGTCGACACCTGCCCCGACTCCGAGCAGGCCCTGGTCGTGTTCCAGGAGCGGCGCCCCGACGCCGTCCTGCTGGACCTGCACATGCCGCGGACCGACGGCATGCAACTCTTTTCGGTGATGCACCGGCGCGATCCGTCCGTGGCGGTGATCATCGTCACCGCGGACGCGGACGAGGAGATCGCGCGCATCCTGCTGAGCTGCGGCGCCTTCCACTACGTGCGTAAGCCGGTCGACCTCGACTACCTGACGACCGCGCTCACGGCCGCGACGGGGGGCGGCGGGCTCGCGCCGGCGTCCACGGTGCGCCAGCAAAGCTACGGCGCGCTCAGGGCGGTCCGCGGCCTCGACCCTGCCTCGCCCGTGCGCATCGGCCTCGAAGGCTTCGCGCGCCTCGCGGTGCGGGATGCGATCGCCGACCGGGAGGCCCGCGCCGAGGCCGCCCTGGATGACCTGCGACGGGTCGCCGCGGAGATGGCGGCGGCATCGACGCCCAGCGCGCTCGACGCGCAGATCGTGCTCGCCGCGCTCGACCGGCTCGCCGCCCGCTAGACCGGCGGCAGGCCCGGGTTCCCCGGGCGGTACATCGGATCGGCGCGTCGCCGGGCATGAACGGTGTCGTCCACCGCCTCCCCGCCGTCGCGAGTGGCGCGGACCGGACGGGCGAAGCGTGGATTCAGCCGCGCGTACTCGCCGCCCAGGAACGACGCGTAGGTGTCGTGGCAGTCGGCCTCCAGACAGCGGTCGAGGCGTCCGGGCACCTGCACGGGATCGATGCCGAGGCCGGCGTCCGTCGCCCGCTGCAGCATCCACGCGAGCGGCACGTCGGAGAGCGCGGGGTCGAGCGCCTGCGGCCGCCGGTGCCCGCCGCCGACGTCGCAGTGATCCCCCGAGAACCAGCGCTGCTCGATCTGCTGATCGGCGCGGGCGCGCCCGTCCCACAGACACGCCTCGTAGTCGATGCGGTGCTCGTCGAGCGCGAGCGCCTGATACGCGCGGTCGACGATGCCGCTCAGGATCCGGTCGTGGAACGCGAAGAGCCAGTCGTTGACGCCCGCGAGCGCGCGCACGGGCACGCCGAGCGCGCCGACGGTGTCCCAGACGCCCAGGAAGGCGATGCGCACCTCGCGGCTGAACGCGGCCCGAAACGCCGACGCGTCGAGCGAGCGATCCTTGTAGTACGCGTAGGCGTTGGCGATCGCCTCGTCGGACAGGGTCGTACGGTGGAGGAGCCCGCACTTCGCGATGAAGCCGCAGAGCGCGCGCGCCGTGTACGCGCCGCGGCTGAACCCGACGATGAACACGGCATCGCCGTCGTCGTAGCGCTCCGCGAGCCAGCGATAGCCGAGCGCCATGTTGTTCGAGACGCCCAGCCCGAGCACGCCGCCCGTGAGCCGCTCGTACCAGCGCGTGCCGACGCCCGCGATGTACGCCTTCGGTTGCTCCACGCCGTCGCTCGCGCGGTCGAGGACGGCGTCGTGGAAGCGGGCGACGTTCGTGGGCGCGTCGCCCGGATCGCCGTCGTCTCCCGCCTTGTTCCACGTGCCGTCGAAGCACACGACCAGTCGTTTCATCGTGGCGCCCCCGCCGCAGCATACCGCCGGAGCGCGCGGAACCAGACGAGCTTGTCCTCGAAGCCGGGGTAGGCGGCG
>Ga0194121_10002253_pt1 | contig 30943 bp, 40 predicted proteins | sample TA2MahCa50mmetaG_FD_148609 | JGI IMG/M metagenome (GOLD analysis project Ga0194121, IMG submission 148609) | Freshwater microbial communities from Lake Tanganyika, Tanzania - TA2015020 Mahale Deep Cast 50m | ecosystem: Environmental > Aquatic > Freshwater > Lake | place: Tanzania: Lake...
AAGTCAGTGACCAAGAAAACGAGAAAACCGGAAGGAGGGAGCGCCACCAACTTTGGCGGCCTTTCTCTTCCTCGAAAACTCTTCAGAGGAAAAAATCAAGGTCTCCCGTTGACAAACCACACACCCGAGGAGCTGCAATCCTCCTTCCAAGACGGAAAGGCGAAGTTGCGCTCCGAAAATCAGCTTCGAATTGCTCGGCGGCCGGTACCACATTAGGAGCTTGAGGCGATCTTGAAAAAACCGCGCGACGATCCCTCGGTTCGCGTCCCCGATCAATTGACGAAACTCTGCTTCGGCTGGTTCGAGGCGGGAACCTTGTTTCGAATCCGTCGGGCCATCCTTCTGAGGGATGACCTTGCGCGTTTTCTCGGGCTGTTTGTCCATCGCAGCTTTGTTCTCTGCTTTTGCATCTGCGGGCCAATAGACGCTGACAGTTTCGTGATTGCTCAGGAACATGTCGTTCTCCATCCGAAAGCGGCGAGTTTCATCTCGATTTCGCACAAACAGTGACCGCGCGAGAATATTGCCGTCCAGGGAGACAACGAAACCAACTTCCGCCAGCGGCCACGCCTGAACAATGCGATCATCAAAATGGGTCGCCGCTTCCACAGCGTCGCCGCCGGCCAACAGCGTTTCAACCCGGCGGGCAAAGTCGCGTTCATGCTGGCTTACGTATTCGAGGATATCCTTTACGACGCTGAGGCAGACGCCTTGTTACAGCTGCGTTTGTTGCCGTTCGAAGACGATTTGCTGATCGCTCAACGAGCGAACAGCCAGCCAGGCCAGAATCAGGCTTGGGCCAAAGACAGCCAGCGCGAAAACCAGAGCCACTTTTCTCATTCGAGGTAATCTATTCTCATCATCTTACCTCAAGCCGTCCAGCGTCACGTTTCATGGGAAATCTGTTTCGAGAAAGAGTATAGAAACAGCGCAACGGAGGGTTGTCAGTGCTGCGTAAAACGGTTGTAAAAGTTTCGTGAGAAGCGGCCAGATTGCACCGATGCACCGATCTTCAGCCAAGCGCAGGAGCGCAGCGTTTACGCTGCAGAAACGTCCGCAAAGGCGAACGGTCCCGAAAAGTGTCTGGAACCTGCCGGCAATCCCACGTTCTGCAGCGTAAACGCGTAAACGCTGCGGTGCTGCGCCCCGAATTAGCCAAGCAGGTGTTCGATCACCATTTGGTCGAGAGCTTGGTAATTGCGTTCTGCGATTAAGTCCTCCGCTTTGCTATCATTGAAACTGCGCGCTTTCTCGACCAGCTTGAGAAAAGTGCGGCGACTGTTATCCAAGTGAGCGAGCCAATGTTCCACTTTTGTGGTTCGAAATGGGTGCACGTCGAAGCAGACATACTCGCCGCGGCTCCCGTATTTGTTCCGCTCCAAGACGCGCACTTGATCGAAAGCGCTGCGAAGATTCGTGCTGCCAAAAGGTTTGTCCTGGTCGAACTTGAGGCCGTTCTGATCGTTCAAATGAAGCGACCACAGCTTTCCGAAAGTCATCGCGAAATCGATTTCATCGGCGGGGTCGAGGCCGGCCAGGACGCAGTGCGCCGTCTCAATGAGCGCGCCCACCCGCTTGGGATCGCGCGTCAAGGGTGCGACAGCCAAGGCATGTCCAATCGTTGGGATGTAGGCATGGTCCATCGGTTCGTTCGGTTTCGGCTCGATGGCGAGCCGGACTTTTTTGTCGTGCGCCAGCATCTTGTCGAACGCTTCCACCATTAATTCGAGACTTCGCTTGGCACTTTTGGACTCGCGCAAATATGTGCCTTCACGAGCCAGCCACAGCACGAGCAAATCTGTTCCGAGAATCTTGCCAATGTCGATGGAGCGCAGCGACCGGTCGATGGCGTATTGGCGGCATTTTTTGTCATTGCTCGTGTAAGCGCCGTCGATCGTCATCGGACTAAACCAGAGCCTGGGCGCGACCATCTCCGCGGCAATGCCCTCGCCATCGAGTCTTTTCTTTAATTCCTTAGCTTCCTTGCGGATTTGCTGCTCCGACTTGTTGTCGATATCGGGAACAGCATCGTCATCATGAAACATCATGGCGTCGAAACCGAGTTCCTTAAGTTTGGCCAGCTTCCAATCAAAAGTTTGCGGCGGGCGCGTCGTCGGGCCGTAGGGATCGGAACCTTCGCTGATATTCCAGGGGCCAAAGCAGAATCGGTAGGTTTGTTGTTTTGCCATAGTGTCAGGGGCCGGATGCTAGGCAGTTTTTCTGGCTTTGGGAACAAATTAATCCAGCCAGCCATGAAACAAATGAAACAAAGCGCCGGCCGACGTAATGCAGAGTTTCACTCTGCTCTATCGCAGAAGACAATGGCGAATTGCTGTCTTATGGTTTCTCGGACGCGGTCCGAATCTCCACTCCTGCTTCTTTCTTCAGCTTCGCGACGTAGTCTGGCAGTTGTTTCTGAACTTCCTCCTGTAACAAAGTTTCTTTAATTCTTCCTTCGACTTTTGCGAATTCAATTTTCCGGGCCGGCGCCTTATCGATGACCTTCAAAACGTGATAACCAAACCTTGTCGTTACGAGATCACTGACCTGATTTGTGCCCAACGAAAAAGCCGCGCCTTCAAATTCGGGCAGCGCTGTCTCCTGCCCGCGAGCGATGACATATTCGCCGCCTTTATTCTTCGACGCCGCGTCATCCGAATATTCCTTGGCGAGCCAGACGAAGTCATCCCCGCCCTTGGCGCGAGTCAAAACCTTTTGCGCCAAACGTTGTTTCTCCGTCTTTTTCTCCGGTGGCAATTCTTTGCCCGTGTTCGGGTCCAGCATGGAAATCAAAATGTGACGCACCTTGACCAGTTCCGGTTCCTGGAACCGGTCTTGATTGTTGTCGTAAAACTCTTTGACCTGGGCGTCAGTCACAACGATCTTGGGTTTGAGTTCCCGGTCGATGACAGCTTTGACGGTGGACTGTTCGAGAATCTGCGCGCGAAATTGCTGCGGGGTCATGCCGAGCGAGATCAATTGCCGGTTAAACGAGTCTTCGGAAGGCATTTGTTTGATTTGCTCGGCGATGAAGAGGTCGGCGATTTCCTTGCCTTTTGCTTTATCGGTTTCGGTTGCCATTTTGAGGAAGAGCTGCGTTGCGATCAGCTTTTCCAGAATGTCCGCCTCAATCCTGGGACGAAGTGTTTCTGAAACCTTTTGACCTACCGCCGCGCGGTTGGCCTTGAATGTAATGAACATCTCATCGACCTGACTTTGTTTGACTTCAACACCTTTGCCTTTGGCGATGACTTTGTCGCCAAACAATGCCGTGGTGCTCGGTATGGTGCTGGCGGGCTTGTCTGTTTTGCGCTCGGCTGCGATGACTGCTGTGCCTGAGGCAAGAATCACGGCCAGCCAACGGACTGATTGATGTCTGATTGAGTTCATTATGAATAGGGAAATACTCTATTTCAGCATAATCTGAGGCCAAGAATATTCCGTAATCAAGCGCGAACATCGTAATGCCTTTCGTTATTTGCCGGGCATTTGTCCCGGAGGGACTTTGAATTACCGAAAGGCATTAGAGGTGGAATCCGGCTTTGCCAGTCATGGTGTGGTTGACGGACGGCCGAAAGTGCGACAGCCTCCGTGCCTCGACATGAAGACGTCCCAACTCACTGCCTGTATCGCATTGCTCGTTTGTTCTGATGTCGCGCCGAACCTTTGCGCTCAATCAAGCGACGTCAAGGCCGACGCCCGAAATAGCTTGGCTGACTTGGTTAGACTTTACCGAAGCGATTGGATGAGCGTGTCGCAGTTTTACAATCTTCCGTGGTCCGCAACGCGATCCGATCGCATTGAGCAACTTTACAAACAGTGGCAGGAGCGGCTTGCTAATTCGGACTTTGAAAGTCTCGGCCAGCAAGGCCGCCTCGATTACTTGCTCTTGCGCAACAAACTTGCTGTGGAACTCGCGCGTCTCTCGCTCGAACGCCGCTGGCTGTCGCAAATGGAAGAACTGCTGCCATTCCGCGAGGCATTGCAGCATTTCGAACGCGAACGTTGGCGCATGCGACCGGTCGATGCGCAAGCGAGCGCTGCCAAAATTGCCGCTCTGCCTGACCAAATCAAGAAGCTCCGCCAGCGCCTCGAGAAAGGGAAAGAAAAACCGAAAAACGATAAGACATCTACAACCACCGATGCAGCCAAAGAAACCGATTCTGAAAAGAAGAAAGAATCAATTGAACCGCTCAAGGCCTCACCAACTTTGGCTAGGCGCGCGGCGTCGGCGGTTGGTGACTTGCGCGGCACGCTCAAGACTTGGTTTGCCTTTTACGATGGATATCAGCCTGATTTTTCCTGGTGGGTCAGAAAACCGCACGACGAAGCAGCCAGTGCGCTGGACGATTACGCCAAATTTCTCCGGGAAGAGATCGCCGGTCTCAAAGGCAAAGACGAGGATCCATTGATCGGCGATCCGATCGGCGCAGAAGCCCTCGCCAGCGATCTTGCGGCGGAAATGATTCCTTATTCTGCCGAGGAAGTCATCGCGATTGGAGAAAAAGAATTCGCTTGGTGTGAGGCAAGAATGCGCGAGGCCGCCCAGGAGATGGGCCTGGAATGGAAAGCTGCATTGGCCAAGGTGAAGAGCCAATTCGTTCCGCCGGGCCAGCAGGATGATTTCGTCGCCGAAATGGCGCGCGACGCCATTCAATTCGTGAAGAGCCGCGATCTTCTGACCATTCCAGCACTCTGCGAGGAAACTTGGCGTGTCACGATGATTTCGCCGGAAGGCCAGAAAACATTGCCGTTTGCGGCTTACGGCGGTCAGAACGTGATGGTGGCTTATGCGAAGGAGGAAATGAAGCATGACGACAAGTTAATGGCCATGCGCGGGAACAACCGGCATTTCACTAGAATCGTCACAGCGCACGAACTGATTCCCGGCCATCATCTCCAACTGTTCATGGCCGACCGCCATCAAACTCATCGCACGCTTTTTTCCACGCCTTTTCTGGTCGAGGGCTGGCCGCTCTATTGGGAAATGAAATTGTGGGACCTCGCATACGGGCAATCGGCAGAGGACCGCATCGGCATGTTATTTTGGAGAATGCACCGCAGCGCACGCATTATCGTCAGCCTGAAATTCCACCTCGGGCAGATGACTCCGGCAGAAATGATCGATTTTCTCGTGGACGGCGTCGGACACGAACGTTTTGGCGCCACGAGCGAAGTCAGACGATTCATCGGCGGCAGTTACTCGCCGCTTTATCAGTGCAGTTACATGATCGGCGGATTGCAACTGCGGGCCTTGCATAAAGAAATCGTCGGCGCCGGAAGAATGCCTGAGAAACAGTTCAACGATACTGTGCTCACGTACGGTGCTATTCCGATTGAATTCATTCGCGCTGGAATGTTGAACCTTCCTTTGACGCGCGAGACTCAAGCGAGTTGGAGGTTCGCGCCATGACCTCGGTAGGACAGCGCGTCCCGCCTGTCCAGGTGCACTCCGACGTTTATAGCGTTCTCGAAACAGATTTCCGGATAGGTAGGGAAGCGCTGCCGCGTTTCCGGCGAACCAGCAGGTTTGCCCTACCTATCGGAAATCTGTTTCGAGAAATGCTATAGACAGGCGGGACGCGCTGTCCTACAACCGCAAACGAGACCGGATATGAACAACACCAAACTCCGTTGGGGCATCCTCGGCGCGGCGGAGATCGCGCGCAAGAATTGGCAGGCCATTCGCAACAGTGGCAATGGCTTGGTCACCGCCGTGGCAAGCCGCGATCTGGAACGCAGCAGACGGTTTATCAAGGATTGCCAAAGCGAAGCGCCGTTCGAAGTTCAACCGGAACCGCTCGGCAATTACGAGGCTTTGGTTGGGCACAAGAATGTCGATGCGATTTATATTCCATTGCCCACGGGTTTGCGGAAGACGTGGGTGCTCCGCGCGGCGGCAGCGGGCAAACACATCGTGTGCGAGAAACCGTGCGGCGGAAGCGTCGCAGACGTTGAGGAAATGGTGGAAGCCTGCCGCCGGCACAATGTGCAGTTCATGGACGGGGTTATGTTCGTGCACAGCCGCAGGTTGGACCGGATTCGAGAAGTGCTGACGGACCGCGTGAGCGTAGGCGATATCAAGCGAATCACTTCGGCCTTTAGTTTTCGCGCGCCCGACGAGTTCAACAACATCCGAGCCCACAGCGAACTTGAACCACTGGGTTGCTTGGGCGATCTTGGCTGGTACTGCGTTTGCTTGGCGCTTTGGATAATGAATTGGCAAATGCCTCGACGCGTGTCTGGGCGGCTCCTTGCTCAGCTTGCGCGCCAGGACAGCCCTGCTCCTGTGCCTGCGGAATTCTCAGGTGAACTAGAATTCGAAGGCGGGGTCTCGGCGGGTTTTTATTGTTCGTTTCTAAACGCGCACCAGCAATGGGCCACCATCAGCGGGACAAAAGGCTATCTGAAAATCCCAGACTTCGTGTTGCCCTTCTCCGGAAACGAAATTGCTTTCGACATCGTTTGTTCTGAGTACGTCGTTCGCGGATGCGACTTCAATATGGTGGAGGGGCGTCAGCGAATTGTCGTTCCCGAACACAGCAACAGCGACGCGGCTGCTCAAGAAACCAATCTCTTCCGCAACTTTGCCAGCCAAATTCAAACAGGCTCGTTGAATTCGTCCTGGCCGGAGGTGGCCCTCAAAACACAGCGAATCGTGAATGCTTGCCTCGATTCTGCGATTTCAGGCAATCCGCGCATTGAGCCACGTTGATCATGGACTCAGTTGCTTCGCCGCTTTTGAGGTCCTTTAGTATGGCTGCTGCCAATTCCGGTGAGGGGATTGAGCCAAGCTAACCCGGGAAAACGAAGAAAGTCCGAATCTGCTGTGTGCAACACTGCCCTATATTCGATTGCCATGGCGGCTAATTGAGCATCGGTCACCAAGTTCCCAGTCGTCCCTATATGCTCAAGCAACTGAAGAACCTCACGGACATGACTAGGGCCCGGATCCAAGAGCTGAACAGCCGGGCAATCAATCCATGAACGGACATGTCCTACCGCCTCAGCTATAGTCATCGGTTGATCGAATACCCGAGGATTCGTGCCAATGCGAACAAAACCGAAAATTGCGCAATGAGCCAATCCAACCTGTTCAGTCCCTGAAACAGAATCGCTCCACCACCTTGCCGCCGCGCGATGGAATGGCGAGCCGGCATCGTATGAGTAGAGCAAGAGATTAATGTCCGGAATGATCATGGCCGCGGAGGCAGCTCACTCCGAAATTCTGCAACTTCTAATTTGTCCGCTAGTTTGTTGAACCTGGTCGGGTCGATTCCAGCCTTCAGTCCTAAAACGCGCGCCTTGATCTGAAATGGCTTGGATCGCGATCTTTTGGCTGATGAAGCCAATCCTCTTCGAATAGCGTCGTTTAGCGTTTCCTTAAACCCCTTCCGTGTTCGGTGCATCGCATCGCGCAACATCCGTTCGACATCCTTTTCCAACGTAACGGTCGTTCTCATCGCAAGCATCATGATGCCAGCTCAAATTGCTGTCAAGATGCTCAGCCTAATAACCCCTAATAACCCAATAACCACGTTACAACCGGCAATTCCTGCGGTGGCCACTCCGTAATCCGTTTACTAGCGGATGCAATTGCGTCCGCGGCGATTAATGGCTAGCGCCGCCCAAAAAGCTTCCGCAACGTGCTGACGCCGTAGCTGCGAACAATGCCTTGCGGGGACTGCACCTTCACTGATTCGTTCGCGACCTGGACGACGACGCCGGTATATCGGGCGACTTCGACAAATTCACCGTAAGCGCACGCAGGAAAATCGAGGCGGCTGGCAAAGTCAGTGATTGGCTTCGGCGATCGGTCAAAATTCGGTTCGGCAATCAGTTCGCGAATGTCTCGATCGGGCATTGGCATTGGCTCCTGCGCGTCGTCCTTCTTTTCCAGCGGCGCAGGCGGTTCGACTGCGCGGGGCATGCTGATTGGTTCTGGGTGCTGTGGCGGTCCGTAAAGTTTTCGCAGCACGTGAATGTTGAAGCTTCGCGTCGTTTCTTCCGGGGACTTCACTCGAATCGACTTGCTTGTAATCTCGATAACGATTCCGGTATATCCGCCAATATCAACAAACTCACCCTGCAGGCTTCCGGGGAAATCGGGGCGGGCCACAAACTCGGTGATCGGCGTGAGCTGACGGTCAAAATTCGGTTCGGCACTCACAACTTCAGAAGCGCTTGTTTTCTCTTGATGATCTTCTGGGACAGTTGGTGTTTCCATTTGATGCTTAATTTCGCCCGCTTCAACCGGCTAAGCCAATAGTTTTCTCGAAATTTTTTTCAAACTTAAAATGTTCCCAACGCACACTCCGCAGGCGGCAGGTTCGCCCCTACCTTAAAACTGCTTTGTTCAATCTAAAGGCGGAATGTACCAACCTCGTAAGTCTCGATTTTAGCAAACGAGTGCGTCCGGCATCCTCGCAAGATTTGAAAATGCAAAGTCCGGTTGTTCAGCCACCCCCGGCGCGAGTCCCGTGGCGGCCAGGCGGCTCTCGCGCTGTATCCATGCCGTGCGAAAGCCGAGCCGCTTTGCTGGGGCGTGATCATCATAAAGGCTCTGCGCGACGTGCAGGATTTGCGTCACCGGAACATTTAATCGGCGAATTCCGCGGACAGCAGCCATCTGGATTTGAATACCGAAATTTACTGAAATCCGTAATGCGATGGAACCATACGAACCGTCGCTTTACCGTTCGGGGCCAGTGTCTCGGAACCGCTTCATCAGCGCTAAGATTTCCTCACGGACGGCAAAGAGTTCCTCGCGAAACGGATTCAATTTATCGGGCGGCAAGCTGTTTCGGCTCTTGACGCGATCTGACGCTTCGAGGCTTTTGTGCAGAAGGTCAAGCGCCCGTTTCAGGCGAGCGACAATGAATCCGGCTTCCGGTTCATGATCGGCCAGTCCGCCAAGCGCCCCGGCACATTTGGCTCCGCACGATTGGAAAAAGAAAATCATCTGATCGAGATCCGTGTCTTCCTGGTCGCTGAGGAGGTTGTGTTCGTCGCACCACTTCCATAAGGCTGATCCGGATTCGATAATTCTCACGACGAGCGGATGGGAAATGCTGCCGTCCGCTTGGCGAACCCAGTCCACTCCTTCGGTGAGCGGGTTCGGTTCTGGAGGATTATCAATCGCTTCATGGCAGATGCGGTTAATTTCATCCACGTCCCAGGGCGGCTCCGTTTCATTTTCGGTCGCGCCGTCGTTGCTCGCGTTGTCCCAGCCCATCTCCTTGGCGATAATCTCTTCGCGATCGGGATGATCGCGATACTTCTCGAACAACTCCATCGCCTTGTCGGTCAGGGCATCACTTTCGCGAAAGGCTTTTTCCCATTCGAACTCATCCATCGGACGATCTTCAGGAGCTTTGAAGCGCGACGCTTCCACTGCCTCGGTGAGTTTGCCCATAAACCCCTCGAACCCTGCGGCTGCGTCCTTCGCCCGTTGCTCGTCTTCTTCCGGCGTGAGCTGCCAGGCTGGCGTTGATAGCTCAAGCCGGTAATCGGCGCTTTCAATGACGACACGCCCATTTGCCTCGCTGAACCATTCTAAATAAAGACTGTTGGCCATGTGTTCGGGAGGTTTTTCCTGGCGGCGAATCATCGCCAGCGCTTCATCGACTGGAATTTCAAAGACGCGCACCTTTCGCGACGCGGTCAAGTCGCCGATGCTGCCAATCTGCCGGGCGTGCAAGGCATCGAGGTGCGGATGCGCCACGCTCGGGCGCGAGTTCTCAAATTTCAACAAACATCCGGCCAGATCCGGGCGTGCGTTGCCTTGCAATTCCAGCACGACCGGTTCAGCCCGTCCATGCACCCAGATTTGTCCCCGAACAACTCCTTTGGTGCGATTATCAATCTCACCGCGCACCACCGAATCATGAATGCGAAAAGCCATGGCTGAACAATGCCTCAACCGCGGCTCGCGCGGAAGCCAGGAGTTTTTAAAACGAAAGGAGGGCGAACGACAGGAAATCATCTCGACATCCTGCGCTGCATGCATACTTGATGTCGCTGGATTGAAACTTGAAAGCGGCGCTCAAACCACTTAATACGCGAAACACGTGAATCATGTGAGTTAAACTGCAGCGACAAATAGGCTAGGCTGGGACGTTTCTATGGCGCCGTGCCGCAAGGCGCGACAATCGTTCAACCCGCAAGCTGTTCGCCGCTGGGCCGGCCCAGGACAACCAGGTCGGTTACGTGGATCAGAGGGATGTGGTGGAAGCTGTCCTGTTCAACAATAAGCACCATCGTCCGGGACTCATTGAAAAGGAGAGAGTCGTGCTGTTTGACCGGCACAACACGGCCGTTGTCCAGGTGCAACTCGAATGGCACAAACGGTCGCTGATCCAGGGCATCTCTTGATGCCGCTGGATTGAATCATGTCCCTCAGACTTTACCTTCGGACGGCGGATTATCAAGGCGTCTTAGCTGCGCAGCCCTCGTTCGCGGAATGCCGGCCGGTCGATCAGTGAAAAGGACTTTGTTCAACGGGAACGTTCATTTGCTGACAGCGCGCAGAAAATCGAAGTCGCAGCCTTCATCGGCCTGGAGGATGTGATTGAGATACATTTTGCCGTAGCCGCGCTGGTAATGAGGAAGTGGCGGGCGCCATGCCGTTAAACGGCGCTTCAAGTCAGCTTCGGGCAGGAGGAGTTCCAATCGGCGATTGGGCACATCGAGTTCGATTTGATCGCCGTTCTCGACAATCGCCAGTGGTCCGCCCACAGCCGCTTCGGGTGCGATGTGCAGGGCGACCGTGCCGAAGCTCGTCCCGCTCATCCGAGCATCGCTCACGCGGACGATGTCCTTGACGCCCGCCTTCAGCAGTTTTTCCGGAATGGGCACATCGCCCCATTCGGGCATGCCCGGTCCGCCTTTCGGTCCTGCCCCTTTAAGCACGAGCACGCTGTTGGCGTCCACATTGAGATTCGGGTCATTGACGCGTTTGAGCAAATCATCGTAGCCATCGAAAACGACGGCTCGCCCGCGGTGACAGAGGAGATGGGGCGACGCGGCCGATTGCTTAATGACAGCGCCTCTCGGCGCAAGATTACCCCAAAGGATCGCTGTGCCACAGTCCTTCATTAGCGGATTGTTCAATGAATGAATGACTTCCGGATTGTAGCAATCGGCGTGCGCGACATTCTCGGCGATGGTCTGGCCATTCACGGTAACTGCATCGGCCAATTGTTTGAGGTGAATGCTGCAATGGTTCAGCTCGCTCCAGGAATTGCAAATGCCGATGACGGGCCGCTCTTGAAAGACGTGAGTGCTGAAGCCTTGTGCGCGAAGACTGCTGCGATGCGCCAGGCCCCAGCGATCGGTGCGATCCAGCCAGTCGCGGCTGCGGAGTTTATGAGAAGTCATGGGAGCACAGAGTAGCTTTGGCTGCGGCCCGCCCGCTAATTTATCGCGGCGCGGTGGATGATCAATATGGCTTGGGTTACTCGCGCCCTGCGCCGCAGTCGCGGTATCTTCGCGATGCCCTTGACGCCATGCTGGCTCATCAACCGCCGCAGGTTCCCGCCACTACCGCGCCGGGCTGTGTGCTCGAAGCCCCGCGCAACGCGGCTGCGGCCCGAATCACTTACCACGCCCGCGTTTCGCGCATCCTGCAGCAGCATTGTGCGGAATGCCATCGACCCGGCGGCGTTGCGCCATTTTCATTGCTGACTTATTCCGACGTGATCAGTCACGCGGGCATGATTCGCAAGCAAGCAAACAAAGGCGTCATGCCGCCGTGGTTCGCCGCTCCGGTGCACCCTGGTCCAACCCCGTGGGCAAACGACCGGACGTTGCCCGCGCAGGACAAAACGGATTTGATCACTTGGCTAAACGGCGAACGCTTGGAAGGCAATCCCGCCGACGCGCCGCTCGCTCGCCAATTTCCCAAGGAATGGGAAATTGGAGAACCTGATCTCATTGCGCCGCTGACGCAAATGGGGATGGGGCTGTGACCCGTGAAGAATTCCGAATTTTCTGGCAACGCCGGCAGAGTGGAACCGGGGCTGCTCGATGAGCGCAGCAGCACAGCCCTGCAAGAAGGCCGGTTACGACGCGCCGACTTGCTCTGAATCCGTGCGCTCAACCCCGCTGACGCTTTCCTGGGCAAGGTTCGTCTCATCAGGCGACTCGGGCTGAGTTGGTGCTTGCAAGGGCAGTTCTGATTGAGGTTCGGGCCGCAAAGCAACGATTGCTTTGCGAATCAGCTGCCCTTGAAATGTGAACCCGGTAGCCAATGTTTCTTTGATTTGAGCATCGGGTGGCAGCGCCGCCTGGGCGTCAGTCAGTTGATGCGTTCTCGATTCGAATGCATCTCCTGGAGCGGCTGTGAAAGCGGCCAATCCCACGCGGCGCGCTACATCACGGCAAGCAAGTTGAAATTGATGCAATTGCGAGATCAGCCCTAACTGTCCGGATCGCGAAGCGGCTTGGTTGAGGGCATAAATATGATCCAGGATGCGGACCACCACCTGTAACCACTCCCCTTCTCCACGACGCAGCTTCTCGACTTCCAAGCGAAGGTGAGCTTTCTCGGTTTGATTCGCTTTTTCAAAGAAAGCCAGAAATTCTTGAGTCTCGGCTTTCATGCGATCGGCGATCTCTTTGGCGGCGCCGACGGTGCGCGCCGAGTGATCCTGCACGGTTTGCCATTGGCCCGTTGCCATCGAAATTTGCTTGTTGATCAAATCAAGGTTCTTCATTTGCTCAACCGTGTTGGCGAGTTGGTCCGCTTCCGACAGTTTCACGGCGGCCTGGTACTCGCGAAGGAAAGGAATGATGCTTAACCACGCGCCGACGACGATCGCGCCGAGCACGATGGCAAGTTGCCAAAGACCAAGAGGCCAGCCGCTCTGATAAACCATGAGACCAGCGAAACCCAATAGAATGGCGTCGCCCAGAAAAAAGGGCCACTTGGCCAACTTCGGCACAACACGATCACTCATTACAGGTTGAAGGTGTAAGCGAATTGCTCGCGAGTGGCTACGGAAAAATTGTCGGAAACCGATGAGATCAAGGTCATGAAAACGATTCCTGCCAGGTCGCGCTTAATTTGACGCCGGTGGCGGTGACAGCGTCGAGACGCGCCTGATCCGGCGCGAGGCAACTGAGGCAACTTTGCTGGCTTGATTTGGCAGAACGCTTCGGTAGCATGCAGCCCGCTGGCGTTCTGATTCCAGTCCGGTTTATCTCGAGTCCAAAGATGCGGCGTTTACCAACGACAATTTGGCTGTGGCGATGAAGAAGGAATCGGACGTGGCGAGTTTGCCGGCGAGCCCTCAAGAGCTTCAAAAGCAAATTCTGCAGAGTGTCACACATTGTGTGGAAGCCGGCCTTCAATAAGAACACCGAGAGTCGAACGGAGCAACCAGTGATCGAGGCTGATCGTTTCGCCGGGCCACTGTGGGAACGCGATGGACCCGCGAAGGCGCGTTCAGCTCGCTGGCCAGGCATGGGGCCTTTGCTGGAATGGCTGGTGGCTCTCTTGTTGTTGCCGTTAGTCGCCTTCCATTTTGTCCGTTCGATGGCGCGCAAGCAGAACAACAGTTCGAACGCGTTCAGGCTCGCGGTGTTTCTCGCGCTTGATTTGCTGATGGCGGCGCTCCTGTTTGGCATGCAAATCCCGGATTGGATGTGGGCGGCTCTCACGGTGGGAGCGCTGGCCTACAATATCTGCGTCATGACTTTTGCGCTCAAACTCGAATCCTGATTGAACTTGAAAATGACCGTTTCGACCGTGAATACTCACCCCCAAGCGCGCCTCCCCATGAACCTGCTTGTGAACTGTGGCTGGCGAAGGCAAAAAGCAGCCCCTCTCCCCATCGGATGGGGCGAGGGAAAGTCTTTTCGTAATCGAATTGATTCAAACTTACCTAAGGCATACGCGCCCGCCTCTTTTCCCTCGGCCCATCCGATGGGGAGAGGGTTAGGGAGCGGGGCTTTATGCGCCAGGTTCATGGTCCGAATGAGTGAAAGGTGTTCGTTGAATCCTTAACCAGCGTTGTCGGATGGAAACTATGCGCGATTACTTCAGTTCTTTGCTCTGCTCGGTGGCGCAAGGTCTAAAACTAAAACAGTCCGATATTGAACATATCCAATGGACCTGAAGGATGACCTGCGCAAAATTGAAGGGCGTCTGCTCAAGTTAGACGATGAGTTCCGCCGGGAACGCGGCGCGGTTCAGCAAGTCGTCCGCCGGCAACTCGCACACGCTTGCACGGAGATGGAGCAGGCTCAAGGCCGCATCGAGTTGCTCTTTGAAAACATGGAAAAAGAAACAGCCGCGCTGCAAAAGATCGCGGAGTTGGAGGAAGCCTTCCGCCGCGGCGTGAGTGTGGCCCAAGCGGACGAACTGGCGGTGCAATTGGAAGAAGCCTTTATCGAAGCGACCGGCCGGCTCTGGACGAAACCCGGTTTCAAGCAGGTGCCGGCTCATCCAGCGGTGAACATCAGTTGGGACGACGCCGCGGCTTATTGCGTCTGGCTGACGAGCAAAGAGAGAAAGGAACGCGTTCTGGGAGATACGCACAAGTATCGGTTGCCGACGGACGCAGAGTGGAGCATCGCGGTGGGGCTGAAAAATGAGCCGGGCCAAACGCCAGCCCAGCGAAATTCAAAGGTTCAGGGGGTCTATCCGTGGGGCAGCCCATGGCCCCCTCCCAAGGTGAATTCGAAACGCGCGAGGAGTGGTAATGCCTTTCCTCCCCGATACAAATGTCTGGGTCCGGCACCTGAAACAATCGGGGAGTGAAATTGAAAGGCGCTTACGATCCCTGAGGCCAAGTGACGTCTTGCTCTGCTCTGTAGTCAAAGCCGAACTCTGGCATGGAGCACAGAAATACGGGCGCCCGGACCGCCGTCTCGCAGTCTTGGCCAAGCTCTTCGAGCCGTTCGCTTCTGTTCCCTTTGATGACGATGCAGCCCGGCACTACGCGAACATCCGCCACGATCTCGAAACACGAGGTGATGTCATTGGTCCAAACGACCTGATCATCGCGGCGCGTTCTCACCCTGTTTCCGTGCTGTTCCTGGACGACGTCGATGGCCTGCTGCCGCGGCGCGGCGGAAATTCGGTCGTGGACAATCGTCTCGTCGTGCAGTTTCTGGCGGAAGTCGGCGGGTTCGCCGATTCGCCCAATATTCTTCTGCTGCTCGGGGCGACGAACAAGCCATGGGATATTGATGAAGCAGTCTTTCGCACCGGACGCTTTGATGAAAAGATTTTTGTCGGTTTGCCAGACGCCGCCGCCCGCGAATCTATGATCCGGTCCAACCTCGCGAATGCGCCTGTAGCGCCGGACCTTGACCTGACTGCGCTCGCGGCCCGGCTGGATGGCTGCACGGGCTCGGACATTGGCGCCATCATTCACTCCGCCAAACGCGCCGGGTTTCGGCGAAGCCTGGATGGGGGTTCAAGCCGTTTGGCAATCGCAGACATTGAGAGCGCGTTTAAGACAATCCCCCCGTCAGCCACGGCCGAGATGATGCAGGAATACGAAAAATTCGCTGGCGCGAGATTCCGCCAGCATTAATTCTCGACCTGCACGCGTATCTCCCGGCCGGGATGGGAAAGAAATCGCCGCAACTCGATGAATGCGCAGGCTTCGTCAATCAGTCGCTCGCAGGTAGAGCAGTTCGGTCACCGTCACCGCACTGGCGTCATCACGGTTCTGTTTACGGACATTAGCGGTTCCATGGAGGCTAAACAGCGTCTCGGCGACCGTGCGGCTGCAGCCGTGTTCGAAGAACATCATCAACTGGTCCGCCAGGTGTTGAGCCAGTTTCCCGACGGCGAGGAAATCGAAACGGCTGGCGATTCATTCCTGCTCGTTTTCGCGAGGCTTTCGGCCGCCGTGCGATTCGCTTTGCAACTGCAAACGAGCCTTGGTTTGTGGCAGCGAGAGTCCGCCCTGAAAACCGAGGAGAGCATAGGCATTCATTTGGGCGAGATTGTGATAGCGGAACGGAGCGGTGACGCCCTGGCCACGGACATATTTGGGTTTCAGATTGACGTTTGCGCGCGCGTGATGTCACTGGCTCAGGCTGGCCAGATTCTGATGACGCGGCCAGTGTTCGATGACGCCCGGCAGCTTTTACACGGCGGGCACGGAGATGGCTCGGGCCGATTGGAATGGGTCCGACATGGCGCTTATCATTTGAAGGGAGTGGACATTCCGATTGAGATCTGCGAAGTGCGGGAAGTTGGCCCTGGTCCCCGACGCCTCAACCCGAACCGCGATCAGCCACGTCCGCCAATCAACGCCGGCGCAAAACCGCCGTTCGATTCGGTGCCCGCGGCCAGACAAAGGCCCAGCTGCTCGCGACCAATCGTCGAGGCTTTCAAACCCGAATGCGGCTCGAGCCTCTGGAGGCGTTTCCGTTCCAAGTCCCGGATCAAAGCGCCGGCGTGGGAAGCCGCAACCGATTTGCTGCAGGCTCGCTTTGGAGAAAACGCCCGATGCGAGTTAAGCCGGCTAACGCCTGGTGATTCAGGAAAGGCGATTGAAGGCACGCCATGGGACGTGTTTTATCGTGTTTCCACAGCCCGCTTCGAACTGGACTTGTCTTTTGCGGCGATCAAGCGGGAGAACGGAACAGCTTGGGACCTTGTCCTCGCGGTGTCCGCGCACATTACGGATGCGAAATTGTTTCTTGAGTCCGGCGCATGGAATCTCGCATCGCCTGGCGTCCCGTTGCTCAAGCCGATGCTGGAGTCCTGGATAGCAAACGCGCTCGCGAGCGGGGTGCGCGACGCAGCGGCCAGCCATGCCATTCAATATCTTCGCGATGAAAATGGTTTGAGCCCGAAGGGGTGGCTTCAGCAATTGAACGACGAGTGGCTCGCTGGCCATGGGATTCGGTTCGAGAATTGTGCCTTTCCAAGATGGGAAAGCATGGAAGCGGCGCGGGTCCAGGCGGAACGCAATCGGCAAACGAACCTCGAACGTCTGCAAAAACAGAGAGAACAGCAGCAGGAAGCAATGCTTCGAGAGCAGAGGCTTGCGGCCGAGTTTGAGACGGCGAGATTGCAAGGCGAGGCTGACTTCCAAAAGAAGCGCCTCCAAATTGAAGCCGAGCTCGAACAAAGAAAGGCGCTCCTCGAGCATGACCGCCGTTTAGCTCAAGAAGCGCGCGAACATCAGCCTCAACGGCTCGAACAGGAGCGGCGCCCAAAGTTGCTGGAAGCCGAAGCCAATTATCGCGCACAAGAAACAGCCCTGCGCGCGAGGCTTGCGGAAGCGGAAGCGGAAACGCAACGCCTCGAGCAAGCGGCGGAGGAAACAGCGCTGAACCACCTGCTCAAGATGGCAGAGCTGCAAGAGAAGTTAACCGCCGCCAAGCAAGCGCGAACTGAAAACGAACGCAAGCGTCTCTGGGACTTGCGGCAGCAAGAGGAAAGCGAGAAGGCGGCCTTTATTGAATCTCAGCAAAAGATCGCTCATCAAACGCGAGTCTCCGAGATCGAGCGAGCGCAACAGCTCGAAGCCATGCAGCGGCAGCATCAATTGCGAATGGCTCAAATGGAAGAAGCGGTGCGAACCGCTCAATGTTCCACGCAAAGTTCCGAAGCGGAATACCAGCTTGCTTTCGCAAAACTACAGGCCGAACAGCAAACACTGCGCGAGATAAAAGCCTGGCAAGCGGAAAGCGAACGTCAAAACGCCGCGTTGCGCGCACGCCTCGTGGAAGCGGAACAAAAGCTGGCCGAGGTCGGGGAGCGGCTCGGAAGCTTTATTGGGCTTCTCAACAACCCCGATCCAAGAAAGGCCACGCAAGCCGCCGCCTGGCTGGCTCATCAGGGCTTAACTACAAAACATCTGGCTGCGCTTGGTTGCAGCGGCGCGCCGCAAAAACTCCTGGAGCGGCTCAAAGAACGCGCGGGGGCCAGCGGCGTTCTGCTGAAAAAAATTGCTTTGCGGACGCGGTCGATCAATGAGGCGTTGCGCGATGTCAGCGATCCTTCCGAAATCGAACGGGCGGCCAAAAGCGTCTTCACCCGAGACATCGGAACCCGGCGCATCGACACGCTGCGCATCAACGACCCACTCGAGTTCGAATTTGTGGCCCGGTGCGACGGCTGCGTGACATTGCTGAATATTGGGACCAGCGGCGGAATCTTTATCCATGCGCCGAATGTGTTTGTTGGGCTCCTGGGCGCGCGAGTGGTTTCAGGCCGGCGCTACACAGTGCCAGGCGCGGAGTTTCTGCCACGCGAAAAGATTCAAGGCTACTGGGAGGGTGGTCCCCCGGGCTGGGAACATTTGGCGGTAATTGTGTCAGCTCACCCGCTGGTGCCCGATCTTTGGCTCAAGCGCTCGACCACGGACGAGCCGTTTGTCAGGTTGAGCAATTCAGAGGCGGCAAGCTTCTGCGATTGCCTGAGCGCGTCGAGCACCGGCTCCTGGATCTCTGGTGTTTTATCTTTCTTCGTGGCCTGAATAGAAATCTTCCCTTCGTCGTAAGGAATCGGCGGCTATGGGCGATGGACCGAAACCCAATCCTGTCAGGACCCACCCGTTAACCGCCCGGCCCGGCTTGTCCGAGGCTGCGGTGGGAGTGTTGAGCAAGCATTGGATCAACACCGCGGAGGAAGTGTTAGCCCTCGCTGCTTCGGCCCAGGGTCGAGAGGGCTTGAAGAAAATCCTGAGCATCGATGACGCACAACTCCGGGCGATGATCGAGTTGCTCAAAGGCGAAATCGGTCCAAGCGCAGCCGCTGCTTCGCCGCCGAGCACTCCGGGCGGCGAGTTGGGACTCGCGCTGACACCGGAACAGAGACGAAAGATCGGAATTCAATCTAAAGTTGAATGAAGACAGAGGGGACAACGAGCCTGGGCTGCTTGGAAGCCTTGCCTCAGGATGAGCGAGCTTTGCTCGATTCGATGTGGGTCGAGAGTGTCGAAGAATTGATCGCGGCGCTGGCGGCTGCCCACTCGCGAAAACCGCCCTCTGAACCTGTTCCCTCGGGCATGCTCGAATCGGCTCGACAACGAGCTTTGACGCTTGTTGGCGCCCGGAACGAATGTGCTCTGTCATCCAGCCGCCCCGCCCCAATTCATGGAAGACACCGAGTCGAATCGGAGCCGGTTTGAAGCGTGCGATTACACGTGGCATCGGTCCACACGCCAGCAGATCTGGTTTCCATCCGCAGAGCGTCTTTCACCGGAGCGTCTCTCTGGTTTGCGACAGGGCGAAACCTGTCGAACGGCCTTCCTGAGCGCTGTAGATGAGAATCTGTGAACCGCAACCGGCTCGCCCTTCCCTGCCCTGCATCCGGCGCACTGGATCAAGTTCTGGCGCTGGTTTTGGACCTCGAGAATTCGGCGTGCGGCGCTGGTGGCAGATTTAACCGAGGAATTTGCGCAGGAGCTCCAGAACCAATGCTGGATTCCTGCCGGCATCTGCTGGACGGACGAGTGGCGCATCGCATTGCAACGCCTTAACGGAATCCGTGTTTACACGGTGAACGATTGGACAGAGCAAATCCACGTGGTCGTCACCTCCGCTCTGCCTTTGCGGCTTGAACGCGAGGCGGAGCCTTCGCTCGAAATGCGGCCTAAAGAAATTCTGACTGCGGTTGCGGCCATCCGAGGCGTTTACGAGCGCTGGTGCTTGCAGTCCAAGGTCAATGTTGCGCGCTTCACGTTTTTCACAGTTGGCTCGATGTTTTCCCAGGCTGAACTCGAGGCTGCCACCACGTGGTGGTGCGAGACGTATTTGTCACGTTGCAGAGACAGGGCGATTACTCCGTGCTGAAGACTAGCGCAAGCCAATTTGCGGTTCGTCGCGCGAACTAGGTCAAGCTTTGACAAAATCGCGCATTGGGACCATGAACCTCGCAGGACAGCGCGTCCCGCCTGTCTTGGTGGCGCCTCAACGTTTGGACAGGCGAGACGCACTGTCCTACAACCAGGTTCATGGGGAGAATCGTGGGACGTGGAACACGTGGAACACAACGAAATTGCTGATACATGAATTCAGAACGATTTTTGAGCTTTATTTAAATTATGAGGCATTAACGGGAGCAGCCCCCCCCTGCGGGCGAAGTTCCTCCGGAACAGCGGCCAAATGCTTTGGCGAAACTCGCTCAAGACATCGCAGCTGCTTTAGGTCCAGCTCGTTTCAAGGAATACCAAATGCGCAGATCGGCTGATTATCAGGTGTTGCAGAGATTCTTGGCTAAACAGGGCATCGATACCGCAATAGCCGTTCAGATTTACGACCTCCAACAGGGGATTGGAAGACTTCTGACTGGTTTATTTGAACGCCCAGACCTCGATCAACAGAAAGTCTCGGTAGCTGTAAATCAGCTCGAGAGCGGATTCCAATTGGCGCCAAGCCGACGACTATCCAGTGCCTTTACGATAGTTGAGTTGCTCACCGTGGTATCGATCATCGGTTTGCTGGCCACATTACTTTTGCCCGCACTCAACCATGCCAAATCGTCGGCACGCAGCGCGAAATGTCAAAATAACCTAAGGCAACTCGGTATTGGCTTGCACCTTTATGTTGCGGACCATCGATACTACCCTGGCCTGCCGCTTCCCTACGTTCTGTCGCGTAAGGATTACTCGCCGGATACTCCGACCATTCCCAAAAGAGTTTCATTCCCCGACGTTTTTTTATGCACGGAAGGCCGAGGGCAAATATCGTTTCAGATCGTCGATGAAACTGGCAATGATGTTCTCAACACTAATATCGTTATGACGCCGCCTTTCGGATACAATATGGCGGGCACCGATCACATAAAGGACCCGACTAAACTGCCGACGCTTGGACTTGGCGTCATGTGTCTCGCCGAGCGCGTGCGAGCGCCAAGTGACATGATCGCTTTGGGCTGCAAACAGTACCAGGGCGGACGGTCTATCAGTCCCTATATGGACGCCGTTGGAAAGGTGAGCGCCCGACATAGAGGCCGTGCCAACATTCTCTTTTGCGATGGACATCTCGAAGCCGCCTCCCAAGCGAAATGGATCGTTCCCACAGAACGCGCTCGGCGCCGTTGGAATAATGATAACGAACCTCACGCAGAGACTTGGAGATAATCGACACATGATTGATTGGAAGTCTCCCATGTCTTCGTTAAGCACGGTAATTTTTTTTGTCTCACAGCGTGCTGGTGATTAATTGGGCGCAAGATGCGTACTGGGATGCCAGCCACAGCACTACTCCCAATGGTGCAATACTCGCCGTCGAAAAGGATCTGTACTTGGCTAACTGAGTGATGTTGGCAGGAACAAATATCACAAGCATTATCAAGTGGGATGGTAAGCAATGGGCTAAAGTGGCGGATGGGCCAGATGATGGCTTTGTGATAGCGATGGCGAAATCAGCAAGGTTCTTGTATGTGGGGGGCAGGTTTTCAAGGATTGGCGGCATTCCCGCAAATAATATTGCCCAATGGGATGGACAGCGATGGTTAGGACTCGGCGAAGGAATCTCAAGCGAAGGCGGCGAGTCCGGTCAGGTCAATGCTCTAGCTGCTCGGGCAGGCGACCTCTTTGCCGGCGGGCTTTTTACGCGGGCTGGAACCGCAGCCGCGAACGGCATCGCGTGCTGGGACGGAAGGACTTGGGCGTCATTGGGGAATGGAGTAAGCAAGATTGGTTTAAAGCCAAGCGACGGTGGCATAGGCGTTTGGTCGCTGCTCGACCATGGAACCAATCTTTACGTCGGAGGCCACTTTGCTCAGCCTGGAAAACATATCGTAAAGTGGAACGGCCAGTCTTGGGAGCAATTAGGCGCCGGTCCATATGATGGAGTCGGCACTGGTTTATTGCAGTTATTTGGTTGGGTTACAGATTTCGCGTCGATAGGTGCCAACATCTATAATGGCGGACTTTTTTCGCATGCCGGCGGCATTCGGACTACAAACCTCGCGCGATGGGACGGATCCGCGTGGCATTCGATGGATAGCCGGCTGGGCGGGTTTGATGCGATTCGAACAGTAACCGCTGTTGGGACGGCCCTTTATGTGGGTGGCGAGTTTACAAGAATTGGAAACGTCGAAGCCAATCGCGTCGCCAGGTGGGACGGGCGCTCACGCTTTCCTGGGCTGCCGCAGATACAAACCTGGTGCTGGAAGCAGCGGAGAATCTCGATGGTGCACGGTGGCTCGGTGTAGTCAATTCCATGACGATCGAACAGAATCGGCGGACCGCCACAGTGCAGATTTCTGGTGATAAGCAGTTCTATCGACTGAGAGGAAAAGATTAAGGAGACAAAGTCCCACACGACTACTTTGGCGCGTCGAGCGATTATGCTAAGGCTTCGGGGTTACAAGAAGCAGCGAGGGTTATCCCGTTCCAGCTCGTTGACACTCATTCATTCGCCACCTAACCTCTATGCATGCAAAATCTCCACGCTTCATTGCTGGAACTCATTCGCCGCACGTCAGCCGAGATCCCGGATGATGTTCAAAAGGCCATCCTGGATTCGCTCGAGAGGGAGAAGAAAGGGACGATTGCCGAGTCGGCCCTAAAGATTATCGAACGGAATATTGATCTGGCGAAACAGAAGTCCCAGCCTATCTGCCAAGACACCGGCAGCATTATTTTTTACGTCGATTGTCCGGTCGGCTTCGACCAGATCACATTTGAGGAAACAGCTCGTGGCGCGGTTCGCGAAGCGACCAAGAAAGGTTTTCTGCGGCAAAACTCGGTTGACTCGCTCACGGGTCTAAATGACGGCACCAACGTTGGTCCCGGTTCGCCAACGGTTCATTTCCATCAACATCGTTCAGCCGAACTCAATGTTCGGCTGATTCTCAAGGGCGGCGGGTGCGAAAATGTCGGCGCTCAATACTCGTTGCCGAATGAAAAACTGAAGGCCGACCGCGATTTGAAAGGGTGCCGGAAAGTGATTCTCGATGCGGTTTTGCAGGCGCAGGGGAAAGGTTGCGGTCCCGGGATTCTCGGCGTCTGTATTGGCGGCGACCGCGCCACAGGTTACGAGTTTTCCAAGCAGCAATTCCTGCGGATGTTGGAAGATCGAAATCCGAACTTGGAGTTGGACCAATTGGAGCAGGATATTCTACAGACGGCCAACGAACTGGGAATCGGGCCGATGGGCTTTGGTGGCAAAACGACCTTGCTGGGCGTGAAGATTTGTGCCGCCAATCGTTTGCCGGCTTCGTTTTTCGTCAGTGTCAGTTACATGTGTTGGGCTTACCGCCGCCAAGGCGTGTCGCTCAAGCCGGACGGCGTCATTGCCAGGTGGCTATATTGATCGGCGCATGATTCTTTTCCATGAACCGTCCGGTAGGACAGCGCGTCTCGCCTGTCCGAACGTTGAGATGCACCATGACAGGCGGGACGCACTGTCCTGCCAATCAGGATTAGTTCTATGACTTCGATCACCATTCCGATCAGCGAGGAAACAATCCGGTCACTCAAGGTGGGCGACGCCGTTTCGATCACTGGAACTCTGTTCACAGGGCGTGACGCCGTGCACAAATTCCTTCATGACGGCGGCAAGCTTCCGCCCGGCGTCAGCTTCCAAGACGGGATCATTTATCATTGTGGTCCGGTCGTGATTAAGGATGAGCAAGGCCGGTGGAAGGTGACGGCCGCGGGTCCGACCACGTCGATCCGCGAGGAACCTTATCAAGGTGCGATTATCGGGGAGTTTGGATTGCGCGGAGTGATTGGCAAGGGCGGCATGGGAGACAAGACACTGGCGGCTTGCCAGGAACACGGCTGCGTCTATTTTCATGCCGTAGGGGGCGCTGCTCAAGTGCTGGCCGAGAGCATCAAGGCGGTTCGGAATGTCTATTTTCTGAGGGAGTTTGGTTCTCCGGAGGCGATCTGGGAATTGGAAATCGAAAATTTCCCGGCCGTGGTTACGATGGATGCGCACGGCAATTCGTTGCACAAAGAAATCTTCGCTGCTAGTCAGGCGGCGCTTGCCAAGCATCTGTGATCCGAAGCGTTGCTCATCTCGCGCCTTAGCGGATCAGCTCAAAGGATTCTGCAAGGACAGGCGGGACGCCTATCCTACTGGGTTCTCTGGCAAGACTTCCGAGGCGAGCCTGATCAATTTCCGGCCTGATACTCGCAGCTTGAGTTTGCTGCGCACCGTGTGCCGATAGAAGGAAAATAGAATTCGCGGACCGGTTGAGTGAACGGTTGCCCTCGGACTCAGCCAATCCGTTCGAACCCTGCGCCTTGTCTCAGGATATAAGTTGCTCACAAAGGACGTATTACGGGGGCAGGCCGGGTCTCGATTGCCTGCTTGCATGGCTGGCTGCCGCCACTGAAATCACTTTTGACAATGGTAAGCCTTCTGCTCTAATCGCAAATGGGCCATATAGCCTTACTATGTCAGGGCTTTAATGCTCTATCGCTAATGGAACAGCGCTGCAACAACATTTCCGGTTTCACACTTACGGAATAGGACGCGTCTTTTCTGTTTCATAAGTCGAGCACGTTCGGCAATTTGGCGTGAATGAGCGCATGGAGTCGTTCGCGTCCGCCATGAGCGGATTTGAACCGGCTGTGACAGGCTCGGTGAAGATGAACGGCCACTTCAATTTTCATTACGACGAAAACCTCGGAAAGCTTCAGACGGGGCGAGGCTTCATTGTTACTTCGTGGAACGAACTCTGAGTCGATTGGTAGGACAGGCGTCGCGGCTGTCACTGGAGTTTGGACATTTCCAACCGACTTAATCCCGCAGTTGATCTCGCACATAGTCCAGTTCGGGCATGCCAACTAATCCCCGAACCAAGAGAGCCACCCGATCTACCAGTGCCAGACTGCGTTGCGCCGGTTCCAGCAGTATCTCTCCCGTTCTTTGACTCAATGGCATATAGGTATTTACTTTCATCACTGACGATTCAGCCAATTCGATGAATTTCCGGTGGTCACCTGCTGCGCAACCGGGCGCCTTCGGCGATGTTCAAGACCACACTCTAGGAACCGCGCAGCAGTTGATCCACGACGGCGTGGCGGTTGTCCCAGTCGGCCAAAAGCTGCGCCAGCTGCGCCACGCTGGCCACCGCTCGATCATAAACCTTGAGCTTCTCCAATGAGAACATCTTTAATTCCTTCAATTCGGGGCCATACACTCCAATGGATTAAGTGTGAGATCAAGTGCAGGACAGGACTAAGTCCAGCCCGCAAAATGTCCAAACTCGCGGGGACAGGCGAGACGCCTGTCTTACCCGGGCTTACGCACCGATCTCTTGCGGTCCCTTGCCGCCATTCACCAAGAAGAGCACGGCCATTCGGACGGCCAGACCATTCGTGACCTGCTCTAGAATTACAGAGCGCCCGCCATCGGCGACGTCGCTGTCGATCTCCACTCCGCGATTGATCGGACCGGGATGCATGATTAACACGTCGGGCTTCGTCTGAGCCAAGCGCGGCTTGTTCAAGCCAAAGAGTCCCGTGTACTCGCCGATGCTGGGAAACATCGTTTTGCGCTGCCGTTCATGCTGGATGCGGAGAAGGTTAATGATGTCGGCATCGGCAATCGCTTCGTTGACGTCATGCGTCACGCGGCAGCCGATCTGTTCAAACGCTCGAGGCACGAGCGTCGAAGGACCGCACAGCGTTACCTTTGCCCCCAATTTCGAAAGCGCCCAAATATTGGATCGAGCGACGCGGCTGTAAAGGATGTCGCCTAAGATCGTGACCTTCAGCCCGGCAATCGTTCCTTTCTTTTCCCGAATCGTGAACGTGTCGAGCAACGCTTGCGTGGGATGTTCGTGGGCGCCATCGCCGGCATTGATGACGCTGGCCGCCAAAAAGCGCGAGAGGAAATGCGGCGCCCCGGTTGCGCTATGCCGGATTATGATGATGTCTGCATTCAAGGCCTCGAGATTGCGGGCCGTGTCCTTGAGGGTCTCGCCTTTCTTCAGTGACGATGCTTCGGCCGTGAAATTGATCACATCGGCGGTCAACCGTTGCGCAGCCAACTCGAAACTGATGCGCGTCCGCGTGGACGGTTCAATGAAAAGATTGACCACCGTCTTGCCGCGCAACGCCGGAACCTTTTTGATCGCCCGTTCGCCAACAGCTTTAAAGGCGCGCGCCGTGTCGAGAACCGTCACGATTTCATCCGCGCTCAGCGATTGAATGTCCAAAAGATGTTTTCGGTTCCAGGTCATGTCCGTTCCAGATAAACCGCGTCTTCCCGGCCCTCTTCTTTCAAGCTGACATTGATGCGTTCCTGCAGCGACGTTGGAACGTTCTTGCCGACGAAATCGGCCTTGATCGGCAACTCACGATGGCCGCGGTCAATCAACACGGCCAGCTGGATTGCGCGCGGCCGTCCGAAATCATTCAACGCGTCCATCGCCGCGCGTGTAGTCCGGCCGCTGAAAAGAACGTCGTCAACCAACACGACCGTTTTGCCTTTGACGTCGAATGGGATGCTGGTTGGTGAAATGGCGGGGCTGATCCGTTGATCGAGGTCGTCACGGTGCATGCTGACATCGATGCAACCGACGGCGATGGCGCGCCCCCACAGCTCCGACAGAGAAGCAGCCAAACGATGCGCCAGATGCACGCCGCCTCGTTGAATGCCGACCATAACGACGTCCGAAGCGCTGGCATTGCGTTCGACAATCTCGTGGGCAATTCTGCCGACGGCTCGCTGAATGGCCGCCGCATCCAAGAGAACTGTGGGGCTTGGCATAGAAAGACAAATCAGGCTACCGGAAAAACTCCTTGGAACGAAACGAGACTATTTTCATAGATTCCTTTGCAACCTCACGGGATTGCTCTTAAAGGAACAAAGCTTAGGTCTGCTGCGCTTGCCCCGGTTGCCGGCTCTTTCGCCATTTGGACCGGTGTTTCACAATCCAATCGGTCAGAGCCTGTTCAAACCCGATGTCATAACCCACTTTCTCTGACTCGATCCACTTGTGCTTCAAAATTTCTTCACGCTCGGCTTGGAACTCACGATAGAGAGAGGAATTCTTAACTAAATCGTTGCCGTGATTGTTGCTTTTGTGGTTCTGATGGCTCGACATATGTCGCAAACGGTTGACGCTTTTGAATGGCGAAAATGTAACATTCGCGCAAACCATGACAACCAAATTCCAGCAACTTCCAAACCAAGATTCAGCCAAGCTTTTGCCGCAGCGCTTCTCCAATTCTGATGAAGCTTTGCGCTGGGGGCTCTGTCGGATCGGAAACAACCACCGGAACGCCTTGGTCTCCGCTGACGCGAATCGCCGTAAAGATGGGAACCTCGCCAAGAAAAGGAATCTTCTGTCGAAGAGCTTCGGCTTGGCCGCCGCCATGTCCAAAGATCTCGACACGCTCGCCACTCGGCGTCGTGTAATAGGACATGTTCTCGATAATGCCGAGGATCGGAACGTTGACCTTCTCGAACATCGCTATCCCTTTGCGGACGACACCGAGCGAGGCTTCCTGCGGTGTCGTGACGATCACCCCGCCATCCAGCGGCACGGTTTGACAAAGCGAGAGTTGCGCGTCTCCGGTCCCGGGGGGCAGATCGACGAGCAAATAATCCAACTCGCCCCATTCGACCGAATTTACGAATTGCTGGATGGTTTTCATGATCATGGGCCCGCGCCAAATGACGGGCGAATCGCCATCGAGCAAAAAACCCATGCTCATTAATTTCACACCGTAGTTCGAAGGCGGAACCAGCTTTTCACGGTCGCTGATCGTTGGCCGTTCGCGAATGCCCATCATCAATGGAATGCTCGGTCCGTAAATGTCGCAATCGAGCAAGCCGACCCGCGCGCCCAAATGAGTCAGCGCGCAAGCGAGGTTCACCGAAGTCGTCGATTTTCCCACACCGCCTTTGCCGCTCGCGACAGCGACGACGCGTTGAATGCCCGGGACTTTGCTCTGCTGCGACCACGGGCTCGGCGTTCCCGTTGCTCCGGGCGCAGACGTGGGGAGCTTCACCTCAACATAGACATTTTGGACGCCCGGAAGACTTCGGATGGCTTGTTCGCACTGGGCTTTGATCTGGGCGGCCAACTCCTGTGTTCCGGAAGTTAATTGCAAGTGAGCACTCACGGCCTGATTGTTCACCGACACCTGCTTGACGAGCCCAAAGGAGACGACGTCACGTGAATAGCCCGGATATTTCACAGACTGCAATGCTTGCTTGACGGTTTCTTGAGTTAGCATGGTTACATCGTGTTGTCAGCGAAAGCTACAATAGCACTGCGCGCCAAGCAATGCTGGCGACATGGTCGCTTGACGATGAATCAGGTGTTCAAAAGCGCGCGCAAAGCGTTTGGACTGCGTCCGGCTTGCCGGCGCTTTGGGAGGGACGCGAATCGAAAGCGGGAGCAAGCTCCGCGCACTCCAAACGCTTTGCGCGATTTGAAATCGTCGAAAATTGCCGCGCCCAGTGGTCGGCACGCGTGATTCCAATTCAGACAGGCGGGACGCCTGTCCTACCAGGAACGATAGCAGAACCAACTGTTCCGCGTTTGAACTCGTCCCACAGCGGCGACATCTCGCGAAGCTGCGTGACGGCTGCGGAAAACTTTTCGATGGCGTAATTCATTTCTTCGATCGTGTTGTCCTTCCCCAACGATAGAATGATGCTCGCTAAAGCCAAAGAATGGTCCAGTCCCATAGCGGCCAGAACATGAGACGCTTTCAGCGACTTACTCACGCAGCTCGTTCCGCTCGCTACAGCGATTCCGTTCATATCCAGTCGCAGCAAGAGCCCTTCGCCTTCGATAAATTCTGTGCTCACGTTGAGGTTAGTTGTAATCCGCTTCGATCCCAGACCGGGACCGTTCAGTTGAATGTGTGGGACGGTCGATTGTAATCCTTCCCAAAGGCGCTTCTGAAGCGCGCTTGTATGGAGCATGCTTTCAGACATTTCTCGCGCTGCGCTTTCTGCGGCCACGCCAGCGCCAACAATTGCAGGCACGTTTTCTGTTCCAGCTCTCCGGCCTCCTTCTTGGACTCCCCCATGAATTAAGTTCACCAAGCGCGCCCTCCTCTGCCGATATAAAACCCCAACTCCCTTAGGCCCACAAAACCGCGCCGGCGAAAGTGAAAGCAAATTCACCCCGGCTGCTCGGACATCTATCGGCATCCAGCCGGCGCTTGCCACTGCATCAACGAACACAGGAATTCCGCGGTCTTCAGCGGCCTGTGTGATCTCTCGGATGGGCTGAATTGTCCCGACATCGTGATTGACGTGCTGCGTGCAGACCAAGACTGTCTGGTCCGTGATCGCCGCGCGAATCGCATCGGGATCGATTCGTCCTTCATGATCTGGCTTAACGCGAGTGCAACTGAACCCTTGCCTTTCGAGAAATTCGATCGAGTTGAGAACCGCCGGATGCTCGATCTCGGCTGCCACGATATGATTTCCCCGCCGCTCATTCGCGTAGGCGGTCCCCTTAACGGCCAAGTTCGCTGCCTCCGTTCCTGTGGAAGTGAAAATGATTTCGTCGAGCGATTCCGCGTTGATTAACGCGGCGATTTGGCTCCGTGCTTTCGCGAGCGCATCGCGCGCGCGAAGTCCGTATTGATGCAAAGAAGAAGGATTGCCGTGCGCCTCTGAAAAGAAAGGCCGCATTGCGTCGAACACCTCAGGCAGAACCGGCGTCGAAGCCTGATGATCGAGAAAGACCTGGCGCATCATTCCGACTATGCTCCAGCAGGCCCAGTGCGCTGCGCCAATCGGGCTGGCGTATTCGTCGTCGCGACAGCGTCTTGGACTGCGGCAGTCCTCTGCCGCTTTGGAACGGTGCGGACCCAAAGCGCCAGAGGACTGGCGCAGTCCAAAGCCTGGCGGACTTTGGACGTTCCGGTTCGTGAAAAAAGCCGCCTGACCATCGACCATTTATGGGGAGCCTCCACGCTTTCTGGGCGCGCATTGGGACCATCAACCGGAGCGCTCATCGAGAGACTTCTCCGAACAAAATTTCGCGCATTGCGCTTCTGGAGCCAGCTTCATGGCCCTTTAAGGATGGATATTCGTCCGGCGTTTTGAAGCGCGGTTGAACGCCCTGTTTGCCCGCCAGCGAAGCCTTATTGCCTGGATAGCCCTTGTGCAATTCGAGCGCTGCCGTCAGCGCTTCGCGGAAACCTTCCATCGAAATGTCTTGCGTTCCATCCTTTCGGCTCGAGCGCGAACCAAAGCGGCCATAAATCGACTTGTCCGCGTTCATAAAGAACGCGGCAAAAGTGAGATCATAGTCGAATTGGAACACAGTCAAATCCATGGCGTTTCCTTGGACCATCCGGACACAGACAAACTGGTCGATTAACTTCTGAACTTGGGGATCGCGACGAACAACCTGCTCGTCAAAAGCTTTGCAATCCACTCACGGAACGCAGCGAAAAACCACTAACATGGGTTTCCGCGTTTTGGTCGCCTCCGCAATTCCTTTGTCGAGGTCATTGTAAATCCAATAGCCATTTGCTTGATGTTCGGTGCGGTCGTTCAAAACTTTGGCGCGACGATCTTCGGCTGCCTCGGCCAGCCCACTTATCAAAATGAGCAGTCCAGCCAGCGCCGCCAGATGTGGACCTCTCATTCGAAGAATTCCTAACGTATCGAATCTATTAATCATAGGAGCGTAGTGTAAGTGATGCGGACGTTCTCATTGATCACAGTTCCAAGAATCCGATTCAAGAATGTTTTTCTGAAGATGAGTAGCGGCAGTGCCTCCGGCCTGCCGCTACTCATCGAAGCAGCTTCCGCAGCGCGAGAAGATTAGCTCGGTCATCGAGAAACGCGTTGGCTGGCGCTTTGAAACCAGCAATAACTTCGCTGCGTACTTCTTCCTCACCACCCGCTTTCTTCTCCAGCGCATAGCGGCCCAGAGGATTGAGTATGTATTTCACTTTGGCGGAGCGCTGGGAGAGACGCGGTCTGAACACGGATGCTTGAATGGCAATGTTCCGCCTGGCCATTCCCCTTTGGCCTCATGCTTCAATTCAGCATACTTGCGATTGAGTTCAATCAC
>Ga0194121_10002256_pt1 | contig 30917 bp, 45 predicted proteins | sample TA2MahCa50mmetaG_FD_148609 | JGI IMG/M metagenome (GOLD analysis project Ga0194121, IMG submission 148609) | Freshwater microbial communities from Lake Tanganyika, Tanzania - TA2015020 Mahale Deep Cast 50m | ecosystem: Environmental > Aquatic > Freshwater > Lake | place: Tanzania: Lake...
TACCAAGGCGAGCGGCATTTTTAGAATAAGTACTTTTTCCAGAAGCTATCATGCCGCACAAAACAAATAATTTGGCTATAGTATCCACTAGTTTGGAAGGCATCTATTCTCTCCGTATCAGATAAAATAAATATATCCCAATTATGCAGACCGATCAATATACGATCTTTCAAGAATTTTAATTTTTTTGAGCAGTAAACAAAAAACCCCGCAGAGTTTTTCAACTCCACGGAGTCTAAAGAGAGCCGCCTAAATTTCTCACTTATTGATCGTCGGAAAACTTTCGGCAAACGTCGGCACAATTCGTGCTGCCCAACATAATGGCCTTAGCGATAGCCAAGCCAAAATCCAAAGTGGTGGTGTCGATCTTGAAAGTATCTTCGGGACACTTTCCATCGTTGTCGATAATCTTCGCCAAATAATCGACGTAATGCTCTTGGATTTTCGGCGCACGCAACGTCTGCTTGTTGGTGGGATCGTTACCGGTGACTTTCTTAGCCGCACTGATAACGTGCTTCTTCTTCGTCACTGGTTTCTTGCTGTCACGCTCAGTAACAGTACGATTCACCTTGGTGTCAGCGTCGGCAAGCCTTGTTTTGGCTTCTGTAATCGCTTCCTTATCGCCCTGATGAGTGGCGTCGGCTACAGAGCCAGCGGCAATTTCTTGCTCTTCAAGAGCCGCCGTGACCTTTTTCTGATACCGTTCCCGGCGACGGGATGCATCCTTTTGCGATTCTGCATTGGCCGTAAGCCGAACTTCCTTGCGAATGTCAATATCTTCGATTTCCATCAAGGATTTCGCAGAATCCCGATCAATACGGTCTTCTATCAAATCCTTGAGGGATTCTTCGTCCAGCTTTGCAATAAGCTGGTCGGTATCACGGAGCCATTTCACATCCTTGTGCATGATTTCCATGATCTTTTCGTCGGATGCGCCCGCCTTCCGCAATTCTTGACAAATGGCAACATCGTGCCCTTCGGTAAAGTTCATGCGAACAGAATTCTCTGAATAAGCCAGAGCCAGCGCATCGGTATCGGATTTCGCAGAGAAAATCTGACACAGGACGAATTCGTAAACCTGATCGGCGGGGCGATGGTCATACTCGTATTCGCCCTTGTCGTTCAGCTTTGCCGAACTTGCATCCTTGACAACGGTTTTGTCGTCACGCAGCTTATTCACCGCACGGTGACGGCGTTCGCCGCCCACAAGCTGTGGACGAATTTCGCCCTTTGCAGTTTCGGCCCAACGACATACGAACGGGTACATCAAGGTCCGGTCACGAATATCATTTCGCAGAATTTCAGCATGCCGCTTATCCATCAAGTCGGTTTGTCCCCTCTCGGTAAGAGTTCGGGGATTGCTGAAAATATACCCCTTCTGCTCAGGGGCGGGTTCCCGGTCGGCAACCGTAATGAAGTCGAAGGGAACCAAATAAAGGGCACCATGCAAGTGCTTGATTCTCTCTGGAACATTCACTCCATGCATATCCATAGCAAAACTCCGGTTATGATTAAATGGTCAGAAATCATATGCAGCAACATACCCCGGTCCTTTTTCTGCTGCAAACGGCTTACGGCAACGGATTACGTTGGTCGTTTCATATTCTTTATCTCCAAAATTGTCAAGTGCGGAATCCTTTCGCCTCAGAACCAAACCTTCAAGTTTTGGATTAGCAAGGGATTCCTTGAAACGATCAATAAAATTATAGGTCCAAGTTTGGGCCATCCACAACCTTGGGGAAATTTGTAAAGCTATTCCACCCGGTTCCAAACTTTGAGGATCACCACAGATTCGTTTGAGGATTTCGAGACGCTCCATCTGGTTTGGGGAACCAAAGAAATAACGCCCTACTTGAAGTACGTCGTACAAGATGATTTCTTTTCCAGAATCAACCTGCTTGTTCATCAACTCGGAATCGAGCCAATATTCTTTGCCCTTTTCGAGATTTAGAGATGACATAATCTCGTCACGAAAGCCCTTCTGCAAAACGAACTTGCTGGGACTGTGGGCCTTCCCGTAACGGCTGTAGACAGATAGCTCGCCTTCGGGGGTAACGTGAATTACGTTTCTCGTGCCATTGAATTTCCGCTGAACAACCCATTTGCCCTGAGAATCATAATAGGACAGGTCATTCGGGTGAATTTTACTCTTGGGGCGGGGTGGAAAGATCACTTTCATGGTATCTCGCTCGCCACCGTCAATGAAAGACGGATTCCTAAAAATCCAAAAATCAGGCCGCAGGGCCACCCCAACTAACCGATTATACCACAGGATTTTGGGCGTGTAAAGTGGCCTATTCGGGGTTTCTGGCGGTTTTATACTCGACAGCAATCCGATTGTGTAAAGCCAGATTGACAGCAAACACTTCCTTTGAGACAAGTTCTTGGACGACTTGTTTTAAATGGTAGCTGCTGGTCTTTCCGCTCAAGATAATGAAATTGCCTTCATGAATAATTGCCAAGTTTGTTATATTCCTTCCGCAATAATGATTTTGTATTTTTGCGAGCAAAGATTCGGTCAGGTCTTTAGACAGACTGGTCGCACCGTCGTCCATGACACACATCCTCCTGTTTTATTTTTCGGAAACACATATAAATCTCGACCGGCAATTCATGCACACAATATTGAGTGCGTTAATGCCATCTGGTCTGCGGCCTGAACGGATCGAGTTATGCGGTGGCGGACAATTACAAATATATTTCAAAAAGAAAGTCTTAGCTGGCTTAGAGCCATCAGCCCGCTTTTTAATTTCTTCTTGAGTTTTCGCAATCAAGGTTTTGTCGAAAAAAATCTGCCCGAATACGTCATCCCTTTTCTGAATTGTTGCATCATCGGGTTTGCGAATAAATTCTTTTTCGACATTTCGGGGCGGAACCTCCGAAGTAATAGACCATCCCTGAGATTTGTGCTTGATTACGACCAAGCCAACAGATAGTGCCACCGGCAAGAAATATTTGATGGTGTGATACTGATTTGCAGTAACATCCTCAATCCCTTTCTGATGATTAGAGACGTGAACCATTTCATGCAGAAGTTTCGGAAGAATATCCGCCCGGTCCAACTTCGATAATTCACCACCAATTACAATGGCATTTTCTTCATGCACAAACTTGATGGTAAATTTTCTTTTCGGCAAAACCGAAATATTTACTGGAACAAGTGTACCCCGAAAAAGACCTTTGTTGATAGTTTGATAAGCCTCCTGCATTTCTAAACAGAATAAGGCTTCGGGTCTATTTCGCATTTAGTATCTTCCGGATCGGGGAGGTCTTTCTTAGGAATGTTGCCCTCAAAAGCAACCTCCCCGCAGTTTTCACAAATGAGGTTACAGCCGTCGAATTTATATCCCTCGTCAAAAGGGATGGGGGTTCGACACTTACGGCATGTTCTTGGTTCCATCTTTTATTTTTTCTTTTTGAATTTCTTCGTACACTTCTTTCCTGTGAACGGAAATTTTCTGGTCGGCCTGAATGCCAAGGCGAACCTTATCCCATCTGATTTCAATTACGGTGAGGATGATTTGATCCTCGCCCTCGCCCAGAACAATAGACTCATCCTTCTTGCGTGAAAGTACCAACATGACAACTCCTCCTCCATGAGAAACTTTGAGAAACTTTGAGAAACTTTTGATCGCACAACTCGTTCATTTTACCACAGGATTTCGAATTTCGCAAGTCGGGATTCTGAACTGTTGGCTAGAGCGGCCCCTCATCCTTCTTGCGTGAAAGTACAAACTTTTGATCGCACAACTCGTTCATTTTACCACAGGATTTCGAATTTCGCAAGTCGGGATTCTGAACTGTTGGCTAGAGCGGCCCCGCACACCGACATTTAATCCACGATCTACCATAACCACCCTGTCCATTTGCAAGGGCAGTTCCGATGACGTGATTTTCGATTGAAAAAAAAAGAGCAATCGCCACCAGTTATAGCGATTGCTCTCACTTCATTACTCTCACTTCATTGCTCTTATGGAGCGAAGAACTAAGTTTAGTCTAAGTTTAGTTTAGAAGAGGGATTGAATACAAACAGTTATTGCCGGTACAAATGCCCCACGTCCGGCAAAGCAAAGAGAGTTAATCTTTGGGCACTTAGGATAAAAAAATTTCCAAGTTACCGTTGTGTATGTTCCATCTGATTTTTTACATCTCATGAGTATATCCTCCATAAAGTTGATTGACCAATCACTGTTATTTATCCTAACCACTGTTATTTTTAGTCAAATTCATCTTTGTTTCAAAATCATGACGTGTTTTTCGCAACAATTCCTGATCCTTCTCGTCGAGACCCCCCAAAGTGCCACCGCCTTCATGTTGAACCCAACTAGACCCGCATATTGCTTGTAAGAAACCGTGCCTTCTCATTCTAATCGCAAATTCCTGTGCCTCGCACCCAGCCAAAGGAAATTCCTTAAAGATTCCGATATGCCGGAATAAATCTCTGTGACACAAGGCACAATAAAGGGGCAAATATTGATCTTCGGTCAATATAAAGTCTTCACAAGGATTTTCCCGCTTATTGATTTTCTTTTCTTCAAAAAGAGCTTGGAGCGAATCGCCGGGATTATTGGTTCGGGGAGAAATCATTTTGACCCCATTGTTTTTTAATTTCTGCATACTTGTGCCAAGGGAGGCCAACCAAGCTGAACCTTCGACAATCACATCTGAATGCACAATTAAAACCCAAGGAATCCATTCATTTTTTGGATTTTGTATCACGCTGTTAAGTGACGATCCAAACCCTTCCGATTTGTCATGTCGCATACATACAACACCCGGCATCTTAGATTTATTTATTTCAATAATGAAAGAGTCATTTTCTGACCCGTCATCTATTAGTGTGATTTGATAACGATTTGTAGATACCGTCTTAAAGATCGACTCCATCAATGCAGTGACAGAGCTATGCTTTCCACGAAAAGGGATGATAATTTCTACACAAGACATTTTCCGTGGATCAAATGTCGCAAAATTGTTCATTTTCATGTCACATTCTTTCCAAACTTTTGACATTATTCCCCCACCCTAAATAACTATAATAGTAGAGAATAGGAAAGTATAAAAAATGTACCACACAAACACAAATCAAATTAGAGAATATCTTGCTGCCTTGGAACATATGAAGGGCTTTTTCAACAAACTTTTAGAAGAGGAAAAAGCTACACTTTCTGGACCGGCCAGCGAACAAGAAAAACTTGCCGAATTAACCGATTTGCGAATGTTGACAAAATCGGACTTATGGCCCGCTGCTGTGCCAGAAAAATTGATTTCAGATGCAGAAAGTCAAAATGCCAGAGCTATGGGTGTACTCCAAACAATAAATCTTCCCCTTGCTGGCAAAAAATTCCTTGACTTTGGTTGTGGTGATGGGCACACAGTTGAAATCGCAAAAGAAATATTCGGGGCAACAGCTTTTGGATACGATACGAAAACCTTTGAGTGGAACAATGAAAATATCACAAGCAATTTCGATGTAATATCCAAAAATGGCCCATATGATGTTATTTTGCTGTATGATGTTCTGGATCATGCAGAAGAACCGGAAACCATACTAAAAACATGCAAACAAATATTGAGTCCAGATGGTAAAATTTGTGTTCGTGTCCATCCTTGGTTCTCTCGTCACGGAACCCACATTTATAAACAACTAAACAAAGCATATTTGCAGCTTGTATTCAACGACGACGAACTCGCCACCCTCGGCGTAATACAAGAGAAAGTAAACAAAATCAGAAATGTCGAAACCTACAAAGAATGGTTCAAAAAAGCAGGCTTCATGATTGTTTCGGAAAATTTCACCAAAAAAAATATTGAATTATTTTTCACACATAATCCCGCTATTTTGCGGAGAATAAAAGCCAATTTCAACAACGAATTTCCAAGAACTATGTTAGAAATTCAATTTATTGATCTGATTTTAGTCTAAGATATTCATCCTTCGACAAAGCCTTTAAGTCTTTATCTGAAAGACTATATGACGCTCTAACAAAGGGGTTAGCAATTAACGCAGCGGTCCAAAGGTGTGGCCATTGGATACCAAAATCATCGTATCTTAAATTAAATTCATTGTCGGGTTGCCACAAATCAGCCTGACAATAAACCACCACAGAAGATTCTAATGCAAGAAACCCGTGGGCACAGCCACCGGGCACAAAGAATTGCTTTGGCTTATTGCCTTCAAGAATTACATAAGTATGCTTAAGATAAGTAGACGAACCTTCTCGCATATCCACACAAACATCAAATATCCTGCCACTAATACAGGTTATCAATTTTGCATAGGGAGCAAGATGCAAACCCCTCAGCACATTCTTTTCACTGAAAGATGTGTTGACCTGTTTCCACTTAATTCTTGATTCTGGGAAATATGTGTCGCAATTATACAATTCTTGAAAAAAGCCCCGTGAATCGAAGTGACGATCACATTCGACCACGAGACTTCCTTCAACTTCATTTGTTGAAAATTTAACCATGTAGGCTCACTTTTCCAATGCTATATAATAGTATGACAAGGGAAGAATACCAACGCAGGCGTAAATTGGGACTATGAAGCTCTTAGGGAAATCAAGGCTATCTTGTCTCGAAATGATATTTAACATTAAAAGTCGCCGTATTTAGGAATTTTCATTTTGGTCATTTTCAAGCTCGACTAACCAGTACGAAGCACCTAAAAAACTTTCCCAATCTTTTACTCGGTAGTCGCCCTTGAACAAGTTGTACTTCGGCTTCTGAGGATTTTTCAACAACTTCATTCTAGCCCGTTCCGGTGTACGGTCGGCCTTCTTGGAGTTGCAGCCAACACACGCCAAGACACAGTTTTCCCAAGTGGTTAGACCACCCTGAGAACGTGGCAAAACGTGGTCGATGGTCAACTCTTCCGAACCCGGCTTGCAACCACAGTATTGACAGGTGTAGTTGTCACGCTTGTATACTGTCCGACGACAGTAGTGAATCTTCTGGTGTGGTAACTTGTCATACTTAGTCAACTGAATAACAGTCGGGATACGGAAGATGGCATTTACCGACAACATGCCCTCTTCGCCTTCTTTAGGCTTCATGGCGGACCAATCAGCCCAAGTCATTGTAGCAAAGTCGTTTGCACAGTCGATAATGCGAGCCTTGGGTTCTCCGTTGTGATACTCAGAGAATACCTTATTCAAGGCACGTTCCAGCGAGACGATGCCCACTGGACACCACGACTTGTTCAAAACCAATACTTTCTTCTGTGCTAACGACATAATCATCCTTCATTTGGGATTCCTCCATTATTTATAATTTGCAGGCGATTTTAGGCTAACCAAAATTAGCAAGCTAGTAAGCGAATGTGAACACTCCTGCAATCATCATGCAGTACACTAACGGAAAGTAAGACACGGGACCGCCGAAAAGGTCCACCCGTCTGGGTAATGATAAAGTATCTGTTGGCATCGGCAGCTTTCCCATCAAAGGTCCAACGAAATTTTCTCTTTATATTTTCAAGTCCAAGATTCATTCTTCTTCATCAGTAGGAGGAACCAAATTAAATGCTTTAGTAAAAAGAATTTGCTGCATTGACTTGACCAATTCTAACGCTTCTGGGCGTTGAAATCCAGCCTGACATAGACTGGCATGATAGGTTGCAAGCATAGAAGCGAAGGGCGTAAGATGTGCCCCGGCTTGCTCGAAAGCAGAAAGTGCTTTTAAATACTCATTTTCTTCCATATTATGCTCCTTTAATATATTGGGCAGTATAATAACGTTACTTCCCGTAAGCCCTACGGTAGAGTCGTTTAGTTAAACAGGGTGACTAACCGTAAGTATTATAGTGTATGATACCTAATTATGGCAGCTTACATAAAATAAGGCCGGGGGTGGGGAATGGATTCCCGTAAGGCGTCCCCCCGGCCTTTCTTTTTATTTCAATGCTTCGGAAACAAAGGTGGATATTTGCCATCAACAAGGAAAGCCTTGTTCACAGAAACTCCACGCTCAAACCCTGTAAGATTGTTTTCAGCGAAGCTAGTCAGAGAACCGTTAGTCGAAATGAATTGGAAAGAATTGTAGATTTTGTCAGCGGTTTCTGGCAAAAAGGGAATAAGAAGGCTGGAAATGATTCTAAGGCCGGATACCAAATTCCTCAATACAGAGAAACAAGCCTCTGGATCATTGTTGGCCAATTCCCAAGGTTTTTTGACCTCAACGTACTTGTTACAACTTTTGACAATATTCCAAATCAATTCAAGACATTCCTTGTAACGATAGCTCTCGATGAAATGCGTGTACTGAGCGAGAGCTTCGGGACCAAACCAAATTCGGGCGTCAGAATCAATTGGCCTGGTTGGCAATTTGCCATCATAATTTTTGTTGACCAAAGAAACGACTCGCCCAACAAGATTACCCAATTCATTGGCCAAGTCTGCTTTGTAGACTTCATCAAAATGCTTGAGATTGTATTCTCCATCTTCATGGAAAGAACACTTTGAAAGGAAGTAGTACCGATAAGCATCGGAACCATACTTATCAATCAAATCTACAGGACTAACATAAGTCCCACTTTTGCTAACCTTATTTAGTGTGTTGTTCTCTCTTTGATAAATAAATCCGTGAGCAAACACACTTTGAGGGAAACGAATCTTCTTCCTTGCAGAAGGCGATTCATTGTAAGCCTTAATCATCGCTGGGAAAAGAACACAGTGGAAACGAGTAATGTCTTTCCCAATGAAATGCACCGTAGAAGATTCAGTCGGGAAGTAAAATGCGCCCCACCACTTATCAAACTTGTCCCAATCGGTGCCAAACCCAACGCCGGTCAAATAATTCAATAAAGCGTCGAACCAGACATAAATTACTTGATCGTTATCCCAAGGGATAGGAATGCCCCATCCTTGGTTTTTACGACTGATCGAAATATCCTGCAAATCATTTTCAACAAAGTTCTTGATTTCATTGTAGCGAGACTCTGGTTGAATATCAAGAAATACCGTTATGAACGGCTTCGGATAAATCAAATCCAAAACAAATTGCTTGAAGGCTGACAGCTTAAAAAAGTAATTCTCTTCTTCTTTTTGCACAATTTGCTTTGGGTGATTCTGACAAATTCCATCAGTCTTGTACTCTTCACAGCCTTCACAATAAAACCCCTTGAAAGGCTTCTTGTAAATGAAGCCAGCGTCATTCACAGCCGAGATAAATTGTTGAACGCCAATCCTATGACGTTCCTCACTGGTTTGAATAAAGTCATCGTAAGAAATGTTGAGTCGCTTCCACACTTCCTTGAATGACTTGACCAAATCATCAACATATTGTTGGACCGGCACGCCAAGTTCGTTGGCCTTTTTGACAACCTTGACGGTATTCTCGTCGTTACCACCAAGGAAATAAACTTGCTCGCCCTTGTACCGCCAATAACGTGCGGCTACGTCCGCACCGATCTTCTCGAATGCAGTACCGATATGAGGAAGAGCGTTAGGATAGTCGATAGCAGTTGTGATGAATTTGGTCATTATGCTGCCTATTCTTTGTCAATAATGTGGAAAAAGTGTTTCATACTTGGCCTACGTTGATCGTCAGGTCCACGACAGAAATCTAAATCACCAAAAAACTCTTGGATTATATTGCCTGCCTTGTAGACGATTTCCTCAACCATCTGGGACTCGGTCTTATCTTTGCAATAGGCCATAATCGGGGCAAGCGAAACATGAATTTGTTGTAGAACGCCCAAGTCCTTCACAGACGCAAGTAAGTGAATACCTTCCTTTTGATTTAAAAAACTGCAACTCTGGTCTTCCAGACCCGGAAAAGCCATATTCAAAAACACCGGCAACTTAGCCCAACCTTCCACTTCCTGTTTACAATAAACAGAAATCGGCTTCATGATTAGCTCACTTCAAGTGTTGGATTGAGAAGGGTGAATCTTCCCCTGCTGTATGAAACTTTTTATCGGGATTCGGACCCCATAATTTCTCAATGGGGAATGGTGCTTTCACGCCACTATTCGGATTCTTCGGGGGTAATGGGCCGGGTATATGCTTTATAGAAAATGGTGCCCCATCGCCATTCTTGTAAAGTCGCTCATCCATTGTAATATAAAGCATGGCGTCCGCAGCTTGTGGAATCCAATCGGCAGCGGGGTAAAGCCCGATGCCACCGTAACCCAGCGGGTAAAGTCCTGTTTTTGACGCTGTACGTCTTTCTTCGTTGATTAAATAGTCTTTGAACCCGGTGAATTTCATATCTTTATTTAGTGGATGAATCGCATATTCATAAAGGTTAACATTACAAATACAAATATTGATTGAGCCAAAAATAAAACCATGACCAATATCAACAAAAGAAGCGGAATCCAATCGAAATTAAACTTGTCGTTTCTCACATTTCCTCTTATTTGCTTCTAACTCCAACCGTTCTTTGTAAGGACAATGCCGACACCTGTTACAGCAATGACCTCTTTTGAGCAAATATTCTCTTGTGAAGACATACTTGCCATTTTCAATAATATAGTAGTCAACATTCAGTTGTAATTTCATGCCCTAAATAGAAAAAGGGCATCACAAATTTTCGTTGTGACGCCCTTTTTAGGCCCGTAGATACGGTCCACCACCCGTTTTTTTAGATAAACGGGAAAATCCCGTAGAACGGCGGGATCACTCTGATGCTTCAGCTTGCTGCAATTCGGCTTCGGCTTGAAGCCAAAAATCGACGCCATCACCGGAAGGATAACCGGCTTGCTCCCACTTGTAGTAGGCTCGTTCCCGAACCTTTTCGCAACAAACTTGAGAGGGGCACTCAGTTGTTGTCTCACCAGCCGCCTCGCAAGTCGCACTCAATTGCGACTTATTCTTGGCATCCTGACGTGGGGGTTGATTGCGGCAAACAGTTGCCGTAGCCTCGCAAGTTTCTTGATTTTGGGTCGCAGTTTTAGACATTTCGTCCGTACTCCTGTTGAAGATGGAAGTGAGCCAGTTCATATTGATTGTACCACAAAAGAATCCGTTCGTAAAGTTGATCTTATTTCTTTGGAGGCAAGTCTTGAAAACCCGGAGCAGGCACAGTAATTACTGGACGCCCCGTAGTCTTGGGCCTTCCCGCTATCAATTCAGTAGTGTAGAATCCAGTCTTGGGAGCAGGCAAGTCTTGGAAACCCGGCGCTTCCCTCTTAGGAGCGGTTTTAGGCTCGTTTATAGGCACTTTCTTGGTATCAGGCAAGTCTTGGAAACTTGGACCTTTCTTCGGAGTCGGGTTCACATAAAACGGCTGCAATTGAGAGGGATAAACATAATACAAGCGACCGTTGCATCCACGAAAGTAGTATCCGCCAGTCGTACTGTAAGAATAGGAAGGGATATAGCTGTAAGAATAGGAAGGGATATAGCTGTAAGAATAGGAAGGGATATAGCTGTAAGAATAGGAAGGGATATAGCTGTAAGAATAGGAAGGATAGCCGCCTCCGCAACGACCACGGAAAAACTGAGCGTTAGCGTCCTGACTAAATGCAAACATCAGGGCAAATGCAGCAGCAACAACACCAGTCAAATACTTCATTTTTCACCTCGGTTTTAGGGGTTAGCCTTATTGTAAATCAAACTTTTTTCGAGTCAACCCCGGAATCTCGAAAAAGTTATCCCAATTTTTCATCAAGAAAAAAGAATGTGGGAAAGAACCCTCAATAAGCATCCAGCCGTATTTCAATAAACATGCGGCTAAATCCTGATTATGGACGCACTCAACATACGTTGCGTCCCAAGGATTCATTTCGTGGGCTTGTTCCAAAAAATTGGAAAAAATTCCCTCCCCACGTTTGTCTTCATCGACTTCGACATAAGCAATATCAAGGCAAACTTGTATTTTGCCTCCCGGCTTCAAAAGATGACGACCCTTACGAACATACACTTTCATGTCGTCGTCGTCAATCCATTTTGGCGGAACATAGCCAGAATCTTTGGCCCCGTCGATGAATTCTTTGAGTTTTTCGAGGACGGTCATGACTTCCCCATTTCGCCTTTGTGCCGTGGGAGATTCAAGTCACCAAGGGGCACTCCTTCGGAGGCTTATTGTTGTATTCAATTAGCCTCTTGTTATATTCAGACTTAATGTCCGCAGGAGGATTGCTCGAAAACTCTTCGAGCATGTCCCTGACGAATAATATGAAATTATCGCCAGAAAGAAGAGAACGGTCGCTTTCACTCATAATGCCATTGCTCTTCAACGAATCTAGGAAATCCTGCTCTTGCGGAGAAAATAATCGCAGACCGGGTTGAATTACAGTCGTCCCGCCCTTGAAACAAATTGTGTCTCCATATTTATCATCAGAAAAGTCTAAACAAACCAACTTTCCTTCCCCCTCTAATCCCCAAACTATTTCATATAGATCGGCCAACTTGATGTTCTGCTGGCCGTAGCTTCGGTGGAAAGATCGTAAAAGCGTAGGGCTAGTGCCCACCACTCTAAGTAAAACAAATCTTGCTTTTTCTTTTTCGTTATTCACCGACTCACCGGATTAAATGAATCGTCATTCTTGATGGGAGCCATCGGTTCGATTCCATAATGGCGACAAAGAGCCGCCGAGACAACCCCACAATTTTCAAGCCCGTCGATGATCTTATCGCCACCGTCCTGCTCGAAAAAATATTCGGTACAAATGACCTGCATTCCTTCCAGAATCATATTTCGATAAAAACGCTTGCGTGGCGCTTCGTTGACCCAACGAGACATTTCGTAAACAAATGTCTGCGTGGCTTCGTCCCAAGCCAAACTGCCATCTTGAAGTCGCTCAAGAAGCACAGGCCAATTGACCTGCACAAGATTGGGTTGGCGGTCGGTGAGATAAAAGTCAAGATATTCCAACTCTTCGTTGTATTCAAACGGCTTGCCGTCAATTTGAAAAGTTTTCATGCTTGGCTCCGGGTATTTACGACACAGGGCTTCATCCAACCGACGCTTAGCGTGACTCATACTCCACCCAAGTTTTGGACACGGGGCACTACCCCTTGTGCATTATTCAAAACACAATTCATACATAACACAGGAATAGTCGGGTCGGAAGCCTTCATCCCCAACTGGCGGGGGCCGATCCAACCTTTATTGCCACAAGCCTCACAAGGATGTTCAACCATGTAAGGCTGCGGAGTATAAGGAATCCCATGACGATCTGCTTCGTTCACGGGAACCATTGCAATTATGTTGATGGCCATGCAATCACCGTGGGAGCAATAACGCCAATGACCATGAGCATGGCTAATCTCTTTCACAATTGATGTAGAGTAGACCCGGATATTTGTCGCTGGTATCAGCCATCACCATTCCGGCTTTCTTTAGTCGCCGTGCAATAACACGAGCAACGTCGTATTTCCCCGGTCCCACCATGATTTATCCCTTTCTTACAAGACTTATCCCTTTCTTACAAGACTTACAATAGAACTTGTTTCTCCATCGTAGTCTGAATATGTCGAAACTACAGTACCTTCATGTTTATCGTGCTTGCCGTGAATTTCTCTGTCTAGCCAACTAGCGGGCAACAAAACAATATCACCAAGAGACAAATCTAAGTTGCCTTTGCGATAAGAAAAAGTTCTTGAATACCCATGCCCACCATCCTCTTGGGGCTTTGGGCAAACGCCAAAAACAACCTCTACCAAGCCCGGTTTGGCCTTTAGTTTTTTCCCTTCACGTCTTTCAAAATCACGAAGATTCTGAACAACGGAAATACATGGCTTGCAAAGTCTAACACTGTGACAGCCAAGCCAATAATGATACTCCATATCATCAGGAAGAAATAATCCCTTGCAACCCTTACACTCAATCGGAGTTGCCTTGCGAATTTTTTCTTCCTCTTCATATGCTCTCTTTGAGCAATCCCAACACCTTACTTCTGAGTCGGGGGTTCGACTTGGCTTACAGTGAAGGCACAAGTCTTTGTGGCAAGAAGAACATTCACGCCAAGGTTTAGCGGATTTTCCTCGAACACGCTTGCATTGAGAACAAATTGTTTCAGAGTCCATTGTGCGATTCCAAATTTAGTATTTTTGCAACGGAAATTTATTTCCAAAATTCACTTTCATGATAAAAAGTGAAACCACACCGTTCAGCAAATGACTTATCAGTAGTTTGGATGCTTTCTTGTTCCTACTGCCTGAAATTGGCAACAGCCTCTTCCGGTGATACTCCCGCCAGAATTTGATCGTGAATGCCACAAGGACAATTTTCGTCATGGTCATGGTTGTGATTCATTTTGTTTCTCTTTTGGAACAATGGGATTATCGGGGATTCACGCCAATGCGTAACGTATCGTTGTTCGGCTTCCTGAAGCGCCCAAGTGATCTGTTGATTTAGAGCCATAGTGCTGTGATTGTACCACAGATTTTGTCGGCTGTAAATCAATATAACTTGAGCGGGAACCGACCTTGCGGCCCGGTTAGGGCATCAATTTTGTCGGAGTAATCTGGACCGATAGCCACGGCAGTATTGGTAGGAACGTGGAATTCGGTAAAACCGCTGTCAGTGATTAGATGGGAAGTCAAACCAGCTTCCTGTGCGGCCTTGTAAATATCCAACAGTCCTTGCTCGTCATCGACTTGCAATACGACTTTGGCAAAAGACCCGCTGATCCAGTCTTTCACGGCTTGGGGAATTTCCAGAATATGCCCATTCATCATGGCTTCTTGCATTGCCCGAAGCAAATGAGACATGAAAGCCATAGAAGCATGGGAACCTTGGGCAATTTCCTTGCCACGCCTCATTTTCAAGTCCCGACGAATGACAATGACCTGTTTTGTAGCGTAACTCATGTAGCGTAACTCATGGATAATCGTATATTCTACGAGCCATTTTGAGTCTCCGTGTCAATAATTTCAAGACATTTACGGGATACTTCGTCGCCAGTTTCCGCAGCAGCTTTAAGAATTGCGTAACACAAACTCTTGGCATCTGCCCAATTCAAAAGCAATTTTTCTTGAACGTTTTTGCCGCCCATCGCCTTGGATTGAAGAGAGCGCTCTAAATCGCAAATTTCAATCACAATAGCATCGGCATCTTTGGGTGTTTCGGGAGGGAAAGCCAAAGTAAGATACTCAGGCTCTTGTGGCGGTTGAACGTGACAGCCAAAGGATTTAATGAATACTGCTGGTTTTACTACGGTAGCCATTGTAATCCTTATTTTTATTGAGGAATGATTGAACACCCTCATGCGCAATTATAGCCACCCTGTACACTTTTTACAAGCACAAAAAAAGGCCGGGGATCGCTCCCCGGCCCCCCCCCATGACTTAGCCAAGAGGAACATTCTGGATCGTTTCGACCCAGAAATTCTTATTCCAGCCGCCCCTTACGAACCGGGCAACTACGTCGAACACGGCATCACTGAATCCGCCAACTTGAAGAATATCTTCGTGTTCCTTGACCTGAGCGTTCGTTCTCGGTGTCAAGTCAATGCAGACCAGCTTCGCCCCCGGATTGTGGTCCTTGAAGCAAGTCCACTCATGCATCAGGCCGGTGCCACGGGTGTAGCCGCTGTCTACCCACGACTCGTAGTCGGAAATGTAAACAACAACGTCGGCCTTCTGGCGGCGAATGTTGAGCAACTGCATAGGTGCAGAACAGTTAGTTCCACCACCACTAACAGAAGCCAACTTCTCAGCATTCGTCATAATGCTGTCGAAGCCATTAAGACGAACACGCTCTACAACGCTCTCCTCGAACGGAATTACTTCCGCTTCCTTGTTGGTACGAAGGATGGTTGCGGCGACCAAAGCCGCTACGTCAACACAACGTACCTTTGTCGTTGCCGATCCACGATCACCAGTTACCGGGCTTCTCATGGAACCAGAAACGTCAGGGCATACAACGACCTTGCCAAGCGAAGGAACATTGTGTGTGGCAAGTTCCATAGCCTGCTGCAAAGCATTGCGAACCCGTGCAGGAACACGAGTATCGGTTGCCAAGTAAGCCATCATAATCTGGTACGGGAAGGCCCGTGCCTGAGTAACAAGCTCACTATTTTCGACACGCTCAGCGATTACATCCGTCATGCCCTGAACATCGAATACGCCGTGGTTAGCGTATGTGCCAAGGCTCTTCACAGTGGTCAACCAATTTGCCTTGCGAGCAATATCGGTCCACTGCTCCGTGGACAACTTTTCATTATCCAAGAAACGGAAATTAACTGCTGGAATCGGCAGGCTCTTATCAGCCTTCCAGTTTTCAAATTCACGAACAATTTGCGGGAGATTGTCCCACGGCTCAGAGTAAGCTACCTTCACCTGACCATCCTTGCGGTCGAGATACTTACGCTGTAGAACCTTGCGGCCCTCAACGTCCGTAGCCTCAGCACCGAGCAAGTACGCCAGAAGTGCGGCCTTCTCGTCCGAACGGTTTCCTTCGCCATCAACCGGCTTCGGGTGGACAATCTTTACCACGTCAGCAATCGACGGGTTGTTACCAATCGACTGATGAAAGATCGAAGCAGGAGAACGCTTCTGGAACCATTCACGAACCAAACGGCGAGGAACATCACCGAAGGAACGACGGCCAAAAGTCCCGCTACGAACAATTTGTACAAAATTACGGACCATGTTACCGGAGTCAATAACACGGTGGAAAGTCTTCTTGAGAACTTCCAACTTTTCCTTGTTGGCCGGATCAGACGCCAAATATGCCATGCACAGGGCAGGCAAATCCTTCATGTACGAGTCTTCGTGACCATACACGGCGACCTTACCAACAAATTCTGGATCACATTCCGTGAGCAACTTCTTCACGGAATCCAACTGCGACTTGGCAGAAGTGTAGAAAGTGCCATTCAAACAGCTTGTGCAGACGTACTGCGCCAAAGCGTGCTTGCTGGACATATTGTAGGCGTTGCCACCGGCCTCATTCTTCGTTTCGACTGCCGATACACAAGCCGCCTGAGTATTAAACAAATTCTTATTTACCACGCCACACCAACCTTTCTGTGCTAAGCACAAAAGCATTTGTGGGACTAATTTCCCACAACGAATAGAGTGGTTCAGCTTAGAACGATTATACCACAGAAACCGGAGCTTGTAAAGACGGAGACGATAATTTGCCCGGTTTTAAATCTATGACTTTTTTCTTTATAAACCTCGTTTGGCATGTGGAATACGAGCCTCAATCAAATCAATACGTTGTTTCCATTGCTTTACTATCAGTCTAAAGGGAAAATCAGGTAATTCTTCTGTCCTGTGTTCTCGGTTAATCGCTCACCGAGACACATTTGTTTCGCCACAAGTAATACTCCCGACCCGCTGAACCTTCCAAGAATTTTTGAGAATTGAGGATATTACCTCTTGCGCCAGTCGCCGTCGTGCAAACCGACCTCCGGCCTTTTTGAGTTCCGTGCCGATGATCGGGTCGGTGCGGTTGGTCAGGTTGACAACCCGATATACGCTGTAGTTCACCAGATCGTGTTGCTCGAACATTTTGGTTTTTCTCACGGCCATCGTTGTTTCCTTTGGCGGTTCAACGTTAATTCATACCCAACATTCTCTATTAAATGAATAAGAGTGATAGCAGATAGTGATGGTAATTCGGTGTACAAATCGTCTACAATTTTCATCAATTCTAAATCAGTTTTACGACACTTGCTTTCCATCTTACTGCCCCTGTTGTTGCATCAACTTCGTTACATTTGGCACAGTCAATGAAAAACGGATTTCTAAAAATATTCACTCTTTTTTGCAATTGCAGGAAGAAGAACCAAAAAGTATACGACAAAGAAAAGCTAACCACAAAGCCTGCCAGAAGCTAAGTGGAGTCAACCCCCCATTCGTAATGTCTGGAACTGTCCAATTCCATAACAACATAACAGGGAATGCCACGATCAGGCAGACAAAGCAAGCTACCAAAACAACTGCAAAAAATGCGGTAAGTATATCTCCCGCATTCATATTTTTTTTGAACATAAATCACCTCCGTCCGTCTTTCAATGAAAGACGGATTTCTTATCTGTATTTCTGTATTATTGTAGCGGGTTGTTTTCTAAAGTCAACTGTAATTTGACCTCAAGGATTGTCGGGCGAATCGAGCCTCTTTTTGACTTTCTCACGTTCTTTCTTGAACCATTTCAAAACATTCTTTTTGGTTTCGGTTTCTTCCCACAACTCATATCTCTGAATCTGAGCGTCCAATTCCTTTAGATATAATCCATCAGACTCACGCTCTGTAGGTGCCCGCAAAACATAACTTCCATACCAGACCGGAAGTTTTGAGGCGTATACCGTACCGCCAAACATATCATTATTGACCACTGGGATACAATACCATTTCCACGGACCAAACGCAGTAAGACCAACGAAAAAAAGAATTACCGCAATTACGAAAACTAAAATGTATTTCTTCATATTCCCCCCTCTAAAAAAGTTGCTCAGCCCGGATCATCGGATGCACCGGCCCGAAACGCCGGGATCTTTAAGTATTTTAATGAAATTCAGAGCGGGGTCAATATTTGGATTATTTTTCGCCAAGAAATTCAAAGTTTTATGATGGTCACGCCATCCATTCTTTTTCATTACGACTAAGTGGGGAGAGCGGGAATCGTTGTCCTTTGCAATATTCCATTTTTATAACTTCGAGAAAACCAAAGGTTTGCCCAACTATTCCTCCTATTTGCATAAACTGGTTTTACCGTACCATATTATATGCAAATGGGAGGAATTATATGCAAATGGGAGGAATTATTTTAAGTCTGGCGGTAAAAATGTTCCCGGCAAAAAGTAAATGTTGATATTTTTAATACCTGATCGTATCCATGCGTCCTCGATCAAAGGAAGTATGACGTTCCAACTTCCACCGGCCAAATTTGTGCCGAAAGCAGGAGCATGAATTTCGTATAATTCATCATTATTTTTAATTGTGTTTGCAACACTTGTTAGACAAGCCGCCAAATGATTATAAAAAAGAGGCCGTATTCCTCCTAATTCTTGTGCAATCATATTGCATATAAGAACATTGCCAGTTTTAACATAAATAACCTCACCCAACTCAAGTTGGGATTTAGACATATACGACTGCTTTGCCATCGGAAAGTGTTTGGCGAGGGGAACAACAAAGCCCGCACCAAATTTTTTTTGATTGTTACACACATGCGGAATAACAACCAATTTATCCTTTACTTCCTTAATCTCAGCAAACAGATCGCCTTCAATGTATTTTATCATTCAACTCTTCTCCCGGCCTTGCCTTGATAGCAGCGAACAAATCGCCTTCGATGTAGTTAATCTTCATGGTTTCCATGTTTCCTCTTGGTACGACTGCCGCCGCCAACATCGAAGACCGGCTGATTCCCGCACGGCAATGAATATAGACTGGATACTTTTTCATCATAGATTCGACAACTGCTACCGCCATCTTTAGCCAATCCATGCCGGGATATTGGCCATCTAAAATAGGCAAATGAACATAGGCTGCAAGGTTTTCAGGCATCAAAGCAAAATTGTCAGCTTGGCATTTCTTGTTATTGCCGTAGCTCGGCGGGTCTTGAGCGTGGAGGTACATTAAATTCACAACAGCCCTGATCTGCTCCGGTCGTCGCTCCTTCGACATCGGACCCTGATATAGATTGTCGAGAATTTGAAACATTATTTTTCTCTGGTAACTTGGACAATAAATTCATTTGCAGGTCTTTAACTTCATTCAGGGCTTTGAGCAAGCCATTTGTTAAATCAGTTTGGATGGCATAGAAATGCTTAATTCCGTCCAAAAAAATAGTCTCCACTGTCCAACTCATCAAGAGTTCACTGCCATCTTTGCGATAATTTATCGTGGTTCCTACCGCACCTTGAAAGATTCTCGGAGTCTTGCCGATCAATTCCTCTAAAGTATACCCGGTCATTCGCAAACAATTTGGATTTGCATAAACTATTTTTGGGCCGGGTGGATCAATATGGGAATCTGTCAGCAATATCGACAATTCCGAAACATCAGCAGAACTCTGAAATCTTTCCATGTCAGTGGCCATAAAACTATTTATGTGACATGGAAAGATTTTAATTATTCTTTTTTTGCCAATTATATTGGTTATCCATTAAAGCAAACATAGAATCCCGAAACTTTTCTTCCCCTTGGAATTCCATCACACCGATCCGAAAGCAAAAGATTTCTCTATATCAAGAGCAAGGCTATTAAAACTCGACAACAAAACCAAAAAGGAATTGGATAAATGTCGATTAGCCTGTGCTAACTGCCACAGAGAAATCCATTGGAATCAGAAGTACCCCCGGCAGGACTCGAACCTGCGAGGCAGGCAAGGTCTCTGCTATTGTTGGATGATAGACTATTCCCGACTCCATTTAACAATTGCGAAGACCAGTCTTGGTCGGAGAATTGCCCGAACACTTTTCATAAATGCGGGAAGTTAGATAACTGTCTCATCTAACGATATCCAATTAAACAGAGGGAAAGATGCTTAACAGTAGTCACAATAGTAGCCACTTAATTTCCCCCCTCTGAATATGGGGTGTGGATAAAGAGCAACCCGGCAATGGGAAGGTTGTAGGGTTCGAGTCCCTATCAGTCCGCTTTATTCTTTCCACTTTCTGTGGTATAATCTAAGGGTTCGCACTCTCTTAGAGTATGAGAAATGATGAAAACCAAAAAAGACTCAAGCGTGAATGGTATCATAGAAATCGTGAGGCTGTTCTTGCTCAACAAGCAGAAAAAAGAATAGAACTAAGAGAATGGTTCCAACAATACAAATCCACACTTTCTTGTGCAAAGTGTGGATTTAGTCATCCGGCAGCGATAGACTTTCACCATGAAGATGGTAGCGAAAAAGAGTTTCTTGTGTCGGCATTGATTGGAAGAAATCATAGTAAAAATCAGATATTGAAAGAAATTGCAAAATGCACTCCATTTTGCTCTAACTGTCATAGGATATTTCATTATGATGAACGAAACCAAAAACGGGCCATTAGCTTAATGGATAAAGCAGTAGCAGCACCCTGAAAGGTGAATAGTCTTCTAAGCTACCGATGGGGGTTCGATTCCCTCATGGCCTACTATGAATGAGATGTTTTGTCCCAATTGCGATAAAATTTTCACGGACCCAACTGAGTTGTTGTTCGCTGTCGCAGGTTCGAGTCCTGCCGGGTGTGCTAACATTTACAAATTATTTCTAAAGGCGAAATTATGGTGGCGGTCACGATTGATCTTTGGCCTTTTGGTTTTGTAAAAGATTCTAAGTCTTTGGTTGTCATAGCTATCTGTAATGATGGCTCCGGAAACCGTGTTGAAGGCAATTATAAATATTGCATCAGCCATCAATTTGGAACCCCTTACGCAGTAACAGCGGCAGAGAAAACAAAAATTAAAACGCCCACTGCTCTTGATTTGTGTGATGGCACGAACAGTGCTTGGGTGTGGAAGTCGGGTCGAATTAAGAATTTTAAGCGACAGGATGGAGCAGCTTCTCTTCTGGCCGCTGTTTTGAAAGACGCCAAACTGTGAGTTTAAAACCTTGGGCCGGAACTTCTCACGGAGATGAAGTTTCATAATTCTTGGAACATAATGTGTTTTTGATTTTTTCGAGTGTTTCTTCTTTTTCTAATAAAGCTTTCTCTCTCCAATTTTTAAGATTTGGATACCAATCTTGATATTCTTTAACATCGAAATTTTTAAACATGTTGTAGAATGGTAAGTCATCATACCCCGACAAATTTGCATTATCGATGCATTCGGGGGAAAACACTGGAATCGTGTTGTGATTTAACGCCTCGTAGAATCTGTTTGCCAAATGGTTATAACTTGTATGAGTCACATCATCTTCGATGTATAGAGAAAACATCCAATCATTTAATTGATTGCTAGTGCCAGACCATTTGATTCTGTTGATGAAATTTTTGATATTCATACCAGAAAACTTGTCTCGATTTTTAGAATGCGTTGAAACAGTAATTCCATTTAGATATGTCTTAAATGAACTCTGACGATCTTTTCGGAAAGATCCGTAATAGAGAAGACCGTTCTTTCGAGTGTTTGCCCTAGCTATTTCTTCAACTGCAAGACAGTTCAAATTCAAAATTATCCAATCATTGGTGTACTTTTTCACAACTTTAGATATTTCTGGATGGTGGTTTGATATAACGGTATATCGCTTACCTGCTTTCACTGCCATCCAAAGCGTTCTAGGTTCGCCGAGATTGTACTCATTGGTGATGTAGAAAAGTTTTGCATTCGGGCTTTTTTCAACCCACAAATAATCTACATACGAATAATGACTAGCATGATTGAACACGATCATATCGAAATTTTCTTCAATAGCGTCGTTGACTGACGGATAACTCCAAACAAGTTTCACATGGTGGCCGTCAGAGATAAGAGACTCCCTTATTTTTTTAGCGTTTAGCCAATGAAGGTTGTCGGGTTCGTGTAAAGACCCTTTATGGGAGTCTATGATTAAAATTTTCATAAAGTAATTATCCAGCCATGCCTATTTTTAATTTGATGGTATTTAATATTATAGTATCCGACGAATTCTCTTAATTCCATAAAGCATCAAGAGTTTCCATAAACATCCCACCTTGACCTAATTTCTTCCATAACATCATTAAGACAAATGCCGTCTGGATGTTTAATTTTGGCTTGCTCCCACGCATACTGACATTCTTTTACTCTGGCTTCACCAAATTGACAGTTTTCGTGTGCAAGCACAATGCTACCAATTTCAACATCGTCACAATAACCAACAAATTCTAATGTGTGATTACGTCGTTCTTTAATCCAAACATATCCAAAATCGTCTGTTTTCTTTTCTGGAAGAAAATCAGCCAAAGATGCTGGTTGCCAGTTCATTTACTGCTCCACTTCTTGAAATTTATTTACCAACACCACTCCATCATCAAACATCCCAGATAGACACCAATGAGAAGGGTTCTCCCGCCGCCTAGGATAGACGGTTTCCCCCAATCGGAGTTAGTCAATGAAAGCTTAAAAGACCTGTTAGGTTTCTAACAGTGGTTGATTAACAATTGAGCCGCATCGTAGTAGTCAATGGAACATGAGTGGATTGTGGACATGCAATCCGCAGCGTATTAAATTCAGTAGGAAAGGTGCTATCTATTGAGGCAGCCGATAGTGTGATTAGCTCATCTACCTTGGCTGACAGAACCGTTTGAACCATTCAACATCTTGCATGACAGCCACCTTGAGCTTAGCTCCAAGCCTACAGAGAGCATCGTAGTATTCTTCGGACAAGTGATTAGACTCAAACTCGTGTCCAAACTCATGAATGATGAGAGCATCAATTCGTTCGTTCACGCCTTTGTCGAACCACTTGTATCCAAGCGTGAACATGTTGTAATGGAATGTGGAAATTCCTAAGACATGGCCACGACCATAACAAGCAGACCACTTCTTACCCATCCCGAATTTGTCAGTATGGACGAACTCTACAATAATTCGTTTGTCCATTAGTCGTTCAGCCAGACCAACAGTGTATTCGTGGATGAGGGTCATTCCCTGAGTCCACTTGCTGCGATCAATGATCCTAACAGGAGTGGCGTTCGGGTCATTGCTATAAACTCCACGACCAGCAGTCGGAAACGCAGCAGAACTTGTTTGCAGTGTGCCAGCCCGTTTGAGGTTGTCACGCTGACCACTGGTGAGACCACGAGACGGAATAACGATGAACCCATGAGATGCCGCCTCATTGTTGGCTTCCGGATTGGTCGGATCGAAAGCGACAGACTTTTCTCCGTATTTCTTGACACGCAGTGTTTCGGCAGCATCATTACTGCAATTCTTGTCACTGCTAGACTCTTCGACCCATGTTTGTGTGGTGTCATCTTCCGAGATGTGTTTATGCATTTCATTGAAGACAGCTACACGCACGCTGCGTAGAAAAGCGGGCGTCACATTGTCACGATCAATGTTCAACGGAACTTTTTGCCCGATGTTGTAATGCCATTTATCTCCCGTCTCAACAACAGGGATGCCAAGTTCATACAGCATCGGCACTTCATCGCCAGAAGTCTCAAAAATCTGGACATCAGCAATACGAGTGCTCTTACGGAGATCATCTCCGATCTCAGTTTGCAAAGAACACTGGAACGTGTGAATCGGAGTCCGGCCATGAATCACTTCACCGTTCACAATCAGTTTCAATCCGTGACGAACGATGATTGTTCGCATGTAGGAAATGAGTTGTTCATAACGCTCCTGATTGCACGCTAACTCGGCAGTGAAAACAGTTCCTTTTTCACGTTTGCGACGTGGAAACTCAAACCTGCCCTTTGGTTTTTCCGGATCACTTCCGTCATTGAACGTGACTGTCCCGGTAGTGGTTGAAATTTCAGCGTTGTAGGCAAAAGATAAAACGACCTTTTCGCCTACGTTGAATCGTCCAGCCTTTGTCGGGTCTTGTTTCTTTTCAGAAGGAGCAAACAGAGTCCAAGCGTGTGTTAGGTCATGGAAGCCATGACCATCATCTTCAACCGTGATGACAATACGAGGCTTACCCGGAATTTTCTCAATAGAGACTTTGCAGAATGTAGCATCTGTGTCGGCCACATTCTGATACAATTCTCCGCCGATCATCCCAAAACCACGACGATCAACGAGACGTTCATGAATTTGACGTAAGCCATCTTTGTTGGCAACAAACCAGTCAGACATTTCTTGCTCCTGTTTGGGATAGATAACAAACGTGTGTCTTGAAGACACATGATAGATTAAATGGTTCACTACAAATTTTGTATCGGGGGCAAAGAATCATTGTTGATGGTTGTGTCTACGGTTTCTGCCTTCACATTGACAATACGGTGAAGTCGTCGGAACTGACCGCTTCGTCGGGGCCGGTTCCATAAAAGATAGAATCAATATTCCTCAAATATTCCTACTTTTCCGCATTCGGCGCAGCGACGTGGATACGGCCTAGTGCCATCTATTCTTCGAGAATGCACTGTCAACTCGTAGTGGGTTCAAAGTAACTATTATTCAATATATTGTCAATGGTTGTAGCTGGCGAAATCCACCAATCCATCTTCTCCTAGCCAATCCTCGGGGCCAGATTACGAAAAGTATCAGTAGTTTACTGAACCGGCAATCAATATCAAACCAAGTGCAATTTCAACATCCTCTTGACTGCCACGAAATACAATCTCGTCTGTCTCCGCTGGATCATCAGTCAGAAAAGGGCCGTCTTCATCCAGAATTACATACCATGTTTTCATTGAGTACCAACGAGTCAAAGTGCTTCCGTTGCGGTTGTCGATTATCTCAACTGCGTCTTCGAGTAGTGTCACTTCGTTCGCTCCAGACGCTTTAATTTTATGCGGAGATCGAGAACTCGCTTGATCTGTTCGATGTTTGAGTCAACTCCACACTCGGCGAAAAATTCGTGTGCAGCTACGTCGATTCTGCCTGTAATTCGGTTTCGGCTTCAAGCCAAAAATTAAGGCCATCTCCGGAAGGATAACCGGCTCTTTCCCATTTGTAGTAGGCTAGTTCCCTAACCTTTTCATAACAAATTTGAGTGGGGCACTCATTTGTTGCCTTGTTTGATATTTCGCAGGTCGCACTCAATTGCAATTTATTCTTAACTTCCTGACGTGTGCCGGGTTGATTGCGGCAAATGGTTGGCGTTAATGATTCGCAAGTTTCTTGAGGCAGGGTAGCAGTATTAGACATTTCTTTCATTCTCCTGTTAAAGATGTAGGGTAATATTGATTGTACCACAAAAGAATTCGTTCGTAAAGTTAAATTACTTTTTTGGAAGAAATTCTTGAAAACTTGGGGCAGGCGTAGTTTTTGGCAAACGCCACGTCTTAGGTTGTTCCGTCGTTTTGTCAGTAGGTAATTTCTGAAAAACCGGAGTTTCTTGCTTAGTGGTGATTGACGTTTTAGGAGCGATTGACGTTCCCTCATTAGGGGAGATTTTAGGATCGTTTAGAGGCAAGTCTTTTAAGCTTGGATTTTCTTTTTTAGGAATCGGATTTGTATAAATCGGATTTACATAAATCCGATTTATGTAAATAGGCGGCTGTAAATGAGAAGGGCAAAAATATAAGTGCCCGTCACACCCACGAAAGTAGTGTCCCACATTTGAACAGGTTGGGTAATTGTAAGGATGGCTTTGGTAATTGTAAGGACGGCTATAGCCACCACCGAATCCGCCACCGAATCCAATGCCGACGCCACCGAATCCACCGCCGAACCTGACGCCACCTTGGAGGCCAACGCCGCCGCTACCGAACCCGCCACCGAGTCCAACACCGAGTCCAACGCCCCCGCCGCAGCCGCTGCTACCGAATCCGCCGCCGAATCCACCACCGAATCCACCACCGAATCCAACGCCGCAACGAGGAAGTTGAGCGTTAGCATTCTGACTGAATGCTAACAACAAGGCAAATACAACAGTAACGCAAGTTAAATACTTCATTTTTTCACCTTTCCATTTTGGGTTTCACATGAATTGTAGGCCAAACTTTTTTCAAGTCTTTCATTCTGCCTTCCGGCTTCAAAAGACGACAAACATACACCTTCATGTCGTTGTTGTCAATTAATTTTGTCCGGATTAAGCCAAATTAAGCTCTGATGACGGCTGAAAGGTTGCTTTAGAAGACGACAAACATACACCTTCATGTCGTTGTTGTCAATTAATTTTGTCCGGATTAAGCCAAATTAAGCTCTGATGACGGCTGAAAGGTTGCTTTAGAAGACTCGCCGTTTTAGTTCACTTATTTTTATAAGATTCTACCGATCCCTTTTCTGAAGAACCGAATAGCAAACGACAAAGAAAAGCCAATCCTAGAGCTTGCCAAAAGTCAAGGGGCATCAAAGCTCCTTTTGTAATATCAGGGACAATCCAGTTCCAAAGTAACATAACAGGAAGTGCCACAATCAGGCAAGCAACACAAGCCACTAGAATAACTGCTAAAAATGCGGTAAATATATCTCCCGAATCTATATTTTTTAGACTCATAAATCACCTTATTTTACCTTAATTAAGAAAAAGAAGTTTTCGCCAAACAAATTCGATTTTAGCAAAGACACCAAACAATGTCAAGGACTGTCGGGCGAATCAAGCCTATTTTTGACCTTAGTACGTTCTTCCTTAAACCACTTCAAAATATTTTTTTTAGCTTCGGTCTCTTTCCATGATTTATATTTCTGAATTTGGGAATCCAATTCCTTTAAATATGCTTCGTCAGATTCACGCTCTGTAGGCATTCTTAAAACGTAGCTCCCGTACCAAACTGGAAGTTTTGTTACATAAATTCCATCAAGGTCATTATTTCCACCCGCCGAAATGCGATACCACTTCCACGGGCCAAATGTAGTAATACCAGCAAGGCCAACAAAAAACAAAATTATCGTAATAATAAAAATTGAAGTATATTTCTCTAAAATGTATTCTTTCATATTTTTGCCATTTAAAAAATCCACTACTTTAATTATTTTAGTCAAAATGATTGTTGAAGTCAATGGATTAAATTCAATGGATTGAAGTTTGTAGCTGGTCACGCCATCATTCTATCTGCCGCAAACTCACCCGAAATTAGACTTGCAATAGCATTTGACGTAATCAAAGTCAAATGTTTCGGCATCGGTTCCTGATATAGATTTTCGATAATTTAATGCATTTTTTTGTTCCGGAATCTTGGATAATATACTTCTTTGTAGAGTTTTAACCTTATCTAAAGCGTCTATCAAACAGATTGATAAATCCCTCTGTTGGCAAAATATGTAGTTTTCCCCATCAATCGTGACTGTCTCTACAGTCCAATTTCTGAGTAACTCTGTGCCATTTTTTTTATAAATCAGTCGGACGCCCTCAAAATATTTCCCATGACGAATACAGTCGATGATTTCTTTTGTTTGTTCGGAATTTGTATCTGGACCATGAAAAAACCTTGGAGTAGATCCAATAAATTCATCTAGCTTATATCCGGTCATTTCCTCAAATTTTTCATTTGCATACAATATATGCGGACCATCAGCACAGAAATCTGTATCTGTTACAAGAATAGCAACGTCATAATCTTTTGTGAATTTTAGAAATTTTTCCATATCCTTATTTATTGCTGTGACTTAATTTTCTCGGAACGGTTTCCTGTTTTGCTGAGAATCGCCTTTGAAAAAGTTTTTTTCTCAGCTTGTTTTCATAGATAATTGTTACTAAGGCGGCGTTCATCTCAATGCCATAAAGAGGTTCAGTATTACGAGATTAAATTATGAAGTTTAATGGTTTTAAAGATTACTTAATCAATGAGGAAAGGCGTACAGCAGCCAAAACAGGGCTGTATCCTATGGGTTATGGTGGCATTGGTTTGTATCCGCCTCAAGATTGGTTAACTTCTTCAGCGGACGCTGTGCTTTATATTACTCAAGATGAACGTCTCTACAACAATGGAGACAAAGCCCCGTTTGATATTTCTCATTTGTCGGGTCATAAACAATGGGCAAATTCAAACAACGGCACAAAAGGACCTTTTGATATAAGGCATATTCCCGGCCCAGAACCATACAAAAATTTCAATACTTGTGGTGAAAATGAACCATTTTCAATTAAACATGTGTGAATTTTTCAGGAATCCATCCTTGGCATCTTTTTTTCGCAAGACGCTCTATTATATTTATATAATTTTTAACGCTGCTTGATGGGTAAATAATGGTGAATCTAAACGGAAAGTTATTATGTCATTAGCACAGAAGAAAGTATTGGTTTTGAACAAGTCGTGGCGTCCAGTGGGTATCGTTTCTCTGGAACGTGCTTTGAATAAGGTATTCTCTGAATATCACACTGGAGAACCTAAGGCTCGTATTATCGATTGCTCAAATGATTTTGCCACAATGACTTGGGCTGATTGGTCCGCTTTGAAGCCAAAGGACGGCGAAGAGAGTATGTCGTCAGTAAATGCCATCTTTCGTATCCCGACTGTTATTCAGTTGACCAAGTATGACAAATTGCCACATCAGAAGATTCATTATTGTCGTCGTACAGTATATAAGCGTGACAATTATACTTGCCAATACTGTGGTTGTAAGCCGGGTTCGGAAGAGTTGACTATTGATCACGTTTTGCCACGTTCTCATGGCGGTTTAACCACTTGGGAAAACTGCGTCTTGGCTTGTGTTAGTTGTAACTCTAAAAAGGCAGACCGTACACCGGAACGGGCTGGAATGAAGTTGTTGAATAAACCTCAGAAACCGAAATACAATTTATTTAAGGGCGATTACCGAGTAAAGGATTGGGAGGCGTTTTTAGGGGCTTCCTATTGGACTGTAGAACTCGAAAACGATAATGAAAATAATTTCTGAATACTTTAGATTAAAATCATGTCAATAAATTGAATTTCCAACATATTTCTTGGAAATTCGTTGTCAAAATTAGCTTTTATTCTCCGCAAAATGGCAGGGTTATGCGTAAAAAATAATTCAATATTTTGTCTGGTGACATTTTCCGAGACAATCATTAAGTCTGTTTTTTTTATCCATTCTTTATAAGTTTCGATATTTATGATTTCGTTTACTTTCTCTTGAATTGTGCCGAGAGCACTCAGTTCTTCGTTGTTGAACACAAGTTGCAAATACGCCTTGTTTAGTTGTTTATAAATGTGGGTTCCGCTTCGGGAAAACCAAGGATGGACACGAACAAAAATTTTCCCATCTGGACTCAATATTTGTTTGCATGTTTTTAGTATGGTTTCCGGTTCTTCTGCATGGTCCAGAACATCATACAGCAAAATTACATCATATGGGCCATTTTTGAATACTGTTTCTAGGTTATTAGTGATATTTTTTTCATTCCACTCAAAGTTTTTTATATCATATCCAAAAGCTTTTGCCCCAAATACTTCTTTGGCAATTACAACTGTGTGCCCCTCGCCACAACCGAAGTCAAGAAATTTCTTCCCAGCAATGGGAATATTCATTGTTTGGAGTATGCCCATAGCTCTGGAATTTTGAGTTTCTGTATCTGAAATCAAGTTTTTTGGCACAGCGTCTGGCCATAGGTCCGATTTAGCCAACATTCGCAAATCGGTCAGTTCGGCAAGTTTTTCTCGTTCGCTGACTGGTCCATGAAGTGTAGCTTTTTCTTCTTCTAAAAGTTTGTTAAAAAACCCCTTCATGTGTTCTAAGGCGGCAAGATAGTGTCTGATTTGTTTTGTGTCGCTCATTTTTATGCTTTCCTGTTCTCTACTATTATAGTTATTTGGTGACTAACAATATGATTGAATATTCACACAGGCGTCGGTTTTTCAGAAGAATTGAATCGTGAGTTAAAAAAAGAGTTTGGTCACGATTATCTACGTGTCAAATATTTGGAATAATTTAAATTAAATTATTGTTGTGGATGAGGGAGAATAATGTCAAAAGTTTGGAAAAAATGTGATGTGAGAATTGATAAATTCGCCACACAGGATCCATATAAAATGTCTTGTGTAGAAATTATAATCCCTTTTAATGGGGGACATAGTTCTGTCACTGCTTTAATGGAGTCGATCTTTAAGACGGTATCTACAAATCGTTATCAAATTACACTGATAGATGACGGCTCAAAGAATGACTCTTTTATTGCTGGAATAAATGAATCTAAAATTCCGGGTGTTGTATGTATGCGACATGACAAATCGGTAGGGCTTGGAGCGGCACTTAATAGCGTGTTGCAAAATCCAAAAAATGAATGGATTCCTTGGGTTTTAATTATGCACTCAGATGTGATTGTTGAAGGCCCAGCTTGGTTAGCCTCTCTTGGCACGAGTATACAGAAATTAAAAAGTAGTGGCGTTAAAATGATTTCCCCACGAACTGATAATCCTGGCGACTCACTTCAAGCTATTTTTGAAAAGAATAAAATCAACAGGCGGGGAAAATCTTGTGAAGATTTTATATTAACCGGTGATCAATATTTGCCACTTTATTGTGCCTTGTGCCATAGGGACTTATTCCGTCATGTCGGAATTTTTAAGGAATTCCCTTTTGCTGGG